>JACCDZ010148888.1_pt1 | contig 64992 bp, 59 predicted proteins | sample 7449551 | NCBI WGS metagenome assembly JACCDZ01 (sample SAMN15323452, study PRJNA562643) | freshwater metagenome | isolation source: river surface water | place: USA:Blue River Watershed | collected 2017-08-18 | reverse complement strand
TGTTTTTGCCATAATCTATATTATTTGAATAAATCTTCGAATGCATCTGCTACTTGTTGAGTAGTTTTAGCTACCGCTGGTTTTTCATCATCCCAAGGTAAGTCAGATGTTGGTTGTGCTTTTGGTGTTTCTACTACATCATCTAATTGATGTGGTTTAGAATCGAAATCAAACGAATCAGCAACTGATTGTTCAGATTTAGCTACAACCGTTTCCTGAGTTGCAGATGTTTCAGTATCATCAGTTGTGTTTCCACTTAACCAATTCTCTAAAATTTTCTTTAACTCATCATAAGATAATTCAGAATAAATAGATGTAATATCTTTTTGATTTTCCAACAACTCTCTAATTTTAGAATCTTCATCATGTAATTTAGTAGAGTTAGGTTTTACTCTAATAGTTGTTGTTGGGTAAGATGCTCCGCCCTCTGGAGCAGTGTAATCTACTACAATATCTCTTCCGTTAATAGGATGTGATAAATCACCGTAATCAGGGTCAGCAAAATAACCCAATAATTCTTGATAAACGGTTTTACCAAACCCCCAAAATTTAACTCCTTCATGTTCCAATCCTCTTACGATTACTGGCACAAAAGTTCTTAATTTTGGCTCCATTTTCTTAGCTTCGCGGTAATCTTCTTTACCACCCATTCTCTTAAGTTTATCTGCAAACTCTACGATTGGGTCAGGTCTTCCGAAAGAAGCTGGTGAAAGATAGGATTTGTTGTTGATGTTGTAGTGAAAATACAATTCAATAAAAGGAATTTCCTTGTTGAATTTGTAAGGTACTAAACGTAATTGGTGTTTTCCGACTGAAGGTTTCCATAGACTGTCGGCTGTCTTTTGTGTGCCCTGAAGTTTGTTCAGACGGGCTCTGATTGCATCAATGTTCGTTGACATAATTTATAGTTTTTAAAGTTTAAAATTTAAGTTTATTACTTACGAATATAAATATTCGCAAATCAAAAACTTAGAGATACAAATATACGAAATATATCTCTAAGTTCCAAGTCTTTTAAGATTTTTTTAAAGAATATTTTTTTGTATTCTTTCGATTCTCTTTTACACCTTTGTATTTATCAGCCAATCTTTTTTGTTCATTGATTTTAGCCAATGTCCAATACCCATCCATATGGTGTTCATACATTTCTTCCCAAAGTGAAAGATTTTCTGAATAAGAATGTGGTTGAGATTGAGCCCATTTTTGAGCGGCTCTAAATCCTTTTGGTGTTGCGGGGAACTCTCCCTCTTTAAAGGGAAAAAAGTAATTAATTAGTTTTTGTAACAAACGGTTCATAATGAAGAATTAAGTGGGAAATCATCTATAAATATATACGAATATATTAAAACAAAAAAATATTTTTAGATATTACAAACCGTAATTTATCTAATTATTTAGCCCACTTTCCTCTACTAACCAATTGAGCAATAATACCATAAACTGATAAATCTTCATAGGTATCTTGAATAGATTCTCCTACTTCATCCGGCTGTCCCATTACTACCAATTGCTTCAATCTTTGAACTTTATCATTGATTCTAAACCAAAGACCTGTAAGTGATAATTTTACATCCTCTTTACTTTGTAATGCAGTTCCTACTGAAATATTACCAGGCCCATAGTTTCTTTGCTTCTTACAAAAAGTTTCATACATTTCAGATTGAATCTTTTTGAACTCCTTCATCATTTCTGGATACACCCTTTCGCAATGCTCTATCGCAGTTTCTTCTAATTTGATATTTTCTTCCATTCTATATTTTGTTTTTACAAATATACGAATAAATTAACAAATATCCAAATTTATTTTATTGAAGGCTTATGCGAATGAATTTCAGATGGGTTACGGTTAGAGGGTTTTACAACAGTACAATCTCCTTGCTTTGAATAATTAAATCCTACATCATCTTTAATCTTCATATAACAAATTTCCTCAACTCCATCTGCTACATCCGATTCATTTGCAACTGCTTTTCCCTTACTAACTTTAATTTTCTGATTACTATTTCCAAATAAAGTATAATCAGCATCATTATTATAAATAACCTCCATTAATTTTTGGTTTCTATAATAAGACCTCATAGTTTCTTTAAAACGAGCTTTCTCATCATCACTCATACAATCCATAACACCATTTGAAGTGAATGTTTTTAATACCGCTTCGATTCTTTTATCAGCCCACTCTTCAGCTTTTTTAAGTTCAGCTTCAGTAGCGATACCATTTTCAATTGCCCATTTTTTATTATCTTCATGAACGGCACTTAACTCATCTAATGTTTCTTGAGATGGAGGGAAATTAGGTGGCATTCTATCATTAGGATACATAGTATCATATGTAGCCAACATACCATTTAATCTCTTTCTAGTTTCATTGTTTTTAAATCTAGTTTTCTTTACCTTCTCATCACTATTTCCAGCACCACCTCCTTGATACTTAACACTTATACCACCGGAGAATTCTAATGTTACATAAAGAAGTTGAAGTGCTTTTGATTTATCCGATAAATCACTTAGTTCCGCTGAATTTACAACCAATACATCCGCAGTTTTAAATGCTTCATCAGATGGTAAATATGTAGGATATCCTCTACCTAATAATTCCATTGCAACTTTATATTCCGCAAAATCAGCAACACCATCTCTAAAGTCTTTACTATTAGTCATATGAACAATCAAATCTGATAAGGTTTGCTCATATTCCTTTCTAGCTTCTTCATCGGTTTCTAAATTAATTCCTTCAAATTTCTTTAATTTTTCTAAGGTATCTAATACCACTTTATTTTCTTCAACGTTAGCTTTTTCGCCTAATTTAGTTTTAAAGTTTTCAAGTGCTATATCAACCATATTTTGTATTGCCTTACCTCTATTTTCAGGAGTATCAACATCTCCAAAATCAACGTATTCAAATTCACCACCACCTTCTCTTATTACCTCTTTAAATGCATCAATATTATCATTATATCTCTTTATTCTTCTTTCTAAAATTGCCGCTTTTTTGTTTAACTCCTTCTCATCTAAATTAGGATTTTCAGATTTCAATTGAGATTTGATTTCATCAAATGATAAAACAGGCAATTTAGTCATTTTTTTACCATTAAACATAATGGTGTTTTCATCGATTTCTTCTATCTTTGCCTTTTTTCTTTTATCATTTAATTTTGCAGGAGAGTTTTGTTTTTTACCAAAAACACCCTGTGAAGATGCACCAGATGTTACATCATATTTACCACTCGCTTCATCTGCCCATTTTTTAGCAGCATTGCCACTTCCTATCTCAACTTTGATATATCCTTGTTGAGACCAATCACCTTTTGTTTTAGATGCGATGTATAGTTTTACCTTAGAATCCGTTTTAACAATTTTGATATAATCTTTAGCTATTGCCGCTTCTTCATCCGTTAAATCTGCACCATTCAACATTTTATCAACAATATTAGAAATATTCTCTTTAAGATTATCATCCAAAATAGAATCTTTATATTTGTCTTTACTCATTTGTTGGAGTGCCTTATTTTTCCAATCACCTTTAACAGGTGTTACATTTGATGGTTGCTCACTTCCTTTATCTTCTTGATCAGCTTTTTGTGTAGCTTCAGGTTGGTCTTTTGGTTCAATTACAGTTAATTTAATTGGGTTACCATTACCATCTACTTTTGTTACAACTGCTTCAAATATTAAATGGAAAAATTTAACATCTTCTTCTACAAATATTTTTTTAACAACACTTTCAGTTTTAATATATTGTGCAGGTCCGTTTGGAGTATCTGAATAATAATTACCACCTACATTATAAACTCTCTGATTAGGAGTTTCGTCTGCTTTTTTAGGTTTAGGAGTTTCACCATCATTTGCATCGGCTTTCTTTGCAGCAATTCCTTGCTCTTCAGCAAATTGGTTACACATTGGGATAGCATCTTTAATATCCATATCCACAACAATAACTTTCATATTAGCAGGTTTACCATCTTTGATAGCCGCGGATGTAACTGCTGCCCATCTATGATGACCATCAATTACAAATCCGTCTCTACTCACATAAATCGGTGCAGTAATACCTGGATTGTTAGGGTCTTCTTCTAATGCCTTTGCCATTCCAGCTACCTTACTACCAACTAATTCACTTTGAGTTGCCTTTAATTTATCGGAAGGTAATTCAGTTTCTACGGTTTTAATACCCTTTTCTTTTAACATTTTTTTGAAAAGAGGTTCGGTATCTACTTCACCCTTACTATCTTTTGGAAGGTCTTCAGCAGGAGTTCCTGGAAGAGGTTTACCTTTGAATTGAGGCATTTCTTCTCTAGGTATTCCCTGATTATCATCACAATATAAGTTAGTACCAGGCACGGTGATTTGGCAAAGATTAAAATCTTCACCTTTAGATGCCTTATCTGCCAATTCATCAATCTTCATAGATATTTCTTCTTTCTTATCAGAAGGTATTTTATCTATATCAGATTCTTTATTGAATACATCTTTATCCACTTCAGGTAATTCTTTTTGTAAGTTTCTTAAAGATTGTGGTTTGAATGTATCTTTTTTATTTTTATTTCGCTCTCTCCACATTCCAACATGAGAATTACCCATTGTTGCAATAACAGTATAACCCTTTTCCTCTCCGTCTTTTATTTTTCTATCTAATTCCTTTTGTCTAAAATCATTAAATGCTTTTTGACCTTTAGATAATTCAGTTTCGCCATAATTTTGATCATCTCTATAATTCAATTGATAAAGATCTTCTTTTTGTTCTAATGAAAGATTATTCCAATCTACATCTCCATCAAATTCTGCACTACCACCTTTTTTAGCTTCACTTTTAATCCATTCTTTTGTTTCATCGGTAAGATAATCTTCCGCATCCAAATCATCTCCTTGACCAACCATATTAGTCCAAACTGATGCCAATGCTTTATTTTTATCACCACCATATGATTTAGCAATTTCATCAAATATAGGTGCATCTGAATTTCTTACATCTCCATTTTCATCCCAACTTTCTTCTCTACCATTTTCAAAGTGGTCTAAAAAAGCATCTCTAATTTCAGCTTGCTCTCCTACAAAATCAACTTTACCATTATCATCTAATCCAACACCACCTTCGCCTACAAACATTACCTTTGCATCTTTTGGTAAAGATTTTAATTTATCTATAATTTGTTTTGTACTTTCGTTTCCTTCCCCATGTTCAACCCCAATTAAGATAGAACCGTTTTCAGTTACTTCAGCATCCAATTTACCATCTTCACTTTCAATTTCTCTAAAATCATTTACTAATTGATTATTTTTTTCAACTACATCCTTTTTAAGTTTAGATTGATACTCTGGATCATCTTTTTGTTTTCTTTTAAGGTTATCGTTTTTTATTTTAGAAAAAGTGGCTCTTGCTACATCCTTAGAACTAGCAGATGGGTCATTTAAAATTTTTTCAGGATTATTTTTAATATCATCTTCCTTTTGTGTATCCTCTGCAGGGGTTTCCTGTGGTGGTTGTTTAGTATCTGGCTCAATAGGAGTTTCATCCGATGTTCCAGATTTCTTTTCAAATTCTGCTTTTTCTTCAGGAGTTACGGGTCTAAGGTTTCCATTATCATTTTTAAATTCAACTCCTCCTCCTTGCTTAGATGAATAATATCCACCTCCTAAATGATATTTGCCAGGAAATTCAGAAGATTCTCCTTCTTTACTATCATCCTTTTTTACAGGAGTTGAAGGGTTTTTACTATCTTCTTCTTTTAAAAATGTTTCTTTTATAAACGGAACGTATTGAGAATATCCTAATTTATTAGCACATTCAATAAGATGATTTACTTGCTCAATATCATTCAACGATGGTATTGGGTAAGTTACGGAATGTTCCAATAAAATTTCATCAATAATTTTACTAATTGCAATCATTTTATATATTAATTGAATTCAATCTTTTGAAATATTCTTGTAGGGATTTTTCTAATACCGGTAGCTCCCGTAAGAATAATTGAGTTTTTAAATTTTTCCCAGTCCAAAGAAAAATTAGTATCTAAAACTCCACCATTTTCTTCCTTAATAAGTTGATTAAGAGCATTAATAGTGTAAAGTGTGTTAGACTGTTTTTTTCTATGAACTAAAATTGTATTTTCTAATTGAACCGGTGGTCTAAATTCTACATCTATATTATATGTAATATACAATTCTTCCAAATTTGTTTTATTTTGTAAAACATAAATGTAGTTATAAACAATTTTATAATTTTCTCTTACTTTTTGAAGTGTATCGTGTAAGCTATCATTTTCCGCAAATGTACATAGTAACTGTGTTTTCATTTAAAAATATTTAATACTTTTTCTACTATATAAGTATTAGATATTTCCATAAGTCTTACTTTTTAGCATTTCGGTAGGTGCAATTCTATTCAAAATCTTTTCTATATCATCTAAAATTAGAATATCACTATTATCAACATCAAATAAAAACGAATCATAGGTGTATAATACTAATTTTGTTTTCCTATTTTCTAACAATTTGTTTAATTTTTTAATTAGAAATGCATTCGTTTCGGTCTCCAACGATTGTAAATAATAATTGAATACCTTTTGTGGATTATGATTATCTATTTTTTGGAATGGGATACGTTTACCTACTTTAGTTTCCAAATACCCATTAATCAAAAAGTCTTTATACATCTTTTTGATAAATGCATCCGTCTTTTGAAAAAATGGAATTTCTAAATTTTCCACATCTATTCCTCCATATAATTGTTGGAATGTTAATTTCTTACTATTAAGATATTCCTCATCACTTAATACCTCTTTCCCAAAGTATTGTTTTCCTAACCACTCATGTGCGGATTCTTCGGGGATGGGTTCTCCTACTAAATTTGCTATCAAACGAACGTGGTATCCATCGAAATCAAATTGAACCAATTCATCCCTCTTAGAAACGATATAATCCCTGCTACCATCCGATTTATTTAGTGCGGAGTAGTTTACCCCAGCAAAAGTATTTGATGGTCTGCCAGTGGTTGTAAAGTTGTTATAAAGGGAATATTCATAACCATGTGTTGTAGGGATTCCATTACTTTCAATTTTTTGGAATTCCGGTAGGACTAAGGTATTGTAGAAATCGTAACCCCCAACCCCCTTCGTATTTGCATACTTAATGTTTTCATTTACAAAATCTACTATACCTTTTATTATAATACTAATTGGTATAAAACTTAAATCATCTTTATTACGATACCCCTTTGTGAAAGAGTTATATATCATATCATATTCATAAGTTTTAAACTGATTGAGGTGATATAGAACATCAACACTATGTGAATTGGGTAATTTCATTTTATGGAGAAACCATTTACTATCAAAGATAAATTTAGGGGCTTCGCCTGATTTTAACACTTCTAATGGTGCATCCAAAGAATCGTTATGTCCATTTGTTAAAACATAACAATCATCTCCGATAAAAACAAAAGCACCCAGTAGTTTATTCACTACGGGGTGCTCTTTTCTATTTTTAAATAAAGGGAATATTACACTTTTTTCAGAAGTGTATCTTTTTAGAAATTCTCTACCGGATATTTTGTTCTCTACGAATTTTACCATAGGAAACAAATATACGAATAATTTTTAAGAATTCCAATATTTTTCTTGCAAAGGTTTTAATTCAATAGGCTCTCTTTTCATATGATTACCCTGATTGAAGTACGCACCTCTTTTCAAATATCCACCTAAAAAATTTCTTCTAAAACGATTTGAATTATTTGGTTCTGAACCATGAACACAATGTGAATGAAGTAAAACGACCTGCCCCTTCTTAAGAACTCCTTCCACTTTACGGAAATCATGCCCCTCTGGCATTACACACGGTTTACCTCTTTCGTTTCTCCAAAATGATGGATTGGTTTTAGCTCTTTCCTCATCTACTTCAATTGGAAGAGTTGGTAATCTATGTGAACCTTCGTAATTCCAAACTGCTCCATTACCAGCATCATGATTATCCAATGCTAATGCGGTATTAATAATTTCGTTATGCCCACATCCTGTGTAGAACGCATTTTGGTGCATATCTCTACCTAATTGTCCAGGTGGTTTGAAGTACGCCCAAGTCTGCATACCCACAATCTCCCCTTCCATAAGGAATTCACATGCTTCAATTATTTTAGGGTGAACGAATAATTTTTCTAACTTTTCAGAAATTTTATGAGGGTAAGCAAATGGATCCCACTCTCCCCATTCTTTACCATCGGGTGTAAGTGTTCCTTTTCTTTCCTGTCTTAATCTTTCTAATTCATCATTGATTTCATCACATTGCTCTTCGGTTAATAAGTCTAATGTGGTGAATCCACGATACCTCCAATCGAAGGTCATTTGTTGGATTTCTAAATCCGATAGATGTTTAAAATTTGCCATATAACTTTGTTGTTTATTTATAACTATACTAATCTATGAAATTGTTTTGTATTTACCAAATATAAATTTAATTCAGGTAATATTTTTTCTCCTTCTCTAATTGATAAGGTGTTTACAGTGTGTACTGAAGGAATATATTCTCCTTTTTCGGTATATTTGTCTTCTAAATCTCCGGTTATTTTCCAATTTATCATTACACCAACATAATACGATGTATTTGAATAATCCGAAAATGTATCTTCGTTTATTTCAAATATTGGTGCTCCTGGTGTTGCTCTCATTTGAGTAAAATACCTTCTTATAAAGCCTATTTCATAATCTCTATTCGTTGGTTTAGGAAAATGAGCTCTAGGTATTCTATTCTTAATAGATATCTTTTTTAATTTTTTGTAATTACTAATCATAATTTACTTATAAAAAGGTCTAAAATGACTTTTAACTTCAGTAATCCATTGTTTACCATCAACCTTATGAGTTATTTCTTCAATCTGAAATGCTCCTCTATTAATGCTATATTGGTCCGGTAATCCTTTTATACTAAATAGATGCCCAACTTGAAAACCACTCATTCCTAAAACAGTAAAATCAAATCCTACTGGCAAACTTCTACCATTGTAAACCTCTCCCCCACCGGTATAACCCAAATCTTGTTTTCTGATATCATTAAATTTTCTTTTATTTAAATAATTACCACATATAGCCCATTCATCCATATTACCATCTCCAATGTCTGCAACTGAAATTATATTAGGATTTACTAATAACTTTATGTTTCTTCTAAATTCTATCCATTTTTGTTTTGGGTCTTCTTCTTCAGGTTTTACAATAGTTGCATCATATGCTTCTTTGTTTAATTTTCCCAATACAACATCTTTTTTAGAAGAAAATAATCCAGTTAATTCATCCGGCGATTGAACACTGTCAACCGATTTTTCCATATAAACCTTACTCGCCATTTCCTTTGGAATATCCAAATTGAAATTTGCATCTAAAAAGAAACTATTTGTACCAAACATTTCAAATTCTTGAACGTTAGAACCATTGTTTCCACTTCTCACATTTCTTAAGTTTGCATCAGCAATTCTTAATTTAGTAGCATCTCCAGATTTATCTTCCAAAATTTGAAACGACCACAATCCCTCAACAGCATCCTCCATTTTTTTCAATACACCATCCAATACTTCTTTAATTGGAGTTGTTTGATTTTTAAGGGCTTCCATCGCCATTTCATTTTCGATATATACATCTCCTATCCACCCATGTTTACCAGCAGGTAAAGTAACCGATTGACCTTCAAATGTTACAGTAGTTGCTCCATTTTTTGGAAAAGACCTACCATTTACTGAAGTATCCAATGCAGTATTTGATGAAACTCCTGATGGGTTTAACAAAATAATATCATCTAAATAATTATAACAAGTTGAATTGGGTATATATATCCTTTCATCCGTTGAAAAGATTCTAGAAAAAGAACCTATGTAAGTATTCGATATATCTATTGCAAAATCAACGGTATTATTTGCAATTAATTTAATTCTTGCTGCATTTAATAATTTGATAAATGCATCAAAACTCATAAATTTACCACCATTAATTGGGTTATCCGCATCTGCTGCTTCAAAAGATTTTCCTTTAAATGTTAAATCCCCGCTAAACCATCCCTCACTTGTTTCTTCTTTTGCCTCTGTAACTAAACTTTCATTATAATTTATAAAATCAGAATCATACTTAAATGTATCTTCTATTTTAAGAGTATTATTATTTCTTAATTCATCTGGTAATTGATCAAAACAATAAACCCAATTTAGTTTTCTATTTCTATTTTGTTCTAAAGCAGCTTTACTATTTGGATGACTTAATGGTTTTATTTTTTCTGCCTCTGCATCAGGTACAACTGTTTCACCACTTTTACCCATTAAAATTTCTCCTAAAGATACCATTTTAACATTAACATCAAATTCAATACCAGCAACAACGGATTCACCACCTCCTATTATGCCTACAAAGTTATCATAACATCCATAGTTAGCAGCTCTTATATTATTTAATTCAGCTGCATTTCTATTATATTTTTGAACAGTACCAGGACTTACATCAGTTGGACCAATTGCTTTGTTTTTTTCAACGGAATAATTCCATCCCCATTGAACATACACACTTATACCAGGTTCTAAAAAGTTTTGTTGAATTAATCTTAATTGATCAGGAGTAAAACATTTTATTTTTAATGTACATCTTCTCAATGTTCCTCTACTAGCAAAATCTACTGAAAAATCAGTTATAATAGGATTGGGTCTATATTTCCATTGTGAAGTAGTGGTATATGAATCAGTTGAACCACCACCAAATAAAGTTGAATATGAATCAGTACCGATTGAATATCTACCCTCTAAACTAGTGGTTGCTTTTATCCAAGGCATTAGTTTAGATAACTGAACATTACTATTTGATGATCTAGCTCTTAATTCACTTACTATATACGAATCTATACTTTTATAAAAAGGAAATGCCATTAATATTGATTTATTATATCAAATTTATTTTTAGGAATTCTTAATTGTAATCCCGCTTCTAATCCAATATTTACACCATTTAAATTATTAGCAGTAGCGATAATCCACCATAAAGAACTATCTTTATAAAATTCACTTGCTAATAAATCTAATCTATCAGTTTCTTGAGTAATAATGTAAATATCATCATCTCTTTTTGGAATAGTTTTAGGTATTGATGTTTTCAATACTTTTTTACCATCCGCTAATCTTTTAAAATTTTTTACGTTATATCTCATTACATTACTTTTTTACCATATCCATAAAGATTGAAATCAGTTGTAGATTTTGTTTCTATGAATGTAAGTGTTGTCGTTATGCTTATAATCTTAGGTAATTTATAATTTTCCATATTATAATTTCCAGTACTTACAGAAGTCTTTTTATTACCCTCTACAATATTTGAACGTTTTAAATTTTTATCATATATTTCGTTTCTCGGTGAATTGATACTACTTGATGGAGATGTGAAAACGCCAGTAGATACATTAGCAACATTTAATGGAAGTTCATTTACTTGAGCACTTTTACCATTCTCTTTTGATTTTTCTTCACCATTTAATGTTCCTGCATAAAACTTTCCTCCGAATTCAGTATTAAATGTTCCGGCTTTAGTTTTTAAATATCCACCTCCCAATTCCCAAAGATTTTCAGCATCTTCTATTGAATATGATAAACTATCAACAAAACAAGCTTTTTTGTTGTAAATATTTCCATATGTAAAATATAACAATGTTGGTTCTACTATACCTGCATTATACTGATATGGATATGTACAATGTGCTAAAAACTCCAATCTTCTCCACATCATTACCAATTCAGCTTGAGACATTGAATATGCTTTTAAATTAAAACTCACCTTTCTTTCTATTCCATTATAGTTATAAAAACTAAAAGGCGAACCTAACATTTTTGTATTTTCCCATGATGGAGAAAATTGTTCATTGAATCCAGTTACCAAAGCTCTAAAATATACAGCTGCTCCATCATTTACTCTCTGAAATCTCAATGGAATCAAATCAACCTCATCCAATGTTTTACCATTGTATTTTATAGTTTTTAATTCAGATTCACTTAATCTTCCAGTTTGATTTAATATATCTCTATCAGAATATAATCCTCTTCTAGTATCTAATTTATTATCATAAACTCTTTCATTATTATTATGATATGATTTTTTGGTAGTATCAGTTGAATACTTATCTTTTTTCCAATTTCCTTTTTGTAATGATTTAGGTTTAATAAATTCTAAAATAGGATTATTCTTTAATTTAGCTTCTATTGTATCCAATGAACCTGTTGTGTAATAAGGCTTAAGTGGAGAATTGTATTTTGTAATTAAATCTACTTGTGTAGGTTCTCCAAATTTTGTATTAGCAGTTCCAGATGATAATTGAAATCCATATATCGCCTCTTTATTAGCGAATTTTCTAGGTAAACCAAATAATCCAGGATATCCACCATCGGTGTTACTTCTATCCAATCCAAAAATAGGCGATACCTTAGAAATATCAAAAGATTGCTTTGCATCTGGTTGAGTTAAAGCCTTCATTGATTTTGAATACGTTCCATCAAATTCATCTTCAAAATATTTTTGATTGAAATTATCCAAACTTCCAGATGTTATAGGAATAGTTCTATCTCCTAAAAGAGCAGTTCTAATTGCAGTTTTTGCTAAATTAATTCCTTTACCAAATGATTGTTTTGCTAATTGCGATGGTGTACCTGCTCCCGTTTCTTTTAAAAATCTACCCAACGCAGTTCCTCTCGCATCTTTTCTTATGTCACCCAATGTAATCATTTTATTAGGTGCTTTTCCTTCTTTAAATTCTTTTGTATTAATTACATAAGTTGGAAAAACATTTTGAGGAATACCTAATTTTTTATTTACAAATCCAATACCCTTTTCAATAAATTTTCCTATCTTTCCTAAACTGATTTGTTGATTAGGATTTTTAGAAAGTTTCATTGCATCTACATCAGATGTTTTTTGAGTAGAAATTCTGATTATATCAGTTCCATATAAAGTTGGTGCATTAATCAATCTCATAGGTCTTAACCCACTTAACTCTTGTTCTAAACGAGTTTCTGTTAAAGGGTCAAATCTTTTTTCAATTGAATTTCCCAATTTATTTTCCCTATCAATAAGAAATTGACCTCTATCAGCAATATAAGAAGTTGCCTTATTTTGAGGTATTTGTTTATTCTCTTTTGAGGATTTAAATAATTCTAATATTGTAGGCATCTTAATTAGGTTACTGGGTTTTTACTTGCAACACTTGCAATTTTTGATGTAACAGCCTGACCATCTATGTAAACATTTCTATTTGCCATAAATGCCGCTTTTAGTTCTCTTAATTCCGCAATCACACCTTCCATAGAAGTTCCTCCTCCTTGACTAACAGTTTCTGCCAATGCTCCAGGATTTTTAGTAGCTATTAAATAATCATCCGGAGAAGTAGAAATTACACTACCACCTGGAGAAATAACCCCATCCTGCACACTTTCAGCTTTTGTAGTAGCACCTTCAGTTTGACTATTCATTGCCGCTGCTCCTGCCGCAATACCCCCAATAATAGCAATTGCACCGATACCTAATGTTAAAGCCGACATTGTACTAATTGCAGCAATAGCAGATGTTATCAATCCTGCTGCAAAAGTCCATACGGCTGCAATACCTGCAAATAATGCTCCCAATAATCCAATAGCCAAAGAAGATACGGTTGCTATTACAGTGGGTAAAATACTGATAACCCATATTGCTGCTAATGTACCAACTAATCCAACAATGGTAGCCATTATAGGCCCCATTTCTTGTAATTTTTTCACCATTCCTCCAAACCCTTCATTCACTAATGCTTTTATAGTTTCAAACAAATATCCTATTGGAGAAAATACAGTTTTAATAAGAGAACCAACAAATTGAAGAGTTGGTATTAATAATCCTGCTATCAATTTAACAGCCTGAAATAATCCCATTACTAAAAAACTTCCTATTGGAGCAAATAAATCAGAAAATGCAGTACCTATTGCCGATAATCTTTCAGTAATACCCCCCATCATATCCTGCATTTTTTGTTGTTTTGCCATTCTAGCAGTTTGAGCCTCTAACTCATCTTTACCAACTTTTGTTATATCTTTACCACTTTCAATCAACGCGTTTGCCGCAGCTAATCTTTCTTCATCCAAATCACCAAACTGATTATAAATTCTTTGGGTATTCAATAAAGTATCTAATTCCTGTCCGGTTGCATCAACCAATGCCTGCTTTTCATATGAAGATAATTTATTTATATCACCTACATTCGCTAATTCTTTTGTTAGCTCTTTTTGCATTCCCAATAAATCTCCGGTATATGCTAATTCTCTTGCTTTTGAAAAATCTAAATTAGTTCCTAATAAAGCAGATGCTTCTAATTCTTTAGAAATACTTTCTTCGAAATCAAGCAATTTATTAGCACTTGCCGTCATATCTTTAATCGAAGAACCCATTTTAGCTGCATAAACGGCTGCCTTTGCCAACTCTTCCGGAGAACCTCTAAAGAATTCATATGCTTCTCCGGCATTATCAGCCATATCTTTCATTACTCTTTCAGGAGAAACACCTACCATTGCAGACATTTCTACTACTGAATTAGCTAAATATTGAGCCTGGTCTTCACTTAAACCACCCATATTTTGGAATAGTTTATTTACCTCTCCTGCCGATTTTGCAGTAACTCCGAAGTTCTTATTTAATACAGCAATCGATGCCACAGTACTTTCAGCGGGAATAACTGTTCCCTCAAACGCTTCAGTAAAATCCGACATGTATTTTGATACATCCGCTACACTAGCTCCTAAATAACCAAACTTATTACTTACACCCTGAACAGTATGTTCAATATCATGAATATCAGCAGCCGCTAAACCGGTTGTAGTTTTAAAGTCATGTGCAGCTTCTTCAATTGCGTGGAATCTTGCAAAACCAATTGATAAAGCCGCTCCTATTCCAATTATAGCTATTCCAACTGGCCCTAACATACCCGCTAATCTAGCCGCCATTCCGGCTGCAGATTTAAATCCTCCTCCTATACCACCAATAACTGATTTTTGAAAACTTTGTCCATTTTTAATACCGTCTAAAAATGCTCTTCCAAATCCCATTTTAAATTTTTCGGCTACAATACCAAACATTCTTTTGGTTTTTTCAGCAAAAGGATGAAAAACATCGGATAACATACCTCCAATAAGTGGTATGTGATGAAGCCCATGTGCTATATTATCTACTACTCCTGCAAATTTATCTTTTACACCATCTACAACTCCATAAACTTTTTCCAATATTTTATGTGCAGCTTTGTGTTTTTCTAAAATACCCTGCAATGCATCACTTTGTGCCAAAAAGGTTTTCACCAATTTTTGGTTTACACCAAAATTTTGAGATGATACTGCAACATTGTTTTTATTAATAAGATTTATAGCAGCTTGCAAATCCTTTTCATTCTCAATACTATCAATTATTGATTTTGTAAGTGATATTTGAGTAGAAAGTTTTTTATTTCTTTTATCAGTTTTATCATCTAATTCTGACATGGCGTCACTTATTTTACCTAACATAGATTTTGTCATGTTAAGTAATTCATTATACTCTTGCTGCGATTGACCCTGATGTGCGTGTGAGTGTTCTGCCATTTATCGATACTAAATTTTAATAATCAAAACCTAAGTATTTTCTTACATCTTTTGGGATAGCATCTTTTACTGCTTCCTTATCTCCATCAAATCTACTTTCAATACTTTTTTTAGTTTTTTCTAAAGATAAATCCGCATCCTTTACTGCCTGTTGAATATCTTTATCGTTTTCAACTGCATGTTTTACTCTCATTGCAAACAATTTGGCCAAAAAATTACTTTCGTTTAACCACTTATTATGAGTTTCCTTAAACAATACAGATTCTTTTTTTGAAATTTTCATTTTTCGTATGTTTTACCGAATATAAATATTATATAAACTAAAATGAGAGTTATCTCTTAACTCTCACTTTAGATGGTGTTTTAGGAACTGATGATACTTTAGCTTTATTATTAGCTTCGTTTTCTTTCTTTTTTGCATCTACTAATCTATTATAGTAGAAATTTCTCAAATGTATCGGCATATTGTATATTTCGGATTGAGTGAATCCACCATTTCCATAATAACATATATCAAAAATTTGAGTGTGTAGTAAAACGGAATAATTAGATGGAAGGGTAAAAAAACCCTACGCCCATTGGAATCGGGCGTACCTCCTTTTCTCCACTTTCTGGGTCTTCGTATTCGTATTCCATTACTACATCTGGCTGAAAGGTTTTTATAAACTCTCTCAATGCTCTTGTATCTCTTGTTACGAATTTGTTATTAATAAAATCTACAATACTTTTTGTATCGGATTTTCCATCCACTTCAACTATGATAAATCTATATCTAGTTGTTAATTCAGCACTCACTCCACTTTTATTAAATTTAGAAAGTGCTTTGATTTCTTCATCAATTTTTTGTTCATCTCCATGTGATAATAATTTTATTACCAAATCATAGCCAGATGGTGTTCTGAAATTATATCGGTTATCTCTTCTTAAAACAGATGTATCTATTTCTTTTGTTTGAACTTTCGATAAATCAATTTTTACCGTTTCCTTTTCATCTCTACTATTATAAACTTCAACTTCATATGAAGGACCATATGCTAAAATTCTAGTTGCTAACATAATAGCATTTTTATCACCAACTATAATATCAGATGGATTAATAGTCTTATCAACTATAATTGATTCGAATAGTTTATCTAAAACTATTCCTTTTTTAATTAAGTTTTGTGAAGCTAAGATTTCTTCTTCTTTAGCAGTCATATACTTAATTTCAATCGTTCCCTTTGAAAGAGGGTTTGATTCTGGATAAACCTTCCCTTCGGATGGCAATGTTATAACTTCCGTTGGGTAATCGTATTTTTGTTCTTGCATAATAAAACTATATTTTGTATATAGATATATATAATACTTTTTGAAAATAAAAAAATAGTAGAGATTTCTCTCTACCATTTTATATATTTACTATCTCATTTAAATATTAAGCAACTTCAATCATAGAAATTGGAACAACATAACAAGCACCACTCTTTACACTTAGGGTAGCTTTGGTTCGGTTAATCTTATTAATAGATAACTCTTTACCAAACAACTTAGGATGATTTACTTTTACATTCATACCAACACGCAATCCCACTTTCTTTTCTAAAGATTGAATAGTACGCTTTTGTTTGATTAAGTCAACAACTAATGAATTGATGTTTCTTAATTCTTCTACTGATAATTTTGATAATTCTGAATAGTTCATAATATTTTATATTTTAAAGTTTAATAATTAAAGATACATTTTAGCTTCTTCCGCCCAATTTTCATTTACTAAATACCAATATTCGGTATTCAAATCAATGATATCATACCCACTATCATTTGTGTTAATAGTAACAAAACCTTTCTTAACTAACGAACCCAAAGCTCCTCTAATAATCTTAGTACTGATACCCAATTCTTCACTCAAATCATTCACATCCACATCGGAGAAACCTGGTTCAGCATACAAACAATCAATAAAAGTTGAAAGGGTTTTTGATTCTAATTCCGTTAAATTTAATTCATTAATATTCATAACTTATCTCTTTTGATTACATAATAAAGGTATGAAATAAGTTTGAAAAAAACAAGCCTTTTTGAAAATATTTTTAAAATTTTTTTATTGAAAATCAATGAGTTATGACAAAAAAAAAGGATACCATTTCTGATATCCTTTTGTAATGTATATTGGGAGTAATTAGAATTCTAAAATTGCATAATCATATGTAAGAGTTACAGTGATTGTTGCAGGATCCGTAGCATTTGACCAATCTAATTCACCAAAGTTAGCTTGAGAGATAAATGCTCCTTTTAATTTCCATTGTTCAATTTTATCACCAACTGGCCCTAACATATAGAAATCTACATCTTTTTTATAAAACTCTGCATATCCATCTCTACCTGTCAAAGATTCATGAGAAGTTCTAACCCATTCCATTACTGCCTGAGCTCCTGATGGAACGATTGGGTCGTAAAGAGTGATTTCTAAATCTTGCCACTCTCCTTTACCTTTCAATTGTCTTTTGATATTGATGTGATCCAAAGTTACCTTTTCAAATTGAATAGTAGGTCTGTTACCAGCCTTTACTAAATATGAAGGGATACCGTCAACTTCGAAGATGAAACGGTTTTTCATCTTTGGTTCGAAGTTCGTATAGAACATCTCATTAAATTCTAATACTTCTGCCATGTTATGTTAATCTTTTATATAAATATTACTTAATTCAAATTATACATTAAATGTTGCTCCTGTTGGAAGAATGTTGAAATCAATTGTAATGAATTCAGCAGTCTTTGCAGGTTGTAAGAAGATAGCTCCAGCTAAAATGTTTCTATCAATTACATCTGGTGTATTATTTGTTTCATCCATAACCACTCTAAACGCATATAAACCTTGTCTTTGTTGAACACTCTCTAAATAAGGGTTTACAGTGTTTAAAAATTTACTTCTAGTTTGTGCAGTATTTTGTTCGAATACTAAGAATCTTGAAGTAGATGCAACGAACTTTTTCAAGTTAATTAACAATCTTCTAACATTGATTCTATCTAATGCAGATGCTTTATCTTGTAAAGTTTTCTGTCCAAATGCACTAATACCTTGTCCAGGGAATGTTGCAATTGGGTTTACTTTTCCTTCGTATAAAGTATCTCTCTCTGATTGAGTTAGTCTATTTACTACTTGTACAGCACCACTAATACCACCTCTATTCAAACCTGCTGGTGCGAACCATTCTGCTCCTAATCTATCGTTTTGTGCGAATGTACCTACCATTAATACTGAAGGTGGTACTGATACCAATTTATTTGTAGTTACATCGATTGTTTTAACCCAAGGATAGTAAGTTCCAGCATAGTTAGTATCTTCTCCTGCTGCTTGCTCAACTGCTTCAGCAATAGTAGCACTTGCTCCTACAAAATCTGCAATGTAGAATACGTCTTCTCTAGTTTCACATACATCAATTGCCTTAGTTGTTACATAAGGATGATATTGTCTCACAATACCAGGAGTTATTAATAAGTTAATATCAAATTCATCCTGATTAGAAATTGTATTTAATGCTTTTGCATAAGCTACTGAACCTTCTGAAGTTGAAGTTGAACAATTAAATCCTTGTGTATTGTTTGCAACAATATCAACTCCTTTATTAATAGTTTTTGAAGGGTCTGAACCTTTATATCCACCTTGTAATGCAATTACAAAGTTTCTCTTAGCAATATCAGTTGAACTTGTAGTTTCAGCAGAACTTAAATTTACGTTATATTCATTAGTTACTGAATTTGAACCACTGCCATCTAATGCAAATACTTTGTTTGAACCATTAGCAGCACCAGCTGGTATTGGTTTTAAGTAGTTTTTATTATTAGCAGAATCAAAATCAAATCCACTTGAGAAAACTGAACCATCTGCAGCAGAATCATTTGTGAAAACTACTGAAGGGAATGCGTTTAATGCACCTGCTACTAATTTATAAGGAATAGTGTATTTATCATGTCCGAATGGAATTGCAGTTAAAGGATATGTTCCTTCTTCAGCTACTTCAATTCTAATGTATTTACTTCTATTTGAATAGTTGCCATTTTCAGTTATTTTACCAGCAGCATCTATTGAAATGCTTCTGTCACCAATTCTTCTAGCAATAAAGTTAGGAGAAGCAGGGTCTAAGTTCAAATTATTATATTGTTCTAACACACTCTTTCTCTTATCAGTATCACTATATCCTCTAACCGATAAAGAGAATGTTCCAAAATCAGTTCCATTAGACGATTTGATTGAAGAGATTTGAATCTTATATCTTGTATTCTCTTCTTCACCATGTGATAATGTATGAATTTTGAAAAGATTATATCTAGTACCACTATATGTTTGAGATTTAACCCAAGGTGTAGATGCTTCACTATATGCAGGTGCCTCACTCGTTCCCGTGAAATCCTGAGGATCCAAAGTTACAATGCTTGCACTTAATGATGATAAAGTTGAACCACTTAAAGGTGAACCCGCTTCATCTAAGTTGAAGAAAGAATCAGCATATACTAATTTTCCAAAACTAGGTGTTCTACCTACAATATCATCTATTGTATTATCAGAACTTACCTTAACACTCGCACTATAAATGCTACTACTTACGTTCAATGCAAATAATCCACTTCCACTATCACTTAATGAGATAGAAGAACTGAAATTTGATGAAGAATGGAATAATACGGCAACGATACTTTCGGTAACACCATTGCTTACCTTAATAGCCGCTGAACCCGTTTTTGCATATCCATTCACCCCAGTCACTCTTACTACCGTTACTGCACCAGCATCTCTTAAATAATTCTGAACTGCGTATCCAGTATAATAATCTTTAGGAGTTCCAAAGATAGCTTCATATTCAGCCTGTGTTTGGATTAGGGTAGGAAGGAATGCTGGCCCTTTTTCTGTAGGTCCAACTACCGCTGCACCTATTTGTGATATACCTTGTGGTAAGAAAGAAAGGTCATTTTCTCTCGTAAAAACACCAGGTGATACAATTTTTTCTGCCATATTAATTCTAATTTAATTTCTAAGTTAATCTTATAATAAATATTAAAATCAACAGCGAAACATTATTTATTCCGCAGTTGCTTTAAATTCTCCAGTTTCTAAATCTATCGTTCCATTACCATAAATCGATTTTAATTTCTCAAATACTTCGATTTCTTTTTGCTTTAGTAATTCTAAAGTTTCGTAATACGATAAACTTTCACTTTCCAATTCTTTGATTTTAACCTGAATCAAACCGATATTTGCATACGCAGTGGTATATTCACTTCTGATTTGATTGATTTCTTGTAACTCTTCTTGAGATAACTTTTTAACTTCCATTTTTGTACGTGTTTATATATAAAATGTATATCTATAAATATTAAGTTTTTTTCATAACCTCATATTTATAGTGTTTTTCCAAAAAATATTTATAGTAATTATTTAAGCAGTTGCACCACTACCATAAGAAGTTTGTAATCCCGCAAAATTTAATCTAGCTCTTGCATAAATCGCTGTTCCGCTCTTATAATCATATGTAGTTCCACTAAATCCAGTTGGTGCTACTAATATATTTGAGAATCCACTATCCGATGCAATTTGAATATCGAATGAGAAGTTTGCCGAAATAGCGGTTGATCCAGGTGAAGTTACTGCACTATTTGTTGAAAGAGTTAATCTTCTATAAGTTTCCCCGCCAATTGTTACAGTAGAAACTGAAACGGTTGGTGCAGCTGAAATAGAATATCCTGCAAATGAATTTGATCCTTTATTGTGTGTTACAAATCCATTAACTAAATAAGTATCCACTTCCTCAACGTCAATTGAAACAACTTCTATTGTTGTATTTTGAACATCGTTTGTAAGAACTTCAACTTCTTCTATCGAACCATCTAATGCAACTTTAATAAATTTATCACCTACTTGAACTAATCCCAATGGTTTAAATTTATAAACTTCTTCATTAACATCCCAAACCATCATTGGATGTTCACCATTACCTCTAACCGAACCACTATCAGTAGTTACTATATTCCATCTATCAACAAATGTATATGCTACATCTTTAACATATGAATCTACCATTATTCCTCCTGGAGTATGGTATGTCCAATCATAGAAATTAAAATCAGTTAAAGTATCAACATGAGGAGGATAATAAGAACGAACTATATCACCTTCAACTAAATCACCCGCTTTTTTTGTAGTACCATCTGCCATTAAAACATCTTCATCCAAATGTAAACACAATCCACTAGCACCGGCATAATCATCTACATTATAAACGGTTTTAGTTCTATTAACATTATATCCAGATGCATGATCATTAAATCCATCTGCAAATTTAACTCCTATTGTTCTTGCAGCAGGTGCACTTAATGTTGATGAATTACCAATAGCCTGTGCAGTAACAGTTGGATTATATGGGGCTGAACTTTGAATACTAAATTCAGAAGGTGCATCAATTGACCAACTAAAATTTGTACTAACTGAACCAACTCTACTTAAAAAACGACTTCCAGCATTTCCAAATCCCAACGTAAAAGTTTCAGTAGTAGATTCTTTCACATATGTAAATCCACTAATCGAATCAACCGAATCAATACTAAATTGAGACATTGCTATCGGTCCAGTTGTTGTTCCGGCTGCCGATGATAATGATTTTGCCGCAGCTCCTGTTGCTCCTTGCAAACTATTTAACGATAGGGTATCTCCAGATGTTCTAGGCATTATATATTTTTATTAATTTTTCTTTCCAAATATCCTTATTATCAAAGTTATCAATGAGTTGAGTTTTTAAATTTTCAAACTCTATTTTCTTTTCTTCATATGATAACTCTGTAATACCTTTATAAATATTTAGAAATTCCTTTTTATTACTAGCTCTAAATTTATAACTTATAGATGGATACCAATCATTACTTAAAATCGGTAATTTACCCCAATCTACATTTTGAAATATTGAATAACCAAATGGTTCAGCATTAAAAGCGGAATGAGAAATTCCCCAATCCATCTCATAATATTTTTCACTATATTCACTTTCAAATTGTATTTTTTTTAATTTTGAAAAGTCTATATTTTTATCTAATTTCCAAGTCTTTTGAAATGGTCTAATATTAGTAAACATATATCCTTCTAAACCATCTAAATAATATGGATTTTTTCTACTTTCACATCTACTGGTAAATCCTATTTTATTTGATTCCGAAAGTGGTTTATTTTGAATAAAATTAAAATAAGATGGTATAGATTGATATCCATTAAACACATCTTCATATAATTCATATAACCCTACCCAAATTTTATTTTTTGCATTTATCAATATTTTATTTTCCCACTCTTTAGAATAATGAGGTATCCATCCAAATTCATATTCCGATAATCCACTTTGAATATAAACTCTACTTAAATCATTATGAATTACATAACTCCATAACTTATCTAAGTTTTCCTCAATTAATTCAAACGGAGTATAATAAGCGTGTAAAATATTTACTCTCCTACATTCATTAAATTTTTCTTCAAAAATATCTTTGTGATTTCCATTCTCATCATTATACCAATAGTGTTCAATTGGTATTTCAAAATTAAAATCAGAGGGTTTGTTTCTATATATAAGTAAAACCGGTTGAGTGTCTAAGTTATTACTTATTTCACTCAACCAATTATTTACCCAAATATCTACTCCCGTATTGATTTTACCTAAACCGGTGGTAAAATATACATCAAACATTTATTATAAACCTTTTTGTCTTTTCAAATTTTCAATTTCAACTTTCATATCGTTGATTTGAATTTGTTGTTCTTTTATACCTTCAATTAATAAGGCAACTAACTTATCATATTTAACAGCCTTATATCCACTTTCTCTCGTCTGAACTAATTGTGGCAATACTGCTTCAATTTCTTGAGCGATAACTCCCACATCATTTCCTTCATATCCATGCTCAATTTTATTTTCTTCTTTCCAATCAAATGTGTTACCACTAATTTTAGAAATTTTCTCTAAAGAATTTTCAATAGGTTTAATATTATCTTTAAATCTTTTATCTGAAGAAGAATAAGCTACGATATCGTTTGTAGCATCAATTCTACCAGCAGTTGCACTAGCTGCCATTCCAACTCCTAATGAGTTAAATTGAACATTTGATGAAGTAGCAACCGCTTGTCCGATTGAAATTGTTACCGCTCCCGTTGCACCACTTACTCCAACACCTGTTCCAGCTACTGCTGAAGTTACACCGGTATTTGTGATTGTTACTGCACCGGTTGCACCACTTACACTGATACCAGTTCCCGCTACGTTTGAGGTTACACCGGCGTTTGTTAAGGTTACAGATGAACCTAATGATACTGCACCACCTCCACTTAATCCAGTTCCAGCGGTTACGGTTACGGATGAATTAGTAAGAGATGCATTTGCAATGTTAGAAAGAGTATTTGATGCACCACTAATTGTTTTGTTAGTAAGAGTTTGTGAACCACTCACAGACGCAACTCCAGTTGTATCAACTGAAAGAGTTCTTGTTGTTGAAATATCGCCTCCTCCACTTAATCCAAACCCAGTTGCAATACTTACAGCGGTATGGTCAATATGTCTATTTGCAACATATCCCGTTGTAGAATCGTGCGATATTTGAGATGAACCACTAAATGCCCCAATTGCGTTACCAATAGTTGCTGCACTAATTGAACTACCTAAAGCAGTTGATGTTCCGGCGATTGTTATTGCGGAATTTGTAAGTTTTGCATTTGCAATTGAACCCGCCAACATATCATTTGTAACACCACCAGTTGCGATAGAAATTGTTCTAGTTGAACTTATATCACCTCCACCGGTTAAACCACTTCCTGCGGTAATACTTACTGCCGTATGGTCAATATGTCTATTAGCAGAATATCCAGTTGTTGAATCATGTGATACCTGTGAAGAACCACTAATTACACCATCTGCATTTAATTTTGTTTTTACCCTACTATCTAAATAATATTTGTTAGTTACACCTTCTACTACATCATCAGTATCAATCGAAGGTAATGTTGTGATTTGAGATGAACCACTTATCACTCCTTCTGCATTCAATCTAGTTTTAATACCGCTTACATAATTTGTAGTTGAGGTTAAATCGACTTGGGATGAACCAGATACTAAAGTTGTTCCGGATGCTACAATTGAACCTGTGATAGAAACACTTCTACCTAATCCTATTCCTTGACCATTATCATATATAGTGGAATTGGCTAAGTGATGAGTGCCAGTTCCCATTGGTATATAACCACTTGTTAGGTAATTTGGAGAACCTTTAGTTGTATATTCTGGATGGAAAATTACAGCACCATAATCTATTCCTTCAGATGATGAATACTCATAACTCCAATCATTAGCCTGCCCATCAAAGAATAATGATGCGGTAGTATTAGATCCAGAATCATACACCGATAAACCCGCATATCTAGATGATGGAGTTTCCGCGTTTACAACAACAAATGCATCTCCAATTATCTTTGCACTACCTGTTGTAGATTGAATATATGCAAACGAACCAGTTCCGTTTATAATTACATTGTTAAATGTCTTAGTTCCACCAATTGTTTGGTCACCTGAAGTTCTTACAACGGTAGAGTTTACTGCAACATCATTTGCATTCACCGTAATACCATCTCCCGCTCCTATATCTAATGTTCTAGTAGTTGTTATATCACCACCACCGGTTAATCCGGCTCCTGCGGTAATTGATACGGAAGAGTGGTCGATATGTTCATTACTAACGAAATTTGTAGTTAAATCATGATCAATTTGAGATGAACCTGATACAACACTTATTCCATTAAAGAAACTTCCACTATGAATAGTTGTTCCATTTAATACTTGAGAACTACCACTAATTACTCCATCAGCATTTAACTTATTTTTAATTGTAGTATTAATAGATGAAGTAAATGTATTTAAACTTGCAGTCGAAGTATGAATTGCATTAACATTTGAACTATTAGATGCGGTATATGAATTTAAACTTGCAGTTGAAGTATGAATTGCACTAATGTTTGTATTATTAGATGCACTATATGAATTTAAACTTGCAGTTGAATTTTCTAACGAAGATAGTATTAAATATTGATTTGCATGCACTCCTGCAGTAGAAGAAGTAAATAAATTGAAATCGTTTCTAATACTTGCACTTGCATTTTCCAAAGATGTTAATCTCGGTGCCGTACTAGATGTAAATGTATTTAAACTACCAGTTGTGGTTTCTATTGTGTTTAATCTTACATTTTGTTCATTTTGGGTAGTTAGTTGTGATGCCGTAAATGAATTTATACTAGCCGATGTACTTTCTAAACTATCTAATCTTCCACTATGGTTGTTATGTGTACCCGCATTTGAAGCAGTAAAAGTATAAAATTCTTGTGCCAATAAAATTTTATCTTCGTTACCAGCTGCACCCGCTTTCCAATAATCGTTTGTGGTATCCCATAATAATGATCCAGATGTAGTTGTTCCACCCGTTGCATCTCTTACAATTAAACCACCATTTGTAGCACCAGTTCCATTTAAAGATATAATATTATCTCCAATATCAACAGTTGTTGAATTAATTGAAGTAGTTGTACCTTTAACTAAAAAATCTCCTTTAATCGTTACATTTGAACCCGTAAACTGAATTGCATTAGCAACTGATGAAGAGAATGTTAATAAACTTCCAGATGTAGTTTCTAATGATAATAATCTCGCATCTTGCCCCGCGTTTGTTGAATCATTTGAAGCGGTATAAGTATTTAAACTTGCAGTTGTACTTTCAATAGAATTTAATCTACTATTTTGAGTATTATTTGTAGTATTATTTGATTGAGTATAAGTGTTTAAAGAAGCGGAATAAGTATGAAATGATTGTTCTAAACTTCCACTTTTTACTTCTAATGAATTTACTCTTCCTAATAAAGAAGCAGTTGTAGTTTGAATGCTATCCAATCTACTATTAACCGAAGCACTATATTGTTGAGCATTTCCTAATCCTGCCACCGAAGAACCACTCAATTGCCCACTTACTTTAAAATCACCACTTGCATTTGAAGTTAGTGTTCCAACTACCGTATTCGTACCAGGATTTACAATTTTAATTGATCCCGTTGAAATATAAAGGTCTCTCCAAGCATTTGTTTCACTACCTAAATCAAATGTATTTGTTAAAGATGGAATTATAGATGAACTTAAATTAGCATTTACCGCAACAGTATCACTTGTTTGGTCACCAATTGTAATGTTTCCTCCTAATACTAAGTTACCTTTAATTTCTGCATTTGAAGTAATGTGTAATGTTGATGCAGAAACAAAAGTTGATGCGGAAACTGATAAGAAATTAGCAGCGGATGATTCTCCAATTGTTGCTAAAGTTAAATCACCCGAATTTCCCCCTACTTGTAAAGTTCCAAGTGTGGTGTTTACATATGGTTCTCCAAATGCTAATGAACCAGATTTATCTGCTGTCGAACCTCTTCTAAATTTAAGTGCCATCTATTTTTAATTTAATTCTTTTTGTTTATATAAATATTGTTTTTCAAAACTATTAATTATCTAATTGTTTCCATTGTGCTCCATTCCATCCGTAAAAATGAAAATCAGTTGTATTAAAATACAAAGTTCCAGATACAGGAGAAGAAGGTGCAGTTGAGTGGTTTGGTAAAACTAAAACCGAATTACTTCCACTTAATGATAGTGAACCCGTTATTTCATATGAACCGGAAAGTTGTTTTGAATTTTTCCAAACACTACCACTTCTTACTAATAAATCACCTGTTGCAATTGAATTATATGTTACATCATGTGCCTCATCTAATTCCATTCCATTATCTATACGAACATATATAGAACCATTATTTTGGTTTACTCTTAGAACTTCTCCCAATCTTACTGCGTGGTTTGGAGCAATTGGAGTAGAAGTTGTAAATGAGCCAGCATTTCCTAAATAAATAAGGTTTCCAGCCGTCATTCCAATAGTGTTTACTCCCAATAACACTCCTTCAGTTATAATCATCCCAAAAGAATCATTTGGAATATTTTCAGTAGCGATACCAAGTGTATTTGCAGAATTTCCCTCTGATGAATAACTTGCAGTTTCAATTAATGGATTATCTCCTAACGCATTAACAATTCTCACAACATTTCCCTTATTAATTTGATAACCACTCATATTTTTGCAATATACATCCGTTTGAGTTGTTCTAAAAGAAAATGACGAAGTCGGAACTTGCTGAGAAGCACTATATGCTTCTAAAACATCCAATCTAGTATCTAATGAAGATGATACAATTACATAAGATGATGTAAATACATTGAAATCAATTCTTTGATTATTTAATCTATTATCAACTGATGCAGAATAATTCATTACATTTCCAATACCAACAATGCTTCCACTATATCCTTGAGAAGTTACTAATCCTTGTTGCTCATCATCTGCAATTATAATTAATCCATTATTTGTAGGAAGTAATTGGGTATCACCATCGGAATTACCAAACCAAGCAATAAGACCAGCGGGATCACCTACTAAAAGTTCATTTCGGAAATCAATAAGATAATCATTCGATGCGGTATGAAAATCATTTATTGGAGTTTCATCCGGAATATTAAAATCCCAATTATTATCAGGCAATCCATCATCAAAAGGAACGTTTCTTAATTGAGAACCATCTCCTTTAAACGAACCCGTAAATGCACTTCCTGAAAAAACTGAAGCGGTTATTGCATTATCAACAAATAAATTATTTAGGGAAGCTTCCGAACCACTAACAATGACTTTTTTCCAATTTGGCATTTAATACTACAATTTGAGAGTTAGTATTGTTGGAAAAAGGATTCGATAGAATATAAGAATGACACACTATGGTATTTAACCATTAGGAGTCTTTAAATTACATCTTCTATCGCGGTTGGTTACACTTTATGTGCCCACTTCCCTTTCGGGCCAACAATATATCAATAAATATTATATTTTTTAGTAAAGGAATAAAAAAAGGGTAGATTAACTACCCTTCTCTTTTTTTTCTAAATATCTCTTTTGTAATTTAAGAATGATACTGTAAATAATTTCTAATTCAGTACCTTTAAATGTTGAGTTTTTAATTAAACTGAAGAGATACTCAAACTCTTCTATCGTTAAATCTACTCCACCATTATTTTTTGGTTTCTTTGGTTCAACGACTTGTTCTTCTTGCTGAATCTCTTCTTTTGATGTTTCAAATTCAGTAGATACAACCTTTTGGTTTTTTGTAAAAATTCCCATAACCTTTTTTTATTTTAATTATTATACATAGAAATAAATCTCTCCACCTTCTATTCTGATATTACCAACTTGTTGATAAGCAGGAATATCGGTTGTTACAACTGCTGCCACATAAGCATCAGGCGTAAATGAAGTTGCAGATGAATCAAAAGATCCACTAAAACCCCATCTTAAACTTCCTGCATCAAATGCGAATGCATGACCAACACCACTTCCTTCATCTACTACGATACCGGCTTCATCAGGATTTGTAGAACCACTATTTAATAAGATAAATTTATCTTCAACGGCTAAATTAGTAACATTTAAATAAGTTAAGTCACCATTTACAGTTAAATCACCACTTACTGTCAATGCTCCAGGCATCGAAACAGCTGAACCATTTAATGTAATAGCAGTAGTTCCGTCGCCTGCTTTAATATCATTACCACCAACGGTTAAATCACCAACAACTTTTACATTTTCACCATCTAAAGTTAATGCAGTTGCAGTAGATGAACTAATATCATTTCCATTAACTTTGATATCACCTGCAAATGTTGTTAAAGTTCCCGCAGTTAGAGTAATATTGGTTGCTCCAGTTGATGATTTAATATCATTACCGGTAACTTGCAAATCACCCCTAACTTCAACATCAGAACCATTTAATTCTATTGCAGTTGCAGTCGATGAACTAATGGTATTACCACCAATTGTAATATCACCTGTGATTACAGGATTATCTACTAAACCAATTGTTACGGTCTGACCACTAACGGTTGTATTAATTTCGTTACTAGCACCGGTTATGGTTAAATTTTGCGTTTTTAATGATACGGTACCAGTTGAAGAATCTGAACCGGTGATACCTAATGTTGATACCAATCCAGTTAATCCCGCACCATCACCGACAAATGAACCGGTAAAAGAACCTGATAATACAGTGTTCGATTGGTTTGTTCCTATTCGGTTAAATCCTGCAAAGGAACCCGATGCACCTACTACTACGCCTTGAGATGCGGTTACCGCTAATAATTCTGCATTACTACCGGATACTATGACTTTTTTCCAAACTGCCATTTTATATTAATTTACTTTTATTTTTGGGGTCTATTATAACACGTATAAATATATAACAAATACGATTTAATTAAAACCAAGATAAAATTCATTTGAAGAAGAGTATATTAACCCACCTGCTACGGCAGTAACACCATTTTTTGCTTCTAAAATTAAACTTCCACTTAATATAACATCACCATTTTTAAATATGGTTGTTTGTTTATTTGTATAATTCCCAAAGGAATTTCCTATTACTAATTGAGAATCCGAACTTTGTGAAGTACTTAATTTATTAAAAATTAATTCACTACCACTAACTACTTGTCCGAATATTAAAGATGCGCTTACTGAACCAGTTACCCAAAGTTTTCCAGTATCATCTAAACTTAATAAATCTTTTGTATCAAAAATTCTAAATGAAGTACCACCACTACTTACCGATGCAGTAACATCTCCACTTGCAATTTGATTTAATTGTAACCCAACTACTCCCGCTGCAGGTATATTAACTAATCCACTTGCATCTCCAAAAAAACTTCCACTAAAAGAACCCGTATAAGAACCTGAATATGATTCTAATATATCTAATCTTTCATTTAGAGAAGATGATACGGTATTAAATCCTTCCCCTCTAGCACCCTGTGGCCCAGCAGCAATTACTTTTACAATTCGTGATCCCTCAACCGGTTCAGAAATTACGACTGAATTTGCTTCACTATTTATAATTACTTTATTACTAGCCATTCTTAAATTCTAGTTACTTCTTTTCTATTAGTTATTACACCTTCTAATAATCTGTAAACTTCATCTCCACTATATAATTCTATATCATAGTAGGCTTCTTCAAAATCAAATTCTGCAGTTGTATCAGCATTTAAATACACTCCTATTTGACCTAATGCAGCAGCTGAACCAGAACCTTCACTTCCTGTTCCTGCACTACCTGTAAACCATAAATAACTTCCTGTTCTTGCAGCAGACGAAGTTATATCGGTTAAAGTAGCATATAAAGTATTGGAATTATCAGCATAGTCAGAACGAATCTGCATTTTCATATTATATCCTTGCAAATCAATTGCTGAACCCGATGAGTCTGTATATTCGATTGAAAATCGGTAAGTTGCTCCCTGCTCTATTGAAAATGAATATTTACCCGCTGCCATTTGTAATTAATAAATTATTTAGTGTTTAACTATTATAAATATGAGAAAGAGGATATATTAAATATATTTACTTCTCTGCTTCTAATTTATTAATTCTTTCCTCTAATTTTTCAATCGTATTTTGTTGTTCTTTGATTGCTTCTATAAGAAGAGCAGTAAGTTTATCATATTTTACGGCTTTGTATCCGCTTTCTCTAGTTTGTACCAATTCTGGAACAACCGCTTCAATTTCTTGAGCGATTACTCCAATATCATGTCCCGCATACCCATGCTCAATATTTGGAATCCAATCAAATTCATATCCGCCAATTTCTTTAACTTTTTGGATAGGAGAACTAATTTGAATAATATTAGTTTTAAACCTTCTATCCGATGATGAGTATGCAACGATATCATTTGTAGCATCAATTCTACCAGCAGTTGTACTAGCTGCCATCCCAACTCCTAATGAATTAAATCTAACATCGGATGTGGTTAATAGTGCCTGATTAATTATTGTTTCATATCCAGTTGTAGATGAAATTGTTACTTGAGATGAACCACTAATTATACCATCTGCGTTTAGTTTATTCTTAATAGTAGTATTAATAGATGATGTAAAACTATTTAAACTACTTGTCGCAGTATTAAGTGCCGAAAGATTTGTGTTATTTGATGCAGTATATGCATTCAAACTCGAAGTAGAGGTATGTATCGCATTAATATTCGTAGTATTAGATGCGGTATATGAATTTAAACTCGCAGTAGCAGTATGAATTGCACTTACATTTAAATTAAAAGAAGAAGTAAATGTATTCAAACTTGCAGTAGCAGTATGAATAGCATTTATATTTAATATATTCGATGAAGTATATGCACTCAAATTACTAATTACACCATTATTTGATGATGTGTAAGAATTCAAACTATTCAATGTAGAATTGATTGAATTTATATTAGCAGTATTTGATGCGGTATATGAATTTAAACTTGCAGTTGTGGAATAAATTGAATTGATTTTTCCATCGTTTGAAGAAGTGTATGAATTCAATGTACCTCTTAAAGCATTTACATCCGCATCACTTGCATATGTTGTATCAATTGATGATGTAAATAACTCTAACGCATTTAATCTATTATTTTGTGCAGTATTTGTAGAATCATTAGATGAAGTATAAGAATTCAAACTACTTGTTGCAATGTAAATTGAATTAATTTTACTATCAGTTGAAGAAGTATATGAATTTAATGTACCTCTTAAAGATGTAACATCTGCATCAGTAGCATATGTTGCATCTATCGATGATGTAAATGATTCTAACGCAGTTAATCTATTATTTGCAGAAGATGTGTAAATATCCATCGAAGCAGTATATGCTTCAAAAGTTGTATCCTCTAAGAACCCAGTTCCTGCAACAATATTATTAATTCTCGCACTCAATGATGATGAAATCGTCATTAGTGAAGAAGTCAATTGAGAAGAAGAAATAAATAAACTCGCAGTTGCAGTATTAAGAGATCCTGTTGTATTTTCTAATGCAGTTAATCTATTACCATGCGAAGCAGTAGTAGAGTTTACTGAAGATGTGAAAGAATGTAAAGAACCGGTATAATTCCCGAATTCAACTTCCGATACAAATGAATTATCTAACGAAGCACTAAACCCTTCCAATGAGTCTATTCTACTATCAAAAGAAGAACTATGTGTTGTGTAAGAAGATGTAAACGAATTAAAATTGGTTCTAATACTTCCACTTTCAGTTTCTAATGAACCAATTCTTCCGTTTGCAGAAGATGTATAAGAATTATAAGTTGTTCTTACACTACCGCTTTCAATTTCTAATGAATTTAATCTTAAATTAGCAGAAGATGTATATGAATTCAAACTTGCAGTTGAAGTATGAATTGCATTTATATTCAAATTATTAGATGAAGTATATGAATTCAAACTAGCAGTAGATGTATTTAAACTACTTGTTGAGGTATGAATTGCATTTATATTAGAAGTATTCGAAGAAGTATATGAATTCAAACTTCCAGTTGTTCCTTCTAAACTATCCAATCTACCATTTTGAGTAGAGTTTGTACTATTATTTGATGCAGTATAGTTATTTATCGAACTACTATATGAATGAAAACTAGCAGTTTGTGCTTCTAAATTTTCTCCTCTACTATTAATTGAAGAACTAAAAGTATTATATCTATTTTCTAAGATTATTCTCTCTTCTTGTCCGGATTTTCCTGCTATCCAATAATCATTTGTAGTATCCCACAATAAAGAACCAGATGTTGTAGATGCTCCACTTGCATCTCTAACAATTAAACCACCATTAGTTGCGGCAGTACCATTAAGTGAAATAATATTATCACCAATATCAACAGTTGTCGAATTTACAATTGTAGATGTGCCTTTTACTAAAAAGTTACCCTTAATAGTTACATTTGATCCGGTTAATTCAATCGCATCGTTTAATGATGATGTATATGAATTAACAGAAGATGTAAAGGTGTTCATTATAGAACCCGTTGCAATTACCGAAGCACTAAATGAATTCAAACTAGAAGTTGAAATGTTCACCGAAGCGGTAAACGTATTCATTATTGATCCGGTTGCAATTACCGAAGCACTAAATGCATTTAAACTTGCGGTCGAAATATGAATTGCATTAACATTTGAACTATTAGATGCAGTATATAAATTCAAACTTGCAGTAGCAGTATGAATTGCAGTGATGTTAATATTATTTGAACTTGTATAAGCATTTAAACTTGCAGTTGAAGTATTCAAACTTGCAGTAGTTGAATTTACCGATGCAGAGAATGAATATAAACTAGAAGTTGCTGAACTAACCGAAGCAGAAAAAGAATTTAAACTTGCGGTCGAGATATGAATTGCATTAATATTTGTTGTATTAGATGCAGTATATGCATTTACACTTGCACTTACAACATTTAAATTATTAATTCTTGAATTCAATGAAGAAGAAAAAGTAGTAATGTTTCCAAAATTATTTATTTCTCCAATTGATGCAGTTCCTACATATAATCTATTCCAATATTTTGATGTGCTTCCTAAATCATGAATATATCCCTCTTGAGGAATTAATGAAGATGATAGAGATGCTACAACATTAATTGTATCGGAATCTACATCACCCAATTTAAGATTTCCACTAATAAAAACATTTCCAGCAAAATACGCATTTGATGCGGTAATATCTCCGGTTAAAGAAAGTGAACCACTATTACCCCAAGTTGAGTTAGGAGTAGATCCTGAATTTAATTTTACTAAAGTTATCTCCCCACTACCACTAGCACCAAAAACTATACTCTGATTATTTGATACTAAATATGGTTCTCCATATTGTAAAGTTCCTTTGGAACTAACATTACCTCTTCGTATTTGGAAAATTGCCATTTATTATTTTATTATTGAATTCTTTTATAAATATAAGGGTTGAAAAAATAACTCATAATAAGATAGTTATTTTATATATACTGCTAATGTATTGAAATTTGTTGTATTAGCACTTGTAGTAGTTGTTGCACTTCCTAATAATCCATACACCTGATTTGAAAGTCTATTTGTCCATCCTCCTGTTCCCAATGCATTTCCACTTCTACCATATGGTGTATCTGGATAAGCATTTGTTGGGCCGTTTGTAGTCCACCAATTAGCAGTATCATATAACCAATCACATGGTGCAGCAATAGGGTAAGACGATGCTGTCATAAAAGTATAACCTTTTAGTGCAGACCAACTTCCGGTAAGAGGTGCAGAAAGTTTGAGTGTTTGCGTGGAGTTTGTATCAATATCCAATGCGTTTGGATTATTATAAACTGTCTGATGTGCAATACTACAATTTGATAAAAGTGGTTGAACTGATGCCGTTGAGGCCATTCTCATTACTGAATTACATTGAGCACTTCCACTTGCACTATACCATAAATGTTCCGCATTTCTAACATGCTTATTAAATGTAGTCCCTACACTACCACTATATTGATTTGGGTATGGATATCCCAATTGAGTAGATCCAGATGGATTATAAGAAATTAACATCCAACCTCCTCCATTATCCGTTTGATTACAATAAACTTGCATTGAACTTGTCATCATTCCGGTTTTAATATAATACCAACCATTTGTTTGAATACCGGCGTTATATAATTGAACTGCTGATATGGCTGGATTATTTATAGTTCCTAATGTAGAACCTCCTATTGTGAATCCATTTAAAAAAGTTATTGCCATAATATATTAGTATAATCTCTCTATTGAAATAAAGTTGTTGTTATAAGATGCACCAATCATCATATTAACACGATACATTCTATTGTTTGTTTTATCCACAATTGTATAATATGCACCATCACCTTCTGTGGTAAAATTCCAAGTAAAAAGTGTTGATGTTGGGGTTGTTGTTACTGAAAAATTATTTGTTGCAGTTCCTGCAATACCACCATTCATAGCATAATATGCTGATATATTTGCGGTAAAGTTTGTGGATACTGCGGCTATACTCAATCCCCTATTACCACTTGATGTGACTGTTGCTTTTATATTATCTAATGTTACAAATGTTCCTGCGTTTACCATTCCCGATGCTTTCCACATCAATTCACCCGAAACGCCGGTTGGGGTTTTAGCTAAATCAATATAAACACCTCTTGCATCACCACCTTGTTCAAAAATTCGTAATCTATCCCTATATGAATCTATTGTGATACCACTTCCAGATAAAGTTGAATTTGTTGCTGCTTTTGCTAATAAAATTTCACCACCTTCATCACCACTTCCTGTTCCGATTTGTAATGGAGATGTTGTTATTATATTTACTGAACCACTTACAACCAATGAACCTGTGATTTCTACCAATCCACCATTCTGAACATATAAATTACTACCACTTGACAAATAAACCGATGAACTATTTGCGGATATAGATGAACTAATTGTGGTTAATGCAGTTACCGTCAATGAACCCGTAATAGTTTGGTCTGCCTTAAATTGGTTTGAACCAGTTGTTGCATAAGAACCGGTTTTTCCATTCAATGAAGCAGTTGTTGAATTTATACTTGCAGTATAAGAATTCATTGATGAAGTGTAAGTGTTTATACTACCACTATATGTTGTAAAACTCGATGTTAAACTATTGAATGAAGAAGTTGTTGCAAATCCACTACCATTTACAATTGAGTTAATTCTACTATCAAAAGATGAACTATGAGTTGTATATGAAGAAGTGAATGTATTTAAAGATGCAGTTGCAGTATAAACATTACTTAAAGCAGTATTTGCAGAAGATGTAAATGTATTAATCGAACTGCTAAATGTATTAAAAGTAGAAGAACTTAAAAACGGAGTTACAATTGGTAAATTTGCACTTAAAGCAAATGAACCAGTTTCACTTTCGGTAATCCAACTACCACTTACACTTTCAATTGAATTTAATCTACTCACCAAACTTGCAGTTGAAATACTTGCAGTATATGTATTAAATGAAGATGTAGTTACTAATGAAGATGTATCAATATTTAATACTGATGAAGTAGTTGCAAATCCAAAATTAGTTATTTGTGCAGATGAACTTATAATACCATTTGGAATAGATGTTAAGAAACTTCCTGTTTCCGCTTCAGTAATAAATGAACCAGTCTCTGATTTTAATAAATAAGAACCACTATTACTTTCTAATGAACTTAATCTACTATTTTGAGTTGTATTAGTGGTATTATTTGAAGAAGTATAAGTATTAAAAGTTGAAGCACTTAAAAAAGGAGTTACATTTATTCCTTCAACTATATCCAATCTACTATCAAAAGATGAACTATGAGTTGTATAGGATGATGTGAAAGTATTGAATGATGAACTTAATAATAAAGAAGATGTATCAACATTCGATACCGATGAAGTAGTTGCAAATCCTAAATTAGTTATTTGTTGAGATGAAGATACTATATAATTTGTCGGGTATATACTTCCTTCTATTGAAGATGCTTTAAAAGATCCGGTTACACTTAAATTACCCTGAATTCCGATATGACCTGCACTAGCAGTTTGAATAGGTATATATTTAGCCCAATCTATTAATTTTCTAACTTCATTACTTCCAGTAAAAGTTTCAATTATATCCAATCTACTATCAAAAGAAGCACTATCGTTATTATATGATGAAGTTGATAATTTAGTTGCAACCGATAAAATTGATGCACTTGCAAAAGAATTTAAAGAAGATGTAACCGAGGATGCACTTTGCAATAACTCTATTTCAGTAGCAAATGTTACATCGATACTCGCACTAACGAATTCTACTACTCTTTTCAATGTAACATTTTGAGTTGCACCATTATCTACAACGGGTAATATACTACTAGTTGTTAATTGAGATATTGGGTTTAATTGAGAAATTTTTGGCATCTTATATTATATTATTCAGCTATTAAATCATTTCCATCTTCAGTTTGAATTGGGTCGCCAAATATATCATTTGATTCAGTTTCAACTTTATTTCCTAATAATTGAGAACCAAATTTCTCCAATGGTTTTTCTAAAGATGTAGTTAATCTTCCATTTAAATCATAACCATCTCCACCTTGTAATACAACCTCATTTGATACAATAACTTTTCTGATACTGAATCCTTTTTGTGTAGTAGGTTGGGTATCAAATCTTTTAGGTAATAAGTAAGCATTAACGGTCAATGAAAGATTAGTTCTAATTATTCTTTCCGAACCAGCGCCCACTTCTTGTTGGTTATCAAAATTACCAACAATTACTCTAAATTTATAATTTGTATCTTCACCCCAATATTGTTCACTTGCATATTGGAATTGCTCTATTATTTTATTATTATGTTCCGTATATCCTGTCCAAAATACAACTTCATATGTTAAGGTTACATAATTAGGCATCCTAACATCATATGCTTCGAACCTTCTTTTAAAATCCGGATTCAATAATGAGAATCTATCATATGCATGTTTTTGTGAATATTTTTTTACAGTTGGATATGTTACTCTATGGTCTTTAAGAAATTTCATAGATTCATTTTGTTCTATTGAATTTCTCTTAAACATAATAATTGGTAATTGAATCTTTCCCAATTTATCTTTTAAATATCCATCTTTTTGAGCAGATTTCCATCTTTCAGCATTACCATATACTAAAGGAATTTTTATTTTATTACCATTTGATTCAACTTCAGGAATCAAATGTAATTCCATATAATTTGCAATAATAGTATCAACATCCAAAAGGGATATCCCCAACATTTTGGATTCATCTTGTTTTACTATTTTTGAAAATTTGTTATCTGCCATTATCTAACTATTTGTTCTAAGTTGATTACAGTGTTTCTACTTAAGAATGTTTCACAAATTACTGAAAACTTATTTATTCCTTGACCACCTATCCACTGATCCTCTTTCACATTTGATATTTCATAATAAGAGCCATCTAATAAAACTACATCACCCACTTCTGGATAAAAATCATTATCTATTAGCGTATGACGGTTGAATCTAAAATTAGAAGTTCTAGATGTATCTGAACCATAACCTTCATAGTTTGTTTCAGTATCAGCTCTTTCAATCATACAATATGTTTCCATCCCTTTATAATATTTTTTATTAAGAGATTCTCCATAAAGATTATATGCAGTTTCCAACACATTTACTTTGAAAAGGGTTACTAATGTTTCTATCACATCATTAACCATTTCTGAAGAAATTTGTTCAAAAAATTTTATATCTCTGGCTGAATTAAAACGTGGCATATTATCCTATATAAATTGCTAGTGGAACTTTTTGTAACATTTCTAGTTGTTGCTGAGCCTCTGCTGCCTTATTTTCAAATTGAGTTTTTCTACTTAATTCTTCTAAGTTTTCTCTCAATTGTGTAATAAGGTTTTCTTTTTCAGTTGTAGCCTCTGCTCTAAGTTGCGCACCATCCAAAGTGGTTTCCCCACCAGGTATAGGAATAGTATTATATTTCTCTCTGATAGCTCCTAATAATTCTTTGGATAGAGCCAATGTATATTTTCTAATCCACTGTCTTCCAACATCATTTATTTTTCTATAAGGTATAAAATTATATCTCATATTAGAGTAATCGGATATAACATTTGGAGTAGTTGTTATTGAATTTTTTTCAAATTCTTTTTTAACATAATATTCAAAAAATATTTTATGATCAGTAGTTGGTACTGGAAATATTTGCAATTGATTATTTACAATATTAAATGTATGAGCAGATTTACGAATTTGGTCATTAAATTCAATTGCCTGAATTCTTAATAAATCCTCATAAAAAGGTAATAATACGAATTGCGTTGCAGTAGAAAATGATGTAAACCCAAATTCTTGTGTAATATTTAAAGTTCCCATACCACTAATTGCATATGGGTCAAAGAATCTTGATAAAGCAGGTCTAGGTTCAAAATAAACTTTTGTAATTTCTATTCTACTTCCACTTTCATGTGTTTCTGCAAATTCTTTTAAATCATATGATTGTGTATTAGCACTTGCACTAATAACACCTCTCTTAATATCAGTTCTTCCTCCAACTCCTGCTAAAGTTCCATACGCATCACTTATTCTTACTATTGTAGGAACAAATGAACCATCTACTAATTGTCCGGTATAGTTTGTCGATGTACTTTGTCCGGAAACAATTGATAAATTATTACGAATATTAAATTGATTTACTTGCGCACCATATTCCGATACCGATTCTTCGAAACAAGCAAAAAACTGATCATCGATTAATTCCACATCGATAATAGGATACCCCAATCTTCTAGCACACCAAAGTGCTACTTTTGGAGCATCATCTCCAAAGATACTATCATCATCATAAATTCCAAATGGAGTTTGCCCAATTTCAAATGATGATGAACCAGGATAATGATTTATGTTTGAGTTTACTGACATTCAATTTTTTATTTGCGGTTAAGCCAAATTAACCAATTTATATTTAGTTGAATATAACAATTTTGCAATATTATCCAATTCGTTTTGAATCCAACTTTCTTGTAATTCATCGGTTTCTCTTTCTCTTTTTAATATTGCAATTAATTTATCAAAATAAGCAATTATGTTTTCTTTGGTTGCATTATTATCAACACCATTTACTTGTTTATATTGAATTAGTCCAAACTGGCCCTGATATGCTTCAATCAAACCATCTATAATAGGAACGATTTCAGTATAATATGTTTCTAATGCCAAATGAATTGCTAATGAACCAGGTCCAGATACCTTAGTGTGAAACTGATGTGCCTGTGTTCTGCTGTGTAAAAATATTGAAGCTAAGTTCTCCATTAAATTGTTTGTATTTTAATTATATGTATAAATATCATTTCTGAATTAAAAAAGAATTTGGAAAGATTTGAACTCTTTCTCTATCTATACCTTTTTCTTCGATTAATTCATTCATAGCTCTCAAAACCGATGGATATGCATCTATATCATCTCCTCCCATATATCCACCTTTCTTAACCCTACTCCACCAATTGTTCATATCCATTTTCACAATATCATAATTATGGTCTCCATCTATATAAACAAATTTTAAAGATTCCTCATCATACCATTTCCACAACCATCTACTATCTCCTATCATAAGATTTATATATTCTTCAACACCACATAAACGATAGTGTGCTTTAATCAGCTCATCAATCGGAATGTTTGTAAGTTCTTTAGAAAAACGATATTCATAAAAGGATTGTGGATGGTCTCCCCTTCTAACATCAGCATCAATCTGCCAAAGAGAATCTATTGTATCAAATTTTATATTCTTTCCACTTTGTTTAATTAGGGAAGCCATAAAGATTGTTGATTGACCGAAAAATGTTCCAATTTCTACAACCGAATCACCATCTTCCAATTTATCAATTATAATTTTATAGATATCTTCCGCACATCCTATCCATCCAGGAACGTCTTCATAAGTTTTAATCTTTCCGATTTCGTACTTATCTTTTATTGTATGTAACCTCATAAATTTAAATATAAAAAGACATAAAAAAGGGGATGATTTCTCACCCCCTAATTTTATTCTACATTATGTTAGAACTTAATAACTGAATCCGAAGATTACAAGTTAGCTAAGTCTTTTACATAAATCTTACCATAGAATTCTGGTCTTACGATTTTCTTAGCGTAACGAGTCATAACTCCTCTTCTTGGAGTGAAGTTATCTGGGTCGTACACTAATGGAGTCATAATCAATGGTACATACGGAGCATATACCGCACCAGTCTCAAGGAAGTTAGCACCTTTGAATCCTAACAATATTTGGTTAGAAGTCATATAAGGGTTTTTGTAAACAGTGTATCTGTTAGAGATTGAACCTACTACTGATACTCCAGCAGCAAATTGTAATGAATCTTTCTCAGCATTCACGTGGAATCCTGGAATTGATTCTAAAATTGTAGCAACGTCAGGAGAACATACGATAAAGTTTGCTCCACCTCTCATTGTTAATTGGTGAATCTTATTAGATACTTTGTTTAACTTAACTCCTAAAGTCTGGAACCAAGTTGCTTTTTGGTAAGCTAATGAAGAAGAACCTGCAGTCCATAATCCAGTTGCTGCATTATATTCTTCACCTACGTTTGTTGACCAGTAATCAACAGTTAAAGCGTTAGCTTGTAACATATCTAAGATTTCTAAATCGATTTCTAATGAAATGTATTCAGATAACATAGAAGTTAATTCAGCTTCAGCATCGATTGAGTGGTAAGCATTTAAGTCTTGTGCCAACTCTGGAGTCCATACTGCTTTCAACTTACGAGTCTTAGCAACGATAGATTCACTCTTTAATTCCAAATCAACTTCTGGAATGTTTAAGTTTTGACCACCATCTGGACCACCTGTGATTGGGTTTCTATCTTCGAAATCTCCTCTATCGTAAGCAACAGGTTGCTTAGGATATACGAAGTTTTGTAAAGATGAAGTAGCCGCAGTAATTGCGAATAATTCTACAGCACTACCATCATATTTAGCTCTAGTGTAAGCATGTAAGAAATTAACAGCAGAACCAGCAGTTGAACCACTAGTTGCACTAATTAATTTACCAGCTTGAACATCTAAATTTTCTAATGAAGCAGTTGTTACAGTGATTTTCTTCAAAGTATTATCAGCAGCAGATGCAGATAATGCAGAATCAAATCCAACTTCAGCCCAAGTAGCATTAGCGAAAGAAACAGGAGCAGTAGCATCAGAACCTGTGCTTACAGTGTATCCATATTTTCCTTCACCATACAAACCGCCAGAAGCTGCATCAGTTCTACCGAACTTAGCACCTGTACCACCATATAATGATGCGTTTGCATTTTGTCCACCTCTTGTGTTACCATATTTGAAATCCATAAAGAAAATCAAACCAGAAGGTAAGTTCATTGGTTGTACGCTAACGAATTCTTTCGCTGCGATTTCACCGAAGATTCTTCTTACTAATGGTAAAGCAACACCAGACCATTCTTCCGAACCTGCCTGCGCACTTGTAGCATTAGCTTCAGTTAATAATTGTTGAGCTTGATTCTCTAACAATACCGCCATAGAATGTTGGTCTCTATCTTTTAAGCCTTCTAACAAACCGGTTTTTTCCCACTTTGTTCTCAAACCTCTAGTTTGCTCCAACATTACAGCTTGAGGGTTTTTCGCCTCTAATAATGATTTAACATTAAAGTTTGCCATTTTGTTTTTTATTTTAATTTAATTAAATTACCAATTATTTGATAATACCAGCTAATTTTTTAAATCTGTCTGCTGCAGAATTATCTTCAGCGATAATTTGTTTTGCAGGTGCAGTAGATTGTGCTGGCTTTGATGCGTAACTTTCTGTAAGTTTGTTCACAGTTTTCTTAGTTGCAGTTGAACCAATTTTAAATGATTCTGCAATTGTAGTGTAAACTAATTTCACTTCTCTTACATTCTTTGTTCTGTCTAAAGTTTCAACAACCTTAGTTTTTTGTTCATTTGTTAAGTTGTATCCTCTGAACAATTTGTTCACATACAACAACTTAGCGTTAAGAAGATTTACTTCATTGATAGTCTTCTTTAAAGAACCGATTACTTTGTATGCTTCTTCCAATTCAGCATCTTTTGCAGCTAATTCAGCAGAATGGTCTTCACCATCTTCTTCTTCAGTTACAGGAGCTTCTTCTTCAGCTTCATCTCCGTATCCCATTTCTCTTAAGATTTCATCTAAATCGATTTCCTCTTCTTCTTCAACTGGCGCTTCTGCTGCAGGTTCTTCAGTTGCTACTGCTGGAGCCTCTTCTTCGGCTTCTTCTTCAGCTACAACGTGATCATCTTCGTCAGCTTCTGCTTCCAATTCTTTGATGATTTCTTCGATGTCTAATTCATCTTCATCAGTTTCTTCTTCTTCATTCATTGCTGAATCAGGAGTTGCACCTGTGATGTCTTCCTCTTCTTCACCTTCGGTGATACCTGCTACTTTTTCAGCGTTCTCATCTTCTGAACCAACTTCTGCAGAAATTGTATCAACATCTGCTGCACCTAATTCGTCTGATTTTGCTGCTGAATCAAAAGCATCTCCAGCTGGTTCTTTACCAGTTTGACCTGATGTAGTTCCACCTGTACCTGCACCGATTGCAGAAGAAACATCGTTTTCTTGAGTTAATTCTACCTCTTCTTCTTCTTTCACTTCTTCGCCTTCTAATTCTTCTTGTAATTTTCTAGAAAGCATAGATTGAAGTTTAGGAGTGAATGCTTCTTCAAGAGCGATTTTTGCGTTTGCTAATGCCGTTTCACGAACCGCTTTAGCATCTGCGATTGCTTCTTTTAACAATTTGCTATTCATCTTAAATTTGTGAATTTGCTTGGACTAATGGAGTTGTGTCCAAATGATATTACTTGATTATAAGTGTGACCTCATATAAAAAGTGATGAGGTATTCGAATCAATTAAATATAAATATATAAAAAGTTTGGAAAAAACAAATTTAATTAAAAATTGTTTAAATACTTATTTTTTTTAATTGCTTTTTCTTTTTGTAATCTTTTTCTTACCGATGGTTTTAGATATTCGGTTCTATCTCTTAACTCTTTTACAATACCAATTTTAAAAACTTTGTTTTTAAAAACTTTTAGAGCCTTTTCTAAATTTTTTTGTTGCTCATCCGCTGAAGAAGCCTTTGAAACTTTAATCTCTAATCTAACTGGCATATTATGCTAATTCTTCAATAATTTCTCTTATTAAATGTTGTGTCTTACACCAATCACCACATACATCAGTACCAATAGATTCGTTTAAATTATGTTTTACCGATTCATTTAATGATTCCATAAATGCACCTTGTGTAGATGGATTAGAAACGAAATCCCATCCAATCAATTCAAAATCTTCTCCAACTCTTACTTTGTTTCCCCCCATAGATTCTACTGAACCCATACCTCTAGAGGAAATACCCAAACGAATACCAGCTCTTAATAATTCTTTTAAAATGTTTCCAGATGGAGTAGGTAGGATTTCAACCACACCAACTACATCATTACCGTTCCAACTACATTCTCTAATATTGTGAGATACATTTTTAAGAGAAACTACTGAAGATTCTGGATGGTCTAATTCGCCCAATGCTCTTTTTTCAGTAATAAGTTGTTGGTATTTCTTAACTTCTCTTTCTAAGATTTCTTTTGGATACACTCTACCATTTTGGTTTTGTGCATCTGCTCTTTGCAATACACCTTTAACCAAAACTACTCCGTTTTCGTCTTCGTTAATCTTTCCCTCAAATAAGTGTGTTTCTATTAAAAGTGATTTCATTCTTTTTTACTTTAGTTTAATAATCCGATTGCAATATCCTTAACTTCTCTTTCTGCACCCGCTGCATATTTCTTATTTACGATTGCAATGGTGTTACCAGATACCTTAATAGTGTACATTGGAATCATAGAAGTTGAAAAATCATATTTAATTCCCGCTTTCTTTAATTCAGTACCAACATTCATAAAAGATGATGCGTTCTTAACTGCTGCTTCAATCTTATCTAAGTCAGCATCGTATCTTCCTTCTGCAATAGTTGATTCATTCGGATATGCTTTATCAACTGCATTAAAAAATTCTTTTTTCTTTTCATCGGAATCTAATTCTGAAGGTGAACTGATACCAAACTTATCCATTACACCTTTGAAAACTTTTTGATACTGAGTCATTTCTTCTTCAGTCATTTCCATTTTAGTTCTCAATTTATTTACAGATGCAGCCAAATTCATTTTATCTAAGCCGATTGCATCAATAACTCTTGCTATGATTTGTAATTTTTGTTGATTATTCATTTTAGCATCTTTCATTTTATCAGTTGCCTGATCCAATTTAGATGCTACACTTGTTGGAATATTAGCTTTATTAATATCCGTAGCAGCTTCGGTATGGATTTCTTTTAATCTTTCAGATATCCCTTGCCAAGCTTTTTCAACTTTATTGAAAAAATCTTTCTTTTCCTCATCGGATTGAAAGTCTGCCGGTGAATTTACATTATGTTTTTTTAGCATTGCTTGAAAAAAAGATTGATAATCTTTTTCTTCTTGAAGAACTTCTCCAACTAATGCTTTTAATTGTTCTTTAGTTATTTTCATACAAAATTACTTTTTAAGATAGGTTACATTTTTACCAATATTCGATAACCTTTCTCTTATTCTATAAATATGGTGATTGGTTCTTTTCCAAAAATTTTCACCTTTCATAGCATTTTCTTTTTTTATTTTACCATACCACTCCAAAAATTTTTCTATTTCATCTAATTTTTTGCGAGTTTCTCTAATACCCAATCCAATTTTTTGGTTAGGTGTAAGAGTTTGGTCTAATCTTAATTTGTGAAATCTATTTTCAGTAAGAGATGTGTATCCTGTTAATGAGGCCATTCTCTTTACATAATCGGATGTATGCTTACCATCTTTAGAAAAAGCTCTCGGAGTATCATAACCAGCTATATCACCGGTTGTAGTTACTTCTTTTTTTAACTCATCTTCTTCTCTAAGTTCGGAAAGAATTTCCTTTATTTTACTTTTTAATGCTTCTAGTTGATTTGACATTTCTAATTTCCTTTAATAATTCATATGTAAGCATTAAAACTGAAACTTGCTTCTCACTATTTTCTTTCAAAAAGTTATCAGATTTAAATAACTTAATCATTTCAGATATTTTGATTTTAGTTACCTTATCAGTAATATCTTTTGATTCTGATATTAATGAACTTAAAACTTTTTTAGTTTCTTCATTAATAAATTTTGAAAATGTAGAAGTATTAGAAACATTATTGATGAATTCTCTTAAAAGACCTTTTTGAGAATCATCTAAATTTGAATATTTTGAATTAAAATTTTCAATTAATAACTTATAAGTTAATAATCTTAAATCTTCAGATTGTTTTTTGAATTCCTCATAAAGTTTATCCTGAGGTTTAGTTGATGGTTTTTTAGCAGTTATATGTTCTAAGATAGTATTATTAGATTCAATAAAATCTCTAATCTCAACCTTTCTACCTTGAGTTTTGCTTTCAAACACTTTGTATATCGAAGCCAACAATTTATAATTTTGTAGGTTCGATGAAAGAAACTTCTCTAATTCGTAGGTTTCCTTAATTGTTTTAATAAGGTTATACTTTTCTTTTGCAAGTTTAGATTCATCTAATTTTCTCCTTTCCTCAACTACTTCGGACAAAAAGAGTTTAGCGTCATCACTATTTGAAAATTTTTCCTTAGTAATCCAATTATATAATTTCAATTCTTTAGCCAATTCTTTTTTGGAATTAAAGAATTCTTTAATAATTTTTTCTGACAAGTTCTTATTTGAGTTGGATAATACTTCTTGTGTAATTTGTTTTACCAACAATTCAAATAAAATAGCTGTGTTTTTAAACTTTGAGTGTTTAACTTTCATTACAAACGTCTGTTTTACAATTATATATGTAAATATTTACATAATATAAATATTAAATAACTTTAGATTACCTAAAATTTATATATCAGTTAATATATTTTTATCGTCTAATAAAGAACCCGAATCATCATTTTGTGGATTGGTTTCTTCATTAATTACCTTTTTAGTGTTCTTTTTATCATAACGAGCCTGAATTCTTTTTCTCACCGCATCTTTAAAAAATTTCTCTTTTTCAGAAACATCCTTTAATTTAGATACCAATCTCTCCTTTCTGGTTTCTCTTCCAAAGTTACGAGTTATATCATCTTTACCCAATGGGTCTCTTCCAAAAGCATTATCATCAGTTCCATTATTACCAGTCATTTGAGGTCTTCCACCTAATTTACCATTCTCCGCACTTGTAGTTGCTTTATCCTTTACAACAGCTTCTCCTTCGATTGGTTGGTCTTCGGTAGGTTGTTCTTCTGTGGGCTGCTCTTCAGTAGGTTGCTCTTCAGTAGGTTGCTCTGATTGTTGAGGTTCTTCATATGGATCAACACCTTCGTTTTCAATTTTAGTCAATCTATTTAAATCAAATGTATCGGTTACAACATCTTCTTTATTTTCAGCAATCTCTTCATCAGAAAGTTTAAATATGTTTTTGTATATCCAATCGTTTGAAATCATTTTTAATGCTTTCATATCGGTTGCCAATCTAACCTTTTCTGCCCAAAGATTAATCTTCTCCTGTTCATAAATAGTAGATGGGTTAGTTAATTCTAATGAAAAATCAACAACATCCGTCCCTTCAAACCCATTAGCAATCAAATGTGCAATAGCTACTTGCGTTAATTCTGATACAACTACTCTTTGAATTCTTTCAATGGTTCTAGCAAAACGAATATCTTCCGCTGCTAAAGTTGCTTTACCATTAATATCCTCTTCATACCCTAAAAATGCTTTAGGTATTTTTAAAGCAGCAAATAATTTAGCCTTTAAGTAATCAATATCTTCAACTGCTGAATAGTTTAATCCACTTAATGTATCGATTTGTGTACCACTATCTCCACCTCTCACCGGCATAAAGAAATCTTCGGTGATATTCATCATATTGTATTTAAGATTATAATCTCCAGTCTTTTGATCTTGGAATGGAGTTTTCTTAATCTTATTGATAATCTTTTGCATATAGTTATCCACTTCGGTTGGTGGGATATTACCTATATCAATTTTGAAGATTCTTTTTTCTGGAGCTCTCATTATACGATGTATCATCATCGCATCTTCCATTAAAGTAATTTGTTTCCATAATCTTCTACCATTTTCAATCATAGATTTACCATAAGGTAAATAATTGGTATCGGAATATAAACGGAAGTGAGCCATCTCAAAGTTGTCATACTCTTTTTTACCTAAGTAATCCGGATCAACGGTGAATTTAATACCCGTTTCATGTCTATTAATTCTAGATGGATCATGTGGGTCTTCAGTTCTTTGAGTGTGATAAACTGATTGTGGAAATATATTCACAACCCCTTCTCCTTCTACTATCTCTAAAACTAAAAATTGGTCACCATATTTAGCCAAGTTTCTTACCCACGGCCAAAGATTGAACTCAATGTTCATTATATCGTAGAAAAGATTATGTAAAACTTCTTTTACATTTTGATTAGAAGTTTTAATCGTTAATACATCACCAAACTCATTTTTTGTAGTACATTCATCTGCATAAATGTCTAATGCCGATGCAATAATTGGATCCTGGTCCATTGCATCATAATCTAAAAATAATTCTCTTCTAATTGTTTGATAAGAAAGTTGAGTTTGTAAGGCATTATATTGATACCCACTCTGAAGTTTGTAGAATCTATCTTTTACGCTTTTAAGATTAGATTGAGATTGACTTTGCTCAATATCTACAACCTTCGTTTTTCCATCTTCTCTCCTAACAATAACGTTAGTAGAGAACAATTTTCTCATCCTTTCGAAAAACGAATTATTATTGTTTTCTGCCATTTTAATTTTTATTTATTTCAATAATTCTAATAATCAAATTACCATTACCTTTAATTACTCTATGAAACTTATGATTTTTTATTTCAAATTCCAATCCTTCAACTAATGTAATTGGTAATTCATCATCCATTTGAAGTTTCCAATCCTTTCCTCCTAAAACCAAAATTTTTCTATCCCATTCATCCTGGTGCCACAATAACTCCCTCTCATCTAATCCACCTTCAAACAATCTATATCGTTTTGTTTTATCAATCGATACATCATAATATGCTTTAACCATAAATGTATGAATAATTATTTAAATTTCCAATTTATTCTACCAATATCTATATGCCGGTTCGGATAATCCCAGTTGTTTAGCATATTTTGGAAGATTACACGCCCACCATCTAGCTGAAGTTTTATCTTTTTCAGTATCACAATTGTGTCTAGCTGCAAATGCTTTACTTGCATCCAAATTATTCATTTTAATTTTTAGTCCAGTAGTATCCCCCCAAGTTACTTTCTTAACCCCATCACCATCCTTAACATAAACATAGAATTTTTTTGGTCCACCTTTTTTAGGTTTATTCAATTCAACATCTTTTCCCTGATGTTCTGCTTCTAAAATAGGAAAATCTAACCACACTTCATTTCCTTCGTAAATTCCTTTTTCGCCCAAATCGGTTTCTTTAACAAACCATTTATCTTGAGCATTTTCTAAAACCAATTTATTTTCATTATATAGGGTTCTAGCATCTCTAAACATTTCAAAATATTTAGTTGAACCATATCTATAAATTGATTCGTGAAGAGGAGTTCCCATATTTTGATGGTATCTCAATCCTTCATTTATTGTTTCAATATTCTCTAATAAGATTTTCATACATATAAATATTAGAGTAACCATCTTATATCTTCATTTCCATCACCAATATTCATTTCATATGGGTTTGCCCTCATTCTTTCGTTTGCAGAACCCATAGAAAACCCTGTTGTTGAAATGGAATTGATTGCTACTTTAGCTAAATCCATTCTCTCTTGTCTTAATCTTAACGCCGTATCTCTTACCCACAATCCAATAGAGAATGCCATTACTAAGTCATCATTATAACCTCTCATTGCTTCAGCTCTATTAGTAAGCCATATAAATGTAAATAACTCATCAATTAATCTTAAGGACTGAACCACAACTTCTTTATTTCTGAAATATTCATCCAATTTAGATATAATAAGAGGTCTAGTTTTAGCAGATGTTGTGAAACCAGCTATTTGCCTTCTTTCTTCTGCATTAAATTTATTAGTATATTGTTTTTCTATATCAATATATTTGTAATCCTGTGTTTGATAATAAAGATTTTGATAATTTCTATCAATAACTTGTTGAATTACCGCCCACCCAATATTAGCATTTTCTATTACTAAAAGTGCATTATTCCATTCAGTTCCAACTGCTACTAAGAAATTACCATAATCCTTAGTTTCCATTTTCCCCCTATATTCAGCAACTTGCACATTATTTTCTATATCAAAAACATGAAAAGCAGAATAATCCGAACCATCACCTCTCGCCACGTCGGCTACTACCATATATGATTTAGCATAATCTGGATATTCCCATTTCCAATAGTTTCCATCAAATCCACTCTTTTCAATTGGGTCTTTAACAAATGTTTCCTTATACCACATTAAAAGTTCGGGTGCAATTACAGTATCACCGGAAGATATAAAGTCACAATCACACTCCTGTGCAGCCAACTTCTCTCCTAATACTTTTGTTTGCTCATCTCTCCATCTTTGATCCCTTTCTGGATGAACTGTCCAATGTAGATAGATTGGATTGAATTCATTAGTTCCTTCTTCTGAACCCACCCATTGTTGGTGAAACCAGTTACCCACACCATTCGGTGTAGAAAGTGCAATACAACTACCACCAGTTGATAGGGCAGGTGTTGCTGATGCCCAAATTTCATTAATATCGGGAACGAATGCCGCCTCATCCACTACTAAAAGAGATAAGGCTTCAGAACGACCTGCATCAGGTGAAGATGGAATTGCTTTAACTTGAGAACCATTTACCAAACGTAACGAAAGTTTATTATCTTCCGCAGATGCTACTTTTAACCAACTCGGTAAGTTATCATACATAACCCTTACCTTAGTTACTAAGTTTTTAGCAACCTCCTGCTTAATAGCAATAACAAGTACGTTATAATCTTGATTGAATATCATCTTCCACAAAGAATAACCAGCGGTTAATGTGGAGATACCCGTTTGACGAGATTTAAGAACAATATTATATCTATGTTCTTTAAATTGTATTAATGTTTTTTCTTGATAAGGAAATAATTCAAATCTTAATTTACCCTTTGTAGGGTGTTGGATTTTACAATATTTACGCATAAAATATACCGGGTCTGCGGCACATTTTTTATATTCTTCTTTGATTACATCCTTAAGTGATAATCCTTTATCTTGCATCAAATAATCTATTTAGAATTGGATTGTCTAAATTTTTTAATTTAGTTTCATAAATAACTATATCCTCTTCCAATTCTTTTAATCCTTTATCTATATTAGCTATTTCCAATTCCATATCCGCTCTCATTTCATCCATTGGTTTTGGTAAATGCCAAACTTCAATTTTACCATCTTCTAAAACTTGCTCATAGTATGGTCTTAATTCTTTAATACCATCTTCTATTTGTTTTCTAGCTTCAGATGCCTTTGCAATAGCTCTTTTAAATAACCTAAAGTTTTTATATTCTTCAAAAAGTTCTAATCTATTAGCTTCTGCATCCATCTCCACATTACAATCAATACAATAACCAGATTCTCTTATAAGATTTTTATCATTTGCACCATAGGTTTCTTTTTGACATGATGCATTTGAACATTTTTCTTTTTCTCTTAAAAATTCTCTAGCTGATTGGAATGCTTCGTGGTTCTTTCCTGTTTTTAATACGAACCCTTCTTTTTGTTCATATTGATAAAACTCATCTTCCCATTTTTCACCAATTTCTCTTTTGATGTGTGGGTTGGATTTTTCATATCCAAATGATTTCGATGGGTCTTCCCCCCTAAACACAAAATCCACCAATTCTCGGCGGGTTTTATGCATTAGATTCTTTTTGAATTCTTTTTTAGCCATAACCTTTGTATATATTTATATATATTAAATGAAAATAGATTAAGATATTTTTTTAACCTCAATCTTAATTTTAGGGGTATATCCCTCTGGTAGGTTCACTTTTACTCCTTCAAATGATTCTACCTTATTCTCAAAATATGATAACTGAAATATTTTATCAGTTAAATTTAAAACTAATTGAGAAGATGTACTCATTTTTTTGGTATCTCTTTTCATATTAAGCGGAGAATCATCTTTGTAAAAATTCTTTCTCATTAACGGAGCAATCAAATTCCAATCATCCGCTTTATCCATTTGCTTCTCAGCACTTATCTTTCTTATAATTGAACTTTTGTAATCAGGACCTTCGGTGTATCCAGCATCGGTATAGTAGTGGCCATGATTAGTTCTAACCATTGGATGTTCTCTATTAATTAAATTAATTTTTGGATTGTGTTTTGATGTTGTTTCAATTGATACAGTAGTTTTTGGAGAACTTACAAAGGTATGCCCTTTAATACCACCTTCATATCGAACAGCATATCTAATTGCTTCTTTTAAAGAAGAAGAACCTAATGCTTTTCTAATTTTAATACCATCTTTCGATGGTTTACCTTTTTTCTTTACTATCTTTTTTTCCTCTTCATCATATCCAACCATTAATGCAGTATTTACAATTCCGATACCATGCTCATTCATTCCTTCACTCCAATCGGTAATAATATCATGCAAATAAACTACTTCTACTCCATCTATAAGAGTATGGATGATTTCTAATTGAGGATTATATGCCCTATCTCTATTTTTGGCAAGAATAAACTTGTCATCGATTTCTTTGGATACTATTATACATTCTCCTAAAATAATTTTGTCGAACATTTGTGGCATATTAATAAATTCGTATATAAATATTTTATTTTAAAACAATCAATTAAAAACTATATGTTTATCGAAACTATTTTGTAAAATATTTTTGAATTTATCTTCATTGTATATTACATCAAAAAGAAAAGTAACTCTAGTTGTATCCCCATTATTAATAACATTATGTTCTATTCTTTGAGAATCGAACCAATGGACAACTCCATCAGTAAATCTCATTTGATGTTCTACTTCATCTATTCTAAAATGATTTATACATTTTTCATTAGATACTACTGGCAAAATAAATCTTCTATATTCATGCCCACCATCTTTATGCCAAAAAAGACCACCCGATGGTTGTGCGAAAAAAAGAAAAATATTATCAAATTCAACTCCATCAAATATAGGTAAAACCTTTTCATTGAAGTATTTCAATCTGCTGAATTTGGTAACATCGGTGTTATAACTTTCCATTTTTAAGTTATCATTTGATACCGATGATGTATCATAGTAACGATTTATTTCATTTATCATTTCGTTACTATCAAATGTTAATTTAGATGTATATAATTCCATTATCTACTAAATGTGAATATTCCTAAAATTTGATTTAAAGGTGCAAATGCTCCTGTTAGTTTGAATGTATTTCCTTTATAATTAAATACAATTCCTTCATTTGGAACTATTTTATCAAACCCACCTAATGCTTCAATTCTACTCAATTCTATGTTCAATTTATCCAAATTTTTAGCATCACCGGTAGCTTTTATCGAATCTATTGCAGTTTGCAATCTACTAACCATTTGTTGTTTAGCAGCATCTGGATTTACCGTTAATACCGAAGTCATAAATGATAATACTTCTGCACCAACTCCTAAGAATATAGTTTCAAATTTAAGAAGATTATCTTTTGTTATCTTTTGTTGATCCTGTTTTTCAATTTTTTCAGCCCACATTCGATTCTTTTCATCCTTTATATCTTTAATACGAAATGCTTTATCACCAAATGCCCATCTTTTAACCAACCCTATCTTTTGTTGCTGGTCTAATCCGGTTGTGTTTTTATTTACAAAATCCATCCACCAAGCCTGATGATAATCAGCCACACCACTTTTATCACTTAATCCAAATTCAGATTGTAACGCCTGGATTTTAGATAAGAATATAGGTTGTTTTGCTTTTAAATCTTTATTTACAGGTAATTTTTGAACCGGAGGCCCTTGCAATTTAAATTTAGATTGAACATCAGCATTAACTTTCTTAACCATTGCAGCCAATTGAGCACCGGATTCAGGATTTTCTCCGATAGCATTTCCTTCTTCATTATATTCCATTGTTCCATGAAATACCAAAAGAGATTGACCATAAGGTATTACATTTGTATTTTCAGGATAAATGATTTCACAATTCATAAAACACTTACCATCTTTGAATATTTTCTTTTTATTAGCTTCAGGCAATCCTTTAATTGCAGATTCCAAGTCTTTAATTGCAAAACTAAAAGCATCTGATACCGAACCTCTTCCTGCAAATTTACTAATTACATCCTGAACATTCATTGCATCTCTACCCTTATTTTTAAGATGGGATTTGTTACGAGCGGCAACTAATCTACCATTCACCCAACTAACCGCTAATGCCTGACCATCGGTTTTTTCTCTTGCTAACTCCAACTTACCACTAAGTGCTTGTTTTACGATTCTTTTCAAATCTGCAAATGTAAGATTCATTTCAATATCAAACGGATGATTCATGTGACCATACGCCCCACCTTCTAATAATATAGATTCTTTTACAGGTTCATATCCTCTATTTTCAGTATCCTTACCACCGACCTGATGTCCTGGTTCTTTTTTTCTGGTATCATCGAAATCAATAGTATCTAATTCAGGATGATGACCATAATCAGGTGTATATGTAGAAGTTTTATGATGTTGTAAAAAATTCTTTTCAGCATCCGTTTCAGCGGGATGGGTTTTGGAATTAATTGTTTCAAATACAGATGGAGTTTTAATTTTTCTCCAACCACCACCAGGTGTTCTGAATATTCTCGCTGGAATTGGCAAAGGTGAACCAATAGGTAATTTACTCCAATATTTTTTATCTATGTTAATTACCTTTGTTAAAAAAGCATTTATTTTATTATCTGCTCCAACCAATTCAACTTCAACATCAACAGGATGGCCTCCTATTTTAATCTTTCCGGCAAATAACTGACCCTTTGTATATGCTTCACTTAAACCAAAAAATTCTTCAGGTGTAATGTAAGAATGATTATCTCCATAATAATTACCGTTTTCATCACTATGATTATCTATTGGCAGAACAACACCCTTTAACATTTTTCTGAAATTTTTCGATGGTTCACTATCGTATAAATTCCAACCCTCTAACCCATATAAGTAATAATCTTGATTATCATAATCATCCCAATCAGAATTCCAAATATATCCAGTTGTAGTATTACCATCATGAGGAAAAGCATCCCATGCAGTAATTTCTACTATTTCTATTTTAGCTAATTTTTCATAATAATTAATATCCTCCCATAAATGATCCATAGCTATTTCAGTTGCAATACGAACATCAGTTGTATGTTCCATTTCAACTTTAATACCTTTAATTAATTTTGGTTTGATATATTCTTTAGCATATTGTTTTGGGTCATAGTATCCTTTTTCATCCCATTTCTTAGCCAAATCAATTAGAGTTTTTCCTTTTGCTAACCCACCAGGAATAGTATCTTCTTTAATTTTTTTCCACCCAGCAACACCTTTTGGTTTTTCAACCGGTTTTAAATCACTTACATTTATATTAGATACCTTATAATAAACTTTTCTAAATTGAGAATCAGTATCTTTTGATTTACCCTTTCCTCTCATATTATCCGCTTTAGGTTTATCCATTTGAGTATATCCCAATTGTTTAAACCACGGTTCAGGCTTTTGTTTATTTAATATTCTTTTTTGTCCATCTGGAATATACATAGGTGCAGGTTCTCCTTCATCTGCACTATATCCACCTAAACTTGTTTCGATTAAATTTTCTTTTGTAATTTTATTAAGAGTGAGGGTGATTAATTTAAAGATCTTTTCATCAAATTTAGGGTAGGCTTTCATAAACCCTTTTTTTCTTTCTTCTTCAGTTCCCTTTCCTAACCAATTTCTTACATCAGTTCCACTTATAGCATTAGGTTGAGATGGTGATATGTAAACATATCCTTTATCCATATACGCTTCCAAATCTTTAGAATCGGTATATTTTTCAAAATATTTACCACCTAATCTTAATTCATCCTTTTCTCCAACAGCGGTTATAAAAGCAGTGGTTTTTGAATCAAATTTATCTAAAATTTCAACGGGAGCATATGGGTTTTTGATTTGAATAATCTTATTAGTAGGAATACCAAACATTTTATTGATTATATATTTCTTTTCCTTAAACCCAAATGGAGATTTTACATTATCAGTTTTATTGGAAGTTCCTATGTAAACATTTTCTTTACCAAACTTTTTTACAAGCGATTGATAAGTAGCAAAATGCCCCTTATGAAAAGGTTGAAACCTTCCACTATATACAACTATTTTATCAGAGATTTCCTCTCCTAATAGCGTTTCTACCAAAAATTTAGTCAAAATGTTCATCATACCCTAATAAATATCAAAGATTATCATAATTTTCAATAATGTAATTGGAAAGTAGATTTCCAAAGTTTTTGTGTGCAAAAAATCCAGGATGTAAATCATCTATTAAAAAATCACACTCTTCTGCAACGGTGGAGTTTGTTTCAATTGCAAATTGATGAAAATCTTCAATGATTTTACTTTCTATCTTTAATTTTAACGAATTATACTTTCTATATTCACTATCAATTCCAGATAAAAGCTCTCCTCCAAAGAATATATATTTTATTTTGTTAGATGTAAGATACCCAAAAAATGTATTAACTTGTCTAACTAAGTTTAAAAAATAAGATTTTTTTGAAAAAAAATTATCATAATACGATTTTAAAGCAGAGTGTACTTTTAAATTATCATTAGCATATTCATCATTATAATATCCTCTAGTACCATATAATCCAGTAATTGAATTATCAGAATAATCATTATTTAAAAAATGTAAATTACCGATTATATAATCATTTAATTTATTTGAATATAAATCCAACCTACCCAAAGATGGTAATTCCAAAATTAATAGTAATTCATTTTTAACTTTCCAATTTAATTTTACAAAATCATAAGCCATTCGTAAGACTCTTTCAGTTCCTCCCCCGCTAGTGGCTTCATTTATAGATTCCACACTTAATTTTTTTGAAATCGATGTACTATACAATATATCATTTACATCTTTCCAATGTACATTATATTTTGAATTATAGTAATCAACAATATTTAATTTGTTTTTTAAAACTCTATTGATTTCCAACCCACCTCCTGCACTATGTGAACAACCGTTACAATAAATTTTTTTGATGTTCATATCCTTCTTTTATAATAAATTTAACCGAATTCATTTCACTTTTTTGATAGTCAAATGATAGTAATTTCATTTGATTATATATTAAAACATTTTCAAATTCTTTTAGTTTAAGTTTTAATACATCAATCGGTAAGTTTGATATTCGTATCAATTCGGAAATAATTTTTTCTAATCGCACTTTATCATCCATTTCTTCATCATAACTTTCATCGATAAATCCATCGAATGTTTTAAATCCCATATTGCGAATTTCTTTAAGATAATGCGGAGGCCCAACTATTAAAAAAGGCTGCAAATACATAATAGGTTTAAATACTTTTTCAGATATAAATCCTTGAGGTTTAAAAAATATCGTGTCGCTAATTAAACTGATTACACTTTCCCTATATGGTTGGATATCTTCAAATCCATAACCACTTATTCTAAAATTTGTTTCAAAATCTACTTTTTTTTCTGGTAATGTTATGAATAACTTATAATCTTCAAAATATCCCAAATCTTTTAATTGATTCTCATAATCATATTTTACGTTTCCTAATGTTTCATAAAATTTAGGATTATAAGAAATTAAAAATTTATCAATAATATTATTCTTATGTATTTCTGAAATTATTTTAACCCTGTGATGATGAGGATATTGGTTAAAACTTAAAAAATGATATTTCTTATTTTCATAATTTAATAATTCTGAAATATTATTTACCTTTAAGTTGTGTTGAAAATAACGACTACTTCTATTTAAATAATAATTAACTCTTATGAATGAAACATTTTTAGATTTATATTTCGAAAAATCGTTTAAATAATCATTATACAAAAAAATAATTTTTTTGTAAGATATGTTTTTTAATATTTCTTCAACAAAGTATTCGTTCAAATGACCTTCATGCGAATAATTTATTACAATTGTGGTATCAATTTCTTTTAATCGTTCAAATAAATTTTTATCAATATCTTTAATATTGTTTTTAAAGAAATCAATATGCCCAAATGGTTCAATTACAAAAAAGGTTTTCTTTGATTTGAATTCAGATTTTCGTTCTATTGCTTCATCAATCGATACTCTGTTTACAGTTAATTTTGTTTTAGAATCAAATCCATTTTGAGGCAAAGTTTGGAATCCCAACCCATTCCACAAAACACTTATTTCATTTCCAAAATTATTAAAAAGGGCTTTTATTAAATGCCCCATATCACTTGAATTATTTTCCAATAACCAATTTATTGAAAAATTTAAAACATTTTTTGGTTGGCAGTTTGGTAAAATTAAATTATTAACTTTATTTTCATATAATAAATTAAGTTCCATAATATAATTCAGGATATTCAACTAAACAATGTACTCCTTTATTATCCATCGCATATTTGTATGATAATTCAATATCTTGCCAAGACTTCAAATCATGAAATTCTATATTTTTACAAATACTTTTAAATTCTTCTAAATAGTTTCCTTTATGTTGATGACCAGGATCCAATGGTTTATCAGAACCTTTACCCAAACGGATTAAAACATGAGGTTTAACTCCTGTCATTAATTCATACTTATCCAAATGATTTACCATTTGATTAGTAGCTGATATAATAAAATCCCATCGAGGATAGAATGTTACAACCAATTTTCCTGCCATAGCCAATCCTAAACTCATACCCATTTGAGTTTCTTCCATAACAGGTAATTCAATCATTAAATTTTTATCCACATTATCTAATGTAGTACTCATAGGATTTCCTCTATAAACTATTTGTTGGCCTATAAAAATTATGTTTTCTTTTTTAGCCAACTCTTCCATCATTTTAGATAAGGTATCCTTATAAGGAGTATATTCAGGTGAACTCATATAATATATTTTATTAATTCTTCGTTTACAAATTTTTTATTCATTATTGATGATGGATGGCCATACCAATCAAAGTTTCCATCTAAATTTTCACTAAACAAAACTTTTTTCAAGCCATTATATTCATCTAATTCTTTTTGTTTTTTTACAGAATATTCATACAACCCACCTTTTCTTAATCCTTTATCTTCATAAAACCAAAATTTATTAAAAGGAATTTTATCTAAGTAAATCGAAAAATATTCACTTTGGTTATAATAATAATCTAAATTTTCATTTAACCATATTTCCCCTTCATACACATTTCTTGTATAAAATTCGGGTTCATAAAAAATATCTTTTATTGTGAAATAGGTATAATCAATTTTTTCTTTATCCAAACTATTTGAAAGATCTATAACAGTCTCTACAAATGAGTAAGAATGTTGCTTACTTAATTTAGTATGTAAAGTTTTTAGAATACTATCAATTCCAATATACTTTGAATTATTTACTTCATAATACCCACCTGTTAAAAACCAAAATTCTTTCTTATAATCAGAAGGGGATGGTAAATAATTATTTGTATGAGAACCGATTTCCAATTCTCCTTTATAATCTTTGATTAAAAATGAATTTCTATAAGGTTGTGTCCATTGAACAAATACTTTATCAATAATTCCACCATTTTTTTTAATATAGTCGCTCCAATATATAATCGTGCGTTTAATGGTGTTATTATCGTTTGTAGGGTTGCCTAAATTTAAGACGATATATTCTTCTCCTAATTTATATTGTAACCACTCCGGCCATTGCCATTGCTCTCTGTCATTGCCCTTCTCTAAATGATTCAAAGGTTTTAAATTAGTAAAAGAACAACCACTACATAGAATATATTTTTTATCCTTTGAGATATTCACTCTTATACCAATTTAAAGTTTTTTCTAATCCTTCATAGATTGTAGTTCTTGCACTCCAACCTAATTTATCATAGATTTTAAATGAATCAATTAAACGAGTTGGAATCATAGGTGCTTTATTATTCACATAATCAATTGGAGAATCCAAACCTTCAATTTCTTTTAATACATCGATTACATGATTAACTGAATATCCACAATTAGAACCAACATTATAGATTTCATGATTCTCTTCGTTTTCCATAATAATTTGAAGAGCTTCTACGAAATCTTCAACATATAAAAGGTCTCTGATTTCAGTTCCATCTCCCCAAACCGGAATTGGATTTAAACGAGTTGCAACTTTAATAACTGAAGCAGGGGTAACATGACATTTATCTAAATCGTATTTATCATGCGGACCATATAAATTCGCAGGTCTAACAATTACCGTTTGCATTGGATTGATTAAGATTTCAGAATACATCTTACAAAGAACTTCGGCATATCTTTTCATCCATCCTACTGGATAATATGTTTTATAAATTGATTCGTAGATAAAATCGGTTTCCATCACCGCTCTTTCTCCACTTTCTGGATAAATTGTAGAAGATGATAAGAATATAAACTTTTTAATATTATTCTTATATGCTTTTTCTAATGTCAATGCATTAATTATCACATTAGGAGTAACATGAAGAAGAGGAGCATAGATTGTATCAACTGCATTAGAAGTTGAGGCTGCGCAATGGAATACCACATCAACTCCTTCCATAATTTGATTAACAACGTTTTCATCTCTTAAATCTCCCTGAACTGATTCTCCGAAACCTTCTAACTTTCTATTGAATCCATGATTACGAAGATTAGCATAACCTTCGTTATACAATCTTTCTGCTAAATTTCTACCAACAAAACCGGTAGCACCTAATATTAGGATTTTACTGTCTTTTTTCATATAACTTCTTTTAATAAAATATCATTAACAAATTTTTTCCAAGTATTTGGTGAAGGGTGTCCCGCCACTAAATCATTACCCTCAACCCATCTATTTTCTTCTACATTATCATATATCCACTCATACACTCCTCCATATTGACCATAATCATTTTTATAAAACCAACAATATTTTTCCCAATCGATTAAATCATAAAATTTTTTAATATAAAGGTTATCTTCAAACTTTTTATTAAATCCTTTTTTATTAAAGTTTTTAGTTGAATATAAATCTTTTAAAATAGGCTCTACCTCATCAAATCTCAATGGTTCATTTACAACTTCATTGTTTTCAATTTGCCCTTCAAAAACATTTTCATCAATAGATAACATATCTTTAATAAAAAATGTTTTTAGTTTCAACCCTTTAGCCTCACAAAATACAATTAAGTAATAAAACCATTCTAAAAATGAAAGTATATCTTCTTCATTCGTTTTAACCCATTTAACTTTTGAACTGAAATAATTTTTTTCATTTTCAAAATCCTCATTTTCTTTCATCCAATTAAAAAAGAAATTACCACTTAGAGCATAAAATCCATTTTTAAAATCAGTATGAGTATAATCAGTTTTATGAATAACTGAAGTTGGTATTCTAGGAATGAATATTGAATCTCTATTTAAGAAAGTCCAACATGTCATTAATGTAATATCACTAATTCCATTTTCTAACAGTTCATTTGCTTTCCATATTAAACTTCTTATAGTAGTTTTGATATCATTTGTAGGAGACCCCATATTATAAACATTATAATATTCTCCCAAATATTCAGGCCAAAAATTACTTTTTTTATCTAATGTGGCGTGAAAATTAGTAAATGAACATCCACTACAAATTATGTGAGACATAATATTCGTAAGTTTTTTCTAATGCTTTTTCAAATCCTAATTTAGGTAACAATCCCATACTTTGTTGTTTTTCAGTATCCATTTGTCTTCTCAAATCACCATTAGGTTTAGATGTATTCCAATCAATTGTTAAATTTTTTCCGCTAATTCTAATGAGAGATTCTATCATTTGTTTTATAGTGATTTCTTCGCCCGCACCAAAATTAATTGTTGTATGTAGCTTTCTTTTATATAAATCTAAAACTGCATCTGCTACATCACCCGCATATACGAAATCTCTAATTGGAGAACCATCTCCCCATGCTTCAATTGAATCACCTTTTGCTTCAACTATCTTTTTAATAGTAGATGCAATAACTGTTCCTTTTCCACTAAAATCATCATATTCACCGAAGATATTTGCAGGTCTGATAATAGCCCAATTGTGGTAATTGTATTGAACTCTATATGCTTCTAATAAAATCTCACCCATTCTTTTACTCCACGATGGAAACCAATCTGCTTCTCCAGGTAATGTTTTCCACACATCCTCTTCTATAAATTTTTCAGCAGGTGCATACACTCCAACTGAACTCATAAAGATTAACCAAATATTATCCTTTGCACATTGATTAATAATTTCAGTATTAATTTTAAATGATGGATATAAAAAATCAACAGGCTTTTCCTTTGCTCTAATAGGAGAACCTTTGATACCAAAACAGTTAAACACTACTTCAAACTTATGATTATTGAATAGAGATTGTATTGCAAAAGGTTGAGTCAAATCTTCTTGAACAAATTCCCATCCTGTTGAAGGTAAATGTTTTCCTTTTTTCAAATCAACTCCTACAACTTTATAACCTTCGTTTAAACATTTTTTTAATAGGTGTGTACCCACTAATCCATTTACTCCTGTTATTAAAACTTTTTTCATCTATAAATTACTTAAATCTTTAATTGTATCATCAATCATTTTCGAAAAAGAATATTCGAAAAATCTTTCTTTATTTTTTTTAATTTTTTCAATATTATTTTTATAAAAGTTTATAATTGAATCAATTCCCAATTTGTGAACTTTTCTAATTTGCCCCAATGCATCATTTAATCTTTTTTGATTATCAGGCATCGAATCAAATGAATAATCTATCAATTCATCATATAACTCAAATCCTAAACTCTGAAGATATTTGTGAGTATCCATATCACCTATTATCAAAAATGGATGACAATTCGCAAATGCTTTAAAACTTTTTTCAGTAAGATTAAGACTATTATTTTCAAATGATGTTTCAGTTATAATATTAAAATATGTATCAGCGTAATGAGATTTTGTAGTGTATTTTAAATTTGAAAAAACATCATTTTTATGGTTTGGGTAATCCCAATCTAATACATTAAATCCTATTTTATCAAACTCATCATAATATTCTGCTAATCCATTTAACTCTATTTCATTTGAGTCAAGCTCTCTTTTATTAAAATTATTATTTTTAATTAAAATAGATACATAACTATCATCAATTAATCCATTTTTTATAAGCCATAAAATTAATTGAATTCTAAAAGTTTTTGTGGTATTTTTATTATAAGTTAAAAAGAATTTTTTCTTTTCAGATTCTAAATATTGATTTACATTAAGCAATCCTATTTCAGTTCCTTTATAATCAATTGAAGTATGTTTAATATCTCTATAATGGTCAACTAAAAATCCAAATAAATATGGTTTGTGAATTACTTTTATTCCATGCCTATTAAATAATTCAGAATGTTTATTATTGGTTACAACAGCAATTTGATTGGTTGCTAAATTAAATTTATCTTTAAATAAAATTAATCGAGAAAAGAAAGGGTTTTGGTTTGTTCCTTCATGAAAATTAGAAAATACAATTTTGATATTTGGTTTATCTTTAACTTTATCAAATACACTTTCTAAATAATCTTTATTAGCATCTACAACTTGAGAATTCATCTCCCCTATGATTGAAAAATTCCAAATTATAGGTTCAACATCATTTAATTCAAATATAGGATTTGAAAACCCATAATTCCAATCTAAATTAGAAATATGACAAAATGGATGCCCATTGGATACATTTTTAAAATCTAGATTTTCATAGTAAAATTTCATATTCATTTTTTATTTTATGATAAAATTCTTGCTCTGAATTTAGATATAAAGATAGTTCATTTATTTGAGATTTCCAAATATCTAAATTATCTTTTATAACTTGATAAAATACGGTTTTCTTTTCGGTTTTTTTGAATTTTTCCATTTTTTCCGCATATCCCCATTCTGATATCTCTTTTGTTTTTAGATAATCATCAAATATATTAATATCCATATATGTTATAGATGCCCCCAATTCTTTAAGTTGGTTCATATATTGATATGCAAAATAATGATGATGTTCCACATGAGAATCATTATAAATTGCATTTGTTAAAACATATTTTTCTATAATTGTTTTTAAATGAGATTCATTATTATCGATTAAAAATTTTTCAACCAAATCAATAATATCTGCAATTCCATCGGATATTACTTTTTCGCTATCATTCACATCAAAATAAGATTTCATATATTCAAATGGATCATGTTTCAATTGAATCGCTCTAAACATAATAATAGATAACATAGTAGTTAATCCTGACACAAATCTACTGTAAGGGTTTCTTATGAAAAAAGTAACTTGTCTATTTTTAAACAATTCTTCATATGCATGTGCAACAAAATCACTTCTTTGTTTCCAACGAAATCTATCAAATTCAATTTCTAACAATTGTTCATTGAAAGGATTATTATAATATTGTATCTCTAAATTTTCCGAAACTGCTTTTAAAAATCTACTACCAACTTTGGCAGATGTAACTAATGCAATATCATTATTGTAAAAATATTTGTAACTTGTTGTAAATTCTTTAAGTTTATTTGGCATTTGATAATGTTTTAAAATATTTTGAACAACTTTCTCTTTTCCAAAAGTTTATAAAATGATTTTGGTTGTATAATAATATATCCTTTGCGTTTGAATATATT
>JACCDZ011839900.1_pt1 | contig 65188 bp, 60 predicted proteins | sample 7449551 | NCBI WGS metagenome assembly JACCDZ01 (sample SAMN15323452, study PRJNA562643) | freshwater metagenome | isolation source: river surface water | place: USA:Blue River Watershed | collected 2017-08-18 | reverse complement strand
AATGATTTAGCCGTAAATTCATCCATTCCTTGAAATTGATTGCGCATAGAATTTACGGCGATGAATAAATATTCGCTTGCCATTCGCTCATGATCCGGCATTGCTTTTTGGTGAAATAAATATTCCAAGTGTGCATGTAACATTTCATGATAAATAACAGATACTATAACCTCTTTGGAATAGTATGGCAATTTGTTTATGTCTAGGGCAATTCGAAAGAAATTCTCTTTTTGCCCAGCCCTAAACTCTCCTAATTGATGATTATCCGGGGGAAGCTTTTTTCCTCAAAAACAATTTTAATGTTTGTGTTCTGCCCAAAATTACGAAGCATTTGCGACATCTGATTCAATATGTCTGTATTGTGTAATACCATATCCAGTGTACTTTTCAAACAGGGATTATGAACATCCTTTATAGAAACCATGGGAACGGAGCCTTCCATTTGTGCGAAATTCAAATCTGAAGGTGTCCCACCACCGCCCCCTATTACGACATCCGATGGCTGTATGTTTATGAATTCAAAATTTTGCATTCGGGAGGTTGGGATGAAGAAAAAGGCCCCTCTCCCCAAACTGGGAGCATAGCAAAATACCTCATCGAGCATTTCCATTTCCAAATTTTTGAAATGATTAACCTGCTTACTACTCTTCTTCAAATTCTATTTTTCAGAAATAACCATCGATGTGTACATATTTTCTATTTCAATTTCTTTTTCCATGTTAGCGCAGGAAAAATACAAGAATATACACAAGATATTACTTGACCATATAAGGCGTGTTTTCATTTTATTAGTGGTTTAAAGGTTTGCGGCTGTATCTATTCCAAGTTTATGGGCTTTGGTTTTTGAAATTTTAAATAATTAAGCCCCCTTGGAATTATTTAAATTGTAGATGATCATCCCCCAAAAAGGAAGAAACACGATTAAAAGGATCCAACAAGCTTTTTGAATATAGGAAAGGGTACTTGCGAACAATATTTCTCTGATAGTCCATAAGATTAAGACTATATATGTGGTAATTATTGCACCGACAATTATTCTAAATAATTGAGAGGCTTCGGGCGAAATAAGATTCATGTTTAACTCGCTATTTTATAGGTAATGATTCAAATCGTCACTTATCCTATGGGTCTGTAAAAATAAGGGTGCCTATTTTAATTGATTTTTTGGAAAAATAACAATATCCCCTTTATGGTGTTATTCCATTTTCGACTAATTAAAAAAAGATTGTATTTCCACGGATGAAACATTAATTTACCTCTTCAAAATCAACAACATGAAAAAATTTATCCTCTTAATCCTATTGCCCTTTCTCGGAATTGCACAAGACCGTACTTATGGCAAATTATGGGCGACTCGTTCGCAGGTCATAGCTCAAAATGGTATGGCAGCTACGTCGCATCCATTATCCACACAGGCAGCCTTAGACGTATTAAAAGCTGGAGGTAACGCCATCGATGCGGCGATTGCGGCAAATGCGATGGAAGGTGTTGTTGAACCGCATGTCAATGGCATCGGGGGTGATTTGTTTGCGATCGTTTGGGATGCGAAAACAAAAAAACTCTATGGTTTAAATGGATCGGGTCGTTCGCCCAAATCACTGACCTTAGCCGAATTGAAAAAGCGGGGATTGACGCACATCCCTTCCACGGGGCCGCTACCGGTTTCTGTGCCAGGAACAGTAGATGCTTGGTTTGAATTGCATAAAAAATTCGGTTCCATGCCGATGAACAAGATCCTAAACACAGCGGTTTCTTATGCGCGCAACGGATTTCCTGTTCATGGCGAGTTTGCTTCGGCCTTGAACCGGGTCGAGGCAAATTATGGCAGGTTTCCAAACGTAGCCCAACATTATTATCCGGCAGGCAAAGTACCTTCGGAAGGCGATATTTTCAAGAATCCGAACCTTGCCAATACGCTCGAGAAGATCGGTCGGGAAGGTCGTGACGCATTTTACAAAGGCGATATGGCCCGGACCATGGATGCGTTTATGAAGAAAAATGGGGGCTTTTTGAGCTATGAGGATTTGGCGACGCATACGTCTACGTGGATCGATCCGGTTTCGGTGAATTACCGCGGATACGATGTGTGGGAATTGCCACCCAATGGCCAAGGAATTGCGGCTCTACAAATGTTGAACATCTTGGAAGGCTATGATTTCTCTAAAATCAAATTGGGTTCTGCGGAACATGTTCACCTATTTACAGAGGCCAAAAAGCTAGTTTTCGAGGATCGCGCGAAATATTACGCCGATCCAGCATTTGCCAATATTCCCGTACAAAGTCTTATTTCAGAAGAATATGCCGCGGAACGTCGGAAATTGATTAATCCGAACCGCGCATCCAAGCACTTCGATGCGGGTAACCCAGCATTAAAAGATGGTGACACGATTTATTTGACGGTTGCCGACAAAGATGGTAACATGGTTTCGTTGATTCAAAGTAATTACCGCGGGTTTGGATCGGGTATGATGCCTGACGGTTTGGGCTTTATGTTCCAAGATCGTGGAGAGATGTATAGTCTAACGGAAGGCGAGAACAATACCTATGCGCCGGGGAAACGGCCATTTCATACAATCATTCCAGCGTTTATGACCAAAGATGGTCAGCCGGTTATGAGCTTTGGGGTAATGGGTGGTGCGTTCCAACCGATGGGCCATGTGCAGATTGTCATGAATGTGGTTGACTTTGGCATGAATGTGCAAGAAGCTGGTGATTTTCCTCGGATTAATCATGAGGGGTCATCGGAGCCGACAGGAGAGAAAATGGAGCCGACAGGTGGAACGATTACCTTGGAGTATGGATATCCGTATGAGGTGATTCGAGAATTACTACAAAAGGGCCATCAAGTAGGTTATATGAATGGTATTTATGGCGGGTACCAGTGTATTAAGTGGGATCCCGTTCGCAAGGTGTATTTCGGTGCGACAGAATCACGCAAAGACGGACAAGCGGCTGGATACTAACCACCCCCTTAACCTTTGGCAATCCTCCTCAGGTTTGCCAAAGGTAGTGGTGAAAAACGATAAAAATGACAAGTAAACTGATATTCAAAAAGGTATTCACCGGGCATACATGGTTGGAGAATCAAGCCATCTCCATCGAAGACGGTCGCATCAAATCCATGCAGCCGGAACAAGGAGGAACTGCGGATGGAATGCTCGTCCCGGGCTTCATCGACCTACAAGTGTATGGTGGCGGAGGTATTCTTTTTTCGAATCATCAAACGGAAGCCGCCATTCAAGCGACTTTTGATGAACACGTCAAAACGGGAACCGTTGCCTTTCAAATTACCTTGAATTGTTCTCCCAAAAATAGCATGTGGGCCGCGATCGATGCTTGTAAATCGTATGCGGGAAAAGGATTAGTCGGTCTGCATCTCGAAGGCCCCTTTTTTAATCCGGTTAAACGCGGAGCACACCACGAGGCATTCGTTCAGGTGCCTACGGCTGAGTTTGTCAATGAAATCATTGCACGCACCCATGGCCTTCCGACCTACATGACGATTGCGCCCGAGATGTTTGCCCCAGAGGTGTTAACGCTTCTGAAAAATAGCCACATCATGTGCTCGATGGGACATTCGGATGCGACATTTGAAGCGGCTCAAAATGCTGGGATAACGCGCATTACACATTTGTTTAATGCCATGTCTCAGTGGCAAAGTAGGTCCTTGGGCTTGGTTGGGGCGAGCTTTCGTTCGGATGCGTGGACGAGCATCATTGCAGATGGCCTTCATTGTGATTTTGAATCTTTGCGTTTAGCCAAGCGATTGAAAGGGGAGAAGCTCTTTTTAATCACAGATGCTGTGACGCATGACGAATCCGGCCCCTATGTTTTTGCCAAAAATGGCGCACGGTTTACCAATGAAGCAGGTGTGCTTTCGGGTTCTGCCTTGTCGATGGATGAGGCCATTCGGAATTGTGTCAATCATGCGGGAATTTCGCCAGAAGAAGCCATTCGAATGGCCACCGTGTATCCGGCTGAAGTGGCTAATTTAGCCGATTTAGGTAGCATCGAAACGGGCAAGCGAGCCTGCTTCGTACATTTATCTGACGATTTACAGGTGAAGCAAGCTTGGTATGATGGTGAAGCTTTGATAAATTAGAACATGATTCATTTTCCATCCAAACAAGCACAGGTTCAAACCACCATATTTACGAAAATGTCCCAACTCGCTTCGGACGAAGGAGCATTCAATCTATCCCAGGGTTTTCCAGGTTTCGACTGTTCGGAGGAATTACAGGAACTTCTCAAATATTATTCCAAAGGGCATAATCAATATGCCCCCATGGCTGGTGTTCCGGTTTTGCGTCAGAGCATTGCGGATAAAACACGCGCTTTTTATGACATTGAATTAGAGGCAAATACGGAGGTTACAGTCGTTTCGGGTGCGACGGAAGCGCTTTTTGCTTCCATTCACTGTTGTGTTTCTCCAGGTGATGAAGTCATCATGTTTGATCCTTCCTACGACGCCTACGATCCGATTGTTCGTTTAGCTGGAGGAATTCCAATCCATATATCGTTAGATGCAAACCAAGGATTTCGGATCGATTGGTCAGAATTAGCGCGGAAAATTACCCCGAAAACGCGGGCGATTATGGTGAATTCCCCACATAATCCCACGGGGGCTGTCTGGTCCATGGAGGACTTAGATGCTTTCGCGGAAATCGTGAAAGGGACCAATATCTTGATAATTTCAGATGAAGTGTACGAGCATATTGTCTTTGATGGTGCCCAACATGCCTCTGTTTTATTGCATCCTGAACTTCGGAAACGAAGTTTTGTCTGCGGCTCTTTTGGAAAGACATATCATATTACCGGTTGGAAAATGGGCTATTGCCTCGCCCCCGAATACCTGACGGCAGAGTTTCGCAAATTACATCAGTGGGTCACGTTCTCGAGTGCGACACCTTTGCAATACGCATTGGCTGATTACCTAAAAGAGCCCGCTCATTACTTGGGTTTATCGGATTCCTACCAACAAAAGCGCGATCTTTTTGCCTCCTTTTTCGAAGGAAGTCGATGGAAAATATTGCCTTCCCAAGGAAGTTTTTTCCAATGCCTGGACTATTCGGCGATTAGTGATGAAGTGGATGTGGATTTAGCGGTCCGACTCACCAAAGAATTAAAAGTGGCCTCAATTCCTGTCTCTGTATTTTATGAAACGCCGCCTGCTGATCGCATCTTGCGTTTTTGCTTTGCTAAAAACGATGACATGTTGCAAGAAGCCGCACAACGACTCGCGCAATTATAGGTATTTTAATGCGATGTCTTCTCCTAATTGAATCAAGTAGCGATAGGCATTTTCCATCGCGTCTTTTGGACTTGCCGCGATAGCAGAAATGCTGTAAACTTCCCTTGGGTCAAGAAATAATGGAATGCATTCCGGGTCCTCAAATACCCCGCAAACCAAAATGGATTGCTTTAATTGCTTGTCGGTCCGAGCAATAACGTTGGAAATAAGTTTCCCAGACCAACTTTGTTGGTCAATTTTCCCTTCGCCGGTCACGATAAAGTCGGCCTTTCGAATAGCCCGATCGATGTGAATCTTATTTAACAACCATTCGGCACCGGGCTCAATTTTAGCCCCTAAAAAATACAGTGCCCCTGCACCCAACCCACCCGCAGCACCCGCTCCGGGTGTATCTGCGGAGAGCCATTGGCTTATATTAATTAGACCTTTGTCTAATTGTTTAATTGATGCAGCATTTGCGCCCTTTTGTTTGGCATAGACCTGTGCCGCACCATTCGATCCATGTAAGGGATTGCTTACATCGCTCAACACAATGAATTGGATAGCAGGATAGGGGTTTGAGCCTTTGATTTCCACAATATGTAAGAGGTTTTCACCGATGGGTTCAAGCGTAGCACCCGTGGCGCCAACAAACGTATAGCCTAATGCTGCCGCCATTCCGATTCCCGCATCATTCGTTGCGGAACCACCGATCGTTAATACAATGGTCGAGGCTCCCGCCTCAGCCGCATGGCGGATTAATTCCCCTGTTCCGTAGGTACTCGTCTTTAATGGATTCTGCTCTTTTTTCAATAATAAGCCCAAGCCAGAAGCACGCGCCATTTCGATGTAGGCTGTTTTTTGGTCGGCTAACCATAAATAAGATGCTTCAATGGGACGAAATAATGGGTCATTCACCTGAACCGAAACCCATTGCCCCCCGTGCATTTGTTGGACCACTTCCAGTGTCCCCTCTCCGCCATCGGCTAAAGGAATACATTGAATACTTGATTTTTTTCGTTTATTAAGGATACCTTTGGCTAGCGCTTCGGCTGCTTCACGGGCACTTAAAGATCCTTTGAATTTGTCGGGGCAGATTAATATGTTCACTTGTGCAAGTTAGGGACATTTCTTTAATTTGTACAGCTAACCCTCACCCATGAAATACCTGTTTTTTATCCTCAGTGTCTTTTTAATTACGGCTTGTACGCATCAACCCGATTTGACGGGATTTGATGTAGAATCCTTTAAGCAAGATCGAGGTGGGTGCCAGGGGCAACGCAGCAATCAAATCGAATGGCTAAAAGCGCACAAGATGGAATTGCGAGGAACGACCTCCAATCACATGGAAGATATTCTCGGTAAACCGGATATCCAGCAGTTGGCAGATCGCAATCAGGAATATTACATCTATTTCCTGGAGCCAGGGCCACATTGCAATCAACAAACGTCACAAGCGAAATCCATTGCATTTCGTTTCAGCGCCATGGGCATCGCTACCGAAATCACCTTTCAAGCTGGGATACCCCTATAAAAAAGCCCTCAATTTTCATCAAGGGCTTCTTCTTTATCTTCTTCGCTTTCCTCTCGGAATGACTTTTGAACTCCGCGCGCCGCGTGGCATGTCCCGTTTCCGGGAACGATTGTTCGCATAGGCACCGGCACCCCGCATTCCCACCATTTCTAAATCGATGGTTCTTTTGGCTAAATTGGTGTCACGAACTTTGACTTTCACCGCATCGCCAAACGTAAATACCCGTCCGTTGGATTTACCCACAATCCGGTAATTGTCTTTATCTAAATCGTAGAAGTCGTCATTTAAATCCACCATGCGAACCAATCCTTCGCAGGATGTGTCACCGATTTCCACAAATAGACCAAATTCAGTCACACCTGTAATGATTCCATCGAAAATTTGTGGCTCATGCAAACTCATGTATTCCACTTGCTTGTACTTGATCGAAGCACGTTCTGCATCGGATGCTAATTTCTCGCGATCGGAAGAATGTTTACATTGAATTTCAAGTGGCGCGCGTTCCGGGGATGCTCCGCCATCTAAATAATGTTGCAATAATCGGTGTGTCATCACATCCGGGTACCGACGAATCGGGCTCGTGAAGTGTGAATAGAAGGGAAATGCCAAACCAAAGTGGCCAATGGCATCCGTGCTATAGCGCGCTTTGGACATCGTCCGCACCGCCAAACTTTGTAACACATGCTCTTCGCCTTTTCCTTCGATGGATTCCATCAGGGCATTGAACGATTTACTTACATGCTTTGGTTCTGTCGTTACTTGATAGCCAAATTTCTTCGCAAAGGTTGAGAATACCTGCAATTTCTCTGGATCCGGTGCCTCATGCACCCGGTATACCATCGTATTACGGGGATCTGTTTTCTTTAAATCATGCACATAAGTAGCCACACGTTTATTGGCCAATAACATAAATTCTTCAATCAATTTATGTGCATCTTTTCGCACGCGGGGATGAACTGCGATTGGTTTGCCATCCGCATCTAATTCAAAACGAACTTCTGCCGTTTCAAAATTGACGGAACCGTGGGCAAAGCGGGCATCACGCAATTTATGTGCAAGTTGATTTAATGCCTTAATGATAGGCTCCAGTGAATCTGTTACTTCGCCTGTATTTTCGATCAGCTCTTGTGCTTGCTCATAGGCAAATCGACGGTCGGAATGGATGACCGTTCTGCCAAACCATTCTTTGACGATGACGCCATTTGGGTCAAATTCAAATACAGCTGAGAAGGTTAATTTATCCTCATTAGGACGCAATGAACACAGCCCATTGGATAGTTTTTCAGGCAACATCGGCACCACGCGATCGACTAAATAGACAGATGTCGCGCGTTTGTATGCCTCTTGATCCAACAAGCTGCCGGGTTTCACGTAATGCGATACATCGGCGATATGAACACCTATCTCTACGTTGCCATTTTTTAAGACTTCATAACTTAATGCATCATCAAAGTCTTTGGCATCAATGGGGTCAATCGTGAAACTCAAGACCTTCCGCATATCGCGGCGTTTCTTAATTTCTTCCTTGGTAATCGTAGTATTTATGGACGCTGCCATGTTTTCCACTTCTGCAGGGAATTCATAGGGCAGACCAAATTCCGCTAAAATCGAGTGCATTTCTGTCTCGTTTTCGCCTGCTTTTCCTAACACTTTGATCACGCGACCTTCGGCTTTTTTGCCTGGGCTACCCCAACGGGTCACCTCGACAATCACTTTATCCAAGTGATTTGCCCCCATCACTTCCGTGCGAGGAACGTAAATATCTTCGTAAATTTTCTTGGAATCGGGAATCAAAAAGGCATAGTGCGGTGTCACTTGAATCACACCCACAACATCGCTCGAACCACGTTCTAATACCTCAATTACCTCACCTTCCGGTCGGTCATTCTTCTTCTTTTCTGAAGGTTTACGCGCTTGGACACGCACACGGTCACCATCTTTGGCATTATTTAAGTCGGCAGTCGCCACCCAAATATCTTTTCCTTCCCCTTCTACGACGATAAATGCGAAACGTGAATTGACGTGATCCACGCGACCCTCTACAACAAATGATTCGTTGTCGAAACGGAAATTGCCATCTTCTTGGCGAATTAATCGGCCTTCCGCAGCTAGGCGATTTAATACATCGCCATAAATTTCTTTTGTTTTGCGATCGCGAATGGCGAACGCTTTATGAATCTGATTTAACGAATAAGAACGGTAATCGTTTAATTCGAAAAAGTCTACTACTTCTTTTAGGAGTCCTTGAAAAAACTTCTCCTCTTTTGGGTTCCTTCCCATAATTATTTTCTATTAGCCTGCAAGGTACATAACCTTCACAGCGTTTCAAATCTTAAAACCTTATTTGTATCTTTGCGGGATGAATCGCTCCCGCATTGCGCTATTATTATTGGTACTCCTCATGCTCTCTGGAGCGTATTACGGATACCAATCTTTCCAAACAAGTACTCAAGAAACAACATCTGCCCCGAATATAGTTCCAACGCCGGAATTTGTCTCGGATTCAGCCTATGCATTTATTGCCAAACAAGTCGCTTTTGGCCCGCGTGTGCCCAATTCCGCAGCACAAAAACAATGTGGTGATTGGATTGTAAACAAGATGAAATCCTATGGTTTGCAAGTTTCCACACAACCTTTTGTTGCTAATCGTTACGATGGAAAGAAGTTGGAAGGCGTGAACATCATCGCATCCTTCAATCCATCAGCCGCCAAACGTATTTTGATTGCTGCGCATTGGGATGCTCGTTCGATGGCAGACAAGGATTCCGTTCGTAAAAATGAGCCGATTGACGCTGCGAATGATGGCGGATCCGGCGTGGGTGTCATGATCGAGCTAGCTCGTGTGTTGGCCCAATCCCAGGATAAGCCTGCCGTGGGGGTTGATTTTGTGTTTTTTGATTTAGAAGATCACGGGGAACCGCACGACATGGCGGCGGGGAATCCGTTAAGTTGGGCCCTGGGCTCGCAATATTGGGCGGCGCATTTGATGCCAGAGAATTACCGTCCTTACTATGGAATTTTATTGGATATGGTGGGTGCCAAAGGAGCAGTATTCCCACATGAAGGCTCCTCCATGCAATACGCACCAGGTTTAGTTCGCTCGATCTGGGCAACCGCTGCAGATTTAGGATATGGATCTCAGTTTATGGATGCGGATGCTTTTGGTATTTCGGATGACCATACAGCCGTGAATGAAATTGCTAAAATTCAGATGATTGACATCATCGACTTACGCCCTGTGAATGGTGGATTTGATTTTGGATCCTACCACCATACCCATCAAGATAATTTATCGAACATCGACAAATCCACGTTGAAAGCCGTGGGCCAAACCCTTTTACAAGTTTTATACCGAGAATAATGGAAGAATTATTGCAAGTACATTTGAATGATACGCACGTAGCTTTAGGTGCGAAAATGGTTCCTTTCGCGGGATATAACATGCCTGTGCTTTACACAAATCTGATCGAAGAACACAATTGTGTTCGGAATGGTGTGGGAGTTTTTGATGTGAGTCACATGGGTGAATTTTTCTTAAAAGGGGAAAAGGCCTTGGATTTGATTCAATATGTAACGTCAAATGATGCTGCGAAATTAGTGGATGGCAAAGTCCAATATTCGTGTTTGCCTAACGCAACGGGGGGTATTGTTGATGATTTATTGGTTTACAAAATTCGTGATAACGAATATTTATTGGTTGTAAATGCGTCCAACATCGACAAGGATTGGAACTGGATTTCTTCACAAAATACCTTCGGGGTTGAGATGACGAATGCAAGTTCGGAGTATTCGTTATTCGCGGTTCAAGGACCTAAAGCAGCGGGAGTTTTACAAACATTAACTGCAGTTGATTTGTCGGCCATGCCTTATTATACCTTTAAAATTGGTTCTATGGCAGGGTTTGACGATGTAATTATTTCAAATACGGGATATACGGGAGCAGGTGGATTTGAAATTTACGTAAAGAACGAAAACGCCTTGGCGATGTGGAACGCGATTTTTGCAGCTGGCGCATCGGAGGGTATTCAGCCGATCGGATTGGGTGCGCGTGATACCTTACGTACGGAAAAGGGTTATTGTTTATATGGCCATGATATTGATGACACGACTTCCCCTATCGAGGCAGGTTTAGGTTGGATTACATCCTTCAATAAGGATTTCATCATGAAAGACCATCATGCAGCGATTAAGGCAGCCGGTCCTTCGAAGAAATTAGTAGGCTTTGAGATGATTGATCGTGGGATTCCACGTCAACATTATCCCATTTTGAATGCGGCGGGTGAGGTGATTGGAGAAGTTACGTCAGGAACACAGTCGCCTACACTTTCGAAAGGTATTGGGATGGGTTATGTGTCTACCGCACATGCAGGTTCTGAGATTTTCATCTCGATTCGTGAGAAGGCCTTGAAAGCTGAAATCGTTAAAATGCCCTTTGTATAATATGCAGAAAATAGACGTTTGTTTATCGCCTGATTTAATTCACCTCTATGACTTGGCTGGGAAAGCGGTCGTGGTTGTGGATATTTTTCGTGCCACATCGTGTATGGTAACTGCATTCGCGCATGGCGCTGTCGAAATTATCCCTGTCGAAGATGTGGATGTTTGTGCAGGACATCGGGAACTAGGATATTTGATTTCGGCGGAACGCAATGGGGTAACTCCGGCGGGTTTTGATTTTGACAATTCTCCTTTTTCCTATCAGGTAGATCGTGTAAAAGGGGCCAAAATATGTGTCACCACGACGAATGGAACCGTTGCCCTGCGCCGCTCCGTACAGGCTGCTCAGGTCTATGTGGGGGCATTTTTAAATATTTCCTCCGTAGTTCGGGCTTTAAAAGCTTGGCAGGGAGATGCCATCGTCGTTTGTGCTGGATGGAAGGGGAAGCCCAATTTGGAAGACACCTTGTTCGCAGGCGCAGTCATTGATGAATTAGTTGGGCAATATACCGTCGCGGATGACGCAGCTTTAATGGCTTGGAAACAATACAATTTAGCTTCGAGTGACTTGATTACGGCTGTGAAGCATTCTTCTCACGTGAATCGTTTATTGGGTTTAGGGATTGAAAAAGATATTACTTTTTGTTTGGAGCGGGATCGTTATGACGTGTTGCCGCACTTGCAAGGAGATAAATTAGTACTATGAAATTATATAGCACCCAACATGAAAGTGCCGATGTAGATTTGCAGGAAGCGATTTTTAGAGGCTTGCCGCCGGATAACGGTCTGTACATGCCCTATGAAATTCCTGCCATGCCGGCATCTTTTTTCGAATCAATTCACACGCTTTCTTTGCCAGAAATTGCAAAGGCTGTGTGCAAAAATCTTTTGGGAGATGATTTAACGGATTCCGAAATTGATGGAATTATTGATTCCTCGATGACTTTTGAGGCACCGGTTGTTTCGCTCGAAGAACACGTGGGGGTGCTGGAATTGTTCCATGGCCCTTCCATGGCATTCAAAGATTTTGGTGCGCGTTTTATGGCGGCGATTATGTCGCATTATTTGGTTAAGGCCAAAAGAGAAATACGCATTTTGGTGGCAACTTCTGGTGATACAGGAGGCGCGGTTGCTCAGGGATTTTATAATACCCCCGGGATTTCAGTGACGATTTTATACCCTACGGGGAAGGTTTCGGATATACAAGAGAAGCAGTTGACGACCCTAGGGGGCAATGTGACTGCCTTGGAAATTGATGGGACTTTTGATGATTGCCAACGATTAGTGAAGCAGGCATTTTTGGATGATGAATTACGTGCGGCATTTAATTTAGCCTCTGCGAATTCCATCAACATTGCGCGTCTGATTCCGCAATCCTTTTATTACTTCGCGGCTTACGCGGCATTGCGGAAGCAAGGAATCACGAACCCCGTCGTATTTAGTGTACCATCGGGGAATTTTGGAAATTTAAGCGCAGGATTAATGGCCTACCGAATGGGTTTGCCCGTGCAGGCTTTCGTTGCGGCATGCAATGCGAATCATCCGGTACCTGATTATTTGGCCACAGGAAACTATCTTCCCAAACCATCCGTGGAAACGATTTCGAATGCCATGGATGTAGGAGCTCCGTCCAATTTTATTCGCATGCAGATTTTGGCAGGAACGGAAATTGACCAAGTACGTCAAGTAGTTAAGGGTTATGATACGACCGACGAGAAGACCAAGGAAATTATGTTGGACGTGTACCAACGAACCGGCTATGTCATGTGTCCGCATACCGCAGTTGCTTATGATGGCTTAACGCAATATGCCTCAGAATATCCAGGGGATTACTACGGAGTATTATTGTCGACAGCGCATTATGCGAAATTCTTGCCTACGGTCGAAGCGACATTAGGAACGAAAGTTGAAGTACCTGAACGTTTAGCTGAATTATTAGACAAACAAAAAAAGTCGATTCCCATGGGAACCGACTTTGAAGGATTTAAGAAATATCTATTGAAATAAAAAAAGGCCAACAATTCGTTGGCCTTTTTCATTATAAAAGGGCTTTGAATTTATCTTGGTCGATAAATGCTTGCGCCAAAATCAACAGAATTAACACGGCACCAACGCCCACGCTTCCTGCAATGTAGATTTCAAATAATAGGATATTTACCGAAATTGGCCCTAAGATTAAAAGCGCTTTTGCCCGGTGAGCAGGGAATAAAATTAATAAGCCTCCAATTACTTCTAATACCTTGATGGCTGTCATGTAGCCAGATCCTCCGAAAAGCACCATGAAATCTAAGGGCTTTCCAGTCATCGCTGGATCGGGAACAAAATGGAAGAAAAAGTTTAGCCCGCCAAACAAGAATAAGAAGGCAAGAGCTGCTGCAGGTACGTGTTTTAGTAGTTTCATTTGTGTAAGTTTTTTGGTTTAATTTTTCGAATTAAAGATAATCTTTTTATAATTCCAATTTATTTAATGCTTCCCAAATAGGCTGTTTCGCTCTCGCCATTTGCTTTTAGCGTAAAAAGCCAAAGGTTTTTTTGCTTCATGCTGCTTAGTTGGAGCGAGTTAATGTGTACCACCCGAGGTCTATTTACCTGATCACGAACAAATGAAACGAGGAATGTCGAACCGGGGTTTGTGGTGGATTGGATGGCCAACCAGCGTTGCTCATCTGAGGATTTTTTTTCGGGTATTGTGTTTATTTGCAAGCTAATTTGGCCGTTTCTGTTGTCGATGGAATAAGTATTAAGGGCTTTATATTCCGCCGGAATTGCAGGCTTGCACGGGAGTAAGTCCGCCGAATCAATCCGGAAATAGCTCGTCTGCATCAGCGCGCTAATTTGATTTGAGGAAGCTGGATAACTTAAAAGGCTAGCTTGCTGGTGGGCATTCGTTAAGTCAGCTCGAAGTCGGTTGTGAAACGCATCTTCTCCTTTGGTAAAATAATAATAGGAACCGACAAAGTATAGGCAAGACGAGCAAACGATCAACTTCCGACGAACGCTGGATTTATTGAAAAGCGGTATGCCTAAAAGATAGGTCCCGATGAGGGCAAACGTTGCATAGCTGTGAAAACGTTCCGATAAGATGAGGGTTGAAATCGTGTTTCCTTGGCTCCGACCGACGCATATCATCGCTCCTGTTGCGAGGACTTGTAGCCAAAGGATGATGGGCATTTCCAAATGCCTGTTTTTTCGAACAAAAAGGAAGCTAAGAAAGAGCAGTAAAGCTCCCCAAAGCGCATTGATTGGAATTTTGAAACTGTCGGAAATGGGCCAAGCGGTATTTCCTAAAAATGTCAACAGCGCCACGGGTGCTTGAAATAAGCTATTTAATTTCGAATGAGATTCTCCGGGTTGGGGATGTTGGGCAAGGAAATAGGCAAATACAGACAATCCCAGGATGGCCATAAACAACATGACCTTACTTAATGGATGTTTTGTTAGGTACATGTACATGGCCAAAATGGGCAACATCGCCCAGCCTTCTGTGGAAACCAACGGATAAAATGCCACGGCAAAAAGGAGGGTCTTTGTGTGTTTTCGCATGGCCAAGGCATACGCGATAAAGCTTAGAAATAACAAAGATCCCGAATGCTGTAAGACCCCAATTAATTGGTAATTATCAATGCTAGCGTTAGGAGCAAACAGGATGCACATGATTCCCCAAAAATGCCAGTCTCCGTGTTTCTGAATCTTGAGATACTTGAAAAATAGTAGAGTGGTTCCTCCTAACAAGACCAAGTTCGCCAGTAGAATGGTGTACTTAATCTGAAAGCTGCCGAACAACCAATAGCTTAACAAGGCAAATACTTTTCCAAAAAATAGTAGGTGTATTTGGTTGTGTGGTTTGAAAAGAAATGCAATCAATTGAGTCCAAGAGTCCTTGTGCGCGTGCTCAATCAATTCGAAAAACAGAAAATCATCCCCCCAAGATGGGAAATTGATTATCGTTTGATTCAATAAATAGAAATGTAAAACAATGGGAATTGCAGCGAAACAAAGGAATATATTGATCCTTGATCGATTCATCTTAAGCCTCCCTTTTCAAATAATCATTACGCGATAAATACTTTTCGATAATGACATAAAGTAAGATGAAAAGATAACGGCTTCCCATTTCTTTGATCTTTAGATTAGACTCTCCCGCCTTTCTATTGCGCCAAGAGTTTGGCAATACGCCATAGGAGTAGCCTCGAATGATGGCTTTCAATGGCAACTCAATAGTCAAGTTAAAGTGCGCAGAAAGGAAAGGTTTTAGGCCTTGAATGGTTGTTTTTTTGTATAATTTGAACGCGTTGGTCGAGTCATTGTATGACATGCCTAGCAATAATCGGATCAAGGTGTTAGCAAATCGATTAATCAAATATTTGTGTTTTGGGTAATCATAGGTTGCTCCCCCGCGAATGAAACGTGAACCGAAAACACAATCTAAGTTCTCTGCAACCATTTTCCGGTAGAAGGCAACGAGATCTGCAGGATCATCGGACAAATCCGACATCATAATGGCTACGCAATCACCTTGAAAACGTTCTAATCCATAACGGATGGCATAGCCGAAACCGTTTGGTCCCAGATTTGTATGAACAACGAGTGTTGGAATGGTTTCTTGAATGGTCGTCAACAAACCTAATGTATTATCCTTTGAATTATCGTTGACTACGACGATTTCGTGGTCAATTTGTTCTTCCTGTAATTTGGCATAAAGCGTACGTAAGGTTTCCTCGATGGATCCTTCTTCATTATAGGCAGGTAGAACGATGCTTAATTTCATTAGGCTAATATGGCTTTTAGAGAAGCTTCATCCGCAATGAACCAGTCATGTACTTCTTGAAGCAAGGTTGGAACTGTGATTTCAGGTTTCCAGCCACTGAATTCCGTAATTTTGCTGTTATCTGTAATGTAAATAGGTAAATCTCCAGGTCTATTTTCGAGCGAAGATCCCATTTCAATCGTATTTCCTGTGATTTGCGTACACAAATCGGTCAATTCAGCCAAGGAAACGGTGTTTTCAAGACCACCTCCCACATTGAATATTTGACCCTTTTGTAAACCTAGGTTGGCAATTTGCCATTGAACCAAACGGAACAAATCACGCACATGCAGTACATCACGCGCTTGTTGGCCTAAGCCTCCGTAACCAATATACCCTAAGCGACCTTTCCAGAAATGTTTGGCCATCCAAAGAACGATGACCCCTTGGTCAATTTTCCCCATTTGGTAAGGGCCACTTAAAACCCCACAACGGTTAATTACAGCGGGTAAACCGAAATTATGGGCAAATTCTTGAATGAAATATTCGGAGGCTAATTTGGTCGCCCCGTATAAAGAACGTAAACCTTCCAAGGGATAGTTTTCCGCAACGCCTTGTTCCGACAAGCCTTTCAAAGCTTGATCATTGGATAAATTAAAACGTTTAGGCGAAGCGACTAAATTGGCTTCTGCAAGTGTATCGTATGGATAGACGCGGGAAGTCGATAGAAAAATAATCGCAGCTTGATGCTTTTTGGCAAAGTAGAGCGTATTGATCGTTCCGTTTAAGTTGGTGTCAATTAAGTTTTCCAACTCGCCTGGCACTTTCCCGGCTAATACGGAAGGTTCCGCTGCGGCATCGATCACGATGTCAACGGCGGGAATGCGGTCGAAATCAGTCTTAACTCGGACGTCTCCGTGCACAAATTGCCCACCGGCAGCTAATACTTTTTGTAAGTTGACTTCCGAGCCTCTGCGCGACAAATTATCTAAACAATACACCTCAGAATCCGTGTAGTATTGTTTGAATAAAACGGCTAGGTTTGATCCTACGAAGCCACAACCTCCTGTGATTAATATTTTCATGCTTCCATGTAACGGTTGTAGATGTCAACAAAAACATCTTCCAATGATTTCGTGATGTCCCAATTTGGGTAATGCGCTTTCATTTTGCGCAAATCACTGTAGTAGCAAATGTGGTCACCGATGCGGTTTTGGTCCACATATTTGTATTTCATCGGCTTGCCTGAAATCTTTGCGATCAAGTCAAATGCCTCTAAAATCGAAACAGAATTGTCCTTTCCTCCACCGATGTTGTAGACCTCAGCAACGCGAGGCGCTTTGATGAATTCCTCGATAAAACGAGCCACATCGTAAGAGTGAATGTTATCACGTACTTGCTTGCCTTTGTATCCAAAAACGCTGTATTCGCGTTCTTCGATGTTACATTTAATCAAGTAACTTAAGAAACCGTGTAATTCAACACCTGCGTGATTCGGTCCTGTTAAGCAGCCTCCACGTAAACATGCGGTAGGCATATTGAAGTAACGGCCGTATTCTTGAACGGAAATATCGGCGGATACCTTGGATGCCCCGAACAAGGAGTGCTTCGACTGGTCAATGCTGAAATGCTCAGCGATGCCATGTTCGTAAGCAGCATCATCATAATCAAAACGAGTTTCTAACTCCTTCATTTTGATGTTGTTAGGCGCGTCTCCGTAAACTTTATTGGTAGACAAATGTACGAAAGGTACTTCTGTCGAATAACGACGAAGGGATTCTAATAAGTTGAATGTCCCTACGGCATTGGTGTCGAAATCTTCAAATGGGATCGAAGCGGCACGGTCATGACTTGGCTGAGCTGCCGTATGAACGATTGCATCCGGTTTGATTTGAGGGATGATATCTAAAATGGCTTGGCGATCACGAATATCAATGTTCGTGTACAATTTATATTGACTGCCGTATTTTGCCAATCGGTCTTTGTTGGAAGAATTATCTCCTTGTAATCCAAAGAATATGGCACGCTGGTTGTTGTCAATCCCGTGTACTTCCCATCCTTTTTCTAAGAAATATTCACTTACTTCTGAGCCAATAAGACCCATCGAACCTGTTACGATTAATTTTTTAGACATCTCAAATTTATTTAAAAGACAAAGGTAACAAAAATGTCAATTTTTACCATCTATTGTGCCATATCTAATATGCGCAATTGCAGTTTTCGGTCACCTCGGAATTCGTTAATGTCCAAATGATAAACGATTTTAATGGGCAATTGCTTTTCATAGGCATCCACCAATCCTTCGTAATAATCTGCCCGGATTCCGAATCCGACGGCTTCCCAAGCGAGGCCATTCGGTTGATCTGAAATGACAATTTTCAAATGTTCCTCCTTCATGATCAAAGGGGCCTTGCATAGGTAAACGCTTGAACTCAAGAAATTGGGTAGCATATTCGCCGGCCCATAAGGAGATAAGCGACACAACATTTTATCGTAAAAAGGTAGACTTAATGCTTGTAAAGGGATTTCCATGTCAACGGTCAAGTCGGCCTTTTGTTCACCTTCCGGCGTTCCTGCTTTGACCAAGCCCTCGAATCTTTCTATGAAAGCGGGTAAGGATTCTTTTGTCAAATGTAAACCTGCTGCATGCGTATGTCCTCCAAATTGTGTCAATAAATCCGCACATTGTTCTAGCGCATGGTGAATGTCGAAACCTTTCACCGAACGTGCTGATCCCACTACCTGCCCGTGTGATTCTGTGAGAATAATCGTGGGGCGGTAATAGTATTCCTGGATTTTACTTGCGACAATGCCGACGACCCCTTTATGCCAACCGGGCTGAAAAAGTACAGTACTGCTCGCATTTTGTAGAAAATCATTTCCTTCAAATAATTGCAAGGCTTGTTGGACGATCTCTTTTTCAACCACCCGTCTGTCAAGATTTTGTTGGATAACGGCTTCTGCCATCATGCCGGCTTCTGTTTCGTCTCCCGCAAGCAGCAATTTAACGGCACCATGTGCATGGTCCATACGTCCTGCTGCGTTGATGATGGGGGAGATGGAAAATACGATATCGGATATTTGAATCGGCGCTTTTTTACCTGCTTTTTGAAGCAGATAGCCTAGGCCTGGGCTCGGGTTTGTACCTAGTTTTTGTAAACCAAAATAGGCTAAGACGCGGTTTTCATCGATGATGGGCACCATGTCTGCGGCGATGGATGCGGCCAATAAATCAATGCGATCCATCAGCGGCTCCATGTCCAAATCATTCTCTTGAATAAAGCCTTGTAATAATTTGAAACCGACACCACAGCCGGTGAGTTCCTTAAAAGGATACGCACAATCTTTGCGTTTGGGGTCGATCACTGCATAAGCTTCAGGTAGCGTAGCCTCCGGGAGGTGGTGGTCGCAAACGATGAAGTCGATGCCGTTTTCGTTACACCAAAGTACGCGCTCATGTGCTTTGATTCCGCAGTCCAAGGAAATGATTAGGGTATATCCGTTGTCGGCCGCATATTGAACTCCGGCTTGTGAGACGCCGTATCCTTCCGCGTAGCGATCGGGAATGTAATAGTCGCAATCGGCACCCAATTCCAAGGTTAAATAACTATAGACTAATGCGACAGAAGTAGTTCCGTCGACATCATAATCGCCATATATTAAGATTTTTTCGCCAAATTCTAGCGCCTGATTCAGACGGGTCACGGCCTTATCCATGTCTTTCATTAAGAACGGATCGTACAATTGTTCCCAGGTGGGAACCATGAATGTTTTCGCGGCTGCTAGGGTGTTGAGGTTGCGGGAAACGAGCAAACGCAAAAAGTAGGGGTTGATGTTGGCTTGGAATTCTTCTCCCAGGGCGTTTACGGCTTGGGGATTCGGCTCAGGAACATATATCCAGTTTTTTTTCGCTTGCAGCATGTTGGTTATTTTATTGGCAATTTGCATTCACTAAGGTGCTTATGCAAGGGTTTAAGTAAATTATCAGGAAACTTTTAGGACAAAATAGGAACTTGCGAGGGGGTAGACGCTGCCGGGGTCGCAGACCCCGGCAGCGTCACTCTTTTCAATGCTTAATCCCTTCACGCTTCACCACCTTATAAAAGGTCAATAGCACGACGTAAACGTCGAAAATGAGTGATTTTTTATCAAGATATTCATAATCTAGTTGCACCTTTTTTGCAAGTTCTATTTCGTCCCGACCATTTACTTGTGCCCAACCGGTAAGTCCAGGTTTTAACAGGTGAATTCCTTTGGATGTACGCGCGTCGATTAAATCTTGTTGGTTCGATAAAGCGGGTCGGGGGCCTACCACCGACATATCTCCCAGTAGAATACACCACAATTGAGGTAATTCATCTAGGCTACTTCTACGTAAAAATGAACCGGCGGGCGTTAAATAAGCATCCGGATTCCCTAATAAATGCGTGGGAAGGGTAGGAGTTTCGACCTGCATGGTTCGAAACTTGGGCATATTGAATAATGCATTAGCCTGACCGACACGTTGTGACCAATATAAGATGGGGCCTTTCGAGCTAAGCCAAATGACAAGGGCGACAAGCAACATGGGAATTGCAAAAAGGATACCTGCAACAAGAACAACGATTAGATCGAAAAGTCTTTTCATGCGCCCAAAATAGCCTGATTTAAATCTTCCCACAAATCCTCGACATGTTCCAAACCGATAGATAAGCGCAATAAATTACCGGGTGTCGTACTTCCCGGTCCTTCAATCGACTTGCGATGTTCGACCAAACTTTCCACACCGCCTAAGCTTGTCGCTTGTTGGAATAATTGCAAACGATTCGCCACTTTTCTTGCATGTGCCTCATCGCCTTTAAGCTGAATAGCAATCATGCCGCTTTGACCCTGAGGCATCTGTTTGATCGCTAATGCGTAATTTGGATTTGAGGGCAGACCCGGATAATGTACTTGTTCAATTCCTGCATGATTTTCCAAACGTTTCGCTAATTCCAGTGCATTTTTGCTGTGCTCGCGCATGCGCAAGGGCAAGGTTTTGAGGCCACGGGCTAATAAATAACAATCCAAGGGATTTTGCGTGGCGCCCATTAAAATTTGGACACGCTTGACACGCTCAGACCATCCTGATGCCGCTTTGAACACAACGGCTCCACCTAAGACATCTGAATGTCCTCCGATGTATTTCGTCGTGGCGTGCATCACGATATCCGCCCCAAATTGAATGGGATTCTGTAAAATAGGGCTTGTTAGCGTATTATCTACGCCTACCAAAATATTTCGCGCATGGGCAATCTTGCAAATTGCCTCGATATCACTGAGGGTCAACAAAGGATTTGCAGGCGTTTCGACCCAAATCAATTTCGTTTCGGGACGAATCGCTGCCTCAATGGCATCCAAATCGGTCATGTCCACTTGTGAGACCTGTAATCCCCAAGGTCCCATGATTTCTTCCGCTAATTTATAGCTGGCATAATAACCAACTGTTGGCATTAATACATGGTCGCCTGATTGCATGCATTGGAAAACAGCAGAAACAGCAGCAAGTCCAGAGCCGAAAACAAAGGCAATTTTCCCTCCCTCTAATTGGGCGAGGCCTTTTTCTAATACATCCCGATTCGGATTTGAATTACGTGAATACATATGCCCTTTGGGATATGTACCATCTTCTGAGCGTTCAAAGGTCGTAGTTAAAAATACCGGAGGCGCAATGGAAGCGGCCGTTTCATCCTGCAAATGTGTTGCATGGATGGCTAAGGTTTCTTTTCTCATGCTTATTTCTTTTTCAGCTCAAAATTCTTACCCAAATACAAGCGACGAACTTGTTCATCATCGGCGAGTTCCTGTGGCGTTCCTGCCTTCAGAATTTTCCCTTCAAAAAGTAGATACGCACGATCGGTGATGGAAAGCGTTTCGTCGACATTGTGGTCTGTAATTAGAATGCCGATGTTGCGGTATTTCAATTTGGCCACAATGCTTTGAATTTCTTCAACGGCAATCGGATCGACACCCGCAAAGGGTTCATCTAATAGAATGAATTTGGGGTCAACTGCCAAGGCACGTGCGATTTCGGTGCGTCGACGCTCTCCGCCTGAGAGAACTTGACCTAGGCTTTTGCGAACATGGGTCAACGAAAATTCTTCCAAAAGGCTTTCCGTTTTTTCTTTTTGTTCGATTTTGGATAAATCCGTCAATTCTAGAACGGCTAATATATTTTCCTCCACAGTCAAGGTGCGAAATACAGATGCCTCCTGTGCCAAATAACCTACACCCAGGCGCGCACGCTTGTACATAGGCAAGTCGGTTACATCCAAATCGTCTAAAAATACCTTGCCTTCATTGGGCTTAACGAGGCCAGTCGCAATGTAAAAGGAAGTCGTTTTTCCGGCACCGTTAGGGCCTAATAATCCAACAATTTCCCCCTGGGCTACTTGGTAGGAAATATGGTCATTAACCACGCGTTGGCCGTATTTTTTAACCAGATTTTCGGTTCGTAAGATCATATATAGTGGCCTGCAATCCTAGGCTGATTTTAAAATTACAAAATCCCACGGATAATAGTAGAAGTAAGACCATATTTCGTTCGGTCGATATGGGCGTATACCTTATTTGAAATATTTTTAGGGCCAAATTGGGATTAAAAAAAAACTTTCCTATTTTTGCAGTCCCATATCCATGGGATCAACGAGGTGGATTAGCTCAGTTGGTAGAGCATCGGACTGAAAATCCGTGTGTCCCCGGTTCGAGTCCGGGATCTACCACCACGTTAGAAATTAAAAGCCCTTCTTTTTGAAGGGCTTTTTTTGTTTTATACTCAAACGTATATTCCCTGATAGTTTTTAGTTGGTTTTCTGCTAAATTACATGCCTAAACCTATTAAAATGAGTCAACTAAGTCGCAGAACGCTGCTAAAAGCTTCCGGTATTGCAGCCGGTATGTCTTCACTTTCACTTAATAGCTCCGCAGCCGCAAAAAAATCCTACAAACCCGAACTTTCCCTGAACATGAGTACCATCATGGGGCAAAAGTTGGGCTATATACGTGAAATTGAAATCGCCGCTGCTGCCGGTTTTCGTTCGTGTGAAATCTGGATGCCTACGCTGGAGGCCTATTTGAAATCAGGCGGTACCCTCAAAGAAGCTCGTAAACGCGCGGATGACCTAGGTATGAAAATCCAAAATGCCATCGGTTTTGCGCAATGGATCGTCGATGATGAAAAGGTCCGTACGCAGGGGCTCGAACAAATGAAACGCGAAATGGATATGTTGGCCCAATTAGGCTGCCCACGCACCGCCGCGCCTCCAATGGGAGCCACTAAGGAAGCAGGATTGGATTTGCGCAAAGCCGCTGAACGCTACCGGGTCATTTTAGAATTAGGGGCCCAAATGGGCGTCAAGCCCATTCTTGAAATGTGGGGCCATTCGAAAAACTTAAGTAAAGTATCCGAAGTGCTTTTCGTTGCCGCTGAAGCCGGTCATCCCGATGCTCGCTTGCTGCTCGATGTGTTTCATATTTACAAAGGCGAATCTTCCGTGGACGCCCTGCATGTGGTGGGTCCTGATGCGGTCGAAGTATTTCATGTGAATGATTATGTTAAGTCGATTGCTCCCGGCCAAATAACGGATGCAGATCGCATTTATGCCGGTGACGGCGAGGCTCCTATTGCTCAAATTTTGAAGATCTTACAGCCTGAAGTTATTTCCTTGGAACTTTTCAACAAGACTCTTTATACCCAAGATCCATTGACCGTTGCCAAAAATGGCCTCGCAAAAATGCAACGTATATTGTTGTAGGTGGGTGGTGACCCTGCCGGGGTCAACGACCCCGGCAGGGTTATAAAAAAATAAAATATTCACAGCAAAATCTAGCAAAAAACTGATGAAAAATATCTGCTTCTTGATTCTTTTTAGCACGCCATTGTTCGCACAGCAAAATCTCAAACTTTGGTATGATAAACCAGCGACCTATTTCGAGGAAACCCTCGTTCTTGGAAATGGAACCCATGGTGCTACCGTGTTTGGCGGAACAAAAACCGATCAAATTTATTTGAACGATCTTACCCTTTGGTCCGGTGAACCCATGAACCCTCGCATGAACCCCGAGGCCTATAAACACCTTCCTGCTGTACGCGAAGCCCTCAAAGCCGAAAACTACCGCGCAGCAGATTCGCTCGTAAAAAAAATCCAAGGCAAATTCTCAGAGTCCTATGCCCCACTCGGAACGATGTACATCGACTTCCCCGAGAAAAACATTTCCCAATATTACCGAGAACTCGACCTTAACCAAGCCATCGCGAAAGTGCAATACCGTGCCGACGGAAACCTCATTAAAAAGCAATATTTCGTCTCGCACCCCGATAAGGTCTTCGCCATTCACTTAACGAGTGAACAAAAAGGCGCTTTGTCCTTCGCGATTCGGATGGATTCTAAGTTGAAATACCAAGTCCACTCCACGACCAATCATTTACATATGCAGGGAACAGCACCCGTCCGGGCTGATCCGAATTATGTCAGGAAAGAAGGAAATCCCATCATGTTTTTGACCGATAAAGGCACGCGCTTTTCCACCGATATTTTATTGCAATCCACCGATGGGAAGGTCTCACGCACCGACTCGTCCATCGTCCTAACGAATGGAACGGAAGCTGTTATTTTAGTATCCATGGCCACCAGCTTCAATGGCTTCGACAAAAGCCCATCTCGCGAAGGGAAAAACGACGATTCCCTCGCCCAAAAACAATTGCAAGACGCAAGTTTAATCCCACTAAAATCGCTTTATGCACGTCATTTGAAAGATTATCAGAAATTCTACCAACGGGTTTCGCTGACTTTAGGGGGGAAATCAGCCCCTGAATTACCTACCGACGAGCGTTTGAGGCGCTATGCAACGGGTGAGTCAGACCCTTATCTGGAGGCATTGTATTTTCAATATGGCCGTTATTTATTGATTAGTAGCTCGCGAACTCCGCGTGTACCCGCAAACTTGCAAGGGCTTTGGAATCCACACATCCGACCGCCTTGGAGCTCTAATTATACCATGAATATCAATGCAGAGGAGAATTACTGGTTGGCCGAAAACACCAACCTCTCCGAAATGCACCAACCATTCCTAGGCTTCCTCGAAAACCTGGAAAAAACAGGTCGCATTAGTGCCCAAACTTTTTACAATGCACCCGGTTGGGTCACGCACCACAATTCCGACATCTGGGCCATGACGAATCCTGTGGGAGATTTTGGAAATGGGGAACCGAGTTGGGCCAACTGGCCCATGGGCGCAACGTGGGCGTCTACGCATCTGTGGGAACATTTTCAGTTTACCCAAGACAAGGCTTTCTTGAAAGACAAGGCCTATCCTTTGATGAAGGGAGCAGCTGAGTTTAGTTTGGCATTTATGATTAAAGATCAAAAAGGAAATTTAATTACCTCGCCATCTACTTCGCCCGAAAACAAATTTATTACGCCGAAAGGTTATATTGGATCAACACTGTACGGGGGAACGGCTGACCTAGCCATGATTCGTGAATTGTTTTTAGACATTCTTGCGGCGCAAGAGGTATTGAAAAATGACCCTACATTCACCGCTCAAGTGAAAGATGCGCTCGTAAAATTATACCCTTATCAAGTAGGGAAAGAAGGTAATTTGCAAGAATGGTACCACGACTGGCCCGACCAAGATCCGAAACACCGCCACCAAAGTCACTTATATGGTCTATTCCCAGGAAACCATTTGACCGTAGAGGAAACGCCTGCATTGACGAACGCTGCTAAGAAAACCTTGGAAATCAAAGGGGACGAAACGACGGGTTGGTCCAAAGGCTGGCGCATCAACTTATGGGCGCGCCTAAAAGATGGGGATCATGCCTACAAAATGTACCGGGAATTGTTGAAATACGTGGAACCCGATGGTGTAAAAGTTAATTACCAACGCGGAGGCGGAACTTATCCAAACCTCTTTGACGCCCATCCGCCTTTCCAAATTGATGGTAATTTTGGTGGAGCTGCGGCTGTAGCCGAAATGCTCGTACAGTCGACGGCAACGAAAATTTACTTGCTTCCTGCTTTACCAAAAGCGTGGGAATCAGGTGAAGTAAAAGGCTTAAAAACCCGAGGCGGTTACACATTGAACATGACCTGGGCAAAGGGGAAAGTTCAAAACTATACCCTAGTCAAACAAGGTGGCGGAAGCGTTGATGTATATATCAATGGCGCCTGGAAAAAAGTAAAGGCCAACTAATTATTTAGCATAAATTAAGAGCCCTAACCCGAGGATGTACAAAGCCAACATGAGCTTAAGCATTCCTTGGGTTTTGGCAGCACTCCCTTCGAATTCTTTCCAAATATAGATTCCCCACAAAGCGGCCACGACAGTTGCCCCTTGACCAAGTCCATAGGAAATCGCGGTCCCCGCTTTTTCAGATGCAATGATGCTGAATGCCATGCCTATAAACCAAATGGCACCACCCAGCATCCCCACAGCATGGTCCTTGAGACTGCCTCGGAAATAATCCCCAAAGCTCACTGCCGCACCCTGAAATGGTTTGTACATCTGTAGGGTATTAAATACCAAAGAACTGGCTAAAATTCCGACCGAAAAGAAGACCAATGCCGTGTAAGGTGTTAGTTTCCCCGCTTCAGGAACGCTAAAATTCAGCACCATCGAATTCGCCACATACTTGTAAAATAAACCCATCATACAGCCACTGACCACGGCGATCAAAAGTCCTTTGACCGACATCCCCGTTGAACTACGTTTTCCATAGGCCCATGCATTTAAAATAATCGCCAAGGTAATTAGCGCCACGCCGCCAAAAATTATTAGAGGATTCCCGCTTGGCTGATCCATGTAATTGACCAAAACACCAAGCACCAAGGCAATACCAATGCCTACCGGAAAAGCCACTGCCATGCCCGTGATACCGATCGCCGCGACAAGCAAAATATTGGCAGCATTAAAAACCACACCGCCAGTTAATGCCGATTGAATATTTGAGGCATTCGCTTGTTGTAAATCAGCTAAAAATCCGCGGCCTGCTGTCCCCGTGCTACCTAATGTAAAAGCAAGCGCAAGCGATGCGGCTAAAATGCCCCAAGCATAATCCCAATAAAATAGCTCAAATCGCCACGTGGATGTCGTGAGTTTTTGGGTATTCGCCCAAGAACCCCAGCATAACATGGTAATTACACATAAAAAAACGGCCGTTGTATAGGTTTCAATGATGAACATATGTCAGTCTTTTATAAATTTCCTAATCGATAATTTTTCTGGTCATTTACCCGAATTGCTTTTTCTTGATAAATCAAGATGTCGGCTAATTTACATTCATAGCCGGCCGTCGGGTTCAATAATTTCAATTTAACATCATGCTTTCCGGCTTTTAAATCATATTTCCAAGTTACCTCATGTCGGCGAGTCGTAAAGGAAACTGGCAATTTCACATGTTCCATGATCGCGCCATCCACCCACACTTCCAAGTCGAACGCATGCGGATCTAAAGAAGCCCATTTCGCCATATCGCCTTTCACCACAAAACCTGTTCCTTCAAATTGGAAGCTATATTCGTCTTTCAAAGGCTTGTTCACCCAAATCCGATCCACTGGATAAACATCCGTAAAACTCTGCTCGAAACGAACCGTTTTAGGGGCCTCTAATGGAATTTGAATTTGATTGGCTGTTACTTTTCCTCCGTGCATTTCAATGTTTTTTAACGCATGGCGATAGCCGATTTCATATACTTTATTCAGCGAAGTCGTCGTGTATTTGAAGTCAATATCTTCCGACTCTTTTAATCCCAATTTCCAGTAAGTCGGGATTTTATCATAGCCCAACATGGTTCCTAAAATTCCGGCAGCCGAGGATGGATTGCAATCCGCGTCTTGTCCGCAGCGTGTTGCGATTTCAACCGTCTTACCAAAGTCTCCTTGGCCATACAATAATCCAATCACCACATAGGCTGAATTCACCGTCGCATCGATGTTGAAAGGAGCAAAAACCCCATCCGGGCATCCGATGTCGTCGGACCATTTGTTTTGGACTTCCAGCCAGGTTTTACGCCAGTCGTTTGGGTATTGTTTATGCCAACGAATCACGTCAGAGATGCATTTGTAGTAATTGCTTTGTGCCGGAATGGTTTTCAAAGCTTCGTTGACAATTTTATTAATGTCATTGTGTACAAAGGCCAACGTATAACAAGCACCTAAATAAACACCGCCATAATAACCGTCCCCATAATTCATAATATGGCCGATTTGATCGGAGATTTGCGAAGCTGCATTCGGCATGGCCGGTGACATCAATCCCGCAAAGTCACATTCGATTTGGTAGTCGATACAATCCGCGTGAGGGTTATTTTTCCAGTGACCGGATGCTGGAGGCATCAAGCCGTTTAAGATGTTATATCGACCCGCTTGATTAGCATGCCAAAGCGCATAGCCCGCTTGTGTATAAGCTTTGGCGTGAGAGGCAATTGGGGCATTAAGTCCTTCGCGTTCAAAAACCTCCACAAAAGTCAAGTCCATGTACAAATCATCGTACAAGCCCGGATTTTCAAGCATCGTTTTTTTCAAATAGCCATCATACCAAGGCACCGGTTGGTAGGAATTAATCATTGTCCCATTGTACCGAAATTCCATAGGCCCTCCAAAAGTCACCCCGATGGTTTGGCCTGCCCAACCGCCTTTAATTTTGTTTTGTAAGGCCGCGGGGCTTATGTTGAACATTTTGGTTTGTGCCAGCGTAACTACGCTCATGAGTAAAAATGGCACTAAAATGAATAGCTTTTTCATCGTTTAGGTTGTAGATTTTGATAGAGGTATTTTTTCATGATGCGTTCAATGAATGCATTGGAATCAATCGTTATGCCGATTTCCGCATTTGGCGTTTTGCCAGGAATTATTCGTGTGAAGCCTTTGTCATCCACGTCGATATGCACTTTTTCTGTTTGGAATAATTTGGGATAAGCTTCCATGCCAATCGCCACGGGATCGAAAAGGGTAGGGGTTTCGTTTCCCCATAGCACATATAATCCGCTTAAAGCATTGGTTAAGGGGGATTGCCTTTGGACGATTTTGTCGCGCTGTGTGCGATCTAATTTGACCATTGCGGTCACATCCAATCCGGCATAAATGATGTTAGCACCCGAATGCACAAATTTTTTCGCAGCGGGAATGTCGACCAACACGTTCCATTCAGGATCGATTGGCGCCTGTGCCGAATAGCCGAGGCGGAAAGACCCGAACATGGCATAGATGGCTTTAGCTTTTTTCAAGACCTCTGGATCTTGATCTATGATGTCAGCGAAATTGGTCACGGGACCAACCGAAAAAATCACGACCTCCCCTGGAAACTTCTTTAAGGAAGATTGGATGAATTCTGCCGCACTCGGTTCATGGTGTTTGAGCGGACTTAATCCGATGGTTTGTCGGTATTGGTTCGCGAAAACCGGTGCCACTTTGGGCGCGGGTTTATATCCCTCTGCCCAATAAAATTGCTCCGCAAACCAGTTGGCCCGCGCATTTTGTTTCGATGTATTCCTTCCCACATACACAGGAATGTGAGATTGGCCTACATTAGCCAGCATTTTATTTGCCAAACGGGCCCGGTCCTCCGTCCGGCCGTAACAAGTGGTAATCCCTAAAATTTCATAGCGATCCTGCATGGTGAGTAGCAAACTCAGCGCATACGCATCATCAATATCATCTCCTAAATCACAATCAAAGATGATTTTTTGTTTTTGTTGGGCTAGCGCTTGCAACGAAATCAATAAGAGAAGGATCAATTTTTTCATGCTAAATCGGCTAAGTATGGCATGGAGGCCTGTGCCCCCAGTTGAGTAACGGAACGTGTTGCTGCTTCACAGGCAAATTGAATGGCGGATTCCCAGTCTTTGGCTTGACTTATTGCAACAGCCAATGCCCCGTTGAAGCAATCACCAGCGGCGGTTGTGTCAATGGCCTGAACCGGCTGTGCTGGTATGAAAAGCTTCGTTTCCGCCGACTGATAATAAGCTCCTTGCGAACCCATCGTGATAATGAAATGGCCTAAACCTTTATTGAGTAGATGCTGGGCCGCTTCTTGAGCTTTGGCTAATGAATCAACGGAAATACCCGTTAATAATTCCGTTTCTGACTCATTCGGAGTCAAGGCAAAAATATAGGGATAGATTTCGTCTGGTATTTCAGCTGCAGGAGCTGGATTCAAGATTACGTTGAGCCCTTTCTTGTGCGCCTTTTTGATCGTTTCCCAAACGGTCTGTAAGGGGGTCTCAAGTTGAATCAATAATACATCGCCTGCTTCAAAAAGCGCGTCCGCGTTTTCGATATCAGACATGTTCAAGGCACCATTAGCCCCTGAGGCTACTGTAATGCTATTCTCCCCTTGTGCATCGACATTTATTAATGCGACACCGGAAGGTAAATCTGCATCTGAAATCACGAATTCCGTATGAATGCCTTCCTGGATGAATTGCTGGCGTGCCATGTCGCCAAACACATCTTGGCCGACCTTACAAATGAAATGTACCTCTCCACCTAAACGTGCGGCTGCTACCGCTTGATTCGCCCCCTTCCCTCCTGGATTCATGAAAAAAGAGCCTCCTAGAATGGTTTCTCCGGGTTTGGGAATTCTTGCGGACTGAATAACCATGTCCGTATTTGAACTACCTACAACAATGATATTGGGCATGTAGATGCAGAATTAATTAACTCTAAATTACAATTAAATATCGATTTAGTATAAAAATGGCTAATTTTCCAACATGGAAACTAAAAACCGCATATTATCACTCGATGTTTTTCGAGGAATTACGGTCATGATGATGACGATTGTCAATAACCCTGGAGATTGGGGACATATTTATGCACCGTTGGAACATGCAGCCTGGAATGGTTGCACCCCCACGGATTTAGTTTTCCCATTTTTTCTGTTTATCGTAGGGGTGTCGGTTTCGCTAAATGCCAGACAAATCGTTCCTGGGACTAAAATTATTTCACGGACCTTGAGTCTTTTACTTCTGGGTTGGTTTTTAAGTTTTTTCTCCAAAATACACGTGTCCGATTGGACTGGCGTGTCCTTATTGCTCGTTCGTTTAGTGGCCACAAGCCTCGTTACGGTCTTATTTTTCACGGAATATACGCGTAAATTATCCGTTTTACTCGCGCTTTTCATCCTGGCTTTATTGCTTGCTTTTGGCGGATTTCCAGATTTCGAACATGTGCGATTACCGGGCGTGCTACCCCGCATTGCACTTGTTTATGCGGTATTAGCAAGCCTTCAAGGCCGAGTCTCCGCTCGTAGTCTAGTCATTGTTGCATGCGTATTATTAATTGCTTATTGGTTTATCATGACCCAAATTCCTGTTCCAGGAATTGGCACCGCGAATTTGCATGAAGGCACGAATTTAGCGGCCTATGTCGATCATTATGTACTGCCAGGACATTTGTGGTCGGTGACCAAAACCTGGGATCCCGAAGGAATTTTAAGTACAATCCCTGCTTTTGCTACAGGTATCTTGGGGATGTTGGCAGGAATGTATTTTCGCACCCAAACTCGCCTATTGGCGATGGCTGGCTTGGCATGTGTGGTATTGGGTGCTGTTTGGGATTTGTATTTTCCGATTAATAAAGCGCTTTGGACGAGCTCTTTTGTTTTGTTTTCTGGCGGCTGGGCCATGGTTCTACTTGCGCTGTTGTATTGGATTATCGATGTACGGGCAATATCAAATTGGACGAAACCCTTTGTCATTTTTGGCGTAAACCCCATGTTGGTCTTCTTCTTTTCTGGCATCATCCCGCGCGCCTTGAATATGGTTGAAATTGATGGGAAAGGCCTAACGTCTTTTCTTCAAGACTTCCTTTTCGCCTCCCGAATTTCAGATCCTTATATGGCATCTTTTGCTGGAGCGCTATGCTATTTGTTGATTTGGTATGTTATTCTACAGATCTTTTACCGGAGAGGGCGTGTTTTTAAGGTTTAAACAATCGGTTCTATTTTAAGTTAAAAAGAAATGAAATGTTATACGCCGTTGGATTTGCAGGCGATGGACCGATACCATCGCGCTAATTTTGTTAATTGTCTAAGTGGATTTAAGCCATCAACCTTGATTGTTACACAAGATGCAGCAGGCATATCCAATGTGGCTCTTTTTACGAACATTGTACATCTGGGCGCCGACCCCACGTTGATCGGGTTTATTAATCGCCCCAAAGAAGCCACGCCACACACGCTTAATAACATCGAATCAACCGGTTTTTTCACGATGAATCATGTCGCTAGCGGTCAAATCGAAGCGGCACATCAAACCAGTGCTAAATATCCGGATGGTGTTTCGGAATTCGATCATGTGGCATTAAACGAACTTAGGAGACCTGAATTTGCGATTCCATTCGTCGACGGAAGTCCCGTCCAATTGGGTATGAAATTGGTTGATATTATGCCCATTAAGCATAACGGCACCTATCTAGTTATCGGGGAGTTAGTCTGTGCTTTTTTAGATGAATCGAATGTTGCTTCCGATGGTTTTATTGATTTGGAGGCTGCGGGATCGCTGACGACTTTGGGTTTACAAGGATATTTTCAACCGAAATTCATACAAAAATTGGGTTATGCGCGCCCAAACGCTTAAAATTTCCTATTTTAGGTTCTTGAACCTAGTATAACAAGGAAATGAAAATTGATTTTATCCATCGGATACAGCACATTGGTATCCCCGCACACGACCTAGAAGTTTCCATCCCATTTTATGAGCGCTTGGGTTTTGAGAACGTGATGGAGTCTCCTTTTGAGTTTGACGGAGGATTTGGAACTTGTGTCATGATGAAAAATCACGAAGTCATTGTAGAATTGTACCAAATGCCCGCAAAGCAATTAGCCGAAGTTAAAGCGCGTTCGAACGGACATGTGGACCATTTTGCGATTGATGTAACCGATGTGGATCATGCCTTCGAAACCTTGAAAAAAGCGGGGTTTGAGATCTTAGAAGCGACGCCGACCTTCTTGCAATTTTGGAAAAATGGAACACGCTTTTTCAATGTGAAAGGCCCCTCCGGCGAGATCATTGAATTTAATCAAATACTCTAATGCGGGCTGCGTATTTATTAGGGCCTAAATCCATTGAATTTCGCGAGGTGGCGATTCCCCTGCCTGGTTCTGGGGAGCTGCGCGTTCGTTTGCAAGAAGTGGGTATTTGTGGGTCCGACGTCCATTATTATGGTGGGCACCGACCATTACCCGAACCCACGATTATCGGCCATGAAGGCTGGGGCTACATTGATGCAGTCGGCTCAGGCGTTCAACGCCAGCTCGGAGAACGCGTGGTGATCGATCCCAATGCTCCCTGTGGGAAATGTAAATATTGCCAACGAGGTCAAGCGACGGTTTGTCCAAATAAACGAACGATTGGTTTAAATGCACCAGGCTGTTTTGCGGATTATGTGGTTTTACCAGCGGAATTTGCTCACGTACTTCCGGATGTAATTTCTTCAGTAGATGCCGTGACGATTGAACCCACAGCTGTTGCCTATCATGCGTTAAAAAAGGCGTCCTTGAAATCTGGGGATGCGATTTACGTCTTGGGTTTGGGAGCGATAGGCATGTTGATTACGCATTTGGGAGTCCAACAAGGTTTAAGGGTTTTCGCCGGAGATTTAAATCAGATATTGTTGGAAAAAGCCTATGCCTTTGGAGCTGAAAAGGGCGATTGGAAGCAAGCGGATATTCGCGTTGTTTTTGAATGTACAGGTTCCGCAGTTGCAACAACGCAATTGTGTTCGGATGCGCCACGTGGTGCCAAAATCATCCTACTGGGTTTGTCGGAAAAACCGGCGAGCTTTACGCCATTGGATTTAGTTCGTCGGGGAATTTCCATGGAAGGCTCTTTGATTTATGACCATCCTACCGATTTCCAAACAGTGATCCAGCTCATCGCAGATGGGAGAATTCACCCCGGAAAAATTATTTCTAAATACATTCCCTTAGCCGATGTACAAGCAGGCTTAGAAGCTGCCACGCATGGTCATCCCGGAAAAATCGTTGTACAAATCGCATGAAAAATTCGATGTCTTGGCTCCAAATCGGAGTAGTTGCCCTATGCTTTTTATTGAATTTCAATGACGGCATCGATGTGCTTTTGGTTTCCTTTACAGGGGCTGAAATCATGCAAGAATTCGGTCTTTCCAATGCGGAATTAGGCTATATTTTCAGTTCCGGCTTAGGAGGTATGACGGCTGGTTGTTTTGTTTTGGCTCCTTTGGGTGACCGAATCGGTCGGAGGAAGATTTTCTTGATTTCTTTAGCCCTGATAAGCCTAGGTATGTTATCGGTTTATTTTGCGTCGAGTTATGGTTTATTGTTGGTTTTTCGGGCCCTCACGGGACTGGGCATCGGCGGAATTTTGCCCAATTTAGCGACGGTGGCATCGGAGTTTTCGACAGACAAAACCCGCGATTTTAATGTTGGAATCGTTCAAGGGGGTTGGCCGCTTGGCGCGATATTGACTGGATTCGCTAGTGCATGGATCGTGCCGGAATTTGGCTGGCGTTTGGCATATTTATCTGCAGGTTTATTCGCCTTGACGATGTTGTTTGGTGTGTATTTTGTCCTTCCTGAATCTCCTGCATACTTAAATCGAGACAAAATGCAAGTGAGTCGTTCTTCCTGGCGAGACTTGTTTGTGCCTGAATTCCGACAAGCTACCATTTATTTATGGTTGGCCACCTTTTTTGGATTCATCACCTTGTACACGGTCTTGAGCTGGGTGCCTATTCTTGCCAAACAAACAGGGATGCCCTTTGAGTTAGCCACTTATATTGGAACGGCGATGAATCTCGGGGCCTTTTCGGGGGTATTTGTGATGGGGATTTTGATTGGTCGGGTAGGAATCAAACGCGTGATTTTGATTTACGTTTTACTCGCTTTTGTGCTGTTGAATTTATATGGGAACCTTGAGCAAGATTTTGTGCTCAAATTTGCGCTGACCTTTGGCATTGGCTTTTTCGTGCAAGGAGGCTTTAATTCAATGTACCCTGCCTCGACAAGAATTTATCCTTCAGAAATTCGATCAACGGGTGTGGGATTAGCGATGGGTATGGGACGTTTTGGGGCTATATTAGGGCCGAGTTTATTTGGTTTGATGGCGGATTCGGGGGCGAGCATCTCGATGCGCTTCGTATTATTCTCGCTACCGATTGTCTTGGCGGCCTTGTTTATTAATCGGATTAAATCGGAGAATTTGTAGTAGAGTCGCGATACTTCGCGTCTTTCCCCCTAGGTTAAAACCTGGGGTTTACAAACCCTAACCCTAGGCTTTAGCCTGGGGAATTCAAAAGGCTAATGGAACGCAAAATCTAGGCATGATATCCAATGTCCAACGCCTAAAGTCCAACGTCCAGCGATTAATCCATTAACGCCTTCCCTTTCGTCTCCGGCAAATAAATCATCCCGATAATCACCGTCATCGCTGATAGCGCAATGGGATAGAAGATTCCTGAGAAATTCGAATGCGTCACTGCCCCAAGCCATGTGGCAACGAAGGGGGCACATCCGCCAAATATTCCATTGGCGAAGTGATAGGGAACCGACAACGACGTATATCGAATTTTGGTTGGGAATAATTCTACCAAAAATGCCGCGATGGGGCCATAAGCCATGGACGCAAAAGTCACCAAACAGGTACAAATGAACGCTAATTCGATTTTACCCTTCATTGTTAATTGATAAGCATCATTGACCAAAGTACCCTCTTGATCCACAATGTCCGACATCCACGCAAAGAGAGGATAGTAGAATATGGCAGCTAGGGCCATGCCGCCCAACATGATTTTCTTGCGGCCTACGCGATCCGATAAGCTTCCAAAAACCACAAATAAGGGCGTGCCCACAACCAAAGATGCGGCAATGATTAAATTAGTCGTCGTGAAATCAACTTTCAAAATCTTATTAATAAAGATCTGGGCATAAAATTGCCCAGTATGCCAAACAACGCCTTGGCCAACAATCGCGCCAAACATCGCGATGAGCATCAAGCGGCGGTTTGCTTTCGAAGCAAAAGCCTCTCTTAGTGGATTTTCGGATAGACGACCTTCTTGTTTCAATTTCGAGAACAGCGGTGACTCGTGCATGTTCCGACGAATGAAATATGAAACGATGACAAGAATTCCGGATAAAGCGAAAGGTACACGCCAGCCCCAATCTTTAAAAACAGCATCGCCCAAAAGGTTTTGGCATACTAAAATCACAACAATGGACACGAAAAATCCAAGAGTTGCGGTGGTTTGAATGTAAGCAGTATATTTTCCGCGTTGCGCATCCGGGGCATATTCGGCCACATACGTAGCCGCGCCGCCGTATTCTCCGCCTAGCGCGAGTCCCTGTATGATGCGAAGTAAAAGTAAAATCGCTGGAGCAACGAGACCAATTTCACTATAGGATGGGATTAATGCGATGGCAAAGGTCGAACCTCCCATGAGGAGTAAGGTCAATAAAAAGGTGTACTTCCTTCCGATTTTATCGCCCAATCTACCGAACAAAATTCCTCCAAAAGGCCGTGCGACAAATCCCGCTCCGAATGCCGCAAGTGTGGATAAAAATGCTGCTGTTGGGTCGTCTTTCGGGAAAAATGAAAGGGATATGATCGCTGATAAACTACCGAAGATGTAAAAATCATACCATTCGATGACGGTTCCCACTGAGGAGGCAATGATGACTTGCCAAAGTTTTTTTACGGGTATCTTATTGTTGTCGAATATAGGAGCGGCTTCTTGCATGTGTAAATTTTAGCTGATAGGCTGCCGGGGTATATGAACCTGCAGTAGCGGTACAAAAAACAAAAAAATCTCCCAAAAATCCTATCTACTTCCTGATAATCCTATCCAAAAAAATCATAATTTGCTCTTTCTAAACCTACTATCCATGAAGAAGTTAACCCTTTTATTTGCCCTTTTGGCAAGTTTTCAGGCTGTAAGCCAACAATACACACCCTCCGACGCGAATTTAGCTGAACGTCAAGCTTTTCAAGACCGTAAATACGGAATGTTTATTCACTGGGGTTTGTCCAGCATGTTAGGCGATGGCGAATGGGTCATGAACAACAAAGGCATTTCGAAAAATGATTACGGTCGGCTTATGCCAGCGTTTGACCCAAGTAAGTTTAATGCAGATGCCTGGGTTAGCATCGCCAAAAATGCCGGCATGAAATACATCATTTTCATCACGCGCCATCACGATAGTTTCTCCAACTGGGACACTAAGCAATCGGATTGGAAAATTACGAATACCCCTTTCCACCGGGATGCCTTAAAAGAATTAGCGGAGGCGTGTAAAAAGCAAGATATGAAACTCGGTCTATACTATTCGACCTTGGATTGGTACCGCGATGATTATCCCTTTGAAACCGGTCGGACCGGGCAAAAAAGCGGTCGCAAGGGCAAAGGCGATTATACTTCCTACCTGAAATTCATGAAGGCACAATTAACAGAGCTATTAACAAATTATGGAGAGATCCATAACATTTGGTTTGATGGACATTGGGATCAAACGAATCCGGAGGGAAGCGCGGATCGCAAGGCGCGCATCGACTGGAAATACGATGAAATTTATAGCCTGATTCATCAATTACAACCCGCTTGTTTAATTGGGAATAACCACCACTTAGACCCGATTCCTGGGGAAGACTTCCAAATGTTTGAGCGCGATTTGCCAGGCGAGAACCATTCAGGATTAAGCTTCCAACAAGCTTCTGCGCTACCTTTAGAAACATGTGAAACAATTAATGGCGCTTGGGGATATAACATCACGGACCGTCGTTTCAAGACGCCGAAGCAAATCATTCATTTGTTGGTCGGCGCGGCTGGACGTAACGCAAACCTATTATTAAACGTAGGGCCGATGCCCACGGGAGAAATCCAGCCGGAGTTTACGGATTCTTTGGCAGTAGCTGGTCGCTGGTTGAAAGGTCACGGCGAATCCATTTATGGTACGCGTGGTGGCCCCTTAAGTCCACAAACCTGGGGCGTGACGACACAAACTGATACCCACGTGTATGTACATTTATTAAAGCGCCCACAGGATGAAACAATTTATATACCAGGTAGTTATAAAAAAAGTCCTGTAGGAATGTTGGGGGAAACCCAGACATTGGTAACTAATGTAGAAAAAAATGGTATCCACATCGATGTAAAACAGCTTCCGCCGTACCGAATTGATTTGGTTTTAAAGTTAGAAAAAGCCAAATAATTCCTTGAAAAACGAAGATTCTGATTATTTTTGTGGCCTATCTTTTTTTGCGAAAAATCAGATAACCGACCTGAACAATTTAACAATAAAACTATGCTTAACAGAAGAGATGCTGTCTCGAGAATAGCGATGCTCGTTGGAGGCGTTTTTAGTGCCCCTACCTTGTTTGCTATGGAGGCAAAAAAAGCAGGTATTGTCGCGGAAGCGGGTACCTTTACTTTGACTGATAGCCAGCGCAAAATCGTTGCAGCTGTGGCTGAACACATTATTCCAAAAACCTCAACAGCCGGTGCGATCGAAGCAGGTGTTCCTCCTTTCATTGAAATGATGTTGAACGATTGCTACAAAAAACCTGAGCATGTAAGTTTCAAAAAGGGTGTTGATAATTTAGCCAAAGCGAAATTCTTAGATCAATCGCATGATGCGCAAGTAGCTATGTTGACTTTGTTAGAAGCTGATACGAAAGAGTTAATGAAATCGTATGCTACGAGCAAAGTGAAAGTAGGGGATAACGTAGATAAAGATGTATTAGAAGGGGCTGGTGGTGTTCCTTTCTGGCGTGTCATGAAGGAATTGACTTTGTTAGGATACTACACATCTGAAAAAGGCATCGAAGGTTCTTTCGAGTACCATCCTGTTCCAGGCAAGTTTGAGGTAATTTCAAACATGAAGCCTGACCAAAAATCATTTGTTTATTAATCCCAAATCCTACGAGAAAATGAATCTTAATATAGATGCAATCAAGAGCCAAACATTTGACGCAATCGTCATTGGATCCGGTATTTCGGGTGGTTGGGCTGCAAAAGAATTAACAGAAAAAGGCTTGAAAGTTGCCGTGATGGAACGTGGTCGCGAGATCAAACACATCGAAGGCTACGAAACAGCGATGAAAAACCCTTGGGAATTCGACCACCGCGGTCGGCCGACCAACATGGCTGCTGAAGAATATTGGGCAGGAATGCGTACTGGCTACACGCCAGCGGAGGAGCATCGTTACTTATTCGAAAATGACAAGCAAAATCCTTACATTGAAAAGAAAGGTGGATTCGACTGGATTCGCGCTTACCACACAGGAGGTAAATCTTTATTATGGGGTCGTCAAACCTACCGTTGGAATCGCGAAGATTTCTTAGCGAATGAAAAAGAAGGCATCGGAACACCTTGGCCAATTGGCTACGATGATTTGGCTCCTTGGTATTCGTACGTGGAGAAATTCGCGGGTATTTCTGGTCAAGCAGAAGGCTTAGATGTATTGCCTGATTCGGATTTTTTGCCAGCCATGCAAATGACTGCTCCGGAGGTTCACTTCAAAAATGCTGTGGATAAGAAATTAGGTCGCCCAGTGACGGTAGGTCGTGTCGCGCACTTAACAAAGCCTGGCAAACAACACACAGACTTAGGTCGTTCTTCATGTAATTATCGTAATAAATGTATGCGTGGATGTCCATATGGAGCTTATTTTAGCTCTTTGTCGGCAACCTTGCCTGCAGCGCAACGGACCAATCGTTTGACGATGATTCACAATGCGATTGTTGCGGAGATTATCTACGATGAGAAATCACAAAAAGCAAAAGGGGTTCGTGTCATTGACCAAAACACCTTGGAGCATAAGGAATACTACGCGAAAATTATTTTCGTAAACGCAGGTGCGATTGGGTCTACATCCATCATGATGAACTCGAAATCAAACCGCTACCAAAATGGTTTGGGTAATGATTCTGACCAATTAGGTCGTAACATTATGGACCATCATTTAGGAGTAGGTGCTTCAGCAACAGTAGAAGGATTTGAAAAAGATTACATGTTTGGTAATCGTCCAAATGGATTATACATTCCGCGTTACCGTAACTGGGGCAAGGATAAGCGTGGTTACACACGTGGTTTCGGTTACCAAGGTGGTGCAAGCCGCGAAGGTTGGGGCCGTGGCGTGGGTCAAGATGGTTTCGGAGCGCAGTTCAAAGAGAGCTTAACGCATCCAGGTCAATGGACTGTTGGTTTTGGTGGTTTTGGTGAGATTTTACCAGATCCAAACAACCGTTTCACGTTAAGCGATCAAAAAGATAAGTGGGGATTACCTATCCTTTCATTTGAAGCTAATTTTGGCGAGAATGAAATGAAAATGCGTCAAGATATGATGAACGATGCGGCTGAAATGTTAGAAGCTGCAGGTTTCAAAAACATCAACGCGTACAATGGTCAAAATACACACATCGGTTTGGGTATTCACGAAATGGGTACAGCACGTATGGGAACATCTGTGAAGAACTCGATTGTGAATAAGCACAACCAAGTACACGAAGTGAAAAACGTATTCATGACGGACGGTGCTGCAATGGCATCTGCTTCGTGTGTGAATCCTTCATTAACGTATATGGCAATGACAGCGCGTGCTGCCGACTTCGCTGTACGTGAATTGAAAAAAGGAAACCTTTAAGATTTTTCCTAATTATATGAAAGCCCGAGGACATTCCTTGGGCTTTTTAGTTTATCAATCTTTCGTCAAAGGAAATTATATTTCTAATTTGTTCAATCGCGCGCATTTTCAGGCCAAAATTCTTCGCAAAAATGATAATTCAAGAAATATCTGAGCGAATGCATTGCAAATGTTCACGTATTTTTAAATATTCCCGTATGAAAAATTCACCTAACCCTAATCATCATGAAAACAAAACATCTTTTTTCAGTCCTCCTGATTAAGTCCCGACAATCCAAACGCATGACACAACAACAAGTTGCTTCTGCCGTGGGAGTTAGTCAAAGTGCTTACAATTATTGGGAATCCGGGAAACATTATCCAAATGCACAAAAGCTATACAATCTAACACGCGTGCTGAGTATTCCAATCGATGAAATGATTGGTGTTTAAGCCTGCTAAATCCTTGACGTTTTCCAGCGTCAAGGATTTTTTTTACCTTTAAGCTATGTTGATTTCCCGCATTAGTTTTTTCCTGCTTTTCACTAGCCTGCTTTGGGCATGTAAACCTACTGTCGAAGAAAGTGCCAAACCGGTCTTTTATCCCTGGGAAAAATACCTCACCGCACAGATTGATTCACTCAGCAGACATCCACAATCGGTTCATAAAACCATTTTGCTAGATGGGAGGAAAGAGGAAAAACAAGTTAACAACATGGACTGGAAACAGGAGTGGGCGATGTTCCTGCATGCCGACTTGAATAAACCCGCTGCCGCATCCGGCTATGATAATCTATCCGAGGACGGTTTTGTTTGGTATTCGCTGAAATCGAATGAAAACCTAGCAGTTAAGAAATTGTACATTCAGTTGGATGCATTAGATCGACCGGCCAAAGTCGAAATTGAAATTGACGAAAAGAATTTCCTTTTCGAAACACATAAAAAATTACACATGAACTTTACCGATGGACGAGTTCAGACGTATTCGATCGAAGGATCCCAACAAATGCGATGGATGTCACCCACGCACTATCAACTCATGGGCGTCTTACTCCCCAAATAAGCCACTGGATAAATAGCGATCACCGCGGTCGCAAATGATACAGACAATGAGCCCCTCTTCTATTTCGTGGGCTAGTCGGACACTCGCCGCAACGCCACCGCCACTGCTCATACCACCAAAAACGCCTTCTACCTTCGCCATCCGACGGGTCATTTCCGTTGCCTCTTCTTCCGAGATATCCATGATGCGATCGACGCGTTCAGGTTGGTATATTTTCGGTCGATATGCTTCTGGCCAACGGCGAATTCCGGGAATTTTAGATCCCTCCGTAGGCTGACAGCCTATAATCTGAATCGCGGGATTCTGCTCTTTCAAATACATCGAGGTTCCCATGATGGTTCCCGTTGTACCCATGGAACTGACAAAATGGGTGATTTTTCCTTGCGTATCCCGGTAAATTTCGGGGCCTGTTGATTTGTAATGCGCTAAATAATTATCAGGATTTTCAAATTGATTTAACAAAACGAAGTTACCTGTTGCCGCTTTTTCCACCGCGTAATCACGTGCCGATTCAATACTTTCTGTTAGAGTTACTTTGGCCCCAAAAGCTTCCATGGTGAGCACGCGCTCCCGGGTTGAATTCGATGGCATCGCTAATTCGATTTCTAAATCATATAAACGTGCGATCATTGCCAAGGCAATCCCCGTATTTCCGGAAGTCGCCTCGATTAATTTCATGCCCGGTTTGATGTCCCCGCGTTTCAAGGCCGATTCAATCATGTTTTTGGCTGCACGATCCTTTACGGAACCTCCTGGGTTATTACCTTCCAGTTTACCCAAAATTCGAACATTGGGGTTATTATGTAATTTATTTAAATCAACGAGGGGCGTGTTGCCCACTAAATCCAATAAAGCAGCCATCTTATTCTTGAATGATTTTTTGATTTTCTTGATGATAAATTTTCGTATTGGGTGCCACACTACGTGTCAACCAGACATTGCCTCCAATAATGGAATTTGCACCTACAATCGTGTCGCCACCAAGAATCGTAGCGCCCGAATAGATGACTACGCCATCTTCGATGCTTGGGTGGCGTTTCGTTGATGCCATGGTTTTATCTACGGAAAGTGCCCCGAGCGTTACCCCTTGATAGATTTTCACGCGTTTCCCTATCACACAAGTTTCCCCTATTACAATACCGGTTCCATGGTCCATGAAAAAATATTGGTCAATCTGAGCCCCTGGGTGAATATCAATACCCGTTTTGGAATGGGCATATTCGGTTAGAATACGGGGAATCAAGGGGACATTTTCTGCATGTAATCCATGTGCTAAACGGTAGAATGCTAAGGCATAGAATCCAGGATATGTCCGGATGACTTCATAATCTGTCGTAGCCGCAGGGTCTCCATTAACCATCGCTTCAACATCCGTTAAGAGCAATTGATAAATGCCAGGAATTCGTTCCATGTACCTCGACGTAATGTTTTGTGGCGTGTCGGCTAATTTATCTGCCATGTCGTGCAATAAGCTTTCTAGCCCATTTTCAATCGACTCCCAAACCATCTTTAAGTCATCTATTTCGCATATTTGTTTCCTTGCTTGTTCAGGGAATAGCGTAAGTACGATTTTGGTGAATAGTTTTTTTATGTCGGAGGTTGCCGGAAACGATTCCGTGTTTACGTGACGGTCGAGTAGTTCCGATAAGAATTTTTCAGGTAACATAGGCATTATGAAAATCGAGTTTGGCAAAGGGGATGAGCCATGACAGCATCCGTTTGTAGGCTTGTATCTAAGGTATTGATGATAATCTCTTGAATTTGTTCAGGCAAGCGTTGGTGTAAACCATGCACATAAGCCTTGTCGTAATAACTCAACGTGATGGCGGCCACTTGCATAAAATCATCTATTTCTAAAGCGTCTAATGCATTTTTGTAGAAATCTCCACCGAGGCGTTTTTTGATTTTGCCTACGGCGTGCGCGAGTGCCTCTTTGGGATAATGTGCATACACCTCAACCAAATGAGGCAATCGGTATTCCGCCGCAATGTCTAAAAATAAAATCGGAGCCGAACGAAGCTGCGAATACAAGCCCAACGGCATAAATACTTGCCCGATGTGCCTACTTTCATCTTCTATCCAAATGGGCTTGCTGTAATCCATTTGTCGGAGTTGAGCAACTACTTCATTTTCAAAATGTTCGCTCGTAGGCTGTGGGGCTAAGCCTAAATGTCCGAAAACAGATCCTCTGTGGTGCGCGACACCTTCTAAATCAATTACCTGCGCGCCTCTTTTTTGCATCTCAAGCAAAATATCCGTTTTACCACTGCCTGTTTTGCCTCCCAAAACGACAAAGGGTATTTGTCGGTCAAATTCGCTAAGTACATAATTTCGATAAGCTTTATACCCACCCACGAGTATTTTGACTTTTAAGCCTGCTGTTTCAAATAACCAGGACATGCTGCCGGAGCGCATGCCGCCACGCCAACAATGCACGAGTATCGTGTTGTCAACGGCTATTTTTTTTGCCATTTTAACCCACTTCGCAAGTTTAGGCCCTACAATTTCGAGGCCCAACTCGATGGCTTGATCTTTTCCGATTTGTTTGTAGGTTGTCCCTACTTTTGCTCGTTCAGCATCATCAAATATAGGGAAGGAAATCGCCCCCGGAATATGGGCACGCTGAAACTCTCCCGGTGACCGAACATCCAAAATTGGATAGTGGTTCGCCGCGTTTAAAAATGCCTCAGGACTTAGTTTTTCAGGCATCTTTTTCGGGTAAATACATGACAAATAATTCAAATGTAAGCGGGTCTAACACCGCTAGCAAATCTGCTAGTAATGTTGGATAATTCAATAAAAATTCAAGGAAGTTGGTATGGCGCTCTTGCCAATTCCCTTCCGGGAATAGTTTCTCTTTGAGGGCTTGTATTTGACCTAATCCTACTGTTTGGTTACGCTCCTCTGCTTTTCGCATTTTCTTGGTCAAACGCTCAAGCCCTTTTTGCCAGCGTGTTTCTTCCGCCAAGACGGAAGCTTCCAAGGTCTCGTCAATGGCTTGTGCTTTTTGGGCAATTTTCGACATTAACGTTGAGAGGCGCTCTTGTTCGTTTCCTAGGTCTAAAGCATGTTTGGTATGCTTGTCGACAAATTGCTGTTTCAGGCTGCGCTCATCTTGGAATATATCTGGGATACTTATTTCCAGTTTTTCCAACCGAGCGGCTTCCAAAGGAGGAATGATCACACCAAAATTACGCGGAAGCAAAATGGGAAACGGGACTTGGTGTAAATCGAAAATTTCTTTTAATTGAAACCAATAAGCCACTTCCGCCGCACCGCCTAAATAGGCTAAATTTGGTAAGATTGTTTCTTGATAGATTGGTCGCAAGGCTACATTGGGACTAAACCGCTCAGGGTGCGCTTCTATTTCTGCCTTCAATTCATTTTCACTGAACCGGAGGGCTTGATTTAGGACTTTAAAGGCATCTCCTTGCTTTTCGATTCGTTCCCGAACGCCATCCAGCATATAGAAGAAATTAATCTCCCGCGCGTAAATTTGTGGACTGTAACCCAAATTTGTTAAAATAGCATTGCTTGCATTAACACAGTCAAGATGCTTATTTTCCAGTAAATCTGCTTGCATGACAGGGATGAAGCTTCTTTTTAGTCGGGCATCATCCGCATCCAGACAAATCAATCCTTCTTGTCCAAAAAGTGTATGCATGTACAAGCGAACAGCGGCTGAAAGGCTCGTAGCATCTGCATAGCTTTCTTTGAAAACAGGAATGCCACTGGGTAATTCAGCCCAAATGCTGCTTAATCCTGCGATATCAAAGCGTCCAACGGGTCCTTTTTGATCCGTATCCCATTGGATTTTCTTGCCAAATAGGTGGAAATGATTGATTTCATCCCAGTCATGGTCTTCTGATGCCATCCAATAGACCGGAATAAAATTGTAGTCCGGATAGGCTTTTTTCAGTTGCCTCGACAAATTAATCGTGGAGATAATCTTGAAAATCACATATAGTGGACCCGTAAATAAATTGAGTTGATGTCCTGTGGTAACGGTAAAGGTATTAGGATCTTCAAGTGATTTAAGATTTGGGATATTTGATAGACCTTGGTATTGTTCTTTTAAAACTTGTACCAACAACGATCTGTTTACTGATTTTTTGGAATTGATTTGTGCCTGAAACGAAGCGATGTTCGGCGCATTGCCATACAAGGGTTTTAATGCCTGATCACCTGCTAGATAGTTTTTTAGCAGTTTGCCGAAGCCTTTTATTTGATCGAGCGGATATGTTTTTGTTTGCATTGGCCTTATATGTTGGACTCCATTAAGTAAAAACCCAATAGATTTCCGGAAAGTTCGAACGAAATTAAATATATTTAAGCGAAATTTGTGGTTCTATACCAATCGAATGAGATTTTTAATTCCCCTTTTATTCTTCATGAGTAGTTTTGTAGGCTTTGCACAGCAAACGCCTCAGTTCACGCAGTTTATGATGAATAAATATGTTTATAATCCTGCCTTTGCGGGTTTTGAAGATTATGTTGACATCAAATCGGGATTTCGTTCACAATGGACAGGTATAAATACCTCGAATAAGACTGCCTATGTTACTGCAAATTTAGCTTTGGACAAATCGGACCGTACGTCTAATGGTCGGACCCCATTTATGTCAAAGACAATTCGTCGGAACTTTTCCCCAACCTATATTCGACAAAAAACCAAGCGCAGCGGTTTTCACCAAGGCATTGGAATTCAGGCTTATTCGGATCAAATAGGGGGATTGACGAGTAATTCCATCGCAGGAACCTATGCTTACCACCTTTCTGTAGGTGGTGAAAACAAAGTAGCTGTGGGCGCCACAGCGGGTTATTATTTTCGCACGTTGAATATGTCAGGCTTCAACGTCAAAGACCCGGGTGATCCCTTTATCATGTACCAAGATCAAAACTTGCCCGCTTTGACTCCCAGTGGTCAAGTTTCGGGTGGACAATCTTTGGTCAATGTAGGAGCCTTGTATTACAATCGAAATTTTTACATCGGTCTATCTGCTAACCAGTTAATATTTGATAGCTTTAGTTACCTACGAACAAGCAATGGTTCGGATACCTTGACGCGTAAAACGTTTTATCCGGATGAGGCTGACGCTTACAAGGTATTTAACCAAGCGCTTTTGCTAGGAACGACCAATCCCAACATTTTCTTACAGGCAGGTATGGAATTAAAATCGGGGGAATTTTGGACGTATTCCCCTTCTATTTTAATTAAATACATGAAGGGGGTATCCTTAGGGATGGAAGCAAATATGCGCGTAACATTCAATGAAGCGATTTGGACGGGGGCAACTTACCGGCATCAAGAAGCGATTGGATTATTGTTTGGGATGCACTTGAGCCAACAAGTCAACTTAACCTATTCCTACGAAACGCATGTAAATGGGCCTATGCAAGCATCATTAGGCTCACATGAATTGGTGTTAGCCTTGAAATTTAGAAATAAGGTTTACAGCGTAGATCCTGCCTATTAATTTTTTTTGTAGCGCTGATAAGCACTTTCCGGAACTGGACTTTCGATGTCCTTTAATTCTTGTACGGGTTTTTCCCAATTGAGATATCCTCTTCTCCAAGCAAATGCAAGTCCTAAACTTAGAATTCCTACAAACAATAACATTTCCCACAGGGCATAGGTGGACCAAGCGGGAATCGCTCGCAATGACTTTTGGCTAAAAACCACTGCCCAAGGAAATAGGAATACTAATTCCACCTCGAATAACACAAATAGTAATGCAACCACATAAAAACGAGGGTTAAACCGGGTATTGGCGTTTCCAATCGGCTCTTCTCCTGATTCGTAGGTGCTCAGTTTTTCTACATTAGGTCGGTTAGGACGTATGAAACTAGCAAGTGTTAGGATCAACCCTAAAAAGGCGATACCCGCTAGTAGGAAAGCAGCAACATATCCAAATTGTTCGATCATTTGCGCAATTTCAAATAACCCTTAATCAGGGTAAATGTCGTAATCCCAAGGAAAAATAGAATGATGTATTGGACGTAATTGATAATCCAAGGGAAGTATTGTCCCATGTAATAACCTCCGGCAACTAAGATACCAACCCACATGGCGCCGCCCACAATATTCAACAAAATGAAGCTATACCAGGTCATGTGACTGATTCCCGCTAAAATGGGAGTAAAAGTGCGCACGACGGGTAAAAATCGACTGATGACCAATGCCATAAATCCATATTTTTCGAAAAATTCGCGGGTAGAATCGAGGTGCTTCTTTTTGAAAAATAAGCTATCAGGCCTTCGCTGCAAGGATTTTCCAAAGAATCTCCCGACGAGGTAGCCGAGTAAGGACCCGAGGACTGCAGCTAGAAATATACTTAATAAAATGGTGGTTAAAGGTTCTTTCAATACCCCTGTACCTCCAAAAACGCCGGTAAGAAATAATAAATAGTCGCCAGGTAAGAAAAAAGCAAAAAACAAGCCATTTTCAGCGAATACGATACAGGTGATAACAAAAAGGCCGGAGCGAATGATTGTTTCTGAATCAGTTAATTGATGCCACAAAAGATTTATTTCATCCATAATTTTTTCCCTTCAACGAAGGGTTTGGCCTTATTCTCAATTGTTTAAATAAATTGAGCCTATAAATATCCAATAAATTTCGAATTTTTTCTACATTTGAGAGATGAAAAATGTAATCGCTTTTTTCTTGTTCATGCTTTTCTTCTCTGGGAGTCTCATTCCCAAAGTCGGATTGGAACAATCATTTAAAGCGAATGAGTTACTCAAACATTTCCAAGATCACAAAAAAATTTCCGGTACGTCATTCCGCTTTGTCGATTTTCTTTGGCTGCATTATGCGGCTGATTCAAAGCATACAAAGACAACCAAACATCCAAGCTTGCCTCAATTCGATTTTTCTGGCGTTGCTGGTTTTGTGCTCCCTGTATTTCAATTACTTTTAATGATCCCCATGACGTTTCTTCTGCTTCGTCGCTTACGAATGTTTTGGGAAAATCAGTACCAATTTTCATTGGAACGTGTATTAATTGCGCCTCCCCGGGTATAAGAAGGTTGTCTTTCAATTTTCTTACGTAATTACATACTATGATTAATTCCATTATTTCATTCAGTATCCGCAACAAATTAGTTGTCGGTTTATTTGTCTTAGGACTCGTTTTTTGGGGAGGGTATTCCCTAAGTAAACTTCCTATTGACGCCCTTCCTGATATTACTTCGAATCAGGTACAGGTTATCACGCAATCGCCGGCGCTTGCCGCTTCTGAGGTAGAGAAATTTATTACCTACCCCTTGGAGATATCGTTGCGAACCATTCCGAATGTTAAAGGTATTCGGTCCGTTTCGCGGATGGGACTTTCCATTATCACGGTCGTTTTTGATGATGCCGTCGCGATGGATGTGGCACGCCAACAAGTTTCTGAGAAACTCAAAGGGGCCGAGCCTTATCTCTTAAGTGGCGCGGGGGTTCCTGAAATGGCGCCCATCACCACGGGACTTGGGGAGTTTTTTCAATATACCCTTGAGGTCGAACCCGCATTCAAAGACCAATATTCGCTAGCGGATTTACGCACCTACCAAGATTGGATTGTCAAACGTCAATTATTGGGCATCTCAGGTGTTGTCGAAGTGTCGTCTTTTGGAGGTCATTTGAAAGAGTATGAGGTAGCGGTAAATCCCGAACGACTACGAGCGATGCACGTAACAGTTAATCAGATTTTTACGGCACTTGAAAATAATAACGCAAATTCGGGTGGGAGTTACTTGGAGAAGGGAACTGATGTCTATTTCATTCGGACAGAGGGGATGCTTTCGAGTCTATCGGATGTGGAGAACGTCGTCGTAGACCAACGAGGTCCTTCAGGGACTCCTATCCTTGTAAAGGACGTTGCGACCGTACAGTTTGGTAAAGCGGTGCGTTATGGGGCCATGACACGTAATGGAGAAGGAGAGGTCGTAGGCGCGGTGATGTTATTACTCAAGGGAGCAAGCGCGAACGAAGTGGTTCAAGACGTCAAAGTCCGCATGGAAGAAATTCAAAAAACGATGCCGCAAGGGATTAAAATCGTTCCTTTTTTAGATCGAAGTATATTGATTGGCAAGGCTATTTCCACCGTTGAGAAGAATCTAATCGAAGGGGGATTAATTGTTGTATTTATCCTAGTCTTGCTATTAGGGAATCTCCGTGCGGGCTTAATTGTAGCCTCCGTGATTCCACTATGTTTGTTGTTCGCTTTTGCGATGATGCATATTTTCGGGGTTTCAGCGAATTTGATGAGCCTTGGAGCCATTGACTTTGGCTTGATTGTAGATGGAGCCGTCATCATCGTGGAGTCCATTATTCATCGACTCCATGCGCACAAGAAGGGGGAAATGCTTTCTCAACACGAAATGGATGAAGAAGTGGGGATTTCCGCCAAAGCAATATTTCAGTCGGCGGCATTTGGTGTTATCATCATTTTGATCGTGTATTTCCCAATCATGGCCTTGGGTGGAATTGAAGGCAAAATGTTCAGGCCCATGGCCCAAACCGTAAGTTTTGCCATCGTGGGAGCCTTGATTCTTTCGTTGACCTATGTTCCGATGGCCTCTGCTTTATTCTTGAGTAAGAAAATCGACCATAAGGTTACCATCGCTGATCGAATCATGAATGCGATGTTTAGTCGCTATAAACCGATGGTAGATTGGGCTTTTCGTAAACCCAAAGTTGTGATCATTGCCTCATCTATATTATTGGTGGGGAGCATCGGTCTTTTTACCACCTTGGGAGGTGAGTTTATACCCGAATTGAATGAAGGAGATTTTGCGGTGGAAGTTGTTCTTCCGACCAACGCATCTTTGAGTCAAAGTATTCATGTAAATACGGAAGCACAAAAGCTATTGATGAAGCAATTTCCGGATGAAATCATGCAAGTTGTTTCACGGATAGGAGCGTCTGAAATTCCGACGGACCCTATGGGGATTAATGCTTGTGATTTATTGATTATCTTGAAAGAACCAAGTGTCTGGAAGAAAGCGGATAGTATGGAAGAACTCGAGGCTAAAATGGACGATGCGCTAAATGCTTTTCCTGAAGTTAATTTCGAGTTTACACAACCCATTCAAATGCGATTCAACGAATTGATTGCAGGGGTAAAATCGGATATTGCCATCAAGATTTTTGGTGAAGATTTAGGCTTATTGTATGAGCATGCTACAGATGCGGCTCGCCATATGCGCAATATTGAAGGTGTGGGAGATATTAAAGTGCAACAAATTGATGGGATTCCTCAATTGGTCGTGAAATTCAATCGGGCCAAATTAGCACAATATGGACTAAACGTTCAGGCCATTAACCAATTGGTTAAAACGACATTTGCCGGCGAAACTGCTGGAATCGTCATGGAGGGCGAAAAACGCTTTGATTTGGTTGTCCGCATGGATTCTTTGCACCGCCAGGATATTCAGAACCTACGTGAATTGTACATTGAATTACCTGGTGGTGGTCAAATTCCGCTACAAGAAGTGGCAGAAGTTGATTTCGAAAATGCGCCTGTGGAAGTTTCACGAGATGATACACACCGTAGAATTACAATCGGAATCAATGTGCGAAACCGTGATGTAGAAAGTGTTGTAGCGGATATAGAAAAAGTCATGAAAGAAAAAGTGGTGTTACCAGCGGGTTATTATGTGACCTACGGAGGGACATTTGAAAACCTACAAGCGGCAAAATCCCGACTTGCATTGGTTGTTCCCATTGCGTTGGTATTGATTTTTGTGCTCCTCTTTTTCACCTTTCAATCTTTCTTGGAGGCGTCCATCATTTACTTAGCAATTCCGCTCTCGGCAATCGGTGGAATTTTTGCCTTGTGGTTGCGTGGAATGCCGTTCTCCGTTTCAGCCGGAATTGGTTTTATCGCCTTGTTTGGCGTAGCCGTATTGAATGGGATTGTGTTACTTTCGTTCTTTAAGCAATTGGCCAATGAAGGCTTGTCCGTACACGAACGCTTAGAAAAAGGATTGGCGTTGCGCTTCAGACCCGTTATTATGACAGCTGCTGTAGCTTCATTAGGTTTCTTGCCGATGGCATTAAGCACTTCGCCTGGGGCTGAAGTACAAAGACCTTTGGCAACCGTTGTCATCGGCGGATTGATAACAGCAACCTTCTTAACCTTAGTCGTGATTCCTGTTGTCTATTCGATTTTGATGGGTAGAAAAGAAAGAAAGGCTGGCAACAATGCCTTACTGATTTTGCTTATTTTGGGCCTTGGTTTGACAAGTGTTCAAGCTCAAACGCCAAAATTGAGTTTAAGTCAATGTGTTTCCGAAGCGCTTCAAAAGAACAGTTTAATCCGTTCGGGAGGTTTGGAAATACAAACGGCTGATGCCTTGATCGCAACAGGACGTGAGTTGCCTAAAGGAACACTTGATTTTCAATATGGTAAAACACAGACCTATTTCAGTCAGGACTACACCATCATGGCGAATCAAAGTATCCCATGGCCCACCTTGTTGAAAGCGCAGGTAAAAGCCCTGAAATCACAGAAAATGCTTGCGGAAAAGCGCTTGGCCATGACCAAAAGCCTAGTAGCTGCAAGTGTCAAATGGTACTATTATCAACTGTTAGTCCAACAAAAGCAGGCCACTTTTTTAAAGCAACAAGATAGTTTATATGTCCAAATGCGCCGTGCGGCTGGCTTGAAGTATAAAGAGGGAGAAACAGGAAAACTGGAATTTGTGGCCGCTGAGGCGCGTTTGCGTGAATTTCAGCAAAAACAAGTTGCATTAAGTTTGGATATAAAAGCCAACTATGCCCAACTTTCTTATTGGATAAACCATCCCACTCCCTTTGAAATTCAAGGCGATGAGGCAATCACGATGAACCTTCAAAAAGGCAAGGATGTTGCGTCAATGCCAGCCATTCAATTATTTGATGAACAAATTCAGCATGGTAAATTATTGACCGATGTGGAGCGTCAAAAGCTATTGCCTGACATTCGCTTAGGTGCTGTAACACAAAGTATTGAAAACAATGTAGGTCAAAATTTTATCCAAGCTGGAATTTCTATTCCCCTTTTTGCCAAAGCACAAAAAGCGCGAATTAAAGCAGCCGAAAGCAATGAATTGCTTTTAGCGAGTCAAAAAGAACAAGGAATTGCACAGCTCAGTGCTGAATTGTCTAGTCAGTTTGTGCTTTTGGAAAAGCATTTGAATGGGATAAATTATTACCAACAAACGGGATTGGCGCAGGCTGCTTGGTTGGAATTGACCGCTTTAAAGAGTTATCAGCAAGGCGAAATTGAATATGTGGAGATGTTGCAAAACACGCAACAAGCTTGGCAAATTCGTGAACAATATTTACAAGAGGTATTGGCTTATAATCAGTCAATCGTACAAATTGAAACCATTTTAGGAAATGAATAAGTTAATCATATTATCGATGGCCATTTTATTGGCTAGTTGTGGAAAAGAAACCACGACAGAGACTGCTGTTGTTCAATCTGAAATCAAATTGACGGCAGAGCAAAAGCAAAATGCTGGCATTGAATTTGGAAACTTGGAAGAGAAATCCATGGCAGAAAGTATTTTCTGTACCGGATTGGTTGATGTTCCCCCCATTTCGATGGCCTCCGTTTCGATGCCCATCGCAGGCTATATTAAATCGACCATGGAAGTTTTGCCCGGCAAACAGGTTTCCAAAGGTCAAGTATTGGCGACCATTACAAGTATGGAATTTATTCAAATGCAACAAGAATACTTACAGGCCCAAAGCCAAATGAGTTTGTTGACAAATGAACGGACACGCCAGCAAGTCTTACAACAAGAGGAAGTGGGTTCCAAAAAGAGGTTCCAACAAGCGGAGGCAGAATTAGGTAATCTACAAGCGGTTTCGCGCGCTTTAGCGATGAAATTGGAAATTTTAGGTTGTGACATGAAGTCTTTAGCCGAAGGGAAAATGAGCTCTACCCTGCATTTGAAATCGCCTATTGATGGATTTATTCAGGACCAATCTTTGGCGATAGGGAAATACATTACTCCTACAGACGTATTAGTTAAGGTGGTGGGAGTTGCGCACAAACATATTGAATTGAAAGTTTTCGAACGCGATTTGGCCAAAGTAAAGATTGGCCAAACAATTCAATTCGAAGGCGACGGAAATAAATCGAAAGGAAAGGTGTTTTTAGTTGGCCAACAGGTTGATCTGGAAACACGATTAACCCCCATTCATGGGCATTTTAGCATGGAAGCGGAAGAGAAGAATTTTACGGTTGGGCAATTTGTTAATGCCAGTATCCAAGTGGGAGAACAGAAAATGCTATCAATCCCACAAGCGGGATTAGCCCGTGTAGGCAAGGGGGGATATATCTATGTGGAGAAAACAGATGGTACGATGGCACAAATTCCGGTAGAGGTACGCAGTGCTGATATGGAATGGGTTGGAATTCTGCCTAAGAAAGAGTTGCCTGCTGGAAAAGTGGTTATCCGAGGGGCGTCAGCATTGGAAGCCATTTTTGCAAAAGACTAAGGCAAAAGGCCTGTCCAAGTTTGAAATGCCGACCAAGCTTCAGGAAGCTGTATTTCCTGATCAAATATTCCAAACAGGGTGGAGCCTGAACCGCTCATCGCTGCATATTGTGCACCGAGTGCATAGAGTTCATTTTTAAGGTCTGCCAATTGAGGGTATTTAGGAAAGAGGCTATTTTCAAAATCATTGGAAATGGTCTCTTTCCACGTGTCAAGGGGTTTTGAAAATTGCTTTTCCCAGTTTTTACGGGCTTTTTTGGGCTTGATACCTGCGTAGGCTTCCTGAGTTGAAATGCCAAAATTAGGATATACCATGACCAAGTGTTTACCTGTTAGCGAAAGGTCCAAGGGTGTCAGGACATCACCTTTTTCTGCACCCATTTGCGCTTGGTTGAAAAGAAAAAATGCACAATCACTTCCCAGCTTTTGGGCATAAGGAACCAAATCCTCATTTGTTAGTGGCAATTTGAACATATCGCGTAAGCCTATTAGCGTGTAGGCGGCATCCGAGGATCCGCCACCCAGTCCTGCTCCCATGGGGATAACTTTATGCAAGTGAATATGAACAGGGGGAATCGGGAACACTTCTTTCAATAACTGATAGGCGCGGAAACACAAGTTCGTCTCTAAAGCGCCTGAAATAGCTAGACCTGAGGTGCTAAATTCGAAAGCATCATGTGGCGTAATTTCTAGGATATCAGACCATGGAACGGGATAGAAACACGTGGATAGATTATGAAAACCATCGCTTCTTTTTTCTGTAACGTATAGCCCTAAATTGATTTTGGCGTTTGGAAATAAGATCATAATTAGTCTTCTAAAGTGTTACTGATTCCAAGGATTTTTAAGAGGAGGTTGATGAAGAAAAGAAAAAAGGCCAACTGGAAAAATACGGGCGCAGCTGATTTATGTTCCACTTCTCGGATGAATAATTTTCGTGACTTTTCCATGACGTCAATCTCCTGGAAGATAGCCTGTAAGGTTTTTTTGTCTGTAGCTCGATAGAAACGGCCATTTGCGTGCTCAGCAATCATGCGTAAGGTGCTTTCGTCAACAGGGTCAAGACTTGCTTTTGGGCTGCCTACGGCAATGGTATACACGGCTATTTTGAACGTTTTAGCTAATGCTGCTGAGGTTAATGGGTCTAGATTCCCGGCTGTATTATTTCCGTCGCTGATGAGTATGATAATTTTTTTAGGATTGGCTTCTTCGCGAATCTGGTTGATGCACATACCCAAAGCATCTCCTAAAGCGGTCCCCTCTTCTGATACTTGTTGCTGGGAGAGGGAACGAAGTGAAAATGACAAAAAGCTGCTGTCCGACGTAATTGGGCTAGCAAGATAGGGCGCACCGGCAAAAGCCACGAGAGCAATTTGGTCATATTTCCGTCCAGCGATAAAAGCCTGTGCCGTTTGTTTTGCAATGGCCAAACGAGAGGGTTGAACATCTTTGCTTAACATCGATGATGAAACATCAAGTCCTATGGCAATATCAATACCTTCTTGTTGTATCCGAGTGTGGTAAACCGATTTATAGGGATCTGCGATTGCAACAATGAGTGAAATCATACAAAGACTTAACACGGTATCCGGTAAAAAGGTCAATAAACGAGTTAGTTTATGCTGTTTAAACGGGCTTTTGAATGATAATACGATACGGGATTGATTCTTTCTTTTGACGAGTAGTCGAATCAAAATGATGATGATTGGTAAAGGAATTAGGTATAGAAAGAGTGAATTTTCCCACGAATAAGAAAATATGGATTTTACTTGATGCCAAGAATAGAAGATGTTGAATTTCATGATCGCTTGACTTCTTGATTAATTTTCGTTCGCTCTTGTAAATAAACGGTTTCTGCAATTTCGAGTAATACATTAATCGCTTCAAGTGTTCGTGTAGAAAAGTTACCCCCATAAATGGCAGAATCTACCTCTTGTAGTGTTTTTTCCAGACGTTTATCCGGTAAATTGTCCACCATTTCTGTGGTTGTGAATGTCGCAAATGGAATGTCCGTGAGTCGTTCCAAGTAATTTTTCCAAAGAGCCGCCGCATTTTCCAAGTTTTGTAAACCTTTGGAAGAGTTTGAAATGTTTCGCATCAGGCGCTGGTAGGCCCGTCGGAACTCTAAGTTTTTACGCCAAAGTATATAAAGTTTGAATCCTTGTCGAATCCGATTTCCCAAAAGCCAATAAACAAGACCCATGGCAATAAGCATGCTGATTGCGCCTAAAGTCAAGTTTCTCAAATCAGGTTTGGGTTTTAAAGGACTTACCGGTATAGACTGAATCAGGGAATCGATTTTTATTTCTTTCGCATTTGGCATTAAGCGTTTTAGGTAAATGGTATCTAATACAGGCGAAACCATCGTACAATCCAATTCAGTTTGAATGGCAACAGGGATTCGTAAAGTTTGAAAATCTTGAATCGAAAACTGTTTAAATGTGTAAACTGCCGAATCAACACTTATGTTATTTTCATTTGTTATGGTGGGGAAATAATCTTTTTTGATCGGTTTAAATACGCCGTAGGCTTGATTGATGCTCGGAAAAAAGATTTCCTGTTGGGGGGCATGTGATACGCGTAACACATAGTGAATGTCTTGTCCAATTTTGGCCGAATCTTCCAAAAAACGCCCGAGTACACGAATGGATTTTTCCTGCTGTATCATTTTCGAACATTAAAAAGTTTCACTAGGGCCGGAACAAAGTCTTCCCCTGCGGGGATGCTTACGTAATCGGCCTGCCATTGCTTGCATTGGTTTTTTAATGCTGCGTATTCTTTGGCATTATCATGTAACTGCTCGCGAAATGAGCTAGCAGAGGTATTAACCCAAGTAGTTTGTTTGCGCTCCGGATCATATACCGGGATAATTCCCATTTTAGGCAATGCAGATTCCATGTTGTCTTGCAGGTGTACCACGACTAAATCGTGTTTTTGTGCCAATGCACGTAACAAATCTTGGTAGTTATCGTCGATGAAATCCGACAAGACAAAGACAAGGCTTTTTCGTTTTAGTGCTTGAAGCGTAAATTTTAGTCCTGCCTTTAAATCCGTCCCAGAACCCTCAGGGTCTAATCTGAAAATTTCGGAAATTGTTTTGTAGCCATGTTTTTTGCCTGCCCCCGGGGCAATGAATTTCTCATTTTGGTCTGAATAAGCACAAAACCCAATGTGGCCTGCTTCTTGCATGGCAGAGAAAGCGAGGACTCCGGCAACTTCTTTTAAGGTCGTAAGCTTACTTTTATTTCGTTTTCCAACGAGCTGAGAGGCGCTCACGTCCAACAAAAAGAAAACGGTTTGTTCTTTTTCCTCTTTGAAAAGTTTGACAAAAGTCCCGTGACCTTTTGCGGTGGTATTCCAGTCGATGTGGCGAACATCATCTCCATAATGATATTGCCTAAGGTCACTAAATTCCAATCCTGACCCCTTAAAGATAGAGGAAAAGTTGCCGTGCATTTGGGTGTTTATCGCCTTACGAATGCGAATTTCCAATTGCACAATATGAGAAAGGAATGATCGAATATCCACTTCTTTTTGCTGAAATTTAGCCTTAGAATCATGCTAAATTACCTATTTTTTGAGCACTTTGGATGAAAAGCGAGAAAAGCTTTCTAATTTGTATCAAATTTGGTTTATGCGATTTTTTATCATTATTCTCTTATTGGCCAGTTGGGCATGCTCGGAATCAAAGCCTTCGAATCGGCTTCCTGAGGACCAAATGGCTGAAATTCTAGCGGATATTCATTTGGATGAAGGGAAAATTAGTGCATTGAATATAGTTAGTGCGGACACCTCTGTCATCTTATATAATCAATTGGAACGCGCAACTTTGAAAAGACATGGCGTTGATTCCACGCGCTTTGCCAAAAGCTTTGCTTCTTATGTTCAAGAGCCTCAGGATTTTATTGATTTATATAAACGTGTCAATGCGGCTTTGGCAAAAAAACAGCTTTTGAAGAAATAAGATGAAAAGCTTACTCTGTTTACTTTTTCTGAATTCAACAATTATGGCGCAAATACCCTTCATTCAAGGTCACCGGGGTTGCCGGGGCTTATACCCGGAGAATTCCATACCGGCTTTCGAACATGCCTTGGAATTGGGGGTTCGGGTGTTGGAGATGGATGTGGTTATGTCGGCAGACGGTCAGGTGGTGGTGAGTCATGAGCCTTACATGAATGCACGTTATGCCAGCCACCCTTCAGGGGAAGCCGTCATTAGATCGGAAGAGTCTTCGCTGAATCTATACCAAATGTCTTATGCAGAAATCAAACGCTTTGACGTAGGTAAGCGCGGGAATAGCCTGTTTCTGGAACAAAAGGCGGTACCTGCTTACAAGCCTTTGTTAGCCGAAGTCCTTGCGCTTGGCGAAGCATTTCGCAAGCGAACTGGCGAAGCAATTTATTATAATATTGAGATTAAGTCGGAGCCCGACGAATATGGTAAGTCGCAACCTGCGGATGTCGCCGAGTTTTCAAAGGCGGTGCATGCGGTGATTGAGAAGCATGTCGATTGGTCTTTTGTAATCTTACAGAGTTTTGATTTTCACGTATTGACGTATTGGCATCAGGTCTGGGGATCTGTAAGTTTATCGGCCTTGGTCGAAAAAGAATCTCCCTCCTATGTGCTAGAAACATTAGGATTTACGCCGGCCATATTTAGTTCGAGTTATCAATATTTGACTGCTGAGATGATTCAATTTTGCCATACGAATGGAATGCGAGTTATTCCATGGACTATTAATACAACAGCCCAAATGAAGCAATTTATTACGATGGGGGTTGATGGCATTATCACAGATTATCCAAATCGCGCGCCCAAGATTCATTAATTACTATGTCCTTGTTCAATGAGACTTTATTGTGGTTTATGAAGCGGCGCATGCCGCGGATAGAAGCCATGTATGAGCGACCATTGGATTTGCAAAACGATGGATTGACTCGGTTGATTACGGATGGTCGGGACACGGAGTGGGGTAGAAAATATGGCTTTGAGGATTTTAGTTCCTATGCTACTTTTCGAGAGCGAGTGCCCATTTCGACTTATGAAGAGTTGTTTCCATACATTGAACGGATGATGCAGGGTGAGCAACAAGTATTGTGGTCTTCGCCGATAAACTGGTTTTCCAAATCGTCAGGCACAACGAATGCCCGGAGTAAATTCATACCGGTGTCCAAGGAGTCTTTGGAAGAATGCCACATGATGGGGGGTAAGGATATGATTACCTTGTTGATTCAAAATAAGCCAGCAACGAAGGTGTTTGAAGGGAAGGGCTTGTCGATCGGCGGTAGCTTAACTTCCGATTCGATGAATTCGCGGATGCTGATGGGGGATGTTTCAGCTGTTGTGATGAAGAATTTACCTATTTGGGCTCAAATGATTCGGACGCCTTCCTTGGATGTGGCATTGATGGGGGATTGGGATCAGAAGATAGAGAAAATGGCCTTGGAGACGTCACAGGAAAATGTGACTAGTATTTTAGGTGTTCCCACTTGGACCTTGGTGTTGATTGAAAAAATATTGGAATTGACGGGCAAGCAATCTATTCTTGAGGTTTGGCCTAATTTTGAATTTTTGGTTCATGGCGCGGTGGCCTTTGGTCCGTACCGTGAATTATTCCAAACTCATATTTTCCCTTCTTCGGAAGTGCGTTTTTTAGAGATATACAATGCTTCGGAGGGATTTTTTGGGATACAAGATGATTTGAATCGTCCAGACGAGCTGCTGCTGATGTTGGATTACGGCATATTTTACGAGTTTATTCCGATGGGAGAAAAAGGGGAGGAGCATGATTCGATTGTTCCCTTGGAGCAAGTAGCGTTAGGGGTGAATTATGCGATGGTGATTACCACTAATTCGGGCCTTTGGCGATATAAGATTGGGGATACGGTACGTTTTACTTCCTTAAGTCCCTATCGGGTGAAAATTTCGGGGAGGACAAAACATTTTATCAATGCATTTGGCGAGGAGTTGATTATTGAAAATGCAGAGCAAGCCGTTGCGGCGGCTTGTCGGGCCACGGATGCCGAAATCAAGGATTATACGGCAGCGCCAGCTTATATGGATGGGGGCAAACGAGGAAGTCACGAATGGGTGATTGAATTTTCGCGTGCGCCAAAAGATTTGCGTACCTTTGCAACCGTGTTGGACGAAACCCTTCGTTCGAACAATTCGGATTATGATGCGAAGCGTTCGTATGATTTGGTTTTGGGCCCACCTAAAATTCATGAAGCGCCAGCGGGTACATTTTATAGTTGGATGCGGAGTCGAGGTAAATTAGGAGGGCAGCATAAGGTACCGCGTTTGAGTAATCATCGCGAATTTTTGGAAGGAGTTTTGGCTCATATAAATCAATAACATGGCTTTAAAAGAAACAATTGAGGCAGGCATCAAAGATGCTATGCGAGCAAAAGATGCGGATCGTTTACGTGCATTACGTGCGATTAAATCAATGATATTATTGGAAGAGACATCGGGCTCTAATGCAGATGGCCTTTCGGCTGATGCGGAAATGAAAATTTTGATGAAGGCTGCTAAGCAACGCAAAGATTCGTTGGATGTGTATGTGACGCAAAATCGTCCAGATTTAGCGGAGAAAGAGCAGGCGGAGCTGTCGATTATTGAGGAGTTTTTGCCAAAGCAATTGTCTGAGGAGGAATTAACGACACGTATTGCTGAAATCATTGCGGCCGTGGGTGCCACAAGCCCTGCCGATATGGGAAAAGTGATGGGTGCTGCTTCGAAGCAATTAGCGGGTTTGGCAGATGGGAAAGCTATTTCGGTTAAGGTAGGCGAATTATTGAAAAAATAGATGGAATTGACGAAACGGGCGATACGGAATTTGAGTTTGGAAGCGTTGAAGCAGGAAATGGTTCAACATGGGGAGCCTGCGTTTCGTGCCAAACAGGTTTATGAGTGGATTTGGAAGAAGTCGGTGCGCTCGTTTGAAGCCATGGCGAATATCCCCAAAACCACACGAGAATGGTTAGAAACGGAGTTTGATTTACAATGTGTGACCACTGCGGAGATGCAAGTAAGTACGGATCGGACCATTAAGTCGAGTTTCGCCTTACATGATGCACATTTGATTGAGGGGGTCTTGATTCCGACGCGTGAGCGAATGACAGCATGCGTTTCATCGCAGGTAGGATGTTCATTGACCTGCAGTTTTTGTGCGACCGGTTATATGGATCGTAAGCGGAATTTGGAAGCCTTCGAAATCTATGATCAGGTCGTCTTGATACGGGATCAGGCACAGGAAAAATATGGGATACCTTTGACCAATATCGTTTATATGGGCATGGGGGAACCTTTATTGAATTATGCCAATGTTTTACAGTCCATTGAAATGATTACTTCGCCGGAAGGTTTGGGGATGGCATCTCGTCGGATTACGGTTTCAACGGCCGGTATTGCAAAGATGATTAAGAAGTTGGGCGATGACCAGGTAAAATTTAATTTGGCCTTGTCCTTGCATGCGGCTAATGACGAGAAGCGTAATCGCATCATGCCGATTAATGAATCAAATACCTTGGAGGCCTTGTCGGAAGCTTTGCGTTATTTTTACGAGAAGACGGAGAATGAGATAACCTTGGAGTATATCATGTTCAATAAGTTCAATGATTCGGTGGAGGATGCGAAGGAATTGTATGAATTCGCACGTCATTTACCTTGTAAGATTAATATCATTGAATACAATCCAATCAAGCAGGCCGATTTTGTGAATGCGGAGGCGGATGCTTTAGCGAAGTTTACGGCGTTTTTGGAGAGCAAGAAAATGATTGTGAATGTTCGTCGCTCTCGAGGTAAAGATATCGATGCGGCCTGCGGGCAGTTGGCCGGTAAAAAATAAGCCATGAACGAGTTATTCCCTATATTTTTAAAGTTGGATCGTTTAGACACACTCGTCGTGGGTGGCGGGAATGTGGCCTTGGAGAAGGCGTCGGCGTTGTTGCGCAATTCTCCTGGAGCAAGAGTAACTTTGGTGGCGCCGATGTTTAGAGCGGAGACTTTGGATTTTTTAAAGGATTATCCGCAGGTTATTTTGTTTGAACGAGGATTTGAAATATCCGACTTAGATGGACGGGATTTAGTTATCTGTGCCACGGATAATCGGGAATTACATGTAGGCATCAAGCAAGCATGTACGGCGCGTCATTTACTGTGTAACGTGGCGGATACGCCGGAACTATGTGATTTTTATTTGGGTTCGATTGTGCAGAAGGGGGATTTGAAGATTGCGATATCGACGAATGGCAAGTCGCCTACCTTAGCTAAACGGATTCGTGCCTTTTTGGAGGATGTTATTCCGGAAGAAATTCAAGAGGGGCTGGAGGGGATGGAGGCTGTTCGTAAGACTTTGAAGGGAGATTTTCAGGCGAAGATAAAGGCCTTGAATGAGTTGACGAAGGATCTGGTTTTTCGTAAATAATTTTTTTTCTCTCTCTCTTAACCTTTGGCAATCCTCCTCAGGTTTGCCAAAGGTAGTTGGTAGATTCTACATGTAGATTACCCTCGTATATATTATCAAGTCCTTGATAATCTGTTATTTGTCTATTATTTTATCGTGAACTGTGCCTAGTTTAGTGAAAACCTAATCACTATACTATGTCACAATTAGCACATTATTTGACTCGATTTCAGTCGGGGAACTACTATCACATTTACAATCGGGGTGTTGATCGGAAACTGATTTATAGGACCCGGTCGAATCATTTGTATTTTATGCGTCTTTGGCAGCGATACATGGAGGGCTATTTGGATGTAATATCCTACAGCCTTAATGCTAATCATTTTCATTTTCTGGTTCGTGTGCGGCATTTTGATGCGTCTCAATTAGGAGACAAGACGGAGCATGAACTCGTTGCGACGCGGTTAAAAATGTTGTTTCGGACCTATGCGCTTGCATTTAATCGGAACCATGGGCGTACGGGATCATTGTTCGATGGTCCTTATAAAAGGGTCTTGGTGGAGGACAGTCGGAATTTATCTTATTTGGTTCAATACATTCATGTGAATCCAGAGAAGAATAAGCTCGTATTGGATTTTAGGACTTGGGATTGGAGTTCTTATAAGTTTATTTTATCACCACGGAAATCCATTGTAGATCGCAAGTTTGTCTTGGAGTGGTTTGGTGGGATTAAGGAATTTGTCTTGTTTCATTCAAAAGAAAATCAAGAAGTTGATATTTCTCCTATGTTGTCGGATGACGAATAACAATTTTGTTTTTGCCCAACTACCTTTGGCAAACCTGAGGAGGATTGCCAAAGGTTAAGGAAGGGGCAGGGGCATAAAAAAAAGGCTGCAAGAGCAGCCTTTTTAGCATAGAGTCAATAATGACTACAAGTATTGATTCGCATTAGTTGCGTTCAAATCTTCGAAAGCTGTTTTTAAACGAGCTACTAATGTTTCCTCTCCCTTGCGTAACCAAACGCGTGGATCGTAGTATTTTTTGTTTGGAGAATCGTCGCCTGTAGGGTTACCGATTTGACCTTGTAAATACGCTTCGTTTGCTTTGTAGAATCCTAAGATACCTTCCCAGAATGCCCATTGTGTATCTGTATCGATGTTCATTTTGATGGCACCGTAAGATAAAGCTTCGCGAATTTCCTCGCGAGAAGAACCTGAACCGCCGTGGAATACGAAGTTGATCGGTTTCTCAGCAGTCAAGCTATATTTTTCCTTGATGAATTCTTGTGAGTTCTTCAAGATGACAGGTTGTAATTTTACGTTACCTGGTTTGTACACACCGTGTACGTTACCGAATGCAGCAGCGATTGTGAAGCGGTGAGAGATTTTGCTCAATACTTCGTATGCGTAAGCAACTTCTTCGGGTTGCGTATATAATTTAGATGAGTCAACATCAGAATTGTCAACACCGTCTTCTTCTCCACCTGTAACACCTAATTCGATTTCAAGTGTCATGCCCATTTTAGACATACGCTCAAGGTATTTAGCACAGATTTCTAAGTTTTCTTCCAAAGGCTCTTCAGACAAATCGATCATATGAGAAGAGAATAATGGTTGGCCAGTTTCCGCGAAGAATTTTTCACCTGCGTCCAAAAGACCGTCGATCCAAGGTAAAAGTTTTTTAGCACAGTGGTCCGTGTGTAATACAACTTGAACACCATATGCTTTCGCCATTTGGTGAACGTGGTAGGCACCTGAGATTGAACCCGCGATTGCTGCAGCTTGATTTTCATTTGAAAGGGTTTTTCCTGCGTAGAAAATACCGCCACCATTTGAAAATTGAATGATTACTGGAGAGTTAACAGCTTTAGCAGCCTCTAAAACAGCATTAACTGTATCAGTACCGGTAACGTTTACTGCTGGAAGAGCAAATTGATTAGCTTTTGCGATTTCAAATAGCTCTTGAACCGCGTCTCCATGCAATACACCTTTTTGAGTGGATAAACTTGACATAATGATTTTTTTTCTTGGGAAATAAATATAAAGTACCTGATTTTCAGCAAGTAACAGCCAAAAATACTAAAATAAGTTCAATTTCAAGGCATAAAAATGAGAAAAATACAATTTTAGTGGTCAATCACTAGTCACTAGTCGCTAGTCGTCTGTCGTCAGTGGGCCGTGATCAGTGGGCAGTTTGCAGTCGATAGTCCCAGTCGCTAGTCATCAGTCCGAATACTTAATCGGAAAGCAGGATAAATGCTCTTATCCCTCCACAATTTTCAATAGTTTAATATAGCTAGTATGCAGAAATGCGCAAACCATTCAATTACACGATGTGATTTTAAATGAATAAGCCAGGTTCAAGCCTATCAATGTATGTGAAGTCATTCCGTATTCTACATATATATAACTTTTCCTTCGGACTTCGGACTTCGGACTTCCCTCAGACGACTAGCGACTGACCGCTGACCACTGTCGACTTGCGACTGCCCACTGCTTACTTTTTCACCTAATTCCCTGATTTTCAAAATATTTTTACGCAACCTCTTGCACGTATTATTTTTTTCTGTACCTTTGCACTCCCGTTCGACAAACGCAGTTTTCAATTCCGAAAGAGGTTGGCAGAACTTCTCGAATTTATTTTAAACACAAAAATGCGGGTCGAAACAGGGTT
>JACCDZ011113678.1_pt1 | contig 65198 bp, 74 predicted proteins | sample 7449551 | NCBI WGS metagenome assembly JACCDZ01 (sample SAMN15323452, study PRJNA562643) | freshwater metagenome | isolation source: river surface water | place: USA:Blue River Watershed | collected 2017-08-18 | reverse complement strand
TTGGGAGTTGATATAGCATCTTTGTAGGATAATGGGTTACTCCCACTAAAGTAGCTACATTTTGTAGAACTCAGGCTTTACAAATATACATATTGTAGAACTTCTGCGCACTATATGGCTATAGAAATAGGCAAAAAAAAACCCAGGCGGTTAACCTGGGCTCTGATAACTGTGCTACAGTTTAAAATTGTACAATGATCTCATGATCATGAATGCTCACTGACTTGGCGTTGGGTGATACATAGATCAACACGTCATTTACAGCCAGCTTCATGAAGCCGGTCAGTTCAGCAGGGACATGTTTGGTCTCACCTTTGGGAGAGGTAATTGTTTCCACGCTGGCTTTTCCTAAACCAACGGGACGTTTGCCCCTGATGTCAGGGATCTTAATGCCGCGTTCTTTAAGCATACGTTTGTAGTTGTGTACAGAGCTAACGGCAATGTTGAAATACTTGGAAATGTCTTCTGGAGTCTTGCCCTCCATGACCAGGGCCTCCAGTTTTTTTAGTTGTGCCGCCTCTAGTTTTTTTCTTGCCATACAAATGCAATTTTTAAATGGTGGGTTAAATATTTGATGTAGGCTGTGGGGATGAAGGTAATGATAAGTTGCTAGAATTCAAGGCATAGCCATTCAGTTTATCATTATTCATCCTGCAAGCGGTTATAACGCTTTCAGTATTAAGTCTGGCGTAGTGTTCAGTTTGTTTTACAGAACTGTGTCCTAAAAGTAACTGAACAGTTTTGAGTGGCACACCATTGTTGAGGTTGATAGTTGTAGCAAAAGTATGCCTGGCAACGTGTGTTGTTAGTCTTTTCTGCACTCCACAAATTACTGCTAATTCTTTTAAATATGCATTTAATTTGACATTTGAAATCACAGGAAGCGTGTTGTTATATTTCTTGAGGATGTCTTTTGCGACATCATAAAAATATATCACTGCTGGCTCATCTGTCTTCTTACGGTTGATGGTAAACGTTTCAGCATTTATGTTCAGCTGTTTTAGTTTGACCATGTCACCATAGGAGAGACCGGTGAAACACTGGAATAAGAACACATCCCTGACTCTGTCAAGACGATCTACCAGGTGTTTCTTACCCATGATGGCTTGCAGTTCTGCCCATTCTAAATACACAGGATAGCGCTTTCTTCTTTTCATCTCTACAGAATCAAAAGGATCCTGGAGGATATATCCCTTGATGTTTTTTGCATAGCGCATGATACACCTGAAGTAAGTCAGCTGCTTGATAATAGAGTTGTGCTGGCTGAACTGACGGAGGAATGCATCAAAGTCATCAATGAACGCGCGATCCACGCTGGCAATGTTGATGTCATCTGTTCCCCTGCATTGTAGAAAATCTTTGAGGTGGTTGTAACAAACCTCATACTTGCGGTAACCAGACTGGCTCATTTCCTGCACATCTACTTTAGGTTTGATCTTTTTGTCAATGTAATCCCTGAAGATTTCCATGAGGTAGTGATTCTTAAACCTGGTCAGGTAGACATGCTTGACAGATTGCACATCACTGGGGTCGTTAACCAGATGCTGCTGGTTGTAAATCTCTGTTAGTTCCTTACGGATCTTGTCACAGAAAGGCTTTGCTTTGATTGATGTAGTGTACATGTAGTCAAGCAATATCTCAGTTGTCTTTTTGTCATGAGTAAGACGTGCGTACAACCGTTTTTCTTTACCTCTTTTGCGTACAAAAAAATTGATTGTCATATGTGTAGGTGTTTAGTTTCTCACCAATCGTGAGCAACATTTTGCAGTGTTTGACCACTGCTCACGCTTTTGCACAATAAAACAAGGTTTTTCAGACATTCAGGCAAGAAAAAAGCGTTGAACATCAAAGTGTTACAACGCTCATGCGGACCGGACGGGACTCGAACCCGCGTGTTGAAACCTTTGCCTGTCCTATGTTTGAGCGCAAAGACGTGTTAGTTACTCACGTATTTGCACAAAAATAAAGAAGCTAAGGTTAAACTCCAAAAGTTTAAATCTCTGCAGATGACATGTAGCTTTTCACAAAAGCTGCGAAGCTGTCCTGATAGGCGTGTTGCTTATCTGTAGCAGACTGGATCTTGATCACTTGATGGACAGTGTCCAGGGTGATCAGCAGGTTTGTATCTGCATAGAGCTGTGTGCCTATGCCAAAGCCTGAGTCTGTCTGCCAGCATTCCATAGGGGTCATTCTGCAAAAGACCATTTTAGCCAGAAGGTCAGCGTCATCCCAGTTCTTGTGTTCTGCCAGGGCATTGTACACATCTGCTACCAGGTGATTGGCTGTTTTTTCAGTGTAAAGATAGACACGTCCATAAGGACTAATGATCTCCACCTGACCAGATTCCTTGATAATATCCATGTTTTCTAGCTTTAAACCTTATCCATAGGGTTATCCATGTTACTTGAAGGCTGAACACATACTTGTGGTTTTCCTTCATGCGGGTTCTGAATACTGCTGCACCCAGGCCAAACCTGTATGCATCAAATGTGAGTAATACTTGCATTACTTTCCTGTTGAGCCAAACCCTCCGTCACCTCTGGAGCTATCCGAAAGCTCTGCTACTTCTTCAAATTCAACCTGCGGGTAAGGCATGATTATTAATTGACCTACTTTGTCACCAATGGCATACACGTTGAGCCATGCTTCGCTGCCATCAATAAGTTTATAAGTCACTGTCTCTTTGTCTTCACTGACATATCCGTCATGAAAAAGCTCTGGCTTGAAGCGTAGCTTGATCTCTCCTCTGTATCCAGAGTCAATCACGCCAACAGCGTTAGCCAGGTAAAGGTCCATCTTGCTGATGCTACTGCGCGGAAACACAAGTCCTACATATCCCTTAGGGATTTCTACTGCAAGGCCGGTCCCATACTCAATGTAGTCATCACCCTCAGGTTTACTGATAACAGTTCTTGAGGTGCTTGTCAAATCCAAACCAGCATCTCCTGGCTTAGCGTAGTGCGGGATCACCGCATCTTCATGAATCTTCTTGATTCTCACTTTTACATTACTCATCTTCTATGCGTGTTTCAATTACAAACGGGTGAATGGTATAAGACACAGTGGTGCTAAAGCACATGTGCTTTACAAAATTGCTGGCCAGTGAATGAATGTTTCTGGCCCCCACCGGATTGGCGGAGTGAACGCTGATGTGAGAAGGAAACAAAGGCTTTTGCCTGTGAGATTCTCTAGCGTGTGCAATGTCAATAAGGTGCATCAGGCAGTCAACGCCTGTCTTTTCCTTAAAAGTTTGATACTCAATGCTGTGATTACCTCTTGCCTGATTTTTGTAGTAATCCTGCATGTGCTCATCAGCAAGGTCGTGATCAAAAGAAATGTAGTCAGGCATACCATTAGCCTGGATCCACCTAACAAACTCGTCATAATTGCGCACAACTGCCCATGGCTCATAGCCTTCAAGGGTTTGCGTTGGGACGCGCACGTCATCTAAATAAAGAGCTTTCATAGGAGGTGGGGAAAAAAGTCTACAATATTACTCAACATCTACAAAATAACCAAGAAAAACCTGGGATCATTTCTAACCCCAGGTCACAAACTTGGTATCCTATGTAATTAGGTGAGTGCGGTTATGAGGGCTGCAATGCATGCGATGCAACATACCCCAATAATAATCATGGTGCCATAAGCACCCATCTCTTCTCTGCGTTCGCGTTGCGTTTTCATCATGCAAAGATTAAGTAGCCAATAGCAATGCCGGCCAGTGTGTGTAAAATTCGGTAGTAGGTTTCCTGCTTCATAGCATTCAGTTTAGTCGTTTTTCTAAGACCTTGATTCTGTCAAGCACATCATGTCGCTTGTAACCAGGCTTTCTGGGGTGTTCAATGTGTTTTTCAAGTACTTCAATTTGAGCCATAATTCTACCATTCCTTTCAAATTTTTTGGCTTTAAGTAATAACTCACCAAATTTGCAAGCATCTTCACTAGCAACATGCATTTTCAAAGTTTTCATTTGCTCAAATAACCATTCTACTCCTAAGTTCATGACTCTAGTATTTGACAACAACAAATTTGTTCTCATAATAGGAATGATTGTTCCAGGCACATTGAATCTGATACCCTTTCTTGAGGTACTTGTAGACATGTGCATCATCAGTAATGACTGTTGATTTTGGTTTTATAGGTACTGCAAACACTATTCGCGGAACTGCATCACCGGCACTTTTTTCCCGTGCCTCGTCAAATGTCAAGCTGCTAAGAGCAACTATAGATGCAAGCACTAAGCTTGCTGTTAAAAAGATCTTTTTCATTGGTTTTGATATTTATCCAGGAACATGTCCGCATTTATGTTTGTGTTCAACATACCACATTACTCTGAATGTGCCTAGCACAAAGAAGTATGTATCAAAACTGTTGATATCATCTGTTGACTTGTAGATTCCGGTGTGGTACACAGATTTATCTGTTTTGATTTTCTTAGCAGTCTTTGGAAACTTGTGGAATGCAATAGAGCGTCTCTTTGTCAGTTTAAACTGCTTGTAAAATGTTTTCATGGTTCTTTCAGTTAAAGGGTAAGTATTTTGTCTATGGCTGCCTGCATGTCATGCGGGTGTTGTAGACAGATGTTTTGAATCTGAGAGATAGACAAGCTCTTTTTGATATCCAGGTTTTGACAAGGCTGTTCATAGAACATAGTCAGGTACGCCTCAATCTCAGGTTTCTCAGCTGCAGGTATCAGGATCTGGCGATCTATTCTTCCTGGTCTGATGAGTGCTTCGTCTAACTTCTCAATGTGGTTGGAGGTCATGATCACCATGACATCGTTCAGTGTGATGATACCATCCAGTGCGTTAAGAAAACCACTGAAGGTTAGCTTACTACCTTTGACCAGGTTCTTACGCCCGTCAAATACTGTATCAATATCCTCAAAGAGCAGTATAGAATTCTTAGGTATATCAGAAAGCAACTCTGCAAGTGCAGTATCTGATACTGTGTTTAGTGACAGGCTGCACAGGTTCATGCCGGTCTCCAATGCAATAGCTCTGGCCAGTGTAGTCTTACCTGTTCCTGGAGGACCGTAGTACAGATGCCCGCGTTTGTATGCAATGCCTCTGTCTATGTACCAGCTGCGGCTGTTGATCCAGGTTTTGATATCCTGGATGATGTCAGCTTTTAGTTCTGGGTTTAGGATCACAGAGCTTAAAGATTTCCCTTCAATCTCAGTAGAGCGTTGCCAGTCATTGTACGTATCATTTGTGTAAAGGAGACATTTCTTTTCTTCACCCGGTGCGTAGTTGCGTTGAACTTCTTCCATGAGCTTGTGAATAGCTTTCTTTGCAAAGAAACCAGAGAGCACAAAGTGCTTGAGATAAGCATTGCGGGTGTCAGAAGCATTCTCCATTTTCTCCTTACCAAATCCTATGCGTAAGAATCTACCATACATGCGTTTGTAAAAGAAGTCATTGGCAGGTAACTGGTAAAGTTTTTTCTGAGGCTTTGCTACATTCAAAATGTCAGTTCTGTATTCATTGCGTGTGCTGTAATCACCTGTTGTTTCGTTAGTTATCTTCTCGCGACTGTTCAGATATGACACATACTCTACGTTGCGCAACTTGCCAGGGTTGTTGTCACGCATCCATAAGCTGAGGTAGTAGTACAGGTCATCTGTCTGGTAGACAGTGGCTTTGTATTCACATAAGACTTTGATGCGATTCCAAATCTTGAGAGGTACACCTTTCAGTGACATCAGCACAGCTGTCATTGCCGAAGCAAACGCAGCTGCACTGAAGAACTGATTGGTCTTCATCTGGGTACTTACATACTCTACTATTTCTGACCAACTCATGGGGCTTATTTTAGGTCAAATTCAAAAAGTCCCCAAAGGATTTTAACTGTGCGCTTAGGCTTTGCTTCTACAGACTTCTTTCTGGACACGTTGTTGTATCCATAAGACTCTACGTGTTTGTCGCAAGCTTCCATGACAGCTTTAGCCATAGCCATATGCGGACGAACTGATTTCCACACGTATTGGCGTTGCTTCCCGACACTTACACGTTCAACAATGCCTTTGTTCACAAGCACTTTGCTTACGCTAGTATGGAAACCATGCTTTCTGATCAATTCGCTGATGTTAAAAGCTGACTGACTTTCTGTTGATAGAATGTGGATAGCTTTCAGTAATGTAAACATGCGCTCAATACGCGCGTTAACCCAGCCTTCAGACATGGTTCTTTTTCTTTCTGTTTTCATAAGATAGATGTTGGTTCAACTAAAATTTTAAATTCTCCTGTTCTTATATAGTAACCAGGGATTACTTCTACACCTGCATAGGTGAAGCCTTCACTTGAAATGCCTGCCGGGGCAGATGTTGTACCCCATGCATGGTTTTCTACTTCGCGTCTGATCTGAGTATAGTCTGATGGATTTACCATGCATACCATTTGAAACTCAGGGCTCATGAGCACGGCTGACATACTGATCCTGGCTTTATGAATAGCATTTTCCATTTGATACAGCCTGGTTCCTTCTGCACCTATATAATGATGCGTTACTGTTTCTGTTTCGATACTACCTGGATCAAATCCTTTTTCTTTCTGAAGCTCAGTCTTACGCTCAATCAGCTCATTCTTTTTGTCAACAAGGTTCTTGATGCTCTCAGAAATAGACTGAATGCCTAGGTTGAGATTCTCAATTTCCTCATCAGGAGTCTGAACTGTATGCATGTAAGTAGCTGTTCTTCCTGCAGCACCGGATCCATGTGATATGTTATCAGTTCCGCTAAAGTACTTCGTTGTTGTAAACATGTCTTTATAAGACTTGGAGGGCCATATACCTATAGGGGTAGAATCTGATGAGACAGGGTTAGCGCCTGATATTAATTCAGACAGGTTAAAAGCTTTATGCATTAGCTCGCGGAGTTCTTGATCTGTTCGCTCGTAATAGTCATGCATAGCTGAATGTAAGTCAAAGTTATCTTCTGGTTCCATAGGCTAATATTTTAAACGGATGTAGTAATTAGTAGTGTCATCTCCTCCTAGATGAGCACAACCTCTTTTAAGACAAGTCAGGGTACCATGATGACTTTCAACGTTAAAACCAACTCCATCTGCATCTAAGACTTCATAAGGTTTTCCTTTTCTTAAACTTGCTGACAATGAAGTTTCTGCTACTGTAATCAAGGAACCTTTGCGTAGCTCAGTTTTACTGTCAATTCTCACAGCAAGTTCTTCTTCAGGTGATGGAATCTCCTCATCCTCATCAGGAATGTAGATGTTGTTTTCACGTCTGTACTGAAGTTCCTTACTGATCAGCTCAAGGTGCCATGCTGGTCCGCCATATTCAATGACAGCTTCCAGGTGGCCGTTGGTCATATCACAAAGGGCAATCCATTTTAATGGTTGCTTGCCATCTTTGCCTCTGGCTCCACGTGTTGCATACTGACGGACTATTTTAAAAGGGTCATTAGCGTATACTTTGTTTAGACTATGTGGTCCACCACCGCATATCACACGTGAATATTCAGCCAATCCTCCATCAATGGAAAGATTACCACATGAACAGGTAACAAAATCATGTCTGGCATAAGAGGCGATAGTCTCTTTACATACTAAGCATGTACCGCCATTGTAAACTAACTGGTTTTCCATGTTCCTTCTTCTATGTCATACTTCACTTTAGATGAGTTGGTATCGGGGTCATCTTTCCACCCGTGTGTGCATTGACTAAGTAATACTCTCAGAGCACTGTAGTCTTTGTAGTTATCCCAGTCATTATAACAAACAAACACCACATACACATAACGAGGATCGTCAGGGTGTAACGTTTTTATTACACCCTTATGATCAAGTCTTCCATGCCATGTGACTTTGGTACCTTCAGAAAATACCTTGGCCATGACTAGAATGCAAATGAGTTTCTGTTATATGTCTCACGTGCTGTGTAGATCGCTTCTACATAGTATTCTTTGTTGGCTTTAATCATGAATTTACCATCAGAAGAACAGAAACCATACGGCAAATGACCGTAATGCTTGCGCGCTTCTTCATTGAATTTTGACTCTGCTGACATTGACATTGAATTCTCAGACTCAACAGCAGTTGCTGTGTTCATGAGTGAAACACGCTCTTGTTCAAGTTTGTTGAAAATCAACTTGAACTCACCAGGTTTAGCAGAATAGTCTAATTCATAGTCATCATTGTCAAAACCACGTTGTTGAGCATAGTTGTCAATTTGTTCAACAATCTGACCTTCAGGAGTGTAACGTACACGAATGCAGCTTACATACATTTCACGATTACCATTGATGAGTCTTCTGAAATGATCAGCTGGAGATTCTCCTTCAATTGAGTAGTAGTTCTCAAAGATGTGTGACTGTCCTGTTTCAGGGTCAGTGAACTTGTAGTTCACATTGTATGTGCCTTTTTCATTGTCAGCGTTAAAGAACGACTTGAATACAGATGGACCAACTTTGTGAAGGTTCACTTCATTGATGATAGAGGTCAAGATGTCAATGGTAAGGAACTTAAAGTAAGCAACCCACTCAAGGATATCTTTCTCAAACTCTTTATGCAAAAGTTTGTCATCAAGAATTTCTTGTACTACCTCTGATGAAAGAGAACCATAGTTCTTGATGTAACGGATACGTCCTGGACGGTCAATGAAGAACTCAGAGATCTTTGTGTCGTTAGACGTAAACAACATCAAGTGCTTGGTAGCTGTAGCAGTACCATCCACAAAACTTAATAGTGGCGCAATGGCTCCCATGTTTTCGTGGTTGATGATCTTTTCAAATTCATCAAACATGAAGCACAGAGGCTGTTGAATGTCTTCAAAGAAACCCAGGTTGTTAATGGTATCACCATCCACCAGGATCACCGGTAAGCCAGACATGTTTGCCAAAGTCTTTGCAGTAACTGTTTTACCACAACCCTTCAAACCGTTGAGCAATACACCCATGTTCTTTTCAGAAGCACTGAATGATGTCAACGCATGGTTAATGAACTGAGATTCAAGGCCGTAGACTTTGTGGCCAAATTCAAAGCGGTCACAAATTTTAGTCAGGAATGCACCTGACATAGTTATGACCAGTTTCCAGACTCCTGCTGGAATTTCGTCAAAAGAGTTTTCACCAGACATTTTGCTGATGGTAGAGGCATTGCCTGCCCATTTTAGATTCTTCATAAGGCTATTGGATCAGTAAAAATACAAAATAATTTCTTTATGTAGAGGTGCATTTTAGAGACTTTGCTCTATATTGTGTCTTTAAAACACTTTTCCACATGAGAAATGCTACTAAAGCCCCTCATAAAAAGAGGGGTCGTCCATCATCTAAAGAAGATGGGATGGACATTTTAAAACTTGAGAACAACATTCCAATGCCTGCAAGAGGAGTCAGGGATCCTGAGTTCATTGCAAAAGTTGGCGCTATTCTCACACACATTAAACCTAAGCAGTCCTTTGTTGTACCGAAAAAGAAGGCACACTCTGTAAAGAAGGTCTGCAAATCAGATCAGTATTCGCATATGGTGGTGCGAATGGCTGTTATAAAGCCTGAGGAAAGGTTTGTGCGTGTATGGCGTGTCGGCTAACTGATGTTGTAGAACAAATAGCCCCAGACTTAAACATCTGGGGCTTGTTCTTTTATAGAGTTACCGTGCTCTTGATCATCTTGTCAACCTTGCGGGACATGTAAGAGGTCAATTCACGTGGCAATTCTTTGATGTTCGTCATCTTGATGAAGTAGTCAAACATCTGCTCAGAAGGTACGCTTTCTTCAATGGCAATCTGAATCACCTGAAAGCCTAAAGCCTGGGCTTTGCTCACTTTGATGCGGGTGTCTTTGATAGACTCCTGCCCGTGATAGTCATAACCTGCTGGTTGACCATCTGAGAGAACGAATAACAAACCTTCATTGTGCGTGAACTGACGAATACGTCTTGCCGTAGCAATGATTGCATCACCATCACGGTTGTTAGAGCGAGCTTTCACTTCACCAAGGGCAAAAGGATCTGTTATACTACCTTTCTCGCGGTAGATCTGCATGTTCACGTTATGAGGACCACCTTCATCTGCTGTGTGTCCATAGATGTACAGATCTACATCCGGCATCTTTCTGAACACTTCGTTGATGAAAATAGCTGCCTCACGTGCCTTTTGGATCTTTGAACCATCCATGGAACCAGATTCGTCAATAAGTACGCCTACAGTGATCTTATTGGTCTTTACGTGACCAATACGCTCATATATAGTAGGTACATTCTGACGTGCTTCTGCAATCTTGTTGGTATCCAGGCGACCTGAACGCATAGACTTGAGAACAAAGGCGTGGTCCTTACTTTTGCGTTGCAATAACTTTTGCAATACAGCAGCTTTGGTCACATCAATTTTCTTCAAGGCACTGCGATAGTTGTCCTTGGTGGATTCTTTCACAACGGTTTTCTTCCAGACAACTTTTCCTTCTGCAATGACACCTTCTTGCTCATAACTGTGATGCATAGGAGCCTTAGGCTTTTCCTCATCCATGTCTTCGCTGAAGTCTTCCATTTCTGCCTGGAAATCTTCATCGTTCGGTGCTTCATCAGGACTCATTGCTTTCATCATGGACTTGGCAAGTTCATCCATTTCTGACTTGGACTTGGAAGGAGATTTCTTTGGAGACTTTTCATCTCCATCTCCGTCACCGTCACCATCACCTGGTCCCTTTTCTTCCTCCTCTGGTTGTTCTTCTTCATCAATATACTTGTACACGATGTTGGCCAGAGAAGTAGCCATGTTGCCACATTCTGAAGAGGTTTCAGGAATACCGCCATGCTTTTTGAGCAGGCGCTCAATTTGCTTGATAGGTTTGTCAAACTCTTCCAGGGTGTCAGGATCCAGGTTAGCAGGGTAACGCAGCATCTTTACGATCAGGTCCATCAGGCGCTCTTGTTTAGAGGCCATTGCATCCGGAGCTGGTATGTTACCATACGTATGGTCTTTGTACTTCTGAACAAACTTGAGGTATCCTGGTAGGCGGTCAGCAAGTTTTTTGTCAATACGTTCTTTGTTTAGCACAGAGAACATAAGGTCAGAAACCTTACCGCGGTGTTCTGCACGCATGGTAGCGGCATATTCACTGTGCGTCTGCATGGTTGCAAGCGCTGCATTCTGAATAGCTGCACCATAGAATGCATCCAGTAACTGAGGATCATTGTCCTTGTAGTTACCGTTTTCATCACGCAGCATCTGGATAGGCACCTGGATAGTTTGTGCATCATCACGTGAATGTCCTGTCTGCGCGTTTGCGTTGTATTTGTATCCTTTGGGAACACCAACTACTCTAAACATGGAACCAATCATCTTGGCTGCATTCTTTAGGGTTTCGTCACTACGGATAAAGTAAGAAGAATAAGAACTTCTACCTTTATCCCAGCTGAATAATCTCTTTGAATCATCAGCATATGTGTAGGCATCTTCTGCTCTACGTCCAAACCAGTCTTTTACTAATTTACTCATGTCTTTCATGTAATTGGGTAGGAATTGTAAGAAAAGGGAGAGCTGTTACACTCTCCCGTTGTTCTTACTATAGCTGATCCTAACAGCTTTAAAATGCAGAGATGATAGACAACACCTTGCTACGCTCAGACACACCAATGCCATCTTCAAACATAGGCATGATGGTAGCAAGCAAAGCTTTGTCCATTTCAAATCCGTCAGTCACCAAGCTTGCAGCCTGGAGTGTGTGACGAACTGAGATAGGAGTGGAAAGTTCCTGCTCTTTGTACTGCTTACGGATTTCGTTAGCAACTTTTACAATGGCAGAAGCCGGACGCTCCTCAAGACCTGTGCGTGAACGAAGGACGTTGATCTCATCTTTCTCAGTAGGATAACCTACTTCAACGATGAAGAAACGGTCCATCAAGGCACGGTCAATAGCGTTGGTACCAGAGTACTCAGAACCAATGTTAGCGGTTGCAATAAAGACAGTGTCCTCATGCACCGGTACCATGCGCTCTGACTCTTCTGAAGCCACGTCAATTGGCAAGTAACGTCTCTTGTCCAAACATGGGAAGAGAATGTTGTTAGCTGCCAACGGGCTACGGTTCAACTCATCCAAGAGAACGATACCTCCAGATTTGATGTGGCCCACAAACGGAGCGTACTCAAATACAGAGTGACCCTCTTTGTTGAGACGGTGAACACCAAGAAGAGCAGACTGCGCATCTTGCACAGTTCCCATATCCTGGATGAACATTTCTTTTTCCATGGCTTTAGCCAGGTAAGAAATAAGTTCTGTTTTACCACTTCCAGTAGGACCCACAAGCATGATGTTCTCACCACGAAGTACGTTACGTACAAGCAAGAACCACATGTCCGGGTCAATGTGGAAACCACAGTCTTCTACTGTAGGCACAGGGTAATTGGCAGCAATGGTACGGCGTAAGTTTGTACCAGTAGGAAGTTCACCACCAGCGATAGGCTTAGGGGCAATCTTGCTATCCCAGTCAAACTCATAGCCAAATGCAGCAAACTGTTCCGCTACACTCTTGGCCATTTCTACGCCAAAATCAGCGTGGTCAATCATGTATTCTACAGTGTAATCTGCAATCGCATTGATGCGGTCTTTGTCAATACCTGCCATAGGCATGAGCGTTTTCTCATACATGATGGCGGTTACATCCTCTTTGCGGATGTTCAAATGATCAGCTTCTGGAAAGTCAAACTTTTCAGCACAGAAGATAGTACCAAGCGGGTACTTTGCAAACTCAGCAATAGGTGCTGTGATGCGGATGTCTTCCAAGCTACGTGTGAGATCGCGCTCAAACGCCTGACCTGATAAGGTCTTTACTTGATAACTTGTTCCAGAGATAAAGCTTTGTAATAGGATCATAACTATTTGTTTTTGGTATTGGGTTACATAATTCTGAAGCCATTGCAGTTTTCCAGGAAGGCGGCAAACTCTTCCAACTGTCTAATAGTGGTACTATATGCAGGCATATACTCCACTTCTTTTACCTGTGGTAACTCGTAAAAGAATACGGATACCACCAGGTCATCCAATTGCTGGATAACATTTTTGTCAAGCACTTTGTATCTGGCCAGTCCTCCGCTTACGGAGATACCGCGCACATACCAGTCGCCAGTACACATGTAGATGTTCTCATGGCCTTTTTCTTTCATGTCACTGACCAGTTGGTCAAAAATGACAGCCAGGAGTTTGCATTGCACTGGATCACTGACGCCTTTGTTGTTGTTAAACTCCAAGGCTTCCAGCTCATCTTCCGGAATATTCAGATTGTAAGAAGCGTTGAACTTCCTGATCATCTGCTGGATAGGACGCCAGTCCCAGTTACTGCTGCTGTAGCGGTAACCAGGTGAGTCTTGTTTCCAATGCTCATGTGCTTCCCAGAACTCGTGCTTTTCCTCCTCACTCATGTCGTCATAGTTGTGAGGAACCTGAGGTTCAGGTACGCTGCTTGTGGGCTTTAACCCATAGATGTCTACACTCATTTGGAGTTGTTAATTTTTTGTTAACGGAATACCTTAGGGTAGTCACCAGTGACCACAGGGGGTAGTCACCAGTGACTAGTAAGGAAAGAGAAGAATATAAAGAGAAGAACCGCCACTTTTCAGGGTGGTCACCCATGACTACCCTCTCTTGATATTTTACAGGTTTTTGAAGTCTGACACATTGAAGTTTGGTGACTCAGAATCATCGTCATCATCGTCACTTTTTCCTTCACCGTTTTGCATCTTCTCCTTGAGATTGTTCATGTACTCTTCAGCTTCTGCTTTTAGAGAAAACAAAGCACCGAGATCACCATCTTGAGCAGCCTTACGTGCACGTTTCTCCAGGTCACGAAGTTTGTCCTGAGCTTCTTTTGGCATTCCGCTACTGCTTGATGCTGCTTCAACAGCTTCAAATCTTTCAATTACTTCTTGACGGTTTTCTTCCAGCTTGTGTAAAGCCAGTTCAATCATACCAAGAGTTTCAAACGGACGACCTTTTACGTTGATGGCAGTGCCTACAGGGATACCTTCGTCATCTGTTTCAATACAGATCAGTACGTGGTTAGGAAGATGTTCTTTGCCAGTTTCTTCTACAAACTTGCGGATTGTGTCAATCATTGATTTTGACATAGGATAAGGATTAAGGGATTACTACTTGGTTTTTGGGTCCATCAGGTTATAAGTGATGGTCATTTGGCTGGATGGATCATAAGTCCGGGAGATGACTCCTTTGTCTATGAGCTCTTTTAACAGGCGCTGCACAGTGGACTTACTCTTTCCTGTGTATTCAGCCAGTTTCTGCAGAGAAGGATAGCAAAAGTTCTTACTACCGCACAATGAGCAAATAATAGCATAGAGTCCTTTTGCATCCAGTGAAAGACGCTCTGAGAAAGACACTATGTTATTTACTCTACCGTAATTCATCTGCCAGCTTCTTGAAAGTGTCGTCACATTCTAGTAACAGTTCAACAATAGGCTTGAGTTTGTTCACGACACTAACAGATAACTTATAGTAATCTGTATTGCGGAATTCGTCAATTTGCTCCTGGTTCACCTTGATAATGGTAGCGCCTTTACCAAACGGGGTGTCTACAGGCTTGGAGATCTGCTTCTTTTCAAAGCTTTCTTCTAGGTCATCTACGTACTTCTTGAAGCGGAAGTAGACGATCAGGATCTCCTCATTGGAGAGGCCACCGAATCTGACGGCAGCACTCTCCATTGTGGTAGTAGTTTGTTCGCTCATGGCATTGAAACTGTTTCAGGGTTGATGGAATAGAAATTCTTTGGCAGAAGTTTTCTGCTGATGAACTCATCAATGACCTGTTTGGTACCAATACCAAGGCTTCTCAGAGTTACATTCTTGGGGATGTCCAGATACCAGTCAAAGTCTTTAGACCCGATGTTGGCATTTGGAAACAATGCATTCATCAACTTGGTCTCTGCGTGGAAATACTTCTTGGCTTTGAGCACATGCAATGCGCGCTTAGCTTTCTTGTAATCCTCCACAATGCGAGAGATAGTTGCTGGAGACATTGAAGCGATTTGTTCAGGTGTGTATTCTTTGATCCCGTACATCAAACGGCGGTACATTTGACGCTGAACCAGGTTGAGATGCACTTTCTGCATGTCTTCCATGGATGCCTGGATGCGTTGGGTTCTGTTTTTGGCAGAAGATGCCTGGAAAGTTCTGTCGTAACGTGTCACGATCTGCTTGCCATTCTTGTCATAGGAAATGATTCCTTGTGCAGTTGCTGTGATAGATTGAAACTTGTTCATGGTCTGCTTTTTTAAATTGTCAGTAATGTGAAAATAGGATGTTGTAGAGTTCTCACCAAGAGTTCTACAAAATTGTTGTCAAAAAAAAGACCAGCAAGGAATGTAACCTCACTGGTCCCTGATAATGTGTAACTTAGGATAGTCTTTTTGTAGAAGTAGTTCTACATTTCTTTGCCTCCCTTACGGAAGACCACCATGTCCAGGTCAACAATGTGACTTAGCAGGTGGGTCACCATCACGGTGAGCATAGTAACGGGTGCACATACGGCCATGATGACATCCATCACGCTTAGTTCACCTGTTTCCTGAAGGGTTTGGTAAAGCGCGAAAAAGCCAAACAGGTACAAGAACACGCAGTAAACAATAAGTAGCGTCATAGGAACAGGTGTTTTTCTGGTTTCATAATCATGAATTCACCTTCCAAGTGATGCTTTGATGCTGTCTGCATGATCTCTTCTTCTGTCTCGCCTTGCAGCATTACAAGAGCCCCTTCACTGTCATGCATAAAGCATACGTTTTTAGGGCTCTTGTGTTTCTCCTGGATGTACTGCTGATACCAGTATTCATCATCCAGGTGTTGATGTTCAGCTTCACCAAGCTCTTTCTCACGAATTTGCATGGCGAGTTCTTTCATTTTGCCCATAGTAAAACTTTGGTTTTAAGTGTTTAGGAATTAGTCATCCTGTAGAAGCGCGAGAAGCTCAAGCGCATGGTCTGTGATCTCCATGGTGACGTCACGCTGGAATAGTTCTTTGAAAACTATCTTATCAGCTTTGTCAGAATAAGGATCAACATGATCATCAAGCTTCATGACAAGCACGGCCTCTTCAAGCGTGCAGTCATCTTCAGTAGTAGCGAACACAGCAACCAGGCCTTGTTCTAATTCAAAGTCCACAGTGAGTGCTTTGATGGTGTCTTGTTGGTCAAAGAGACCGGCCTGAGGTGGCTCTACTGAAAAGGATTTGTACAGTACAGATCCTGATTTGAATGTGTTGTCAAGAATAAGCTTCATGAGTTTGACTTTAAGTTTTCTTTGAAATCACTGGCGATACTCTGCACCAGTCTGATGTAGTTTGGATCCTCTGCGTAGTTCTCACGCAGGTAAGTGTAATAGGCTGCCTCTGTACGGATCTTTGACAGAAATGCACACTGGTATAGCGCGTAATCAACTACGCTTTCACGCCAGTTGTTGTACACGGCATGGCCTAGTTCAGTTCCGGCATTGGTAGTAGCACGCTGACGCGCTTCTTTCATGCCAAAAAGGTTGTTATTGTTCTTGAAGATCCTGCTAGAGAAGTTACCTGTCTCAATTCTGGCCTGTGCGTACACGATGTGCGGGAACTTGAGATTAAGTTCAAGCAAGTATTCTTTAAGCTTTTCTTCAGAGAATGTGTCCACTTCAGTGATACTGATGGACCTTTCTAGTTGAGTAACTGCGGGAGCGTCATTGCGTCCCTCTTTGAACCCCAGGAAAAAGAGCATGGCAGCGATGATAGCGCCAATGGCTGCAAAGCTACCGATTTGTGCGACTTTTAATGCATAGGGTTTTTGATACTTGATAGTGTTTTTGTCAAACATGTTCTGAGAAATTAGTTATACTTCAGTTTCTGGTGTATCAGGAAGGATCTCTGCGTCAGAGACACTGTCAAACTTTCCTGTACGGGAGTTGAAGAGCACAGCTAAGCGCTCATCTTTGTTGGTTGCCTGGCCATGCATGAACTTCATAAGGTCCTGCTCTGGCACAATGGCCTTGAGCATCTCAAGTTCTTCCGGTGACAAGGTATTGATAAGACGCGCGGTTTCATGAAGAGCCATGACGTGCACGTAATCATCGTTGGTGACCAATACCTCTGCACATTTTGGACAGAGGGAGTTGATATGGTTATGAAGATCTTCAAACTTCACGTTGTCAAGTGTGTAATCACATTTTGGATTGTCACACATAATGGTCCCTGCTTCAGGGATTTCTACTGGTTTATTCATAGGATTGGGGTGTAATTTGCAATTCGCGAATCAAGAATTACAGCTGCTGCTGCTTTAGTAATCATCCCAGTAGTAAATGGCAATGCCAATGTACAAGGACAGTACAATAAAGTCAAGTAAAGGCATTGTCAATAGTAGTTATGATCATCGTCATCATTCAAGTAGATAGAGTAGATCAAAGCGTACGGTAGTGCTATAAAAAGTAACACACCTACAATTTGACCTACGATTTCAAACTGACATATCAAAGTAATGATCAGCACAAGTGCAATAAGTGTAAGCGATGTTTTTACGTGGATGTTCATGGCTTAGGATTTAAGAGGTCCAGGCTTGCACTATGGCATGACCAATGATGACTGGAATTGTGAGTACAAAAAATACAAACAGAATGCACAACCAGCCACCTATCATGATGATAATTGGTTCATCAGCGTCTACTTTGATAGCCTGACCTATATAGTAACCAATGCCAAAAAACAGGGTAAGTAGGACTGCTAATACAAACAGTCCTACAAAGAATTCTATCACTATCATGACCTAGTTGTATGCGTCACACTTAACGTGCATCTTGCCGCCTTTGACTGGTTTGTACTTGGTTTTGTAGCAATCATAGTCTGCGTACTTGGTAGATTTGCATGATGCGGTCAACGCCACAAGGCATGCAATAAAAAATAACTTCTTCATGTGTAAATAAAAAAGGGTTAAACTCTAAATGTGCGTGGAAGTTTCATAGTCGCATGCGTGTCCCCACTAATAAGGTATTGTTTGCCATTTCTCTTGCATTTACACAAGATACTCGTAGCGCACTCACTGTTCGATCGTCCTTGCATATGGGCCTTGCTGTCAGGACTTCCACAGCACATTCTTTATCTTCAGTTGCTTAGATGTGCTTAGCAACAATGCTTTTGAGAAGGTCTTCGTGGCTCATGTCAGAGTCTGCAAAGTGAGCTTCCAACATGATGTCATCTGCAATCTCGTTAGCGCTAGGATAGCCAACACGAGTTGAGAAAGAAGGACTATCACCGCAATAATTGTGAATTGTGATAGAGTAAGCAGATGTGCTGTTCTCTTCCTCAATCTTTGACTCTAGCTCATTTATCTTTTTGCTGAGCTCAAGTTTTTGTGCATAGAGCTTCAGATACTCTTTGTAATCTTTAGACTTCTCTACTGCAGCTTTTGCTTTTTCAGCATTTTCAGCATTGATGTTTCTGATTTGTTCTTGTGCACGATATGCTAAAATGTTAGCAATTGAACGGTTGATTTTGTTCTTAGACATAGGATAAGGGAATAAGAAATTAAACTTTGTATTTGCTCCTGTCAGGCTGGATGCTTGCCAATTCGTTGTACACTAAGTCTTTAGCGTGAAATTTTGTACAGGCATATGCAATGCGCCTGTGTGTGTTCCCGTCTGGGAGTGTAACGTAGACTGTAAAGTTTTTACGTGATTCCATAGTCAATAAAGTTTTGAGAACAGAGGTGACGGCAGAAGTGATAATCAATCACAACTGAGTATTACTAACCTTTAAACTGCAAATGTCTCTGCCGTCACATGTTCATACCTGCTAGTAGTTAGTAGTAGGTAAACTGTTCAAGTAGTTCTGTGCGTGTGTAAGTCAGAGAGTCCACCGGAATTGCTTTGACCTCTTCTTTGTTGGCTACATGTAAGATGAATGAGCCAGGACGGATGTTCTCTTTGGCTACAACGTAACCAGAGAACGGCTGCTGACGCGGTTCTTTGAGTACTGCTATGATACTCAGTAGTACACCCAGTGACAGCGCAGTAAACGGTAGCCAGTGTTCAGATAAGAATTTTCTCATGGTTCTAGGGATTTAAGTTCGTCCTGGTATATCTGGTAGAGTACTTCTACAGTATAGACCTCAGCAAAGTTTTGATTGAGACCTTTTACTTGTCTTTGCAGTGACTCTCTGATGATCCACTTTACAAAGTCTTCAGGGTACATGTTGCCAGGCAGATCATCAGATGATTCATCTGTAATGACAGTCATTTCTTTTCCTATAACGTTAACGCCGTATATGTCATCAGCATCATAGTAGTATAGGTCATAGTAATCACCATGGCCAACACGGTACATATGATAGTTGTCTATTACGTTATGACACATGTCATACCATGTAACACTAGCCCAATTTTTAGGTGGACCACCTGTGTCATGAATGACGCCATATAATGCATCAGCGTCTTGGTTAAGCCAGCTCCAATCACGACCTCTGACTACAACGGCTCCGATGTCCTGGTGTTTAACGGATACCTTTGCGCTTCCTGTTTTAACTGTTGTTGCCATGTTCGTCTAGATAAAGTTGATACAATATTTGTGGGCTGTAGGTCTCAGCAAATGTCTTCTCTGTGTGTAGAACCTTTGTTGTTAATGCCTTGTCTAGAACCCACTGTACAAACTCAGATACGTCTTCAGGAAGCTGAGGTGGTTTGTTATGCTTGGGATCTTCGTAATAGTAAAGGTCATAGCAACCATCAGCACCTACACGGTAGTGATTGTTACTGACATATTTACCCTGTTTATTCACCCAGTCAACGCTAACCCATCCAGGTTCATCAGGTTGTTGTTCTAAAATAAAACCATAAAAAACGCGTGCATCCTGATCTTTCCAATGCCAATCTTTTCCTCTGACTACTTTGGCACCAACGTCATGGTATTTTACAGAGACTTCTTTGTGTCCTTCTTTTACTTTAGTAGCCATAACTATAAGGATAAGGATTTGCTGATAAGTAGAGGGCAATGATCACGTCTGTTTTGTAGGCTCTATAAAAACTTTCACTTTCTCCCGAAGGATCCATGACATGTTGTGTCTTGGCCCATTCAAACATTTCTTCAAGATCATATACACAGATATAATGTGTTGCATCATTGACAGTAAAGTAGTCAGTATAACCTGTTCTATTTCCATCTGAGAAGAACCAATCAACTCTGAACTGATCATCTCCATTCTTTCGCTTTAGATCAATTGCAGTGATGACACCATAAGCAGCACCTTGGTCTTTTATTCCTCCTGACGTATTTTTATGTTTGCGTGCAACTTTTAAACCTATGATAGGTTTGCTTACTGACCATAAAAGATCACTGGTAGGAGCAGACCAGATTTGTTTTTTAGGTTCTGCTTTAACCCTAATTGGAGTCAGTTTATTTTTCAGTACAAATACGCTCATACTCACAAATCAATAGTTAAACAATAGAGGCGCCTTTATGGTTATCCCAGCGCCAGCCAACCTTTTTCTTAGGATTTTTAAAAGCGACCGTCAAGTCTTTTCCACTGCAGTTTGGCAATCTTCAGTGCAACTCTCTCCTCAGGCGTCTTTGCAAATACAGAGCGATCAATTTGTACTTTGTACTTGTTGATCTCAATTTGCAATTCACGTCTTCTGGAGTTAGCCTCACCGTTGCTGCCATTCGTGTCACGTGGTACGGACTTAGCGATGACTCTTTGTGCGAAGTGTAACTTCATAGTCAAGGAGACAGGACTCGAACCTGTAAGACCAAGATTCCTACGGGTAGATAGCTAATCTCCTCGTACTCAGTCGCTATGATATGCGTTGCGTTTACCATTCCGCCACTCCTTGCTAATACCTCACCCTGAGATTCCAGGTGAGTAGATATTCCCGGTTTCCTGTTTGTAACCCTGCGGGTCTTACCCCATTGTAAACGTCAGTTCTTACGGTGGCAGAGCTGAACGTTGCCCTGTGATTCCACATACGATTGCCTTAGGGTGGCACTTTTTAACCCTACCCATTGTTTAAGTCTTGGGTAAAAGACTCTGAGTATCTCTTTCTCATTGCAGTCAGGGCAGGATTCGAACCTGCAACATGCGACCATTAAGGGTGAGATACCATTTCCTCATTATGCACTACCTGACTCTGTTGCCCGTGCTTTCCGGGCTGTCAACAACTTGTATTTTTGCATTATACCAATCACTAGGTTGTCAGCTTTGAAGTCAGGGCAGGGAACGACCCTGCAGCTCTCAGTTAATCGCTGAGTGCTTTACCAATTAAGCGACCTGACTCTGTAGGCACCGTCACTACTATATGGTGCCACCTACCAAATCCTTCCTTGCGTAAGTAAGTAGGAGATTTAAAAATCTCATTGGTATGTTTTGAGGGAGAGAACCCCTCTGTGTTGTAGAGTTTGTTTACTCTCTTATATGATAGCATTCCTTTCTCAAAGGAACAACACAAGCTTATGCATGACATACCCAGCAGACACCAAATCTCGACTGAGCGGTTTTATCCCAGCCTTCACGCATAGGTAAAAAGAGTACACATGCGAACCGGTAGCCCGACAGGGTGGCTTTATCCCTGCTTTATTCTGCAGCTGCAGTCATGCAATGTTGTAGTAGGAGTTATTGATCTTCTGAGAGCTCTTTTTCAAGTCTTTCAAGTTTGATGACGATCTTGCCTTCACCAAACTCTTTGTCAAGTTTCTTTTGAACACCGTTAATGGCGTCATCAAAGCCTTCGTTGTAGACTCTCTGTACTTCTTTGTCTACAACCTCAGAGTTTTGGATCATCTCACGCATCTCTCTAAGTCCTCTTGCGTACTCGTAGTGTCTCATGACGTTGATAAACGCAATAAACGAAGCGAAAAGGCAGATGCTGACTAGTCCAAGCCAGGGCTTTTTAATGGTGACAGAGAAAGGTTTGAGTGTGATCTCTGAATCAGACCACATCATGAACAATAGGCCAATGCCAATAAGGCTAAGTGTAATAAGAATAAAAGGTTTCATAGGTACTGTAAAAAAAGGGGTTAGTGTTTCTTGTTAACTGGTATGATCGTGTCTCCAACTTTGGCATTGTCAAAAACAGCGTGTTGTATGGTCATTGTGCGACCTCTGCCGTCCATGAGTAGGACATAAGGGAAAAACCCGTCTGGTCTTCCCATACCTTTGACTATAACTGGAGGTCTAAGCTCGTCCAAATCTGATATATCGTGCGTACTGTCAGAACAGCTTGCCAGCAATACTGTAAAGGCAAGTAAAAAGAAAATATTCTTCATGTGTAAAAGGTATTGGTAAAACAAAAAGCCCCGGCTGTTACACCAGGGCTGAAAGATTTAAGACATGAGTGGTAATGCCTCCATGATAAGGTCTCTGAAGTTGTTTAAGAACAACTGAGCTACTTCAAAGGATTGAAAAGATAGAAAATGACGAGTGAAAGTAAATTCTGTTACCATAAGACCACCATCACCTTCCTTATAGATGATGCATTGCTTATCTTTAGAATGATCACGCCAATCAGGAGTCCATCCTTCACGATACACCTCACGCAACTGAGATAACTGAGCAAGAGCAAGAGCTGCTTCAGCTTGATCTTCTGTTGCAAAAACATTTTTATCCACAGCATCATTAATGTTCACACGATCGACTGAAAAGATCTTTGATAACTGGCTGCTAACGTAATAGCCCTTGATTTTCTTAAGTTCCATCCATGATTTAGGCATACGTTCTTCAAGAGTAAGAGGTTTCTTTTTGAAGACAATTTTACCAGGTATGGTGTTTTCCTGGTCAAATTCATAGCCTTCAGGGATTTCAACAACCAATGATTCAAAAGTTGGTTCAGTCGCTCCAGCTCTTTCGGCAAGCTTTTCAACTAGACGTCCGCGAAGCGTAGCTTTTGCTTCATCTTGCTTCTTTTTAGTCTTTGGCTTAGGCATCGCAATAGGAAATTCTTCACCTGTCGTGTCCTTATAGTATCTAAGGAGACTTATTGGAATTTTAGGTGTGTTGCCGGCAGCAACAGAATGCCAGAATTCATTATGAGAGCCATAATGTTGGCCTGTACATCTTGACCATTCAAAAGCGCGCTCAAGCACGTTTGTATTTTCTTTTTTGAAGAATTTAGCCAATGTCTTGTATGGCTCTGGTAGTTTAGAAATTAACATAGGATATAGAAAAAAATTAAACAATACTACTTGTAGGTGTCCAGGAAGGACGTGTCCACGGTCCACTGATGCTGAGAGCGCTGTCTCCAGACTTCAAAGGACTGGTGTAAATACTGTATAGCCTCAACATAAGGGATGTTGTTGACATGACAGAGCTGACTGACCACAACATTCAGTTCACCCTTGATCTGTGCAAGACCAGGATGCTTTACTTTGTGGCAGTTGGGACACAAGGCAATAATGCCGGTGAGTGTCTGTGTATGGTGAGTATCATCATAGCTCCAGATCTCATGTGCTTCAACTTTGTGCTTAACGCCTTGGTTGGTACCAACGTCACCACAGATCTCACACACGTTACCAGCGTTCTGATAACACTTTTTACGGATGACGTCCCACTCTTGTTTACTCACCTGTGATCTGACGTTGTCATACCAGGAAGTCTTAGGGACAAGTTCAATAGTTAGCTTTAGTTCAGCCATAGGAATCAGAGTTTAAAGGGTGGGTGAAAAAAAGACTAGAAGTCGTAGAGAGAATGCATCAATATCTCTACCTTTCCATACTATACGATGCATTTCTTCTAACAACCTCACGTGTATCCCTACACGTTACAAAGAAAGCTTCTAGTCTTGGTGGATGGTTTTCTCGTACTCTCACAAGGTTGCAACCCTTGTATGCGGTAGCCACTGCACATTACTGTACTTCATATGCTACTACCATGGTATAGTATCCACACGCTCAGCATTACTGATTGTGTTTACCTGCTTGGATGAGAGTATTTAACAGGAGTTGTTACCTAAACCCCTGTCAGAAAATGGGCGTTGGATCAAAATCCCTCTGCACTCAGTTGTAATAGTTTTAGTCTTATTGTGCTATAACTATCAGAGCAAGACTCTACAATACTTGCATTACAACTGTCTACCCTTGGGAAGTAGAAATGGTGCATTACATTGCCTCACTAACGCGAAGGCGGGACGCTTTGACTCTCTTTCACTAGAGAGTAATAACACTATATATAGAAGTACTATATAGACATAACATCATATAGCACTACCTAACCTCATAACATAAGCTATCACTCACGTTCAGAGTAACATAGCTATCTATTGCGGCGGTTTTAGGCTGTTTCTGAGGACATTTCTAGAGGTGAAGAGATGGTTGGAGGGTGAATAGCCACTCACACTCACACGCACAGCAACAAAAAAACATATCTGATTCTCAGATAGTTAGCGTTGACTTGTCTCATTTCTGTATATATAGAGTATAAGAGAGCAAGAAGCGGGGAATGATCCGCACGTCTTACTCTCTATATATACTCATACACACATGAAATGCGGTGATCTGCTACTAGAACGCAGTGTTCTCAGTTTCTGCGTGATTCGCAGTAGCAGTAATCTCAGCGTTCTCAGTGACAACATCGTGCTGAACACGCTTGTCAGTGTCCTGACCTGTTGGATCATAGAAAGAGAACCTTAAGATTCTTTCTCCACCCACAGTGAGTTCCTCACCATCAGCACCTGCACGCTTGATGTAACCAGCGATGTTCTCTTCATAGTCACCATCTTTGCGGATGAAACGTTGAGCCATATCTGCTGGTACTTCAGACTCCAGGAATTCTTTTGTCACAATGTTACCAGGGACAGCGAGACTTGGATACTGCTTTAAGAAAGCCTCCAAGGTCGTCATCTCAGCGCGCAACAAGCAGCTTTTCTTTTTGTTGCGGACCCAGCCACCATCAATCACCATAGCATTTTGCTGTAGCTGGATGTAGCCAAACTCAGGGTTAGACTTATAGGCGCTAACAACCTTTCCGTCCTTGTTAGGGACAATTTGTACTTTAGACATACTTGTAAAAATTAAGAGTTAAACAATTGAGTTAATACCTGTTTTTTTTGGGGGGTTATGGGTTGTTTGTAGAAGGTTGGTTGAAGGGTTGTTGAAGGGAAAGAACAATGCCTTCAGCTCAGGGTGGTTTTCTAGCTTCCAGTTGGGATTACCCCCGGAGGGTGACAGGAAAAAACACTGTGGGAACTGTTACATTAACACAGTGGGAACTGATACTTTCAAGCACTGCTGATCAGAGCGAGGTGTTACCCCCGCCCTGAATCAGTGCAATGTGCTTTAGAACGCAGCGTCTTCGTCCGTGATCTCCGCGGCCTGTGCTACGGCTGGTGCATCTGCGCGTGCCACGTCATGCTGAACGCGGATGTCCTGCTCTTGACCAGATGGATCGTAGTCAGCAAAGCGAAGGATGCGCTCGCCACCAACGGTGAGCTCTTCTCCGTCCTGTCCCGCACGCTTGACGAAAGGCGCAATGGCATCTTCGTAGTCAAGTTTCTTGTTGAAACGTGCGGTGAACTGACCTGGAACTTGAGACTCCACGAACTCGCGTACAACGATGCGACCTGGAACAGAGCCAGTCTTGCCGTGTACAGAGAGGAAAGTCTCAAGAGTCTTGGTTTCCGCACGCAGTAACGCTGAACGTTTCTTGGTGCGAAGCCAGCCTCCGTCAATCACTTGCTCCATGCTCTGAAGCTGGATGTAAGCGAATTCAGGGTTAGACTTGTAAGGACGGATAGCCGCGCCTGTTTCAGTTGTAACGATGGTTACGGTGTTGTTTTGTGTGCTCATGTGTGAAATGGGGTTTTAGTGAATAATAAATGAGAACTGAATGTTTTGGGGTGTCATGAGTTGTGTCTTGGAAAAGGTTGTGAGAGTTAATCCCACAACCAGTTTCCTGTGACGACCATGCTGATGACCCATATCAACACTGAGATAATGCTCATGATAGGTGCATCATGTACGTCAGTGAATGTTGCTGATGATACCAGCGCAATGAACGCGGTCAACGCAGTAGCAATGATCAATGCCATGACAAGAGAGATAACAATGAACATTGTAACTTGAAATGGCATAACGGTGTTCTTAAGGTTCTTGAGTTTCATATGAGTTAAGTGTTAGTTGAACAATAGATACTGGACCATTTGGGGTGTCATGTGTTAGACCCTTATAGAGCAACAACACAGATCAGATCTCTCTTTTCTGTGTGTGCTCTGGCTTGCGCAGGTGTGAGTAATGTCACTCACCTTTCTCCTTGCAGAAGTCTCTGTAGTATGCATACGCCTCTCGCAGAGTCTTTGCAAGGATCACTGTTCCTGCAATCACGAACTGTTTCATGTGCTGTTTGTTTTAGGATCCTGGACTTCATGGGGGGTAGTGGGTTGACGTGCGTGGGCCGGGGGGTGTGGCATGGGGGGTACCTCTCTCTCTCCTCCACACAATTCTCCATCCGCCGTTATGCCCTCACGTCCATAAGCCCGCCTACTTACTTTGGAGTGTGCGCCCCAAAACAAAAAACCCCCAGGGGGTACCTGAGGGCCTTGTGACAGGGTGGGGTGTCTTTAGTAATTGGTGGTTACCATTACCATGTCTTTCTCTCTGGAGAGTTCCGCTTCAAAGTGAAGGTCTACATCCAGACCGGCAACACACTTGTAGAGTAGTCCACCGTCAATGGAGACGTTGATGCCTACTATCTGACGTGCCTGTTGGGTGGTGTCTGTTTTGAGGTAGACGATCTCACCCATTTCAAATTCGTTATTGAGTATCATGACTACTTGTATTCAAAGTCCAGGATCTGACCCACTAAGTCTGAGCGGTGGTTATGTTTGAGCTTGATCCACTCGATCCCTTTGATGTTCTTACTAAGTTCAATGGCATAGCTCAATCCATTGTACTCGTCTCTGATGTCCTTTTGTTCGTTGTCACCATTGATGATGATCTTACCGGTTTTGCCCAGGCGTGTGAGAATGGCAAGCATCTGTGCTTTGCTCAGGTTCTGAGCTTCCTCTACGATGAGCACATCGTCTATTGTCTTACCGCGGATGAACTGGACCGGCAGTGCTACTACGCGTCCGTCCTTGATGATCTGTTCGATCTTACTCTTGTCGTAACACTTTACCAGGTTCTCCATAAAGGCTTCCAGGTAAGGATTGAACTTCTCTTCCATGTTACCAGGCAGTAAGCCCAAAGAATTACCGACTTCAATGGTGGCTCTGGTAACAAAGATCTGGTCGCACTCCTTCTTGAACAGGAAGTCCAGGGAAGTCTGTGCACTTACCAGGGATTTACCGCAGCCTGCGCGTCCCGTGACAATGACAATCTGGTTCTCCCGGATGAGATGCTTGGCATGCTTCTGCTCCTCATTCAGTTCTACCAGATACTTGATTTCGTTCTTACGAACTCTGTTTGCAGGTTTCATAGGTATTGATTTGGATTGTTAGATGAATAGGCTGGTCAGCAGCTTACTGGTATACAGTCCCAGCAAACTACCAATGGTGGCACCCGATGAGTACCAGATGCGCTCGGCCAGTGTGCCAAACGCAATCTTTTTGATGTTGTAACTCCACACCATGGAGATGGCAAAGGCCGCAAATAAAACACCCAGGTAAATCTCCTTACTCAGGAAGACGGTGTTGATGGCCACAAAATACACCTGCAGTATGCCGGTGCCACAAAGCTTGAGTTTATCTTTCATAGGTCTACAGATTAGAGAGGTCAACAACACAAGCAAGATCAAGCTTTTGAGTTTAAACCTCTACAAATATATGAACAAATTTGTAGAAGTTAAACTTGTTGAGTATATTTGTAATGAAGAAACTCTACAAAATCTAATATCATGGAACAGGAAAAACCAACAAAAACCAGGGAAGAGATCATTGCCTGGTATGAAGACCAGTTAGAGCTGGCAAGACTACGCACAGAGCTGACAGAGCTTAACAGCCGTGCGATTGTAGCAGAGGCGCAGATGCTGGAAGCACAAATGTTCCTGGCAAATGCCAATCATCAAATGAAACAAGCACAAGAAAAAGCAGCTGAAGGAAAAGGTGGTGGAACTTCTTCAGATGAAAAACCAAACCTCGAAGGTTTAAAGGTGGTTGAATAAACCACCTTCCTTCTTTTACCCAAAACCAAATGGAAGACAACATGACTTACGGACAAAAAGCAGTAGGCTTATCGTTCAACCCATCCTCAAGTGACGAGGTAGGAAAAGCAAAGCAAGGATGTGCTGATTTGATTGATCAGATGAACACTCTTCGCAACATGACAACCAGCCAGGAGCAAAAACGCCTGTGCTCTATTGCAATCACCGAATTGCAGGCAGCACAGATGTGGGCAGTGAAGGCTATTACGTGGAAAGATTAATAACCAATATACCCTATGAGCACAGAGAATTTTAAACTACTCGGCACACGCGTATTGTTAACGCGTCCAGTGAGACCGAAAAGTTCTATCCAGCTTAGTCCAGAAGCGGAAGCAGAACTTGACAGAGAAATGATGGATAAATGGACAGCACTTGAAGTGTTTGCCATTGGAGACGAAGTAACCCATGTTGAAGTGGGTCAGAAGGTTTACGTACCAGTAAACTATTTACAACACGCAGAGGTGGTCGTGTTTGGTGAAGAGCAGAAGATGCTTATCGCTGAGCGTGACATTGCCATTGTGTGGTAGCACAACCGTGTACCTCCTGTCAACTGCTTACTGGTTGCCACAGGAGAGTTCGTCAGATGCAGCCGCGGTGTAATTCTGACTAGCTGTGAAAGGCCATACTAGACTAGATGTCGCTTTCACCAGGATCCTAAGCTAAAGTCGGGGATCTACAGTGCGGGGTAGAGCAGTGGTAGCTCGCCAGACTCATAACCTGAAGGACGGTGGTTCGAATCCACCCCCCGCAACAAATAAAGTGTTGCATTGATGTAAGCGTACAAAGCCAACATAACCCGGCAGCAGGTGGAGCTGCTAGACTGAACACCTCGCAAATGTTCAGGCAATGGGGTTAATGAGGGTGGAAGTCCCTCATGCAGCACGCAAAATTAACCTATGAAAAACCATGGAAGTAAACAAAGTACAGAAGAAAGTCCGCGTAAGCTCTTTTGACCTGGTCAAGTACCAGATCATTACCGAGCTGGTCTTCTTCAAGCAGGAATATCTCATTCCTTCTGACATTGAACTCCTCACGCTTCTTGCTATGTGGGGACCGCTGGAGTTAAGCGCATTCTGCAACTCTGCCGCCAAACACATTTACAAGGATGTCACACCAGAGGAGTTTTCCATCCGTGCACAGAACGTGAGAAACCGCATCACAAAGCTTGTGAAACGCGGTATTGTGGTAAAGACCGGTGCCAACAACAAGTTGGTCCAGATCCTGCCAGAGCTCACCATTCACCGCAAAGGGAACATTTTGTTAGACTATAACTTCTTAGCCCTTGAATCCAGTAAAGCGTAAGCAGATCAGTCAGCAGACCGCAGATAAACTTGGTCTTGATGTCAGCCTGGTGGATGACGTGGTATCATTCTATTTCCACACCGTCCAACGTAAACTGGCAAGACTTGACCATGTCAACGTGAATGTCCCTAACCTGGGAACGTTCGTGTTAGTTAAGCCCCGCGTAGAGTCCAAACTCCAGCGATATGAACAGTTCTGTGAGAAAGTAGATGAGAGTGAAAGCATCAAAGCCTATGAAACCAAGCTTGAGGTAAAACACCACATTCAAAACTACAAGAACGCCCTATCGTTTTTAGAAGCAGAATCTCAGCGCAAGACAGAAGTGAAACAGAAAAAGAGACAGAGATATGTTGAAGAACGCGATCAAAGTGTGGAAGGAGCGCAATAAGATCCTTGAAGGTGTACGCAACAGCGTATTCAAAGTAGAACACATTGAACAAATAGCAGAACATCGCAAGGCTATCTGTAATTCCTGCCCTTTCTTTAAGACGAAGGGTGAGAAAAACTGTGTTGCTCCTGGCACTCATCCCTGCTGTCCGCAGTGCGGATGTTCCCTAAAATTTAAGACCCGCTCACTATCATCCTCATGCCCAGAGGGTTACTGGGATGCCGTGGTCACTACAGAAGAAGAAGACCTCATCAGAGGAAGTATCAATCCAGAAAACCAAGACTAATGAGCCTAGTATTTCACCCGGAATCACACAGCTATGTGTCTGTGGATCCACAGGACAATACGCGCTGGATCAGTGTAACCACACTGCTTGGCGCACTGAAGCAGCCATTTGACGGCAAATCCATTGCACAGAAGAGCTCTACCAACAAAAAGAGCAAATGGTTTGGTATGACGCCCGCTGAGATTCAGCAGGTATGGAAAAACGAAGCAGATCGTGCGTGTACACTGGGTAACTGGTACCATGATCAGCGCGAACATGACATCACAAGTTGTGATACCATCGTGCGTTACAACTCTGAGTTACCGGTGATCAGACCTATCGTGGATGAGAACGGTAAGAAAATGGCCAGCTCTCAGAAACTCATTGACGGTATCTACCCGGAACACCTGGTGTATCTCAAGAGTGCCGGGATCTGTGGTCAGAGTGACCTGGTAGAAGTGGTGAACGGAGAAGTTCATATCACTGATTACAAGACCAACAAAGAAATCAAAACAGAAAGCTACAAGAACTGGGAAGGAATATCCCAAAAGATGTTCCCACCGGTATCACACCTGGATGATTGCAACCTTAATCACTACAACCTGCAGCTTTCGATCTACATGTACATGATCCTAAAGCATAACCCTAAGCTCAAGCCGGGTAAGCTGACCATCCACCACATTCAGTTTGAAGAGGAGGAAACGCCGGATCAGTACGGATACCCTATTACCAAGACTGATGCGGATGGTAACCCAATCCTCAAGGCTATCATTCCTTACGAGCTGCCTTACCTGAAGGATGAAGTGATGGCGATCATGAACTGGTATAAAGAGAACCACGACAAAGTAATCAAGAAAAAGTAATGAAGGTCCACTTTGATCATATCGCTGGTTTTGGGAAGGTGAAGCATATGGACTTCATCTTCTCAGACCCGTATGGTACACTGGAGGAAGACGAGTCTGGTGCAGATGCACTCAAACAAGGCTGGATCCCGTGGGGTGACAAGTGGTTCAACCTGCGCAGTGTGCGCCTGGAAGTATCCCGCTACTATCCCACTACCACTGTAAAAAAGCTTTCTAAAAAGGTTTCAGCATACAAGGGTAGCATGAAGCATAACCTGGCGGAATATCTCGCGCTGTACGAGCGCTATTGCAGCCACCACGGTTTTGCAAGAGACATTGAGTGGGAGAATTTCATGGACTGTGATGTTTTGGAGTATATGGTGGATGAAAAACTGGTGGGCATCAGTTTGTACAAGATCTATGATGACCAGTTTGTAGCCATGCAGTTTGTGTGGGATTACGCTGATCCAAAACTTTCACTGGGCAATGTGGCGCAGTACTATGAGTGCGCACTTGCTGCATCCTACAAATGCACACACGTGTACCTGCTAGGTGGTTATGAGCACTGCTGTAAGTACAAAAGTTCATTCAGGGGCTTTGAGTTCTGGACAGGAACAGAATGGAGCCAGGATGATAACCTGTATAACGCACTGGTAGATCGTGATGAAAAAGTAGTCATTGAAATTCCTGAGCTATGATGCAGATATACGAACCTACCAACCGCATAGAGGTGACCACACCCAAAGGTCCGGGGATCATCTGGCTGGTAACAGACTACGGACATGAAACAGACACCATCTACACGGTGATCTTAAATGATAGCGGGGAGATGTGGCAATACACACACAAGGACCTCAGAGTAAAACAGAACATAACATTTGGAAGACATGGTAAAACTATTTGACATACACAACGGGGAGGTAGTCCCTTCAGAACACTGCCATACCCTGGCATTTTTAAAACGCATCATGGAGGAATACCCTACGGAACACGTGAAAGTGTACGCCTACCTGTTTTACATGAGTTGCCCTAGCCCAGATCTTAATCCCTTTTTTGACTATCCTGAAAATGAAAAAGAAGAAATTATTCTGTCACAGTTGGAAGCAGAGTTCTCCACGGAAGATGACGCTATTATCGCGGCTTTGGAGCTGTGTAAAAAATTGTATGAGACGCCAACGTACAGAGCGTACATGGGAATCAAGCACATGCTCGACCGCCTCGCGAAATACATGGAAACTACAAGCATTGAGCATGGTAGGGACGGAAATATCACGGCTTTGGTCAACGCTGCTGCAAAATTTGAAGCTATACGTACTTCTTTCAAAGGAGCGTATAAAGACCTTATGGAAGAACAGAAGAGCCAGGTACGTGGAGGCCAGCGACTGGCGTATGATCAAGAGTAAACCAATCGTACTAAGAAATGATAAGGCATTTTATAATTGGTTGTTTCATTACAATGGACATGATGATACATGGTATGCGTTCCACCGCGAGGACATGGAAGCATACTTTTCTAAAAAAGCTACGCAGCATGTGGTCTACCGTCACAAAGAGCTAACCAAGCTGATGAGTCACATGCAGTTTACCAGAAATAAAACCAAATAATCCAACCCTATGAAAACTTACAGAGTAGTTATCCAGCACGTAACGGAAGGGCACATCATCACACGCCCAATGACGCAGATCCCGCGCAAAGGTGATCACGTGTTTCTTATTCCTGACACCTATGTTGTTACCAGCGTAGCCTGGGATCTAGGTGACGCCACCACTGTAATCCTGACTGTTGACCATTTCTCCAACTAATGTACATTTCTGTTCCCACATATGATGCTGTAACCAAAGCCTGGTCCCGCACAGACTTTGAAACCAGGGAAGATTTCCTTGAGTTTCTCTGGACTGTATTCAAGGAACCAGGCAAGTACGAGTTTGATGAAACCTCTCTGCTCTTCAATGCGCAGGCCAGGGTGTTCAACAAATACCGCGTGTTTACCACAGCACCACAGCGTTCTAAGGATTTCATCACTTACTGGGATACAGAGAAAGATAAATGCCGTAATGGTGTCATCTTTAAAAGCGGGGAAAAGACCTGGTATCTCACACGTGACTACTACATGTGGATCAACTTCCTTCCCATCTACAACAAGGAGGTGGGGAAGTTTACGTTTGCTGATGTCCGTGACGCGCAGTACCATCTTGCACTTTATGAGAAGATTGCTGAGGTAAGCTACAAGCACGCGGCAATCCTGAAGAAACGTCAGATCGCATCCTCTTACTACCATGCAGGGCGTATGATCAACATCTTCTGGTTTGAAGAAGGTGCCGTGGTCAAGATTGCTGCCTCCCTCAAAGACTACATCAATGAGAAAGGTACATGGCGCTTCCTGGATGAGTATCGCAACTTCCTCAACACCTACACTGCATGGTATCGTCCATGTAACCCGGACAAGGTAATGTCATGGGAACAGAAGATTGAAGTGAACCAGGGCGGAAGAAAGCGTGACGTAGGTCTCAAGTCAGTGATGTCAGGAACAGCACTGGAAAAAGATCCTACCAATGGTGTCGGTGGTCCTGTACGGTTCTTCTTCCACGAGGAAGCAGGTATTGCCCCTAAGATGAATGAAACGCTGGAGTACTTACTTCCTGCCATGAAATCAGGTATGATCTACACCGGTATGTTTGCCGCTGCAGGATCTGTGGGTGACCTGGAACAGTGTGAACCACTCAAAGAACTTATTCTCAACCCAGACTCCAAGGATGTTCTGGCCGTTGAGACCAACCTGTTGAACGCAGAGGGTCAGACCTCCTACTGCGGATTATTTATTCCTGAGCAATGGTCCATGCTTCCATGTATTGATGAGTATGGAAACTCACAAGTTGAGGAAGCACTGAGAATGATTCTTGCAGAACGCGAGGACTGGAAAAAGAAACTGAAGCCAGACGATTACCAGCTTCGTATTTCTCAGAAGCCTATTAACATTGAAGAAGCATTTGCCTACAGAAAAGCATCCAAGTTCCCACTGCACTTGGTTTCTAAACAGATTCGCAAGATTGAAGAGAGAACCTACTTTACAGAGTACGTGGACCTGGAGCGCGGAGATGATGGTAAGATTCAATTTAAAGAGTCCAGGAAGCTTCCAATATCTGAGTTCCCTATTTCTCCTAAGACAGAGAACAAAGAGGGCGTGGTGGTCATCTATGAACGTCCTGTGAAGGATCCTACGTTTGGTATGTACTACGCTTCCATTGACCCCGTGGCAGAAGGTAAGACTACAACGTCTGAATCCCTCTGTTCCATATTTGTCTACAAGACTGCACAGGAAGTCACCAAACATAAAATGGATGGCTCTATTGAGCAGCACATTGAGCGCGACAAGATCGTAGCCAGCTGGTGCGGGCGTTTTGATGACCTCAACAAAACACACGAGCGACTGGAGATGATCATTGAAGCATACAACGCGTGGACCATTGTGGAGAACAACGTCAGTTTGTTTATCCAGTACATGATCTCGCGCAGGAAACAAAAATACCTGGTACCTAAAAACCAGATCCTTTTCTTAAAAGAACTACAGAGTAACACAAACGTGTACCAGGAATACGGCTGGCGTAACGTGGGTACCATCTTCCGCACCAACCTGATATCTTATGCGCTGCAGTTTTTGGAAGAAGAACTGGATCATGAAACCACGCCTGACGGGCAGATCGTCAAAACCACTTACGGGATAGAGCGTATACCAGACATCATGCTCCTTAGAGAGATGGCTGCCTACCGCGATGGACTCAACGTGGATAGACTGGTAGCCTTCTGTGCACTGGTGGCATTTGCAAAGGTCCAGGAGAGTAACAGAGGATATTCAAAACGTGTTGAGAGAGAGGATTCTCATTTGGCTAATGCTAAAAATTTTAGTAAATTATCTATGAGCAGTCCTTTCCGCCATATGGGAGGGACTAATGCTGCTTCACCAGGTTTGAAACGTCCCAGAAACCCCTTTAAAAATCTGAGGTAACATCTAACAGAATTCACGATGCCAAAAATTGTAAACGCATTACAACTTAAAAATGGAGCAAAAGCTGACTACAACCGCATGGGTACACTTACCCAGCCCGTTCAGTTTTTAGCTGCAGCAGATAAGGACACAGCCTGGGGCGCATGGAACCTTGACTGGTTGGAGATGCAGGGTATGAAGCAGATCCGCAGAAATGCAAGAAAGATGCTCAAGAATTACAAGCTTGCCAATGGTATCATTGACCGCACTGACTACATCGTAGAAGAGGACAATGAGATGGCAGAGATGATTGACATTCTCACTAAGCAAGATGAGAGTGCATTTGAGCTGAAGTTCTTCCCAATCATTCCTAACGTAATCAACGTTCTCACAGGCGAGTTTGCCAAGAGAAATGACCGCATTACCTACCGCGCAGTTGACGACATGTCTTACAACGAGATGATGGAGCAAAAACGCAGCATGGTAGAAGAAGTACTGGTAGCACATGCTGAACAAAAGATGCAGGAAATGATAGACTCTATGGGTCTTGACCTGCAGGATGAACAGCAGGCACAACAGGCTCAGCAAATGATGAGTCCGGAGAACCTGAAGAGTCTGCCAGAAATTGAAGAGTTCTTCCGCAAGGATTACCGCTCTATGATTGAAGAGTGGGCTACTCACCAGCATAACGTGGATGAGGAGCGTTTCTACATGAAAGAACTGGAGAATCTGGCATTCCGCGACATGCTGATCACTGACCGTGAGTTCTGGCATTTCAAGATGAATGAAGATGATTATGAACTTGAGCTCTGGAACCCGGTGCTTACGTTCTACCACAAATCACCTGAAGCACGCTATATCTCCCAGTCAAACTACGCAGGACGCGTGGATCTGATGACTGTGGCAGATGTGATTGACAAATACGGCTACAAGATGGATGAGGAGCAGCTGGCATCACTAGAGGCTATCTATCCTATGAAGTCTGCCGGATACCTGATCCCTGGTCAGCAAAACGATGGTTCATTCTATGACGCTACCCGCTCCCATGAGTGGAACACACAAGGTCCTTCACTGGGCATGCGCCAGTTCCTTTCAGCGCGCGATACGTTTGTGAACACTGGTGATGATATCATCTACCAGATCTTCAACGAAACTGAAGATGCACAGGACTACAACAACTGGAGCCTTATCCGTGTGACTACTGTGTACTGGAAGAGCCAGCGCATGGTAGGACATCTTTCCAAGATTGGAGATGACGGGGTGTTAGTTGATATGATCGTGGATGAAACCTACAAGGTCACACAAAAACCAGTGTATGACACCAGCGTTCTGAAAAACAAGAACCGTGAGACACTGACATACGGTGAGCACATTGACTGGATCTGGATCAATGAAGTCTGGGGAGGTGTTAAGATTGGTCCTAACCGTCCAAGCTTCTATGGCAACAACGATTACCAAGGCTTTGCTCCTATGTATCTGGATGTCAAACCTGTACGTTTCCAGTTCAAAGGAGACTTTACACTTTACGGTTGTAAGTTACCGGTAGAAGGTGCTGTATTTACAGACCGCAATACCAAGTCTATGTCACTTGTTGACAAGATGAAACCTTACCAGATTGGTTACAACCTGGTGAATAACCAGATTGCTGATATCCTGGTAGATGAACTGGGTACAGTGATCATGCTTGACCAGAATGCTTTACCGCGCCACTCTGCCGGTGAAGACTGGGGTCACAACAACTACGCAAAGGCTTATGTGGCCATGAAGAACTTTGGAATGCTTCCATTGGATACTTCAATCACCAATACAGAGAGTGCACTGAACTTTCAGCACTACCAGGTACTGAACCTTGAGCAGACACAGCGTTTAATGTCAAGGATACAGCTGGCTAATCACTTCAAGCAACAATGCTTTGAATCCATTGGACTTTCTCCGCAGCGTATGGGAGCAGTCAATGGCCAGGAAACAGCCACCGGTGTAGAGCAGGCAATCAACATGAGTTATTCTCAGACAGAAACCTACTTTACACAGCACTCAGAATATTTGATGCCACGTATCCACCAGATGCGTACAGATCTTGCACAGTACTATCACTCTACCCGTCCGTCACTACGCTTACAGTACCTGACGTCTATGGATGAGAAGGTAAACTTTGAGCTTAACGGTACTGAATTACTATCTCGTGACCTGAACGTGTTTATCACAACCAAGGTGAACCAGCGCCAGGTGATCGAGCAGATCAGAAACCTTGCTCTTTCTAACAACACGTCCGGTGCATCTATCTATGACCTTGGAAACATTGTGAAGGCTGACTCTATGGCTGAGATCACATCTGTGATGAAAGGTATTGAGCAGAAGACAACTGCTGCTAAGCAACAGGAAATGCAGGCAATGCAGGAAGCTGAGAAGATGAAGCAGGAAGGCGAATCTAAACGCCAGGAAGCTGAACTCAAATTCCAGGCAGAACAAAAACAGCTTGACCGTGAGAACAAGATCCGTGAAGCTGAGATCAGATCTGCAGGATACACAGCAATGCAGGACCGTGATCAAAACAATCAGAGCGACTACATTGACACGCTGGAATACCTTGACAAGAAGGAAGCGCAACAATCACGTCAAGCCCTTGACCGTGAGCGCGAGACCTCCCGCCAGGCTACAGAGCAACAAAAGATTGATCTGAAACGCCAGGAACTACAGGCAAAAGAGCGCATTGCGCAAAAAGAATTGCAAGTCGCGCAGGTCAACAAAAACAAATATGACAAGGAGTAAAACACTATAGCGATATAGTGCGCGAAATCTATGTTGGATACACTCTAAGGATGTAAATCTCAAGGAGTTATTCAGTAGATTATATATGAAGAGAAGAACAAGAGAAACCCCACTAAACATAAGGTATGGAGAACAATAACCAACAATCATCAGTGTCAAACGTGACGCTGGAATCAATAGATGATTTTTTACCAATGCCAGGTGCTGAGAGCGTGGTTACATCAGATGATGATAACGCGGATGACAAGAAGCCAAGCATTTTTTCTAAAGGTGGTCCAGTGGACACAAGCTTCTTGGATGACGACCAACCAGACGACCAAGGAGATGAGGATCCTGAGAAAAAGAAAAAGCCTGCTGAATCAAGCGCTGCAACAGCTGATGCATTAAAGGACTTGGACGAGGAGCTTTTTGGTGGCGATGAAGATGACGACCAAGAACCGACCAAGAAACCTGGTAGAAAAAAGATTGACAAATCAGGTTTGGTAGAGACATTCTCCAAGCTGATTGAAGAAGGCTCACTCTTCGCTTTTGAAGATGACAAGCCACTAGAGGAGTACTCAGTAAAAGATTGGCAGGAACTTATCCAGGCCAACATTGAGGAGAAGGAAAAACAACTCCGTGAGCAAACTCCAAAAGAGTTCTTTGAATCGTTACCTGAAGAGTTGCAATACGCAGCTGAGTATGTTGCCAAAGGTGGTAAAGACATTAAAGGTCTTTTCCGCGCACTGGCACAAGTAGAAGAGACTCGTTCACTGGATCCTTCACAACCTGAGCATCAGGAGCACATTGTACGCCAGTACTTACAGGCTTCTGGTTTTGGCAACGGTGACCAGGATCTGATTGAAGACCAGATTGAAGAATGGTTAGAGTCAGGAACTATTGGTAAGAAAGCCTCTCAGTTCAAGCCGAAGTTAGATGCCATGGAAGAAGAAGTGGTAAAACAAAAGCTTGCACAGCAAGAGCAGTTCCGCCAGCAGCAACAGCAGAAAAAAGAAGAGTACATGGATCGCATCTATAACACTCTTAAGCCTGCAGAGCTCAATGGTGTTAAGCTTGACCCTAAACGTCAGAAGTTCCTTTGGGATGAACTGACCACTGTCAAGTATGATTCCATGACCGGGCGTCCAACAAACTTACTTGGTAAGTTGCTAGAGGACTACCAGTTTGGTAAAGAACCACGCTACGACCTGATTGCAGAAACACTTTGGTTACTTTCTGATCCTGATGACTACAAAGAAAACATCAGAAAGCAGGTGGCCAGCCAGGTAACACAAGACACAGTTCGCAAGCTGAAAACAGAGGAAGCAAGACGTATTGCTACCAATGTTGGAGCTGAAGAAGAAGAACAAGAAAAACCACGAAGAATACAACGCAAACCAGCGAACATTTTTACAGGACGCAAGTAACAACACACATAACAATTATTAATCCTTTATCCTATGAGTACACCTGTTTTAAACAACGGTCTATTCTTGCGCGACACTAACTATAAAGTGTCTTCGCACGTAGACTCGTACCACTTGGTGAACATGCTGAAGAGCTCAGAGCCTATGGACTTAGGCCCTGTAGATCTATGGGCAATGACACAGAAAGTGGAAATGCCACTCTATCAGATGGCATCATTTGGTGGTAAGAACACCATCATCGTTGACAACCCACGCGGTGAGTACAAATGGCAAACGCCGATCGTTCAAGATCTTCCTTACATCGTTGAGGACGTTGAGCCAGGAGCTACTAACCTTGGAGTTGACGGTACAAACTTCAAAATCAAATTGAACAAGCGTTCATTTGGTCACGGAGACATCATCACTTACGACAAGTACAAAGGTGTCGAATTGTACATCACTGCTGAAGACATCCTCCCTTCTGGTGACGGATTTGTTTACACAGTACAGTTGGTGAACAATGACAACACAAAAGCTTTGGACAAAGCGTATTTGAAGCCTGGAACTAAATTCTTCCGTAAAGGTTCTGCCCGCGGAGAATATGGTGAGCGTTTCTCTGACATCGGAGAATTGAACGCAGGTTTCCGTGAGTTCTACAACTTCGTTGGAGGTGCTGAGGCTCACGTACACTATAGCGTTTCTTCTCGTGCACGCCTTATGGCTGACGGTGGTATGAATGCTGACGGTACAGTTCCTGTAACTGAGATCTGGCGTTCATTTGACGCGAACATCGCAAACGATCCTTCATTAACCAACATTGACGCTATGGTGTCAAAACTTGGTAAGGATTACATCAAAAAAGCTTACGACAATGGTACGTTGACACGTTCATTCGTTACCAAAATGGAAGCTGCTCACTTGACCAAAATTGCAAATGACATCGAGACCTACTTAATGTGGGGACAAGGTGGTCGCATCAAGCAAGATGGTCCAGATGACATCCGTTTGTCTGTAGGTCTTTGGGCACAGTTGGATAACTCTTTCAAGAGAGTATACAACAAGAGCTCTTTCTCTTTAGAGTTGTTCCGCTCTGAGATCTTCAACTTCTACAATGGTAAGGTTGAGTTCAAAGGACCAGATCCACAACGTCAAATCATCGTACAAACTGGTATGGCCGGTATGCGCATGGTTAACGAGGCTATCAAGAAAGAGGCATTCAACACTGTTGGTGGCGGTCTTGTAGCTAACGTTGACAAATCTGGTTTAGGAGCTATCAGCGGTAACAACGCTATGGACCTCAACTTTGGTTTTGCGTTCACAAGCTACACCATTCCATTCCTCGCTAACGTGAAGTTCGTGTTGAACCCTGCGTTTGACAACGTACACACAAATGATATTGAGAACCCAATCATTGACGGTTACCCATTATCATCTTACAACTTCATCGTGTTTGACATCACTGACAACACAAACGACAACATCTACTTGTTGAAGTTGAAGTGGGATAGCGAGTTGAAGTGGTTCTATCAGAACGGTACTATGGACTACATGGGTCGTACACAAGGGTTTGCATCTTCTGGCAATTTCAATGGATACCGCGTATTCATGACCCAGACTATGCCTTCTATCTGGGTTAAGGACCCTACTAAAGTTCTCAAAATCGTGATGCGCAACCCCATCACTGGCGGATCATTCTAAGATCCCTGAAGGCACTGACATACCAGAGGGTAACCAATCCCTCTGGTCACTGTCTTAAAAGGAACTCCACCTCCTCAACCGTCAGCTAACCCTGACATAATACTGCCGCCTGGGGGCATTAAAATCCCCAGGTACTCCTGAGAGCTTGAAACCGTGACGTGGTTCAGGAGCTTTTTACTAATAGCAAGCAACAGAAGAACAAGAAGAAATTACCAACAAAAAGAACAACTATGGAAGTAACGATGATTGAAAAGCATCAAACCTTTAAGAAAGGTAGCACTATTACTGTGCGTCCGTTCATTGACAACACTGGTGCAAACATGGGCCTTGAGCGATACAATATGGTATTGTTTGAGGGCGTGTTCCACGAAGAACAATTGGCATGCCTTGAGTACAATGGTATCAAACGCTACCTCAATGGACTTAACGAGTTTGCTCCTGAGATCAAACAGTTACCTGAGGAAGAGCGTGAAGCAGCTATCAACAACATCCGCGTAACAGTGGCACAGTTGGAAAAAGAGCTTGCTTCCAATATCATTGATCCTAAGGATCCTGATTTCTGGAACAAAGTGAAATTGCTTCGTCCAGACAATGATGAGTTTTGGGGTAAGATCGTGATGCGTTTTGGTAATGAGCCAGTTTACCTGGATCCTTCCAATGACCCATATGACCTTATCAAGCTCAGAGCCATTGAAGCCGGTGGTTTTTCAGTTGTAGCACGTTCATTAGAGCATGCACGCAGCTTGAACAACCCACCTAAGTTTTACCTGGATCGCTTTGAAGAGACGGCAACTGTCCGTACAGAGGTGAAGAAAATGCGTAACAAAGCACTTGCTGAGCTTCAGAAACTCTTTGACAAGAACGCAAACAAACTCTTCTACGTGTGTAAAGTGGTGGATCCTAACTCTACCCAATACAAAAAGTCAACGCCACTGGATGTACTCTATGAAAACATGGATAACTACATCAACGGTTTGACAGTAGACAAAGACAAGCGCCAGACAGCTAAACGCTTCCTGGAGGTTTGTGGCCTGGACATGGAGACACTCAAGCTTCGCGCCATGGTAAAAGACGCCAACTTCTACAAGGTGATTGCCACACGTGGAGATGGTTTCATTTACCACATGAAGAGTGCCAGCATGGTTGGTAAGAATGCTTCTGATGTAGTGGAGTATCTCAAGAATCCTTTGAACGAGGAGATCTTGAAAGACATCACTTCATCTGTAGAGAAGTACTGGAATTTGTAAGAATAGACACCCGCTCTACGGGGCGGGTTTTTTAAGCTCAAGATGAATAATAACGTACTGCAAATAAAGATCAAGGAACGCCTGAACAAACTGGCCTCACTGGACTATGACAACATTGAGTGCTGGCAGATTGCAGAGGCGTTCAACAAAGCTCAGATTGAGTGGGTACGTAACCAGGTACATGGTAACAACCAGCGCAAAGAAGGAGATGAATCAACCAAGATGTTGATAGACGATCTTCAGAAGTTATTGGTGGAGTCACCAATTACGCTAACAGAAGCAGATAAATACTTTGAGTCTGCGCTCATTCCTGCTAACTACCTGTTTTACAAACGCTTGAGTGTAAACAGTGTTACGCAGTGCTGTCCGGCAAGACCGCTTACAGTGTATCTCACAGAGATGGCTGATGTAAGCAATCTTCTCACAGACCAGTTTAGAAAGCCTAGTGCAGAATGGGGTGAGACATTTGCCACCATGATCGCTAACAGGTTCCGCATATACACCAACAATGAGTTTGACCTGGCTAATGCCAAGCTTACTTACTACAGAAAACCAGTACAGGTAAGTTTTAACGGATGTGTGGATCCTGCAACAGGAAACGCCACCACAGACGTAGAGTGCGAGTTCAAAGATGACATTGTTGAGATGCTGATTGAAGGCGCTTGTGCTATCCTGGCCGGTGACATTGAAAGCTGGAATCAATACCAGCGCGCAAAAACTAACCTAACAACAAACAACTAAGATGGATTTTGCATCAGAATACAGATCAAGACGCCTGGCACGTGCGACCACGGAAGGGCCACAGGAGAAAACCCTTGACCAGCATGTGGCAATGGTAGTATCCAAATTGATGAATGCAGCTGTGTCTTTTCACAAGTTGCACCTCAAAGTAAAAGGAGCAGGCTCTTACGCTGCACACAAAGCATTGAACGAAATCTATGACGCTCTTCCAGGCCATGCAGATGATCTGGCAGAAGGTTTCCAGGGAGCAACAGAAATGCTGTTATCCTATGAAGAAACAGAGCAAAAGGTTTTGAATTCTGTAGAGGAAGCAGTATCTTATATAAGAGAGCTCTACAAGTGCGTCAATGATCTCCAGGCAGTTATGCCCTACACTGAGATCGTCAATGACCTGGACAATGTAAAAAGCCAGCTCAACTCCACAAAGTACAAGTTGGTCTTTCTTTCATAAACGACATTTTTTTTTTAACCTATATTATTAACCCCAAATCCTTAAACAACCATGGCTTATTTTCCACATGCGTTTCAGAAATTGTTAGCTGGTACTAACGGTTTCACAACTGCTTATGGGTCAGCTACCACTGCGTTGACTGCGGGTAAAATTGGTTTGATCAATGCTGGTAACAACACCATCATCGACACAACTGGTTCTGCTGCTTACGGTACAACTCCATTGGTATACTTGGCTCAGGGATCTTTTCACACAACTGATAAGATCGGTCCTTTCCACGGTGGATACAAAGAGACTGTAAAGTCAAAAGGTATCAACCCTAAATACGTTAGCGCGTTCTACGTAACAGAACCTGCTGACGCTGTACAAAACGTTATCGCTATCAGCGTTAAAGACTGTACAAAAATTGCTTGTGACTCTACATACCGTCTTCGTTTAGACGTGAAAGGTTCACCTGCACTTCGTTTCTTAACTCACAACTTGTACCAGACTTTGGATGCAAAGACTCCTTGTTGTGACGATAGCAACAACAACACTGACCCTGTATCTGTATTGTTACAGTGGAAAGACCAAATCGCTGCTTCTCCAATTGTTCAGCAATTTGTTTCTCCTAAAGTGTTCAACTTGGCAGTTTCTTGCTTTGCTGGTGCTGCAACCACAGCGTCAACTACTTTGACACTTGACGATACATCTGGTTCTGGTGGTTCTGCTCCTGCAGGTCTTGCCGTAGGTCAGTTGATCGTTGGTGCTGGTATCCCTGCTAACACTTACATCACTGCCGTTTCTGGTGGTACTGTAACCCTTAGCAAACCAGCTACTGTAGAAGGTAACACTGTTGCAATCCGAGTTTACTCTGAAGTGTTTACTAACACTTACGCTCCTGAAACTGGTGCTTCTGCCCCTGACACAAACGATGCGTTGTTGATCTTAACTGGTGCGTATGTAGACACTACTTTTGGTGACTGCTCATTCTCACCAATGGATCACGTAGAGTACCAACCAATCCAAATTTACGCTGCTGCTGTAGACGTGAACGGTGATCCTTGTGAAGTTTCTTGCTTCGGTGTATCTGAGCTTGTAGCTTCTTTCCAAGGTCGTGGTTTTGGTGAGACTCTTGTTCGCGAGTTGATCTTAGACAAACGCTACCGTCAGGAGCCTTGGCAACAAGATCCACGTATGCGTGAAGTGTTGAATGACACTACATTGTCAGAAATCAACCGTGGCAGCAAATACTACGCTTACCACATCCTCCACAGTGTTCCTCGTAAGAGCAACCCTACAGGAATGATGGACAGCGACCAGTACTTGGTGAAAGTTGTTGTATCTGCACGTAACTCTGCTTTTGAAACATTCTTCAATGGCTTGTTAACGTCTGCTGGTAACCACGTACAACTCCAAGTGTTAGCGTAAGCTTAACCTAACCTGCATACAGAAAGGAGGGCGAGGGTAAAACCTACCCTCCTTTTTTTGCTTTTGTTCTACAATTTTTGTAAATTCTATTGTAGAGGTTTCATTCTCAATATCCTTAGAAAAATGGCAATTAAACATACACTGGCTTTAGACATTCCAGACACAGCATGTGAAACCATCCTGCGCGTATGGGATGCGTCTGTGTATGGTGAAGGTTTGGACGTTGACTGTCCGCGCCTGGACATCTGGCTTCCTGGTTTTACAACCCCAATTTATTACACGGAGCTGGCGCCTCATTTTGTAAAGAACCTCAACGCGATTGACCTGGGTTTACAGCATCCACAGGATGACTGCTCAGTAAATCTTCCTGACGGTATCTACAAGATCCGTTACAGTGTTTCACCAAACGATAAAGTGTTTGTGGAATACTACCACCTGCGTACTACACGCATCATGAACCTGTACTACAGAGAACTCTGTAAGGTTCAGTTAGAACCGTGTGAGCCATCACCGGAGACACATCAAAAACTTCATGACCTACGCTACATCAAGATGTTCATTGATGCAGCCAAGGCTAAGGCAGAATACTGCCATTCCCCAAAACAAGCCACTGAGATGCTTGCTTACGCAGAAAAGCTGCTGAACAAATATCTGACCGGCTGTTGCGTGACTTGTCATCACTAATACACCAACATATGAACTGTCAATTTTGCCAAACCAAAATCACATGTGGTTGCCAGGAGCGCACTGCATCGGATGGGACCAAAGTATGTCAAAGCTGCATTGCACGCTATGAGAACTTGCTTTTAGTCCAGCAAAACAACCAGGCTAATCTTTCAAATACACAACGCACAAATGCCGAGCAGAAGTAACATCCATATCAACAAAGTATTTGCAGACAGTATCTATGCCAGGTACAAGCAAAAACGCTATGGCATTAAAACATGCAATGCTTTGGTGGATGCAGACTTTGCAAATGACATGCGCGAACTCCTTAAGCGTAACGAGGAGTTGCAGGCTTGCAGCAGAAAACTGGAAGGCTGTGGACTGGACAGGATCCAGGAAAGAATTGATACGCTTTAATACGAAACAATACGCAAATGATACCAAACGACTCAAACGCGGACTGCCATAACCCACGAAAAGGATGCACCCCTGTATCCTCTTCTTGCGTTATATGGAATGGTCCAGATATCCCATGCATCAACCTGTGTAAAGGAGATGCTATAGACGAGGTAGTCTACCAGCTGGCTCTTAAGCTTTGCCAGGTGACTGAGGGCGTATTGGATATCACTACACTTGACTTTAAATGCCTGGTAGCAGAAAACGCTACCGAGCCTACACGTCTTATTGCTATTTTGCAGCTGATCATTGATAAGCACTGCGAATTGGCTGCAGCCGTTGAGCAAGGCGGAGGTGGCGGGGGAACAACCCCAAACACACCTGAGATCATTGCAAACCTTCCTGAATGCCTGCAGTTTACTAACGCAGATGGAGACCTGGTGACAAGTCTTCCTATTGATGAGTACTCAGAGCTGTTGGCTAACCAGATCTGTGGTATCCTTACCACGATTGCAGGACTGACCAGCAACTACACTAACTTGGTGAACCGCGTAGAGAGTATTGAGGAATTTATTGCTAATCTTAACCTGAATGGCACTATTCCAACTGTTGTGAGCAAATGTATCACAGCAGTAATGCCTAATGTAGAGGTTCCTGTTACAGAAGCTGTTTCTGCTATGGAGGCTTTTCTTTGTCAGCTCATAGATTTACTGGGCGATTTCAGCCAGTTATCTGCACTGATAGACACAGAATGCCCGGACCTGGATAATACACCAACACTCAGTGATCCTGAGGTGTTGATGAATGAACTGGGTGGATGGACTGTGGATCCTGCAAATCTTTCTCAGAACCTGACTAACCTTTGGTTGACACTGTGTGACATGCGCGGTGCAGTAAGTAACTTACTTGAGCCGCCTGTTTTACCATGTGCACCCGTATCTCCTTCTAATGTTCAGATCACAAACCTGACACTGGGTGGCTGTACTATTTCATGGAACCCACCAGCAACAACAGGAGTACAGACACCGTCTGCTTACCTGGTAACAGTTGTTCAGTGGAATGGCACCAGTGAAGTGGGCTTACCTGTTGCAAGCGAGACTGTTACTTTTGGAACAAACACATTGGCTGTTACCGGTGCTGATCCTACTAAAATTTACAGGGTTACCGTAGTTGCCGTTTATGAGAACTGTGGTTACAGTTTGCCAGCAGAAGCTATTGGTGCATGTATTTTGACTAGCTATATTGCCAAGCTTTCTATTTCTGAAGTTTCATTAGCAGATGCACCGCCTGTAACATGCGGAGGTATAGAATATGCTGTGGACAGAAGAACGGCAACCTTTAAGCTGATCAACCTTGCCACCGGTGCTCCTGTAATTAACACAGGCGCTCCAATAACAATTGTGGCTGCATATACAAGAACAAATGACTGTATCAGCGGTGACTACAATGTAAGCATTGTAATCCCTACAGGACAGTCCTTTGGAACCTACACCTATTTTGCTGAAACCACTGTTTCCTGTGCACCAGATTCATGTGGAAGTGAATACAGAACATTCAACTGTATTCAGTCCATAGACAATCCTAACATAGCACTGGATGCTGGCATTAACTTTTGCTAACAAAAAACTAGATATAAATGTACCCTAACGAATATTGCCATCAGTGCGATCCAGAACTACCTCCAATAGAGGTTCCACCACCACCGGTGTGTGTAGGTGAAGAGTGTCAGGAAATCTATCCTGGTACTTGTGTGAAATACACAGGTCCTGCAATTTCTTGTCTCAACATTGCTGCCAACGAAAGCCTTAACTCTGTGATCCAGAAGATTGCAGCACGTCTTTGTTCATGCTGTAATGGAGGAGCACCTGTAAACTGCGTAGTTTCAGAGTGGAGTCCATGGTCAGAATGTATTGCTGGCATGCAAAGCAGAACCAGAACAATCATCACTCCTCCTTCAAATGGTGGCGCGGCATGTCCTCCACTTTATGAAGAAAGAGCATGTCTTGAGGCTTGTACAGAACTTTTCCAGGTTGAAATTGCTTCTGACAGTTGTGAGTCTGTGACAGTTTCTTTCATTGATGACGGAAGCGGTGATCATTTTACAGTTTACCTGCTTCAGGCAGATGGAACATCAGTTGATGCTGTAAACATTCAAGGTACAGGCACACTGGACAACTACAGTCATACTTTTGGAAGCGTTCCTGCAGGAATTTACTTTGCTAAAATTGAGAAGTTCTGCACAGGTATGGAATATCCTGTAAGTGCAGTGACTACGCAAGTAACCGTTACTCAGTGCATTCCTCCATGTGATAACCCTCCATACTCAGTTGAAGTGATTGACTGTGAAACTGTGGAAATCACACTTAACACAGCGGTAACAGTACCAGTTTATGGTATTGAATACAAACCTAGCAACGTAGATGTATGGACAGTTGCTGCAAGCAACTATGACGCAGGATTTAGCGGTGCTGTGTTTACAATATCTAACCTCACTGAAGGCATTGCACACACTTTCCGTGTAAGACACTGGTGTGATGAAGGAAATGTTAGTCTTTGGGCGGACACAATTGTAGTACTTCCAAGCTGTCCGGTTCAAAGTTGCTCACGTCCTACTTTTACAGCGGTAGCAGCTACCTGTGACCAAATTGAAGTTACTTTGGACGCAACTTCCACTACTCCAGTTTACGATGTAGAATATCGCGTGCAAAACGGAACCTGGCAGACTGGAGCAAATGCTTTAGATGCAACGGTTCAAGACGTAATCTTACTCAGCTCTCTTGTAGCAGGGCAGGTTTATGAAGTTCGCGTGCGCAGAGTATGTAGTCAGACATTGGTCAGTGACTGGGTGACGGCTTTAATAGACTTACCTGCTTGCGTGACGCCTTGTACAGATCCTGTATGGAGTGTGACTAACATCAGCTGTACAGAAGTACAGGTAAACACGGTTTCTCTTACAAGCGGAACTTCTATTGAAGTGCAGTACAAAGAAAGCACGGCTACCACCTGGTCAGCATCACTGTTTTCTTTGACAGGCACTGTGAACATCACTGGTCTTTTAGAGGACACCCTCTATGACATCCGTGTACGCAAGGTTTGTGGAAACGATACATTTAGCAACTGGACCACAGACACCTTTACCACAGGTGTTTGTCTGGTTACCAAATGCTATGAGGTATTTGTTGGCGCTCAGGAAGGACTAGACGTAGGTACTTACTATGTGAAAGTAACTGATGGAAACGGAACAGTGGATTACCAGCTCATTGACGGATACACTTACAATATAGGTGCTGCCGGTTTTGTGAAGAATGTTTGTTCTTCTACAATCCCTGAGTTAGTGACTGACACAAACGGTACACCTGCTCCTGTAGATACATTGACTTACAATGAGACAGGTGTTTGTACAGGTGGGTGTGACACTACAGTAGTGTTTACATCATTTAATTCAGCATCAGGTTCAAGTTGCTTGATTGCGTGTGACTTGTACAACAATGACCCAACTCCTGTTTATGCAGTTACAAACACCGTGGGTGTTGGTACTGTGATCTACACATCCAGCAATAACATTTCAGGCACAGGCTACCTAAGCATGGGTAACCCGCTCACAGGCGTAGCTTATGTAGTGATTGACGGTGTATGTTACACCATGGATTCTGACTTAGGCACAATCACAGCGTCCAACGGACCTTGTACCACCCCTTAATAAACAATAGCACTGGTTTTGTTGGTTTTCCAGTGATATGATAAAGTGCCCCTGGCTTGAAAGAGCTGGGGGTAACTTTTTAAAAATCAACACATTTTGTAGAACTTATGCAAATTTGTGTAAATTTGTAGAGGTTGAACCCCTTATCCAAAACCTATGAACGTAGTTGAAGCCGTCTACCACAGCCTGAAACGCAAGAAATCAGCTGAGGCAGAAGCCGCCCGTTTGGGCATTTCCCTTACTCAGTATTTGAAGATTAAGGACGAGGTCATTGCAGTACTTCAGACAGCAGGACCCAAGATTGACAGCCAGATTATTGCTATTGTAGAAAGCAAGCTTCTGGGAAAAACGTTAACAGAAGAAGTAGTCGTAGAAGACGAGACAGCTTCAAAAGTCACAGAGATCCACGAGAACGTAGAAGCTGGTACCTGTAAGATCACCGGTATTTCTTCCACAGAACCGCGCAGTCCAGAAGAGATCATTGAGATCTTAAAGATTGACACCAGCAAATGGAAACTTTCACAATACTGGAATAAAGAAAAAGGCAATGGCTGGGTAGTATCAGCCCTTGTATCAAGAGTAGCCCAGGAGGAAGTGGCACAGACCACATTCTTGGAGATCCTTGAGAACTATGAGATTCCACAAATCAAACCACTTAACCCCACAGAACTTGTATGGCTAAACGGAGAATCCGAAGCTGAAGAGGTCTGCGGGGTTTTATCATTACAGGACCTTCACTTTGGTAAGGTAGGCAATGAAGACATGGGTCAGATCCTAAACGACAGTGTGGACTACCTGATCCAGAAAGCTTACAAGTCCTACCAGTTGAAAGAGTGCTTGTTTGTCATTGGTCCTGACACTCTCAATATGGACACCTTTGGCGGGACAACCACAAAAGGAACACCGGTAGAGAACTCTGAGATGGCCACAGAGGCCTATATCAAGGCGTTTGACGCCATTTGCCAGGCTTTGGGTAAGGTTGCCCAGTTTGCAGGCAATGTGCGCGTTGTATTCATTCCTGGTAACCATGACCGTCTCAGTTCATTCCATTTGCTTCACGCAGTTTCCCAGGCTTTCAAGGACTGGGTCAACATCAGTTTTGACATTGACTATGCAGAACGCAAAGTGATCACCTATGGTGAAAACATGCTTTGCCTGGAGCACGGTGACGTTACAGCCAAAAACAACCCGCTGGTATATGCAGTAGAATTCCCTTTCCAATGGGGTACCTGCAAGCACCGCGTACTCTATACAGGACACTATCACGGACGCAAGACCACCAACTTTGTCACAGAGAATGAAGAGCATGGTTTTGTCACCCGCATCATTCCTGCACTCACTTCCTCAGACTACTATCACTATCACAATAAGTATGTTGGAAACAAGCGCTCAGCCATCATTCACCTTCATCACGCATTGAAGGGACTTGTGGGAGAGTTTACGTACACCATCTAATTTGTAGACTTCCAGCTTCCTAATCTCCAAAATTTTTAGTAAATTCTTATTGTAGGTGGATCATGAAAGAAGCAAGAAAACCAGACCTCCACGCTCCACGTTTTAGACGCCTGACAGAAGGCACTGTAAATGCAGAGTTTTACCAGCTATTAAGGGAAAAAGTCCCGGCAGCAAAAGACCTGACAGATGCGCAGATCAAGGAATTGATCTTCACCTTCAATGGTGAGCTGTGGCAAACGGCTATTGATAAACGTGACGGAGTAGAGATCCCTGAGCAGATAGGGCATTTGTTTATAGGTACCTGTCCTCCAAAGAAAAAGAAGAACGTGGACTTTAAACAAAGCGCGGACTATCTCAAGGTGATTGAACACCGCAACTGGGAAAGTGACAACTACCTAGCCAAGATCTTCTTCACTACCTACGGAACCAAATACAGGTTCAAGAACCATGAGCTATGGGGGTTCATACCTACCAGGGCTTTTAAAAGAATGGTAGGCAAGACCTATCCAGTCAATTGGAAACGCTACATAGAAGTTGACCCACACTTAAAGCTGTCGCATGTCTACCGTAAAAACCAGGTAGCCTTCAAAAGGATGGATGAAGCGGAGCAACAGATAAACACGTATAACGAATTTGAACTCTAACCTAGATGATCACAATAGGAGAAGTTATTTCAAGGGTGCGCAACCAGATTAAGTCAGTGAAGCAGGACGCTTTCCTGACTGATCGCTTTTTGTACTCCCTTGCCATGAAGCATGCAAAGCTTCTGATGCGCAGACAAGACAACCTTAACCGCATCATGAAGTTCAACTCTGTATTCCAGACAATGAACTTTGTGGAACTCATTGAGGTGGATCGCGCGCAGGCGCAGTGCCATGGTATTGACACAGGCTGCTACTTCAAACGCACCAAAGACAGACTTCCTGATATCATTGACGGATACTGGGGTCCACTTCTTCGCGGGGTCACTTCAATTGACCTCTCAGAACAGCTGACACCTACTTATCCTACATCCTGGGAGCAGATGGCCAAGCAAAAGACATTCAAGTACAACAAGAAGAAATACTACTGGTACCTGGATGGTTACCTGTATTTCCCTAACCTGGAATGGGACGCTGTCCGTTTGGAAGGAGTGTTTGAAGGTGACATCAGTAACTACAACTGTGATCCTGCAGATGACTGCCAGTATATCCAGGACAAAAACTTCAATGTGCCGGAGTACATGTTTCCTGAAATAGAGCAAAACGTAATGCGTGATCTAGGCATCATGCTACAGATTCCACAGGACGCACAGCACGATAACAGACATACAGCCCACTAATCATGTACACTGAGATCCAATATAAAACCTTTGATGACCTTCTTGACAGTGTCAAGATAGATTTGCACACGCTTGACCTGGAGGGTTTAATTGACCCACAACAGCTGATCAAGGTGGCAATGAAGGTGAACTATGAACTTGGGCTAAAAGTGAATCCTAGCCGCGGAAAAGCTATTGAGATCCACAAAGGCAAGGGTAAACTACCTGAAGATTTCTACGTACTGAACTTTGCATTGCTTTGTGAAGGACATAACGTAGAGCAACAAGCACATCATCATGTCAAAACCTACACAGAAGGTCTTTTAGAAGGAGCTACCATTGGCCAGCAGTCAGCACTATTTGGCCAGGGGAACTTAGTACACCAGCAGACAGTGGTACAAACCATTAATCCTGGTGTGAACAATGTTTCTCACAACCTGAATAACACAAATGTCCTGGTGCAGATCATTGGACCGGACAACACCATACTTTCTTTCAACGTAGTTACTCCAAACAACGGACTGGTTCAGATCATTTCTGAAGCGCCAGTTCCAATTGTTGATTGTAAGATCATCCTTATGGCTTCCCGTCCTGCCTTCTCAGGTGTTACGGGTTCTGCTGAGATTGTACAGGACAATGACGGAAAATCCGTGTTGGCCTACAATACCAATGGCAGACGCGACAGATATAATGTTTTGGTCCCAATGAGGATTGAGAAATCAAAAAGCGTTTCTGCAGATTGTCTCAACCTGAACAGCCACGCATGGCATGCTGCTGTAATTAAAAATGGTTTCCTGGTTACCAACTTTGACGAGGGTGTTGTATACATCAACTACCAGTCAATGATGGAAGACGATGATGGAAACTTGTTGGTGATGGATCACCCTATGGTGAATGAGTACTATGAGTACGCGTTAAAACAACGCATATTTGAGAACCTCTACATCAACGATGAGAATACTGCCAACAAAATGCAGCTGGTAGAGCAACGTATTCGCCCAGCTCGCAACAACGCTCTTTCGTTTATTAACACACCTGACTTCAATGAACTCAGGAAGATGTGGGAAGCAAACAGAAAAGCACAGTACCATTTGTATTACAACATGTTCAAGCGCTGATGAAAGCATGCCAGAAAATTTACAAAAAACTGCTACCTATTCCTATCTATAACACAAGTGTAAATGTGTTTGTAGTAGAGCATATGGACTATATGCAGGAGAACCTGGAAAAACAGGGACATGCGATTGACGTATCCGGATGTGACGGATGCGTTTTTCAGCTTAGTAAAGATGACAGGTTCCAGTACAACATAGTTTTCCAGAAGGACAAACTATCACACAACCTGATTGCTCATGAGATCTTTCACTTGGGAACCAACATGACCAAGGACATTGAGATCCTTGAGGATGAAAGCAGAGCCTGGTTGATAGGTTATCTATCCCAGGAAATTTATAAGATCCTCTTAGCCCAGGGTCTCACAATACAGTTGACACACTAATGAGCGAGAATTTTCAAAATACCAGCAATGTCAAGACCAACGCCTTTAACAAGGGGATGGTTAAAGACTATACTGATATCTACATATCAGAGGGTCTGTGGACAAACGCCATTAATGCGATTAACAACGCACATACTGGTGAGACAGGTTCTTTAGGAAATGAACCGTCCAACAAATACTGTGCGTCTGCTCCTTACACGGTAATTGGTATTGTGCGCAAATCAGGCACGGAATGGGTGATCTTTTCCACTAACAATACAGATAGTGAGATCGGCATCCTGGATGAATCTACATGCAGCTACAATGTTGTTGTTAATGACAAGTGTCTGGGGTTCAGAACAACCAACCTTATTACAGGAGTTGCTAAGAAAAACTACGATTGTACCTATTCAGTATACTGGCAGGATAACTTAAATCCTGACCGTGCTATGAACCTTGACCGCGTTCCTTACAAAGTGATAGGTGACGCCAACGATGATCCTGACTGTTACACTCCTTTATATTCAGATGAGCTGGATTGTGACGCGCTGCGTTTACACCCACTGGTAAAACAACCATGTGTAACTGTTGAGAAATCAGCAGGTGCAGGTCAGCTTAACAACGGTAGCTACATTGCTACTATTGCTTACTCTGAAAATGGCATACGCCTTACAGACTACTCCATTCCTTCTCAGCCACAAGGGCTTTGGGACCATACAGGTATTGGAGGATCCCTGGACATTGTCATAGACAACCTTGACCAGGACTTTAATGAGTATGAACTGGTAATTATTTCTGTAGTCAACCAACAGACTATTGCCAAGAAAATTGGAAACTACTCCGTGCGTCAAAAACTGGTGCATGTAGATTTGATACAACAAGCGCTTGCTACAGTTGACCTGGGACTTATTCCGCTTAAGTCTATAGTGTATGAGAAGAGTGAAAAGATGTTTACTGTCAATGGCTACCTAATTCGCTCAGGAGTAACTTCTCAGCCATACTTTAACTACCAGCCACTGGCTAACCAGATTCTTACAGAATGGGTGGCAGTTGAGTATCCAAGAGACTATTACTTTGGTGGTGGTAACCATGTAGGCTACATGCGTGATGAAGTGTATTCTTTCTTCATTCGCTGGGTCTACAAGACAGGCGCCAGAAGTGCTTCTTTTCATATCCCTGGCCGCATTGCCATGCCCCAGGATGTAGCTACTGTATCTACCCCTGATGTGATCAACCCTGTACAGAACAAAACATGGCAGGTGTATGATACATCTACAAAATACACTGCTTCAGGATCTACTGCTGATGGTGGTGTTATCGTGAACAAAGGAAAGATGGCGTACTGGGAATCTACAGAACGCTATCCAGATGATAACGTGGAAGTATGGGGACCACTTTGTGGCAAGCCTATCCGCCACCACAAAATGCCTTCAAATGAAACCACACACATTCATAACCAGGGCGGTGATAAGATCACAATACTTGGCGTACAATTTAGCAACATTAAGCATCCGGTTGATGCAAATGGTGTTCCCCTAACTGACATTGTAGGATATGAGATCCTGCGTGGTTCCAGGGAAGGTAACCGCTCTATTGTAGCCAAAGGTCTTTTCAACAATATGATGGAGTATGACCTCCAGGGAAACACTGGTCGCAAGGGTCTGATCCAAAACTATCCTTACAATGACCTTCGTCCTGATAGTTTTCTTACAGATGACTACACTGTACTGGATGATGGTTCTGGGAACGTGAATGAAATTGAAAGCACACCAAAACTTAACAAGTACAAAAAGAACATATTATCATTCCACTCTGTAGAAACAAACTTTGTCAAGCCTTATCTTGGTGCTAATCATATCAAGATCTACACAGAGGAACGCGGAATTGTGGAAGGTAAATTTGCCTACCCGCACAAGCATCCTAAGCAAACCATTCTGACAGATGGTGCATTTGCTATTGCTACCGTGGTAGGTGCCGGACTTGCCGTTCTTGCTGTAGTAGGTAAGACCACTACAGAAGGTCAAATCTGGGTTGCCCCATTTGGTACAGGAACTGTTCAAGGACAAAGCTCAGAAGCTACACCAGCTACAATTATTCCTACGCTGGTTTCTGGTGCAATTTTGAACCCAATTGGTACAGCCATTGGAACAGCAGCAGGTGTTGCAGCATTGATTGCAGCAGGCGCGTTTTATCTTGGCCAGGGTACCAACCAGGTACTGGAGTTATTCCGTAAGATTTTCAAAGGAAGAGACTATTTGCTGCAGTACAACTCTCACGGTTTTTATGGAAGTTACAGTCCTGTCGCTAATGGTGCAGTGCCAGCTGGTTTAAACAGATCATTCAGCAGAAAGATTGCACAGTCTGGTGCCAAGTATATTGGCGCAGGCATGCATGACCTGGATGCTGTCTACAAGATCAATAACCTCTACCGTAACAAGTACGTTGCGCTGAAGCTAAACTCAGATCTTCCTAACCCTGTTTCTATTCCAGACAACACCAAGGTTCGCCTTAAAGATGCGGTAAACCTGACAGCAGATATTACTTACAAAAACCCTACAGGAAAAACTGTTAAGACAAACACCGTTGCCTACTATGGTGCTGTGAAGGTTGACTTTGAAAACCAGTATGGTCAGTTGACATCAATTACACAGCTCCCAACAGGCTCTTGTGTTACTAACACCAAACCAGACATTTACTCTTTACATGAGTCAGATGTGATCTTTGGTGGAGATGTGTACATTAACAGGTATACAGAGAAGAACCCTTACCTGTTCTTCAATACTTGGTTGTACGACCTTCCAGACAGTACACCCTTTGACTATCGCAACTATGTGAATGGTCCAGCGCCACGCTACTGGGCAAACTTTGAACCATTTGACTTTGAGGATTTTAACTTCTCACTGTTTCCAAATGGGTTCCCTAGCACTCCACTCGTAGACTTTAACACACCAAGCAGTTATCACCGTTTTGACAGACCGGCTGCAGTTACAGGTGCATTCTCTGTAAAAAATGCCTATGCATACCTGTTCCACAACGGGGTGCGTGACTTCTATACAGAGAGTGAACTGAACATGGCCTACCGTGACTACGGGGAAGAAGACTACCAGAAATTCTGGGATCCATATGGTGCTTCATTTACAGATGAGGACACTATGTTCCGCTCTGACCTCATTACAAAACCAATATACTATGAGTACGACTTATCGCTCAGTGCAGCCAAGTTATTCAACAATTTCGGGACTTGGGGAATCATCCTACCACGTGACTACAACCCTAGCTTATATTCCACGTGCTTTGAGTACTATCCAAAGCGTGCAATATATTCTCTCCAGCAACAAGAAGGTCTTAAGCGAGACAACTGGAGAAACTTCCTACCTCTTAACTATAAAGATTTTGGAGGACGAATAAACACCATCAAGGCCCTTAACGCTACGGGTGCAGTGGTCTTATTTGAAGATGCAGAGCCTGTGCAGTTTGTAGGTGTTGACCAGTTACAAACCAAAAATGGCGTGAAGGTAACCATTGGTGATGGTGGCTTATTTGCAGGAAACATGCAAGGTCTTGTGAATGCAGATGACACTATTAACTATGGAGCAAGTATTTCTTCAAGAGCTGCTGTGAACACTCCTTTTGGTTTATTCTGGGTTTCTCAGAAAAACGGTAAGGTAATGCAGTTTGCAGGAAACATTGAAGAGATCTCCCGCAACGGTATGAAGTTCTGGTTCAATGAGAACCTGCCATCTGCCATGCTCCAGGTATATCCTGATTATCCACTTTATGACAACCCTGTTGCAGGAATTGGAGTCCAGGCTATCTATGATCCGCAGTACGAACTACTATACTTTACCAAGCGTGACTACATTCCACTCCGTGATGATCTGTACTTTGATGATCCTAGCGGCGTGCCTTACTTCAACTGTGGTACCAAGACTGTTCCTGGTACAGGAGCGACTGCAAGCGGTAAGTGTCCTTGTGAATACACTAACCCTGCTTGTTTCCAGCCATGTGGGTGGACCATCAGCTACGATCCAAAAAACAAGATGTGGATCTCTTTCCATGACTGGAGACCTACACTGATGATGCCATCACACCAGCACTTTCTTACTGTTAATGGTGATTCTTTCTGGAAGCACAATGACAGCTGGGATAGTTTTGCCAACTACTATGGCCAGGATTATCCATGGGAAGTTGAATTCCCAATTGTCACACCAAATGCAGTGACCACGCTACGCAATGTAGAATACTACATGGATGTGTATAAGTACTTCAATGATGGCAAGGATTTCCACCACGTGTTGGATGAGAACTTTGACCGTGCTATTGTGTACAACTCTGAGCAGGTGTCCGGTTTACTTAAACTCAACCTGAAGGGTAAGAACTCTCCTTTGGACAGTGTGAACTACCCTGTTCTTTCTCCAAACGGTATTGACATCCTTTACTCAAAAGAAGAGAACAAGTTCCGCTTCAACCAGTTCTGGGATGTAACCAATGACCGTGGAGAGTTCAGTGGTGAGCAGCAGCCTATCTGGAACACCAAGTGTTCAGGATATGAGCGTGTACTCAACCCTGCAAATCTGAACTACTATAAGTCTCCGTTACAGCGTAAGAAGTTCCGTCACTACGGTAACTACCTGATCCTACGTAAGAATGTAAGTGGTGACAAGAAGATGATACTTAAGCTTAGCAATGCCAAACAAATGGTTAGCCCAAGATAATGGAGAACAGGAATGAAATATTGATGAAGTTCATCAGCAAGCAAAGCGTGATGAGAGAAGGTGGCGAGCATGCTAATGACCGTGAAATGGTAGAAGGCATTGCTGATATCTTGACGCAGGTAAAAGATCCTGCTAACAGGAGAGCTATTGCCCAGAACATGATTAGTGACTTCAAACGTGAGAACGTCAAGTACAATCTTCAGGATTTTCTTCAAATGGCCAAAGTAAAAATGGCAGAAGGCGGAGATCCTGGTGACAGATTTAAAAAGAGAATAGTAAGCAAGTATCCTGGTATGCAGACTGTATATGGAGCAGAAGGAGAAAACTTAAATATTGTTAAAGACCGCGACTATGACGCAAAGCGCTATGGTTATGGAGATATAGAGTTTATGTTTCCTGGCCAGCAGAGTGTTAGCTATGAAAACAAAATAGACAAAGCTGCTCCTGGATACACCTATGAAAATCCATCACCAGACAAATACACTTCTGTATACAATCCAAGAGGAGCAAACAAGGCAGATATCTTCCTTGACATGACGCATGGCATGCGTGATGATAAAAACTATGAGCAGCTATTGCAAAAGTTTGACAAATCTGTAAGAGATGCAAGAGCAGGTGACATGCAGTATTACTATGAGCAGGATGTTAAGAAAGGGTACACAGATAGTCAGGAGCAATGGAATCAAAACTATGTAGATGGTCAGCTAAGAGCACAGCTTGCACCAGGGACAATTGGAATGTTTTCTCACGGAAGAAAAGACTACAGAAAAGAGAGAAGACATGACACTCCTGAAATGCAGCAAGCTGCTTTAGAGATACGTAACTATTTAAAGACTGGTCAGACACAATCACCGGAAATGGAAGGTGGTGGTCAGCACGGTGGACTGGATAGATGGTTTGCTGAGAAATGGGTTGACGTTAAGACCGGCAAAGAATGTGGTCGCCAGGAAGGAGAAAAGCGTAAAGGCTATCCTGCATGCAGACCTTCTAAAAGAGTTTCAGAAGACACACCTAAGACAGCATCAGAACTATCAGCTTCTGAGAAAGAGAAATTTAAAAGAACCAAGACCTCCAGTGAGCGTATTCCTTATCAGCACAGACGCAGGGATGAAGGAGGAGAAATGCAAGACGATATGTACAACATGAAAGACGGTGGCAACGTGCCTACCAATCCAGAACTATGGAGCAGAGCAAAGGCTGCTGCTAAAGCCAAGTATGATGTCTATCCTTCTGCCTATGCCAATGGCTTTGCTGCCAAGTGGTATAAAGAAAAAGGTGGAGGCTGGAAGAAAGCTGAAATGGGTGGCTGCATGGAATGCGGTGGCCAGATGGCAGAAGGCGGTTCAATGGAACCAATGGATGAGCAAGCTGTTCCACAAGAACAACAACAACAAGGTGGTATAGACGCTGCTCTCAATGAGGTGGCCAACATGCTCATGCAGGGAGAAGATCCTGAATCTGTTGTTAAAGAAATGATGGGTGCAGGTGTTCCCCAGGAAATGGCAGTACAGCTTGTACAAGAAGCCATGGGTCGTTTGCAGGAAGATGATGAGACAGAAGAGGAAGATACTCCAATGTCTGCTGAAGAAATTGATGAGATCATTACCCCAATGCAGGGCGATGAGCCTGACGGTAATGACTATAAGAAAGGCGGAAGCATCAAACTTGATCCTGCCAAGAAAGGTACATTCAAAGCGCAAGCTACCCGTATGGGCATGAGTGTACAGGAAGCTGCTACATATATTCTCAAGAACAAAGAAGAGTTCTCACCGGCAATGGTGAAGAAAGCAAACTTTGCAAAGAACTTTGCTAAAGAACTGGGAGGAGAACTTGCCCAAATGAAAGAAGGTGGTATTCCACCACGTTATAAAAAGAAAGGCTTTACCAAAGTAGGTGTGAAAAGAAAATCTACTAGTCCAGGTAAAAAGTGGATGGTACTTGCCAAAAAAGGTGACCAGTACAAAATTGTACATGGTGGCTATAAAGGTATGAAAGACTTTACACAGCACCGCAATGAGAACCGCAGAGATCGTTTCTGGAACCGCATGGGTGGTAAAGATTCTGCTAAAGCCAGAGATCCATTCTCTCCACTTTACTGGCACAAACGTTTTGGCACTTGGGCTGAAGGTGGACCTTTCATGGAAGGTGACACCGTTGTAAGCCAAACAACATCAAACCAGATCCAGAACCTTGAAAACAATGCATGGAACCGTGGACTGGCTACAGCCAATACGCTTGGTGATCCACGCATGATGGCTTGGGCATTACCTAACAAAGGATTGCTTGGAAAAGTGAAAGCTGCTGCTGGTTTAGCTGCAGGACTTTCAGGAGCTGTTCTTGGTTATGAGAAGCTTTTTGCAAATGATAAGCAAGACAGTATGCTTTACAATGCAAACACCGGAGAGCAAGGCAAGACTGCAGACATCTTAGAAGCACGTGATCAAATGGCCCGCAGAAAAGCCATGGAAGCACAAAAGCTGAACAAGTCTTACTTAAGTCCTACCAGCGGATCTGGTCTTGCCGGTATGGAAGCTGAGTGGAAAGACAAGGATGTATTTGGTCCAGGTTATTTAGACGCAGGCTTTGCCTATGGTGGTGAGTTTGGTGTCTATGACGGAGGCGGAGAAGTTATTCCTTTCAGAGATTGGTTTGTGGCTAATGCCATGCGTCCTGATGTAATGCGCAATGCTGCTAACCAGGCACTGCTTATGGAAATGTGGCGTAAAGAAACTGGCCAGACTGCAGAAGGCACACCGGCTCCTCCAACCAATAACGTAGGTCCTGTGAATACAGGTGCAGTCAATCCTGCAGCAACTGCTGCACAAGTTAGCAATCCACTACAGTCAAACCAGCTATTCAAGTTTATTGACCGCGGTGATGATGTGGGTATGCAGGCAGCTAACAATGCGCTTGCTGGCCTGGGAATGGCTAATGCTGTATTTGGTCAGGAAGATCTTGAAAAAGAATACAACAGAAAATTGCGTGAGATAGGTAACTCTGACGCAAGATACAATTCATACAACCCTACCAATCCATTTGGTAACTATACACTCAATGCAGGACCTGCTTCCAACTTTGCTCTGGTAGCCAATACACCTATCCAGGATTTTGGTACCAAGATGGCTGGAGCCAAGTATGGTGGTGAGTTTGCAGAAGGTGGTGAATACTACATGTCTGATGAGGAAATTAAGCGCATTCTAGCAATGGGCGGAGAGATAGAATTCCTCGACTAAAACCTCTACATTTTACCTCTACAAATTAGGATATCAGGAAATAAATTTGTAAATTCTAAATGTAGGAGGTTTATGTGCACACAAGTTTAAATCTCAAGAGTTTATGCGTAAAGTCAAGATAACAAAGAAACCTCAGAAAGGTGACCAGAGAGACTACTCTCTGTACAACAACATGTTCTACAATGTAGGACCTGGTGCTGATACTACAGAGGTAAAAAATACCATGGGGCCAATTGACCGCAAGGACGCCAACGTGGAAGTAGAAGGCGGTGAGACCGTGGTAGGTGACATCAACAATGATGGTTTCCTTGAGCACATGACCTTTGTGGGTAAAAAACACTCAAAGGGTGGAATTCCTCAGAACTTACCTGAGGGATCTTTTATTTTTTCTGACACCAAGAAACTCCGTATAAAAGACAAAGAGGTACTTAGCAAAGTATTTGGTATGGGTAACAAGAAAGGCGGGTATACACCTGCTGAGATTGCCAAGAAATACCAGATCAATGACTATGTAGCTATTCTCAAAGATGACAACGCAGACCCTATCAAAAAGCGTACTGCTGCACAAATGCTCAAGAACAATACTGAGATGCTCAGCAAACTTGCCTTATTGCAAGAGAGCATGAAAGGATTTCCTGATGGTATTCCTGCACTTGCTGAGTCAGCTGCAATGGCATTACAAGGAGGTGCTCCTGAACAAGGCGCTGAACAACCAGAGGCACGCATGGGAGGCATGATGCACTTTGATGGTGGCGGAGAGCTTCCTAAAATTGGAGATGTATATTATGTTAATGGTAAGAAAGTAAAACTTACCAAACTTGAAGATGACTCATGGACAGACTACATCACTCCTAACTGGATGTCTGATCCAGGTGGTGCTTACTTTAAAGGTGAAGATGGTAAAACCTTCTACCTTACTTACGATGAGTTCAAGGCACTTCGCAACAATAGTACAGTTCAGCGAAAAGGAGCAAATGACAACTCATGGTGGAATGGAGACTTCAATCGTGATTATCAGTTTTCTACCACTAAAGGTGGAAACATCCCAGGAATCACAACAAAAAGAACATTAGCTAATGGTCAAAAACTATCACTAAATGTAGGTGACGTAATCAATACTACCAAAGGATCATTTACTGTACTTGATCCTCAGTTTACACCTGGTAATGATTCACCTGAACAAGGTATGGTCTCTGTAAAAAACACAAAGACTGGTAAGACAGAATACATTCAGGTAGGTACATTGATGAGGGACATGGACAAAGATCTTGCAAATGTAAACCCTAAAAACAAGCCTAATTCTGGTAACGCTGCTTCTGCTACTGACTTCGACATGGTAGAAGAAATTAAACCAACCAAAACTGCTGCTTCATTAGGTGCTGCCGCTGGAGCCAGTGTTCCTTCTTCTTTAAAAGCTGTTGGTAGTAATAACTATACGCTTAAAGGAAGAGACTTTACGTACCGTCCGGCAACTGATGGCAATGGTAACAAAATGTGGGCTTTCCAGGGAGAAGATAAAAAGTGGTATGCTGTTACCAATGAAACCAGTGTAGCGCGTCTGAACAAACACTATGGTTTTGACCTGTCAATCCCTAATTATCAGAATACGCCAAAACAAACAACAACATCTGCACCTAGACAGACAAACACTGCTGCACCAAAGCAAACTACTACAAGACCTGCTGATGGTAACTACAAGTCAGCCAATGACATTTTAGGTTCATTTGCTTATGGAGGTTATATTCCGCATTATGACTTTGCAGGTGAAGTGGATCCTCCGGTAAACGGTGGTCCTGGTGACGGCCTTACAAGTAAGGTTGATGACACAAAAGGAAAAACCAATGAGCGCATTGACCCTAATAAGGAGATTCCTATGGGTACTGCAAAACTTAATGGTGAAACTGTTTATCTTTTCTATAAAGGAAATACCAAGATTGTAAAAGATGCCAAAGGAAATGTTTTAGCTTCTGGACCAAGAACAGATAAGACTTCTTTTGAACAGTACGGTTCTCAGAACATCAACCAGATCCTTGCGCAGAATCCTAACGTAAAATATACCAACACCAACTTTGGAACATTTGGACGTCAGCCTAACGTAAAAGGAACAGGTATCTACCTTTCTTCTGGAAATGCACAGGCGCGTTCTAACAATGACCTTTCTCCAGAAGAATGGCAGGACTTCAAAGACCGCCATGGTGACTGGATTGAAAAAGAATATCCAGGTGGATTTGCCAAGTATCAGCAAGACCTTCGCAGTAGTCGTCAAACAGGTGATGCAGCTGCGGCATGGTTCCAGGACAAAGTGAACGAAAAATCCATGAAGGAATTTGGCGTTCCTTATTTTGCTCCACTTAATGGTAAAGAAGATAACCCATACAAACGAGACAGCAAATTTGGCCAGGTAACTTACTCTGTGCCACGCTTCTTTGAAATGGGAACTCCTCCTGAAACACCACCAGAAACACCTCCAGGTAAACAAGCATATTTCTGTGTAGAGTACACAGATGGTACTAAGAATGTGGTAGCTGTTTCTTACAAAGAAGGAGAACAGCCTGTTGCACCATCTGGTGACAATGTTAAGACTGTTTCTTCTGCTTATGCCGATAAAGGTTCAGCAGATGGAGCATGTGTGTCTGCACCTCCAGGAACTCCTCCACCACCAATGAAAAAACCTGATGGTCCATGGTGGTTACAGGATATTGTAAACTTTGCAGGTGCCATGACTGATGAAGCAAAAATGTTTGCTCCAACTCAAGGTAAAGTAGATTTACAAAATTCAGGATATGACCTTTTAGATCCTACACGTCAGATTGCAAACATCCAGGAAAACGATGCGCGCACTCAACAACAGATTGAGAACAGCGTTGACGGAAACGTAGGACTTGCAACAAGACTTGGTGCCACAGGTGAATCAATCGGTCACAGCGCAAACATCTTGGGCCAGTATGAAAATGCCAACATTGGTATTGTCAACAATGCCTACGACAGAAACGCACAGATCACTAACCAGGAGATTGGTACTAACGAGGCAGGTCGTGTGAAATACAATGAAGACATTGCTACTGCCTACCAGCAAAAGATGAATGCTGACAACAAAGTTAAATGGCGTCAGATTGCAGCGTTCAACAATGGTACTACCAACTGGTTCCGTAAAAAACAAACTGAGCAGGTCTTGTTCCCAGAAGTATTTATCAACCCTATCAGTGGTGATGTCAATGTAACTCCTGGATTCTCTAACAGAGATATCCTGGGACCAGACACTTATGTCAATCCAATGACTGGTCAAAAAGGTTCTACTGCAGGAGCTTATACACCAGACCAGGTGAATGCTGCATGGAAACAGTATTATGACCAGGCTCTTCCAGTAAGAGGAGAAGAAAGTGCTCGCAGGTATGCAGATGAAATGACCAAAACAATGATGACATCTACATCAAGAGGAGCTGCTCCAGACTGGAGACAAAGCTATATGAACGCCTCTGCAGCCGGCATGACATTACCAGCCCAGGCATTTGGTGGAGAGTTTGAACTTCCTTGGGAGGAGATTTAAGAAAATAAAGAAGCAGATACATGGCAACGTTTATAAAAGGAATGTCAGATGACTTTGGGGCTATACAGCTGTACAAACCCGACTATGGGTTCCTGACACAAGTGTATGGTACCAAGCAGGCTGAATATGACCGTGG
>JACCDZ010382781.1_pt1 | contig 65300 bp, 77 predicted proteins | sample 7449551 | NCBI WGS metagenome assembly JACCDZ01 (sample SAMN15323452, study PRJNA562643) | freshwater metagenome | isolation source: river surface water | place: USA:Blue River Watershed | collected 2017-08-18 | reverse complement strand
TATCAAACTTTGTTACCCCACTGAACTGTGTACCGTAGGTAAAGTCTCTTGTAAGTCCCGGTGAGAATGTTGATGCTGCTGCGTTTCCGTTGACTGTAATCGTCTTTCCAGTTGCTTCTGCTCCTGCCGAATCTGGATTATTGCAACATAATAATACAGTATCTCCTATTCGTTGTAGTTCGTTTACTGGTGGTGTGAAGTTTGATGTGTAGAGTGCGGTTCCTTTGAGGATTCTTAGGTTGGAGATGTAACCAGTAAAGTCATAAGAACTAGAACCACTTGTAGTTCCGCCGTATGTTGCTATAGAAATTGCTTGTGCCGAATAATTGTGTGTATCACTTGCTGAAGATACTAACACTCCATTAGTATATAAAGATGTTACTCCATTTCTTCTAACTGCGGCAAAATGATACCAAGTGGTTGGAGTAAAATTAGAACCAAATCCAGTTGCATATAAAACACTACCAATACCAATAGTAGTATTATAATATCTTAAAATATTTTCATAATAACTTATAGTTCCACCATCAGTTCCATGGTCTAGAATATAATAATTGCCCGATGAAACATCTCCAAAATTTACCCAAAGTTCCCAAGTAAAATCACCTGTCGCATAACCAAAATCTCCACTACTTGCTAGTTTTAAATAATCCCCACTCCCATCAAAACTCACAGACCCTGTGACTGGTGTTGGTGTTTCTAATCCAGAGATTTTATTAGTGCGTAATATTCCCATTATAGACCTCCGTGAGCGTTAGATGTTCCTTCAGAACCAAACTTGGCGGCAGACAGGTCTCCAAAATCTATTGCATTTCCTTGTGTTAAAATGGTGATATAATCTATAGTATTATTAACTGATGGTGCTGCCCCCGCCGCAAATAATCCACGAATTGGAGAAGATGATGACGAAAAACTATCTCTAGCAAGTGTTAAGTCTCCAAATTTAACTGCATTTCCTAGTGAGGCAATCGTAACAAAAGCAATATTGTTTACCACTCCTGAAGGTGTAGTACCTCCTGCAAATATTCCACGAGTTGAATTTGCACAAGCAGTACCATTTCTTGCTGAAATATTTAAATCTCCAAAGTCTTGTGCATTTCCTAATGTTGCTATTGTTATATAATCAATGCTATTATGATATTCTGCTGGAGAAAACTGACCACTATTTCCAACTAGTCCTCTAGTACTTGAAGCACAAGCAGTAACATAACTTCTAGGAATAACTAAATCACCAAAATCAACTGCATTACCTGTTGATGCAATGGTTACATAATCAATTACATTTTTTCCTGTTCCTGCAGGTTGATTAGTTCCTCCTGCCCATAATCCGCGAGTTGCATTAGAACAAGAACCTATTGGTTCATCTTGTCTAGTTAAGTCTCCAAAGTCTTGTGCATTTCCTGTTGATGCGATGGTTACAAAATCAATTGTATTAGATGCTGCAGGACCTGTTGGAGAACCTGAACCAAATACACCTCTTGTAGATGACGCACAAGCAGCAGGATCTGACCTTGCTTCCGTTAAAGTTCCAAAACTAATACTATTCCCTGTAGAAGAAATATTTACATAATCAATTGCACTTGACCTAGTGGGAGTTCCTCCTCCTACAAACAAACCACGAGCACCACCGTTCAGGTTTGGAGAGAATGTGCTGACCTGTAACCACTGTGCTCCATCATAATACTCCAACTTCTGTGAGTCGGAGTTAAATCTCATTGCACCTGATGGAACTTCTACTGGTGGTAAACTCATAGTCTTATGTGTCCTTTAAGTATTTATCCGAGACCACCGTGACTGTCTGAGCATCCAACAGGAGTTGCAGTTACAAGATACAAATCTCCAAAATCACTCACATTTCCTGTAGAGGATATTAAAACAAATTCCATCGTATTAACAAATGATGGTTGTTGACCTCCACAAAATACTCCACGAATTGAATTTGATACTGATGTTAAACCAAATCTAGGTGCAGTTAAGTCTCCAAAGTCTTGTGCATTTCCTGTTGATGATATTGTAACGTAATCAATAACATTTGAAAATACTGGAGATCCGATATATCCTCCACCAAAAACACCTCTCGTTGGACTGGAACAAGCAGTCATAGATAATCTTGCTTGAGTTAAATCACCAAAGTCTTGTGCATTTCCTGTTGAAGAAATTGTTACATATTCAATTACATTAGTTCCTGGATTTCCTCCACCCCATAAACATCTAGTGTTTGAAGAACAAGAACCAGTTTCCCCTTTTGCCGATGTTAAGTCACCAAAATCTTGCGCATTACCCACTGATGCTATTGTTACATATTGAATAACATTTGATAATGATGGTGTTAATCCACCACCAAATAGACCTCTAATATTACTTGATCCTCCATAAAGATATCTAGATACTTCAATTAAATCTCCAAAATCAATTGCGTTTGATGTAACTGCAATTGTTACATAATCAATATTATTAATATTAATAGAGGGAGAAGTAATTCCCCCGCCAATTATTCCACGAGTTGATGAAGAAACTCCTCCTCCGGGACCAGAAACAATAGTATTTAAATCTCCAAAGTCTTGAGATGTTCCGGAAGACTGTATTGAAATATAATCAATTTTGTTTGTTGTTGAACCAGTGTTTCCTCCTGCAAGAATACCACGACCTCTGCCTCTTTGTTCCGTTGGTCCTGTTGGAAGATAGAAGTAATTTGGTGTGTTTATCTTTGTGGTTCCATCAAATACTACTGAACCATCACTGCCGATTTGTGGAAGGAATGGTGGTTTTGGAACTGAAGGAACTACTTTGAGTGAAATATTATCTAAATTAAAAGATGCAGTAGTATCAGTATAAGAATATAATGATATATTACCATTTGTAGTTCCAGTATAACGGAATCTGAACGTATAACTTCCATTTCCAGTTACTGGAACTTGAATATTGCTACTATCAGATTGTGCTAATTCTAATCTACCGGCAGTCCAATTTGAAATATCAAATTTGAGTTCATATAATATTCCATTGATTGATGTAGAAGTTAAAGTACCCAAAAAGTCAAATCCACTATTTGTACTATTAATAGTTGCAACACCACCAGAAATCGTCCAGTCTGCTCCTCTACTTGGCCAATTTGATGCACTAGAAAATCCACCATCAGTCACTAATTCTGGTGGATTATAAATCAAACTTCCATAAGGTGTAAGTGTCTTACCAGTTGCTTCTTGTGTTGAATTATTAGAATCCTGACAACATAAAAGAACAGTGCCGGGAAGTCTTGTGAGTTTTCTTGTTGGTGGTATGAAGTTTGATGTGTAAAGTGCAGTACCTTTGATGATTCTGAGGTTGGAGATGAAACCTTTAGCATAATAATTTTGACTTTCTCTATATCCTACTGTTAGAGAAGTTAAGTTACTATCTACTAATGGAGTTGTAGAAGAACCTATTTGAATGCCATTTATAAATGCTCTATAGGTTGACGAACTTTTCGTTACTGCTACATGGAACCAACTGTTTACTTGTTTTACTCCACCAATTGCTATATTATTGATATTAAAATCGCCAATATAAATTGTTTGTCCTATAAAATTAATATAAAATCTATCAGTTGTTGAAGTTTTCCCATTAATCAATACATCTGGCTGGGAAGCATCGCTACAATACATCCACGCTTCTACAGTCCAGTCTCCTACACCACCATTGAATCCATCAGCACCTGTTGAATCTAGCAAATAATCCCCAGTGCCATCAAACTCAACAGACCCAGTAATCGCACTGCTTCCACCAGACTTCACAATATTTGTAAGAAGTCCGGGTGTGAGTTCATTTGCAACTGCATTTCCATTGACTGTAATCGTTTTACCAGTTGCTTCTTGATTTGTTTGAGTTTTTGATTGACACGCTAAAAGAACTGTGTTTGGTATTGCAGTTAATTCTCTTGTAGGTGGTGTGAAGTTTGATGTGTAGAGTGCAGTTCCTTTGAGGATTCGTAGATTGCTTATGTGACCATTGAAGTAATATGGCGTAGATATTGCTCCGACAGAAACACCATTTTGACTAAAAGAAATACCATTAAAAATAGTACTATTGGTCACGGTTTGAATTATTCCATCAATAAAAAGTTTAATAGTACCAGATTGCCTAACTACTGTAACATAATACCAAGTGTTGGTATTTAAGAACCAATCTACATAAGATCTTGTTGATGTACTATGTCTCCCAAAAGATAATCGTTGTGTACCAGCATCATTAATTACTCCAAACCACCATTTATCATTAGATGAAATATCAACTATATCATTTTGAACTATTCCACTGATAGCATTTGTTGTCGGTAAAGAATTTAAATTTATCCAACATTCAATAGTAAAATCACCAGTTCCAAAAGCAAAATCACTACTACTTGCGACACTTAGATAATCTCCACTTCCATCAAACTGAACGGACCCAGTGGTCTCAAAGACTTCTGTGCTTGTGATTTTGTTTGCTCTTAAGTTTGCCATATTAGAAACCTCCTAGACCACCGTGACTGTCTGAACACGCACCCAGTAATGCAGATGGAATGGTTAAATCTCCAAAATCTATTGCATTTCCTGTTGATGCTATCGTAACATAATTAATCGTATTAATTAGAGATGGAGTTATTCCTCCAGCAAATAATGCTCTCGTAGAGTTGGAACAAGCAGAGGACCCATATGCCTTAAAAGTAAGATCTCCAAAATATAAAGCATTTCCATTAGTTGCAATGGTTATATAGTCCATTAAATTAAGAATTGCTCCAAGGGAATTTGCATAACCTCCACTAAAAACACCACGAATAGAATTAGAACAACCTGCTCTATAACCTCCGGCAAAAGTAGCAACTCCTCCAAAATTCACAGCATTTCCAGTTGATGCAATTGTTATAAAATCAATTACACTTACATATGATGGACCGCCATTTCCACCAAGAAAAACACCACGAGTTGGTGAAGATACTCCACTATTTTGAGTTCTTCTTGGTACAGTTAAATCTCCAAAGTCTAATGCATTTCCTATTGTAGAAATTGTAATGTATTCAATTACATTCAAAACAGGTGTTGCTGGATTGGGATTTGTACCTCCAGCATAAATTCCTCTTGTTGAAGATGAAACTCCAGAAGATAATCTTACAGGTGTAACTAAATCGCCAAAATAAATAGCGTTTCCTTCAGAAGCAATAGTGATGTACTCAAGTACATTTGAACCTGCAGGTCCACTTCCACCAAAAACTCCACGAATTGATGATGAAGTAGATGTTGATTGAGAACTCAATGAACTTAGTCTTCCAAAATTAGTTGCATTTCCAATTGAAGAAATATTAACGTATCCAATAGTTTGATTATTACCAAATGTTCCTGCAAAAACACCTCTTCCTCTACCACTTCCATCAAAAGACCCAACAGTTCTCCATTCGGTTCCAGTATAAAACTCCAGTTGCCCTAGGTCTGAATTAAATCTTGTACTTCCTTTTTCTGGTGTTGCTGATCTACTTAATGTTCCACCTTGAGGTATATCAAGTCCTCCAGTGACTGTAAGACTATCTAATCGCCCTCCTGTAAGTGGAGTTCCTTCAGTTACTGTGACTTCATTTTCAATTACAATCTCACCAGACAAAGAGTTTAGATTTCCCTTTCCAGTTTGTGAGATTGTAATGTTGCCTGCAAGGACTTGCTTCTCACTTAAGAAACCATCATATCTGGTGACTGTTGAAACTCCACCACTACCTAACAGATTGTCTGAAAGAATTTGCCCACGAACATCCAAGCGAGCAGTCGGAAATGTGGTTCCTATACCGACCTGTTCGTTTGTTAAATTAAAATCAGTCGAAAAACCAATTCTTATACTGGGCATCTTATATCTGTTTTAAGTATTTATTGAACATTAGAAACCACCAAGACCACCGTGGGAATCGCATACTGCACTCACATTACCCATTGGTTTTGATAAATCTCCAAAGTCTTGTGCATTGCCAGATGATGAGAAAGTAATATATTCAATTGTATTAATAGTGTTAGTGCCATCACTTCCACCACCAAAAACTCCTCTAGTTCTATTAGACACTGCAGCAAAAGAGTTTGAGACTTTAACCGTACTATCTCCAAAATCAACTGCATTTCCAAATGTTGAAATAGTGACTTTATCAATTGAGTTTATTCTACTTGTTCCATCAGAGTGAATTCTAATGTATGCTTCCGTTCCACTAGAACAAGAAGTTGGTAATGCTTTCGATGTTAAGTCTCCAAATCTAACTGCATTTCCTGTGGATGAAATAGTAACAGCGTCTATTGATGAAAAATATGCTGTAGGACTTCCGGGAAAAGTTCCACCAAAAAATAACCCACGAGTAGGAGAAGATGAAGATGATAATGATTGAGTGAGATTAGTTAAGTCTCCAAAATCTAATGCATTACCTAATGTAGAAATTTGAAGATATTCAATTACATTAGTAGATCCAGGTTGTCCTCCTCCAAATATTCCACGAGTTGATGAAGAACAAACACCATGAACATACTTACTTGTTGCAAGACTTCCAAAACTAATTGAATTTCCTTGAGATGCAATTGTAATATAATCTATTGTAGTCGCAGTTCTTGCTGGAGCAGTTCCAGTTCCTCCAGACCATATTCCTCTAGTTTCTGATGCAGCACCGCCAATAGTACCGTTTAGACCAGTGGTTATTGCATAAGTTCCAAAAATAACACTGTTTCCTAGTGTAGAAATATTGATATATTCCATATTTTCTGCACCACTACTAAATCCTGCACCAAAAACACCTCTTCCACTTTGTGTCGTATTATCTACTTGTCTCCATACATTACCATCCCAGAACTCCATCGTTGCGAAATCTCTGTTAAAGAACAACTGTCCCGGTGTTGACTTTGATGGTCTATCAGCAGTTCCACCAACAGGAACAGTAAAGGTATTATAAACTTTTAGACTATCAATAAAACCTTGAGAACTTGTTGCTCCTGATGCAACTGTTACAGTTACTCCAGTTCCTACAATAATCTCACCAGACAATGAACCACTCTCTCTATCACCAGAGATTGTGATACTTTGATTGATGTTTTGATTGTTGTTTAGGAAACCTTCATAAGATGTAAAGGATGAAATTCCAGTAACTCTAAGATTATCTGAATTAACACTACTAACAACATCTAGTTTTGCTTGTGGTGATGTAGAGTTAATACCAACATTACCGTTGTTAAGAACAAAATCATCAGAGAACTGAAAACGATTTGTCGGCATTTTAGAAACCTCCTAGACCACCGTGAGAGTCTGATAATGCACCATCATCAGTCCAAGTTCTTGAAAGAGTTGCAAATCTTGTAGAATTTCCTGTTGTTGAAATAATTACAGAATCAACAGTAGCACCTTGATGAAATACTCCGCGAGTTGATGATGCAGTTGCTTTAAAAGTGCTGGTAAGACTTAAATCTCCAAATACAGTTGCATTTCCTGTTGATGCAATTGTTATAAAATCAATTGTGTTAAAGAGAGCACTAGCACTAGTATATCCACCACCTATTAATCCTCTAATTGAGTTTGAGCAACATCCATAAGTTCCAGTTTTTGTTTGGGTTAAATCTCCAAAATCAGTTGCATTTCCTGTTGATGCAATAGTTACATAATCAATAATATTTGTAATCGGATTACGTCCACCAGCAAAAACTCCACGAGTTGGTGATGCTAAAGCGCCTCCCTGATTTCTTGCCTGTGATAAGTCTCCAAAATCTAATGCATTTCCTATAGTTGCTATTTGAACATAGTCAATAACATTACTTGTAGAAAATCCTCCAGCAAATAAACCACGAGTTGAAGATGAACATCCACATAATTCTGTAGTTGTAGTAGTTCTATCTCCAAAATCAACTGAGTTTCCTTCAGATGCTATTGTGATGTAATCAATAACATTAGACCTTGTATTTGTTGCTGGAGTGTTGGTGTATCCCCCAGCAAATAAACCACGAGTTGATGATGCAGCAGTTCCTAAATTATAATTTCTACCAAAACTTAAATTACCAAAATTAGTAGATGTTCCTCCACTACTTAGAGATATAAATTCTATTTCACCAATTGTATTTGGATAATTTCCACCACCAAAAACACCACGACCACTTGCACCAGTGACTGTAAACTGTCTCCATTCAAAACCATTCCAAAACTCAAGAGTATTTAAGTCATCATTAAACCTAACCATTCCCTCTACTGGATTTGCATTTCTTGATGCTGTTCCTCCATTTGGAACACTGAAGTGTGACTGAACACTGATGCTTTCTAATGTTCCGACACTTACTACAGAACTATTAGAAGTATAAACCGTCTGTGTTCCAAGTGTTGTAATGCCAATATTTTCAACTGTAGAGACATCAAATATATCACCATCATCTACGATTAAGTCTTCTGATAATGTCGTAAAGTCTCCAGTAAGACTTACAAATCCACTTTCTTTCTCATCAACTTCAACAAAGGTTCCAATTCCAGTGGTGATAATACCAATTGTTGAAGGAACAGAAATGTTTTGAAATTCTGGAATAAAACCACTGTACAGTGTAAATGTGGTTGCTCCAGAAACATTAAAATCGCCTTTGATTGTTCCTACGACTTGTAACTTCGCAGCAGGAAGAGTTGTACCAATTCCAACCTGTTGGTTGACAAGTACAAAGTCTGAACTAAATCCTATGCGATTAGCGGGCATTTATTCAATCTCTCCCTTCATAGTATTTAGACTGACATTCGTTGTGCTACTGCTCTTACTGTTGCAGAAGTCGCACTTCCCATAGAAACCAATAGTCTAGCAGTATTACTACTGATATCAGTTGAGAATGTTGCTAAGGTACTATCGGTTGCAAGAGTTCCATATTCAATGATATTTGATGTAGAACCATTGTGAATAAGTAAAATATCAGATGCCTGATAACTTGAACCTTGACTAATTTGAACTTGAATTCTTGCAGACCTGAATAAAGTTGTGCTAATTGAAATCACAGAAGTTGCAGTTGTTGTTGCAACTGTTGTTGTAGTAGTATCAATTCCAAATTCACTTCCAATGCTTAATTCTGATGTTGGATTTGTGGTTGTGATACCAACATTTCCAGTATTACTAATGCGAGCAACTTCAGAATCATTGACTTGAAAACTGAGGGCACCTGAACTTCCTGTAGGATTTCCTACTATTGTCCATTTTATAGCAGCAGTAGAAGATAAATCTAATGTTGCAGAACTTCCTGCATTTCCAGATACTCTTAATATTGGAGAAGTACCAGCAATTTCTACTTTTGTTGCTGGAATTGTCGCACCAATTCCAAGATTACCATCCTTAGTCAATACCATTGCATCAACCATCGGTGTAGCACCAGTTGGTTGAACTTTAAATTTCAATCCTCCACCAAAATTACCAGTTGCTTGCCCTTTATATCCAACGACTGCACCTACTCTTACCTGCCCAGAATCAACTCCATCACTTGCATATTGTTGAGTAAATACAATTCCATTTCCTTCATCATATAAGTTGTCACCATTATCTGTTCCAACAATAATACCAAAATTTTGTCCATTATATCCTGTAGATGTATTGATACTAGTTGTAAAAACACTAAGTCTTCCTAATGGATTTGTAACACCAATTCCAAGACTACCAGAAACATAACCACCACCAGTGACTTGAAGTGACTGTGATGCTGTTCCGGTTGAAGTTGCGGTTCCAACAAGAAGGTTTTGTGATATTATTCCTCCACCTAAAACGTGTAATTGTGCTAATGGATTATTAGTTCCTATACCGGTATTTCCATTACTTGTAGAGTAAATTGAATAATTGCCAGTTGATGAATTGAATAAAGATAAAGAAATATTACTGCTAGATGTATTTCTTATTCTAAACTTACCACCAGCAGAAAATCTTCCAACATCCAAAAGTAAAGCATTATCACCATTACCAACTGATGCTAATTGAGAACCATCCGAATAACTATAAGTATCGCTATTATTAGAACCAGCAAGAAGTTGAGTTGCCCATACTTGTAGTGTTCCAGCATTTGCATTAGTTGTTTGTCTAATTTGTGAATTTGGTGTAAGTCCTATAGTTCCATTAACTTGAAGAACTCCATTTGCATTTGCTGCTGGATTAGTAACACCAATTCCAAGACTACCAGAAACATAAGCACCACCAGTGACTTGAAGTTTCTGTGATGAAGTTCCACTATCTGTTTCTGTTCCTATAAGAAGATTTCCTGCATTATTCATTACCATCTGGGTGGCATTTGATGCATTCCTAAACCAATGGTTTGAGAAATTAGTCCTACCAGAAACATAGTTCATTCCGTGAGATGCAGGAGCAAATTCACTACCTAAAAAGTCAAATACTATTCTTGAGGTTGCGTATCCTCCATAGTTTACTTTAAAATCAGCACTAACGGCATTTCCAGCAGTTTGATCTAAAATTAATGCGGTTGTTACACCAGCACCAGCTATAGCAATATGAGATTTTGCTAATGGATTAGTAGCACCAACTCCAAGATTTTCAGAAACATAAGCACCACCAGTTACCTGCAATCTTTGTGATGCAGTTCCAGTAAGACTTGTGGTTCCAATAACTAATTCACCACTGCCTTTGAGATCTGCGAGTTTTGTGGTTCCAGCATACCAACGATGTTGGAATGAATTTGTTGCTTGGGGAATAGATCCCCATAAAGTATTGTTCTCAATACCAAATGCATAATCAACTTCTGAACTACTAACATTAGGATATAAAACTATCTTTGTTCCAGCACTTCTTGTTGTAAATGCGGGAACAGCAACGCCATTTGTATTAAAGTCAATACGATTTCCTGTTGCTCCGTTGAGATATATCTGTCCTCCACCATCTGCGGTATTGTTTGCTCCGTTTAGGATGAGTCTTGAGGAGGTTGTGATGCCAGCATTCCAAATATTAGTTGCTGTTAATAACCCGACTGTTGATACACCAGAAACATTAAGTTGACCTAATGTTCCAACAGAAGTTAGTGATGAATTAACAACTCCACTTCCAAGTGTCGTAGAATTTAATACACTCGTTCCATTAATCTCATACTGCTTACCAGAAGAAAGATTCCAATCCTCACTTGAGGTTAATGCACCAGCACTATTATTCCATGTAATTGTTTTGCGAATAGCAGTAGAACCAATGCCAATTCCAGCACCATCAAGAAGTGCATTAGTTCCTACAGTTGTTGCAATACCTACATTAAAGTCTGCTAATTCAATTGTTGTTGAATTAATATAAGTTTGAGTACCATCTACATAAAGATCACCATTAATTCTAACAGAACCAGTATTATTTCCTACTACTTGAGGATCAATAATAAGTTCCGATGGTCCGTAAATAGCACCAGTAAGTTTTATATTCCCTATAACATCCAATTTTTCTGATGGTGATGTTGTTGCAATTCCAACATTACCACTACTTAAAACTACAAGTCTATCCTGACCATTAAAAAATCTAACACTTGCATCAGAACTATGTAACGCTAATCTGTAATTTCCTGAAGGATTTTTAAAAAATATTGCAGGAGCGTGTCCAATACTAGTAGTTGTCTCTAATTGTAATCCTATATCTCCACCATCAGTTTGGGGAAATTTTAAAATATTAGTAGATGCATTTGCATGTAATAAAGTAGATGGGTTTGTGATACCAATTCCAAAATTGCTACTTACATAACCACCACCAGTAACTTGTAATCTTTGAGATGCAGTTCCTGTGCTTGCAGCACTACCAACTAATACAGGCCCATTGACAAAAGTGCTAATTCCAGTGACTTGTAAATTGCTAAAGTTTCCGTTACTGCCTGATAGTGGACCTCCACTAAATCCAGAAGCGGTGATAATTCCAGTGAATAAACCATCACCAACGACGTGCAATCTTGACGTTGGTGCCGTGGTTCCTATACCGACCGATGTTGTAATACCAACACTGGATATTCCAACCTCTACAAAGGATGCAAATTGTGAAAGTTCTCTATTAAATGCCATTTATAGAAGTCCCCCTGTGGTATTTATTCTCAAACTGTTATGCCATATCTGACAACTTTCACAGTTGCCGATGTAGCACTGGTCATAGACACTTGAAGTAATAAAGAACCTCCAGATACTGATGCACTAAAGGAACCAAGATAATCTCCAGTAGCAACAGTTCCGTACTCGACAAGACTTGCATTTGTTCCGTCGTGAACAACCATAATGTCTGATGATTGATATGAAGAACCTTGTGTAATTTGTACTTGGAATCTGGCAGAACGGAACACACTTGAAGACATGCTATCAATCGTAGATGTGCTTGTAGATGCAACTGTCGTTACAGTTGTCTCAACGCCAAGATTTCCTTCAATATCTAAAACTGAATTTGGTGATGTAGATGATAAACCAATTCTTCCATCAGATGTTGTGGTAATTACTGTTCCCGCAACACCAACATTCAATCTTACAATGGTTGAAATTCCAGAAACATATTCATTCGTGACATTTAAATTAGTAACGGTTGCAATTCCAGAAGAATTGATATTTGTTAATGTGGAATTGGTTGCATTTAGATTTAATGATGTGGTAACCCCAGAAACATTAAGATTAGTAAAAGTTGCATTACTGCCATTAAATCCAGTGGCAGTAACAATACCAATGAATAATGCATCTCCATTTACTGTAAGTTTTGATGTGATATTATCTGTTCCAATTCCAACATTTCCATTAAGTCTGTAAATATTATTTCCATTTCCCGGTGTCCACTTAGAACCAGAATATAAACCATCATCTTGGAATACTGTTATGTCTACAGTCTCTCCACCAAAGCAAGGAGTTGCTAAAACAATTGAAGTTCCATTTATTGCAGTATATTCTGATGAAGTCAGTCTAACACCGTTAACGTAAACATCAATATATCCAGGAGTGTAATTAATTGTAAATGTTGTCTGATTTGTAGTTGCTGTAAACGCTGTAGTAGTTCTTGTAAACTGTCCTCTTTCTAAGAAAATAGTTGCAATTCCACTAGCAATATCTGCAGTGATTGATGATACTGCCGTTCCAACAAAGTTGAGAATTGTAGTTCCAGTTCCAGTAATAATAGTAGAATCACTTCTAATTCCAATGCCAGAAACAAAAGATGACCCATTATTAAATAAATTTCCTCTAAAATTAATGTCACCATTAACATCAAGAGTGTATAGTGGCGCAGTGGAATTAATACCAACTCTCGTTGGTCCAAGTGTAGTTGTAATAACCGTTCCACCAGTACCAACATTCAATGTCGTTGTAGTTGTAACTCCAGAAACTACTAGTCTTGAAAGTCTTGCATCAGTAAGAGTTGAAATGCCACTTGAGTTAATATTTGTGAGATTTGTGTTAGTGCTATTAAAAGTTGGAATTGTACCAACTCCAGATACGTTTAATTGAGTCGCATCAAGTGTTCCATAAACAGTAGCACCAACACCAGAGGTTTCAAACTTCTTAGAGTTATCATAATAGAGTTCTACCGAACCATTCGAAGTGAAGACTGCAAGAGTTTCTGATGAGCTGGGATTTTGGATTAAATGTGTAGTAGCTCTATAATAAGTGTTGGATGCATCAATAAAAAGATTTCCTGTTCCATTATCTTGAATAAAACTATTTGCACCATTATGAAAAATTCTTAAATCATTTCCATCACCAAGATATAAATTATCATTATCACCAATTTGTACATTACCTTGGAACGTAGAGACGCCAGAAACATAAAGTTGAGATGCAGTTACAATACCTAGGGTTGATACTCCAGATGAATTAATATTTGTTAATGTAGCATTCGCACTACTAAGAGTTGTTATTGTTCCAACACCAGAATTAACTTGTCCAATAAATGTTGTTGCTGTGACTACACCAGTGAATAAACCATCACCAATGACGGTAAGTTTTGATGTTGGATTTGTCGTGCCAAGTCCAACATTACCATTTACACGATAAATGCTACTTGTTGCAGTGTTACTTGTATCAGCATAAGTCCACTGACCACCACCAATATTAATATCAACTGTTTTGGTTGCAATATTGTAGATAAAACTATTTCCTGCTCCAACAAAATTAAGAGCAGTTACAACTCCTGTTGTAATATTTGTTCCACCAGATTGAATGCCTAAATTAAATCCACCAATAGCGGTAACAATTCCAGTGACTAAAGTATCACCAGAAACATTAAGTTGTTGTGCAGTTAAGTTAGTTGCTGAAGTAATTCCAAGAGTGGTAATACCAGTAACTTGTAAATCAGTAAAGGTATTAGGGGCATTTTGAATTGCTGATTCAATTGTTGCAGTTGTTACCGCATCAAGAGAAGCAATATTTTGAAGTTGTCTTGTGGCACTGATAACCTGAGTAGCACCAATGTTTAATGTATTAGTTGTGGTAATTCCAGAATTATTAATACTCTGAGATGTTAAATTGGTAACACTTGTAATAGCAAGAGTAGTAATACCAGAATAATTAAGATTAGTACCTGAAAGAAAATTAACTGTACCGGTAGTTGAATTTAAGGTTACAATTGTACCGACGCCACTTACATTCAGGAAAGTGTTATTCAAGTTGGCAATTGTACCAATACCACTATTCAGAATACCAATAGTTCCTACACCAGTATTATTATAATTACTAGTGAGATTATTAATAGTACCAGTACTACTGTTCAGAGTAGTAATTGTACCGACACCAGTATAGTTAAGTCTTGTACCAGAAAGACTAGTTATATTACCTTCGACAATATTAGCAGTTGTAACAGTTAAAATGCCAGAAGCATTAATATTTCTTACAACTGCTAGATCATTTTCTGTAAATTGAACTGAACCTGCAGCAAGTCTAGTCCCTGTTGGGAATTGAGTGCTTCCAATACCAACAGCATAATTAATTAACCAAGCATCAGTTCCAAGTCCGCTAAAAGTACCTCCCTTAAACCACATAATTTTCTTATATGTGGCTGGATTAGTTTCAATACCTGCAATGAATAACTGAGTTAATGGAGTCCCCTCAGTGGAAGCAATAGCAACACCACCGTGATTCGCAGTATTATCATTGGAAACATCATTGTTATTTGCATCTGTTCTAAAACCAAGAACAATATCTGGATCAGAAACTGTTAATTCTGTAGCATAAATTAAAGCAGATGTGCCACCAATTGTAACACTTCCAGTTACATTTAAGTTACGGTTAACTTGTAAATCTCTTGCAACTGTTAAATCTTGAGGAACTACTAAATTATTTGGAAGACTTATTATTGGAGTTGAACCTTCACCTGTCCCTCCAGTAACTGTAATTTGATTTGAAGTTCCTGTAATATCTCTTACATAATCTCCAAATGTATCAGTACCAAGTCCAACACTATTTGGTTGAATTGTTGCAGCAAGAGATACATTACCAGTACCATCAAATAAAATTGGTGATGCTACAACATCACCAGTAATTTCAAATGTTCTCGCAGTTTCAAGTTTTGTTGCGGTAGAAATAGTACCAGTAATGCCACCAATAAATGTTGATACTCCAGAAACTTGAAGAGTTGATGCTCTTACAATATTCAGAGTACTAATGCCAGTCGAATTAATATTGATAAGATTGGTATGAGTGCTATCCAGAGTAGTAATAGTACCAATACCACTGGTCAATCTTGTGTTAGTTAGATTGGTAATAATACCAACATTAATATTACCAACTGAAGAGTTGAGAGTCGCAATGGAACCAACACCACTTACATTTAAGAAGGTGTTGTTTAAATTAGTGATTGTACCAATGCCACTGTTTAAAATACCAATGGTTCCTACACCAGTATTATTATAGTCACTAGTTACATTATTAATAGTAGCAGTATCACTATCAAATGTCGTGATTGTACCGATTCCACTATTAAAAATATTGATGGTTCCTATACCAGTACTATTAAAATTACTGGTAAGATTATTGATTGTACCAATGCCACTAGTTAGTCTTGTATTAGTTAAATTAGTAACAACCCCAACATTAATATTTGCGGTTGGTGAATATAAAGTTGCAATGGAACCAACACCACTTACATTTAAGAAGGTGTTGTTTAAATTAGTGATTGTACCAATGCCACTGTTTAAAATACCAATGGTTCCTACACCAGTATTATTATAGTCACTGGTTACATTATTAATAGTAGCAGTATCACTATCAAATGTCGTGATTGTACCGACACCGGAATTAATGTTACCATTAAATGATGTTGCTGTTATAACACCAGTTACTAAGGTATCTCCAGTGACTTGGAGTTTTGATGTTGGATTTGTTTCGCCAATTCCAAGATTGCCACTTATGTAACCGCCACCGGTGACTTGAAGAGGTTGGAATGTAGTACCTGTTGAAGATCCAGTGCCAATAAGAACAGGACCATTTCTAAAGGTTGAAACTCCAAGAGAATAGATATTGCCATTAAATACAGATGATGTAGTGACTCCAGCAATATTTAAATTGCCAGTAAGTCTAGTATCAAGATTGTTAAAGGTGAGAACTTGAAATCCACTAGCATTATTAATTTGATTTACGCCGATGGTTCCTTGGAATGCAACATTACCAGTGCTGTTATAGATGTAGAAGGAATTAGTTCCGTCTGCTGCCTGAATATAACCGCTAGAAGGTCTGAATGAATTAGCAGTTACGATACCAGAAACGGTAACTCTTTCAGATCTAATGTCAGAAAGAGTGCTGATACCAGTTGAATTGATATTTGTTAGAGTGGCATTTGTGCTGTTTAGAGTTGGGATTGTACCAACACCACTAACATTTAATAAAGTATTGTTGAGATTATTAATTGTACCAATGCCACTGTTCAGAATACCAATAGTCCCTACACCAGTGTTATTGTAGTCACTAGTTACATTATTGATTGTTGCAGTATCACTATCAAATGTTGTTATTGTACCAACACCGGTATAATTAAGTCTTGTGCCTGAAATATCTGTGACAATTCCAGTTACTGCATATAAATTATTAACGTTTAGATTGGTGAATGCTGAATTAGTAACTGTTAAATCAGTGATTGTTGTAATACCACTGCTAAAACGAGTATTTGTAATTTCAGTAATAGTTGCATAAGTACCAACCAGAGTTGGTAAAGTGCTTAGTCCAGAAACATTTAGATTGTTGAGTGTTCCAAGATACTGAAGTGAAGAGTAAATAACTCCAGAACCAAGAGTATTATTGGAAAGAACATCTGTCCCATTAACCTTATAAGTTTTTCCAGAATTAATATCAAGATTTTCACTTGATTTTAAACTATCACTCGCATAATTGTAGGTAAATGTTTTAAGAATATTTGTAGAACCAATTCCAATGCCACCACCATCGAGAAGCATATTGCTTCCAACTGTAGTAGCAATGCCAACTCTTAGATCCGCTAATTCAATTGTGGAAGAATTAACAACGAACTGATTACCATCTACATATAGATCACCTTTGATTCTAACAGCACCGGTGTTATCACCAACACCAGCGGGATCAATTACAATACTTGAAGGACCAGTAATGCTATCACTTGTAATATTGATTGAAGAACCAACCGCACCCGTAGAAAGTTGTGTTGCAGTTAAGATACCTGCATTAATGTGAGTGCTGTCAATTCTGGTAAGAGTTGCATTTGTACCAGTTAAATTTGTAATAGTACCAACACCACTAGTTAATCTTGTGTTGGTGAGATCAGTAATTGTACTTGCAGTACTGATTAAGTTGGTAATCGTTGCAATGCCACTGGTAAAACGAGTATTTGTAAGACCAGTAATAATACCAATATTAATATTTCCGACTGGAGCATTGAGAGTCGCAATTGAACCAACACCACTTACGTTGAGGAAGGTGTTGTTCAGATTAGTAATTGTACCAACACCACTCGTTAATCTTGTGTTAGTAAGATTAGTGATTGTCGCTGTTGTAATTGTAGCGACACCAGCGTTAATATTTCCGTTAAAAGTAGTGGATGTGACTACACCAGTAACTAATACATCTCCAATAACATGTAGAGCAGACGTTGGATTAGTTGTCCCTATACCGGTATTAGTTCTTAGTAGAGCCATCTTCTTCCTTTATATAATGTTATTTATTTGTGGCATAATCGTCAATAATTTACATTGTAACCAGTGTATATTGTCCAACTTGTGCCATTAGAATTTCCTTCAAAAACATAACTTTGATTTTGTGTCAATGTATAAGTTGCATATTGAGTAGTAGAATTTGCAACCATTCTCACACCACTCGTTCTACTATGATTACCAACCAAAAGTTCTAAAACATTATTACCACCAGTCAAACTTGGATTAAATAAAGTAATTTCGAGAACAATATTTGGAGAACCAACAACACCAGAAGTTGCTGCAGTTCCTTCATAACGAATTCTTTGATAGTCAGTTCCACTAGCAAATCTAGAAACTCTTTGATAAGAGTTATCGGCAGCACCAAACATAAACTTTGGAACTGCTGGATTAGATGCACTCAATCCATTAAAATTACTAGATCCTGCACTGAATGTAAGATAACTGTTGGAACCCATATAAGTTGTTGTATAACCAGTTCCAGCAATATAAAATGTAAATGGAAGACTAATAGTTAAAAAATTATCATCATCACTAGCATTTCGAATACCAGTCCAACTTCCTGTAGGAGGATAAGTTCCACCACCTGTTCCGTAGATTGGTAATTTAGTGCCAGAAACAATGCTATAAGTAGCAGCAGGTGCGGGAGGAGTTACATCACTTACTCCAGTCAATTCGTCAAAATAGTTAAAGACTCTCAAATCTTTATTGTTTACAATTCTCATAGGAACACCACTTGTCAACTCAGAAAATGTTCCTTCTTTCATTGTATTGGAGTAGAACACACCATATTGATCTACACTTACATTTCTATTTGGCGAAGAAAATTCATCAAATAGATTTGCAAAAAGAACACCATCTGATCTTAATCGCGCTACAGTATTCATTAGATAAAAATAAAGTCCAGTGAATTAAGAGCAGCATTATGTTGAATTTCAAAACGATTTGCTGCACCACTTGCTTGAACACCAACCGTACCAATTATGTCTAGGGTCTCTCTTGGATTTGTGGTTCCCACGCCAACCACACCAGAAACATAGGCACCACCAGTAACCTGTAGTTTTTGATCTGGAGTTCCGGTTGTTGTACCAGATCCAATAAATACAGGTCCATTGTTAAATGTGGAAATACCACTAACTTGCAATTGGGAGAATGATGTAGCGGCAGAAACAATACGATTAATTGTAGCAGCAGCACCGGTGATACTTGTAAATGTAGTATTTGTAAAGGTAGCAGCAACTCCAGTTAAATTTGTAACAATACCACTACTTACATTTAGATTGGTAATGGTTGCAGCAATACCAGAGATACTTGTAAATGTAGTATTTGTAAAGGTAGCAGCAACTCCAGTTAAATTTGTAACAATACCACTACTTACATTTAGATTGGTAATGGTTGCGCCAGTACCAACAATACTTGCAATTGTTGCAATTCCAGTAATATTAACATTTCTAATTGTGGCAATGCCAGTGAAATTTGCATTGCGGGCGGTTAATTCATCAAATACTAAATCATCGGCAACGTAAAGATCTCCACCAACATAGAGATCACCACCAGTAGTAGTGATTCCACCAGAAGAAGCAAGTGTTGTTACACCTGTAATTTCAGTATCACCAATTACATATAAACTTCTACTTGCAGCATTCGTTGTTCCAATACCAACCTTACCAATTACATCAAGAACGGTTTGGTTTTCGGTATAAGAACTAATACCAACTTTAATTTTTTGTTGTCTGCCGCTGGTATATTTTGCCATTGTTAGTTAAGAGTTTCTAGAATACTTCCTAAGAATTTAACGTCAGTTGCACTACTTGCCGAAAGAACAAGAACATCACCAGATTCGAGAACAAGTTTTCCTGCAAGAAGATTTGCAGTATCACTTGAAGAAATTGGAAAATCCTTTAAGATTTCTGTTGTGACTGCAATACCAGAAGTTGTTCTCCTATGTGAGAAAGAAATTGTTTGTGTATTATTTCCAATATTCGCTGCTTGTGCTAAAAGAACAACACCAGTATATCCAACAGGTGCTGTATAAATTCCTACAGCATTTGTTGTTGCAACTTTTGTAACCGTTTTAAATACATTTAATGGTAATGCCATTCTATTAATCTCCTCCTAATGCTAGAATAAACGGTGTCATTGTGGCGAACAAACTCTTCGAATAGAATGTTCCAGATATAGTTCCAGTGTTTTGATTAACTATGACACCATCACCAATTCTAAAATTACCAGATTGGTCAGTGCTTGTGAAAACTACCAGACCACCATTACGAGCATCAGTTTCATTATCTTGAATTGGAACTCCACCTTGAGCAGGAAGAGCAGATCCAATATTTGTTCCAGATCCAATATATTCGAAAGAATGACCAGAAGCTAAAATTCTACTTTGCTTATAAAATGGAACTGTCGAACCAACACCAACTGCATAAGGTACATTTTCAGAAACTGTAATTGTAGAAATTCCAGCAGAAATTGGAGTTGCTTGAGTAATTGAATAATATGTTGGAAGTAATTCTAAAGTCGCTGTTGCTGTATTTATTCCAACATCAGGACCAGATATTGTAATTGTTGGTAATGAGGTATAACCTCTTCCACTTGAAACAATTTCAATTCCAATCACACTTCCATTTCTAATTTCTGCAACTGCTGTCGCTTGCACGCCCCAGTCAGTTGTTGGTGCTGAGATTGTAACAATTGGAGTTGAAGTATATCCAGTTCCTCCAGAACCAACTGTAATTTTATTTACAGTGCTATAAAGATTATCAAAATAAACAACCTGCCCATCAAATGGACGAGAAACATTGATTTTAACTACTCCACCAGATACATAAGTATGAGATAAAGTAGATGGTCCTACATTTACTACAAATTGATTTGATGCAGGAACGGATTTAACTTCGAATATGTAACCATAATTGCCACTTGGATATGTTACAGTTCCAAGACCAGAAGAACAAGTAAATGCAAGTCCAACAAGAGTAACTCCCATTCCAACAGCAAAATTATGATTGGAAGAAGTCGTAATCGTTGCAACTCCACTTACGTTATCATATAATGCGTTAGATACACTATATGATGGTACATTTAAATTTAAGACAAAGGTATCACTATTAACTGATGATGCTTCTGTAATGATTCCAGTATACTTTCTAGGACCAACACCATCTGCAATCAATCCATAATTACCAAAAGAAGAGTTACTATTCGTTAAATCGCAAGCAGCTCCAGTACCACAATATACCGCTGTGTCGGGACAGATTGTAAATAAAGAAACTAACTGTGCATAACCTTCGTTTGTAATTGAAACACCAACTCCGGAGGCATTATACTGCGTATAACTATCCAGAACCATTGATTTTGTAGGTCCAATTGAATGCCTACCATCAATTTTCATTCCAATGCTATTTGGAATAAAGTTTGTACAGTTTTGAATATAAGGCGATTGATTATTATAAACTGCTTTGTTTGGATTAAATGCTACAATTGCTCCAGTATTTGCAGATCCAACAAAAGACATTTCTGCAATGTAGTTTCCATTACCAACATAAAAGAGATCTCCTTGATTTTGTGGAGATACAGAAACCTCTCTTAAACTTGAACCAACAACACTTACTTGATCTGGTAATATAATAGGATTGTTTTCTATATAAGTCCCAGCACTAACTTTAATAACAGTTCCTGCTGTTGCTGCTGTGACTGCTGCTCCGATTGTTCGCTTTGCGTCTCCGAGTTTGAGTCCTGTGTTTGTATCTTTTCCATCTGGTGTAACGTAAAGGATATTAGTAACTGTTGCACCCGCAGCAACACGTACTACTTCAGAACCAACACCTGCTCTGTTTCTAACAGCATAGAGTTCAGCATCATTTAGATTGTAAGCTAGTTCGCCATATTGGAGTGCTCCTTGTGCTGGTACTTTTCCGGGTACAGCAGAGCGTTTTATCCTGATCGGAGTTGCCATTTATGATGTGCGATATCTTCCATGAGACAGTATATACTGTCTTTCATTTATTTATTCAACTAGCATTATTCCTTCTTGGACGATAAGCAAATAAGTTTGTTGGAGGATCTGGTTTCATCCATTCTTCAATTTTATCAAATCTCTCTTCGCTATAAAAGTCTTGTTGAACGTACCATAATTTCCAATGCTCGTGACCTTTTGACTGGTTACAATCATGGCAACAGCAGACTACGTTTTTTGTAAGGTCCGTACCACCTTTTGATTGTGGAACAATGTGATCTATTGTGAGTTTTTCTTCAGATCCACAATAGGCACATTGGTGGTCCCAACTTTCTTTTATCTTTTGTCTCCACATTCGTTTCGCTTCTGCAGAACTTGTTGTTCGTAGATTGAACAAGTACTCTGAAGGCGAACGGAGGAGATCCATAAGCAATTGCGATTTTAATTATTTATTCTCGGTTTTTATTTTACAAGCACTTCTTGCCCATGCTCGACTTAAACTATTTACGTATGAGCAAGATTTTCCAGATTCCCCACAATGTGGACATTTAGCATCTGGGGGATCTCCAACATAACCCTCAGGTGTGTACATCCTTTTCTTTTTCTGATTTATTGCTTGTTTGTGTTTTCTGTGATTCATATCTGTAAAGGTTGGGCCAAGTATCACGAATGATTTCTGCAAGTTTATATGGAGTTGTGGACGATATCATAAATCTTGTGTGATGGATAATATAAACATAAAAACTCCGAAGAGTATGAAACTTATGAGGATGAAGAACATTTTAGATTCTCTACTAGTAGTTCTAGTTCTTGTAGGGTGGCGTCACACTTTATCCAGTTTGCCCTTGAAGATACAACCCAAACATTATTAGGAGTATATCCTTTTCCAGGTTCTTTTTGATCTAAACTAGGATTTCTTGGGTCTCTTTTATCATTAGTAGATACAAGAGGTATTCCAAGTAAAGGACAAGTTTCTGGAATAATAATATCATCTATAGTTATAGTAAAAGGTATTCCCTTTCTTTTTGCTCTATGTTGAGCATTATGAAACATATTGTATCTTCTGTCGTCTTCTTTACGAGTTCCTTTCGGTTTCCTTTTAGTTTTGTTGAAAGCAATAGTAGTTTCTCTTCTAACACAACCACAACTTGTAGTAGACCCAGATACAAGTCCGTATCTTTCACACACTTTATTACCGCCACACTCACATTCACAAGTAGCGAATATTCTATTCTTACTACTCTTAAAAACAACTTCTTCCTTTAAGACTGTAAGTTTTCCAAACTTTTCCCCAACCAAAGAACCACAAGGTTTTGATTTACTATTTAATGCCATTATCCTAACTTTGAATACCTATTATTATTTATATTTTATCATACTTTGGGTCATATGTAAATAAAAAAGACCCCAAATATGAGGTCTTTATAATCAAAGAGCATTTCCGCGAGGCAATACCTCTTCTGGAAAAACGAAATTTTCGTGTGGTTGATCTACTGTCGCCATCCACGCTCTTATACCTTCATTAAGAAGAACATTTTTCGTTGTGAACGTTTCGTATTCGGGATCTTCCGCAGCACGAATTTCTTGAGAGACGAATTCATAAGCCCTCAAGTTTAAACCCAGTCCAATAATCCCAATAGAAGAAGTCCAGAGACCCATAACTGGTACAAAAAGCATAAAGAAATGCAACCAACGCTTATTAGAAAAAGCAATACCAAAGATCTGAGACCAGTAGCGGTTCGCAGTAACCATCGAATAAGTCTCTTCTTCTTGTGTTGGTTCAAATGCTTTGAAAGTATTTGCCTGATCACCATCTTCGAATAGAGTGTTTTCTACAGTTGCTCCGTGAATCGCACAGAGTAGTGCTCCTCCTAGTATACCAGCAACTCCCATCATATGGAAGGGGTTGAGAGTCCAGTTGTGGAAACCCTGAAGAAACAGAAGGAACCTGAAGATTGCTGCCACACCAAATGAAGGTGCGAAGAACCAACTGGATTGACCCAGAGGATACATCAGGAACACAGATACGAATACTGCGATAGGACCAGAGAATGCGATTGCGTTATAAGGACGGATTCCAACCAATCTAGCAATCTCAAACTGCCTAAGCATGAACCCTATAAGAGAGAAGGCTCCATGGAGTGCCACAAAAGTCCAGAGTCCCCCAAGTTGGACCCAGCGGACGAAATCTCCCTGAGCTTCAGGACCCCAGAGAAGAAGAAGAGAATGACCCATAGCGTCTGCCGGGGTGCTCACCGCAGCGGTCAAAAAGTTGCAGCCCTCCAAATAACTTGATGCTAAACCGTGCGTATAAAAACTTGTGGCGAATGTAGTTCCAGTCAACCATCCCCCAAGAGCAAGATATGCTGTTGGAAAGAGCAATAAACCACTCCATCCAACGAACACAAACCTATCTCTTTTCAACCAATCATCTAGTAAATCAAACCAACCTTTTTGTTGGTTTGGTAGTGAAAGTGTAGAAGAAGTCATAACCTCCTATCGTATTTCTCATATTTAGTTTACAATACTTTACAAAATAGGTCAATAAGTATTAGTGCTCACCCTTATGCCGTTTAACATACTCAATCATATTTTTAATTAATTCAACATCTTCATTTACATAACCAATAGTTCTGTTGCAGACATTGCAGAGAAGTCCACGAACCTCACCAGTTTTATGATTGTGGTCAACATAAAAAACATCTACTCCACCACCTCTACCAGATTTTCTACCTTTCGGGTCAGTGGAATTGCAAATAGCACACTTATGCCCTTGCTTTTCTAACAAAGTATTATATTCCTCAATACCAATACCATAAACTCTTTTCAAATTTTCATCCCTCTTTTTTACTGGGTCATAATTTTCTTGTTGCTTTTTTACATAACATTTTTTACATTTTCCGTGATGCCCATATGGACTACCATTTCTTACAGTTTGATAAAAGTCTGTAAGTGGTTTTAACTGATTGCAGATTTTACAAGTTTTCATAGTCGGTTTATTTGTTAAAGTTATTATACCATAACTTTAAGTATTTAGCAATAAAAAAGACCCCTTTCGGGGTCTCCGTTAGAAAATTCTAACTTATCAACCAATCGCAGGAGCAGTCAAGGCAACAGGAGTTGCTTCGGCAGCAGCGAGGTCCAGAGGAAAGTTATGGGCGTTTCTCTCATGCATCACTTCCATTCCGAGTCCAGCACGGTTCAGGACATCTGCCCAAGTATTGAGCACACGACCCTGACTATCCAGGATACTCTGATTGAAATTCAGACCATTGAGATTAAAAGCCATAGTGCTCACACCAAGAGCGGTGAACCAGATGCCTACAACAGGCCAAGCAGCAAGGAAGAAGTGCAGCGAACGGGAGTTATTAAACGAAGCGTACTGAAAAATAAGGCGTCCAAAGTAACCGTGAGCAGCAACGATGTTATAGGTCTCTTCTTCTTGACCGAACTTGTAACCATAGTTCTGGGACTCATTCTCAGTGGTTTCACGAACCAGTGAGGAAGTAACCAGAGAACCGTGCATAGCACTGAACAGAGAACCACCGAACACACCAGCAACTCCAAGCATATGGAAGGGGTGCATCAGGATGTTGTGCTCTGCTTGGAACACAAGCATGTAGTTGAAGGTTCCGCTAATACCCAGAGGCATCGCATCAGAGAAAGAACCTTGACCGAAAGGATAGACAAGGAACACTGCAGAAGCAGCAGCAACAGGTGCGCTGTAAGCAACACAGATCCAAGGACGCATACCAAGGCGGTAGGAGAGTTCCCACTCACGACCCATATAAGCGTAGATACCGATGAGGAAGTGGAACACAACCAGTTGGAAAGGACCACCGTTGTAAAGCCACTCATCTAGGGAAGCAGCTTCCCAGATAGGATAAAAGTGCAGTCCAATAGCATTGGACGAAGGAATCACAGCACCAGAGATGATGTTGTTTCCGTACATGAGTGAACCAGCAACGGGTTCACGGATACCATCAATGTCCACAGGAGGAGCACCGATGAATGCGATGATGAAACAAGTTGTAGCAGCAAGCAGGCAAGGAATCATAAGGACTCCGAACCAACCGACATAAAGACGATTATCGGTCGATGTAACCCAGTTGCAGAACTGTTCCCAAGTATTCGATTGTTGTTGACGTGAAGCAATTGAAGCAGTCATTTGTTTAAAAGAGTAGTAAGACCATCAGGGAAATGGTGGTGATACTATTCCCCAGTCACCCTCAGACTGGGTATGAGAGACGTAATTTATACACCCTAGAGGTCCCGGTTTAAGGGGTGTTTAACAATGTTAAGAATTGTGAGAGATCCGTAACATTTGTTTACCTATTTATCATACTACGGTCTGGTGTGGGTGTCAAGCCCCCCATGTCCCTCTTCCTAAAAATGATCAAAAGTCTCTCTCCAATTATATAACTTTTCCTGCACTACTTCAATTTTATTAACAATTTTAGGAATATCTTCCTTTTTCTTTTCTTCTATACAAAAAGTCTCAGCATCATTTTGTTCAGAAATGACACCCGTTTTCTTCAGACCTTCATCAAGACTTTTTATTCTACTATCCAAATCCTTAGAAGCCTTAGAATACTTTACAGTCTTCTTAAAAATACTCATTAACTACTATCAATTTTCCGTAATAGTATTTATTACACCCTATACTCATCAATCTTATCTAATACCTTATTCAGATATTGATGCGCTAACAACTTTGGATCATAACCAGATTTATCCATCCACTCTTTATCCAAGTCTCTTTTAATCTTAAGAACTTCACACTTAATAATATCCTTAGTCAGTTGTCCGCGTGGCATAATACAAAAAAACTCTGCTCAATATTTAGAGCAGAGTTTCACATCATATTTTATTATTTCAAACTTGTGCGGTTTCCCTCACAGTTGTCTTCACATATTCGAAAACCACTTCTGGAGTAGTCGCTTCGTAAGGGTCGGTGTCTGCATTGTCCCGTTGCCCCACTTCAACGAATAGTTTTTCGATGATTCCGTTATCCACGACCGCAGCATAACGCCAAGAGCGATCACCGAAACCAAGGTTAGACTTGTTGACAAGCATTCCCATAGAACGTGTGAAATATGCATTTCCGTCTGGAATGAGTTTGATTTTCTCAATGTTTTGGTCTTGTGCCCAAGCATTCATCACAAACCCATCATTAACAGAGATGCAGTAAATATCGTCGATGCCAAGACCAATAAAGTCGTCGTATCTCTCTTCGAATCCAGGTAACTGATAGGCACTGCAAGTAGGAGTGAAAGCACCAGGCAGACTAAAAATGACCACACGCTTCCCATCAAAAAGTTCTGCAGTTGTACGACTTACAAATTCGCCAGATTCACGAAAAGTAAATTGGACTTGGGGTACTTGATAACCTTCGCTACGCATTTTAACCTCCATCAGAACACACCCGGAATAATTTGACCAGTAGTAGCATAACTACCGATTGCTGCAATAATTCCAATCATTGCAAACCAACCGTTAATACGTTCTGCCTTTTCAGTAAAAATTTTGTTCATTGTTTTTCTCCTTTGTAAGGGTGTTTTTGTTTGAGTTCAGGATTGGGTTGAGAAGGAACTACAGGGTTCCTTGATTTATTTTTGATTACAATAAAAGCGTCGTTCTGATACGATACTGTTCCAAATGGTTTTGCCCACTTTGCATTTGCGTCTGGATGAGTCGCAGTTCCAGTTACCGCTACGCCACCAATCTCAACAGAAAGTTCTTCATTGGCGTCCCATCCAAGTTTTTCAAGGGCAATTGCGAACTGCCCGAGCATTCCAGCACTCATAGGTTTTCTTCTTGTTCGGTAAGAATTACACAGTCACTGGTTGGATATGCCACACAAGTAAGCACCCAACCATCAGCGAGTTGGTCATCATCGAGGAACGATTGCTCCTCATTATCTACAGTGCCACTGATCAGTTTACCAGCACAAGCAGAACAAGCACCAGCACGACAAGATGAAGGAAGATCTACGCCTGCTTCTTCTGCTGCTTCAAGGATATATTGATCCTCAGCACATTGAATAGTTTGTTCGGTTCCATCAGGGGAACGGAGAGTAACATTAAAAGTCATAGTTCAATAAGTTTCCGAAACTTTCTCTACAGCATAGCACAGAAGCACAAAAAAGGCAACTGAGGTCATTGTAAACAAGAGTGAAGTCATTGTCAAGTTATTTTTGATAGGTTTTCTGTTATGAGTTTTAATTCTTCAAGTGTAGCATCATTTTTTATTTGGTTTGCTCTATAAGATATAACCCACACATTGTCTGGAGTATATCCTTTTTTACTGTCAATTCTATCAAGGGAAGGAGTACATTCTCTATCACCTTCAATGAGTGTTATGTTCAACAAAGGGCAAGTTTTTGGTATTTCAATATCTTCAACTCGTATAGAAAATTCTAATCCTTTTTTAATAGCACGCTCTTGTGCAGATTTCCACATTCTATACCTTTTTGTGTTAGATATTCCACCAGCAGATGCTCTTTTACATCCACAGGATTTATAACGACCATTATTGAGGTTATATCCCTCAACCTTTACTTCATTTCCACATTCACATTCACAAATATAATGAGAACGATTTCTTCCACTTGGGGTAGTGCAAACTGTTTTTCCTTTGATAGTAAGTCGGTGTATTTTATCACCGATGTTGTAAAGAGATTTCATATACCACATATATATTTTATATTATTTATAATGTATGGTATATAAAATTAAAACTCAAATAATACCAAAGAAAAGTTTTCCAGTAAGAGCATATGAAAGAATTGCTGATACAAATCCAATCATCGCGGTGCGTCCGTTTAAACGCTCCGCTTTTTCTGCATAAGGTTCGATGCCGTAACGCTCAAGGTCTTCCTTGGTCATATACATCGAAGGTTCTTTGGCAAACATATTCATTTGCCCGAATTCGTTTTTAGTTACAGTCATTGTAGTATTGTAAAGAACTGTTACAGAATTATATAGCAAAAAGAAAGGGGCGTCAAGCCCCCTGTAAGCATTTATACTTAAATATATTCGGATTTCCTAACTTTATTGTTCAGAAGACTCTGTAACTCTACCAAGATAAGGATCATAATTCATCAATTCAGAAATATCCATCTCATATCCCTGTGTTTCCCAAAATTTAAGTAATCCATCATGACTACTGCGATGAAAAATTTCAATATGTTCTGGATGAATAGAAGATCCCAATGCAATTCGATAAAGGAATAAAGGAATTGAAAATGTATTACCAGAGTTGTAGATTAGATCATCAGCAACAGGTCTAGGTTTGACACCATTATCAAGTTTATATTTACCATCTCTAGTATGAAACTTTAAAAGTTTTTCAGCATGATGACGAGTTATCATATAACATGCAGTTGAAAAATCATTTACAAATCTCTTATGAAGTCGAACATGAAGATTACCAGTGCAAATGATTGCCAACTGAACAACATCCCAGTCATAGGGAACCTTAGAGAAAAAATCTACCCATGTAAAATTCCAATACTTTACAAGTTGCAAATCAACATCATCTTCCATGATGATTGCATAAGGTGTGTCGGTAGTTTCATACCAATGTTTGATTGCTTTCAAATGAGATGTTGTACATCCAATCTCACCAGAAGTCATCATCTCTGGATATCTTCCTTTGATAATATCACCTAGATCATCATCACGACCATCATAAGCAGAAATACGAGTATAATTTTCAATTTCCCAATACTTAAATTGTCCTTCCATATACTCCTTTCTTTCTGGTTGCCCATCCAAATTAAGATAATATATGGGTCCAATATTTTTAAGTTTGTATGCAGATTTGTTTTTATCCATTACACTTTCTCCCATCTTTCTGGAATTAAATCTTCAGTGTTTTTGTCTTGATTACTTTCACCAAACCATTTAACTGGTGCAACTACATTATTAGAATTAGAGAGCCAAGCACCCCACCAAGAAAATGAGGAATTAGCAATAATATGATGTTTACACAAACTCATGAGGCAAAGATCAACATAATGATCTCCAGATTCAGAAATCATGAAACGATCATTTGAAAAAATTTCTTGCGAATTACACCACTGAATATCATCAGTAAAGACAAGAACAGGAAGACTATCATCAAATTTTGATAAAGCAGTTTGATAATAATCTAAATCCAATGCAGTATGATTTGGATTTTGAAGATAATCAGTGCGACGAACATGTAGACTGATTGCCTCTCCAATAGATCCTATCATTTCTTTACAAGGTTCTAGAATCTCCCCCTTGAAAGAAAAGTCTTCACGAATCTCATCTTCAATATGTTTAAAATATTTTTCTGTTTGAAAAAATCCAGCAAGACTGATTTCATCAGGGCACATATTAAAAAGATTTTCATCAAAATGAAATTGGCGTTCTTCAGCAACAGGAGCATGTCCCCTATCAAGTATTTTGATATTGTGGGGAAGAACATATGTCATTTTGAATGGATAAAATAATTCAATTTTCAAATCAAATCCATAAGGATCTCTTACAATTTGATTATGATTTGGAATACAAAAATCATATCCACGATTGCGAGCAATGCCTCTTAATGAGGCATATTGAAACATTTGATTTCCAAGTCTACCAAGTCTTCCCAAATAATTAAACGCCAGCATTCAATTGACTCCTTCGTTCTTTAACATATTGTTGATCTTCATAATAGCGTATTATAGCATTTTTATCCATATTTCTCATAGTCTGCCATAGATTGTGATTATCCATGAACTTTGGATTATGATAATGAGAATTAAATGTTCTAGCATGTTCAAAATGATAAACCATATCATTTACTCTGCCAACTTTATATCCCAATGCTTGAAGACGATAGTAATACTCACAATCCTCAGCACCCCAAGAAATAAAGTTTTCATTCCACATATAAGAGTCAATGTAAACTTGACGCTTGATCATTTGCCCCCATCCCATTACAGAAGGTTGCAATCTACAATTTGATTGAAGAAGATTCAAATTAAACTTAGATGAAATAAAAGCATCAAATAAAGGAATGGGATAATCAACTGCCCACTGATAAACCCCACAACCATAGGGATAGATGGCATCAAATCCACCTTGAGTGATCATATTATATGCAGTTTCATAACTAGACACTGGATAAACAACGTCTACATCATAATTATAAACTACATCAGTTTTAGATTCTAGCAGTAAATCATTCAGAATACGAGTCTTATAGAAAAATCGATTGTCGGATTGTTCAAAAATGTGATTCAAATTGGATGGGATAGATCCAAAAATTTTTTCAATAATAGGTAATGCTTTATCCCGAAATACAGATTGAGCATCATTCTCCTTAACAATAATTGGACACTGGGGAAAATGATGCGTGATATAACTGATTGAAGTAATTACGTTTTTTAACCGATCTTCACTTTCAATCCTACAAGGCATTAAGAAACTTAGGTTCATACTTCCACCTCAATCCACCCTTCAGGTAAAAGGTCATCCATACAATAATCCTTATACAAAGATCCAAACCAAGGACTAGGTGCAACTATTGGTTGTGTAGGATTTTCAATCAACCAAGCACCCCACCAACTCATTGTACTATTTGCAATAATACCTCCACTACAAAGACTCATCATACAAAGATCAAAATAAGGAATTAGTGCTCTTTGTCTACCATGAAGAGTGTCACACATCTGAGGATATTTTTCATCATACTCAGATAACATAAAGCGGTCATTTTCAAAAAGTTTTTGCTCTCTACACCACTCAATGTCATCAGAGAATACAAGTACTGGACAATCATCTGGAAAAAGAGTCAGTGCCTTTTCATAATACTCAATTGGGCAAGCAGGGTGTGCTTCTGGTTTAACTAGATAATCACCACGACGAACATGAATAAAGATAGGTTGATCAAGTTCGTTTACTATTTCTTTACAAGGTTCAAGAATTTCTTTTTTAAATGTGTAGTCTTTGCGAATAATATCAACCACATTTGAAAAATACTTTTCAGTTGTAAAGTAGTCGTGGAGATTTATATTATCTGGACAATTATCAAAAAATTCTGGAATAAAATGAAATTGCCCTGTTGAAATATTTTGAGAATTCAGAAAACCAAAATTGGTTTCTTGAACCGAACTCATTTCAAAGCAATCAAAAAGACCATAGTTTGAATCACCATAACTATCTGGTCTTGGAATTATCCAATCAAATCCCCGATGAGCAGCGATACCCCGTAGAGCAGCATACTGGAACATTTGGTTCCCTAAGCGACCATTGGAACCTAAACGATTATAACTTATAGTCATTTTTTAAAATAGTTGAGGTAAATAAAATCTTCCAGAATTTCAAACTCTTTTGCCTTTTCAAGGTTTTCTTTAATGGCATCAATTTTACTATGGTAAATTTCTTCAGAAACATCAAATTCTTCAGTCAATTTGATGATGCCATCTTCATTGAAATATTTGCCAATATCAGGAGATCCCAGATAAACAGGAATAGTACCAGTAGCAAAACAATCAAGAATCTTCTCTGTGAAGTATGATTCATAAAATCCATTTTCAATTACTACAGAAAACATATAGTCACATAGACCTTCTTCTTTGTTTTCTATTTCATTAAATCCACGACCATAAAGATCAACTTGATCTCCAATCATTTCTACCCATTGAAGACGTTGCTTCTGCCCATCCGTCATCATTTTATTAGATGAAATCATAGAAATCATCTTGGTCTTTTCATAAATCTTCGGTTCCTTAATCCAAAATCCTTGAGCAGGACACCATTTAAATTTTGGATCAAGTGAAAGAAGTTCTTGATTATGTGTAAAAATTGCTTCAAAAGTATCCAAAAACTTTTTTGGATTTGACTTTACTTGGTTAACAATTTGAGGTTTAATATACTTCGATTCCAATAACCAAGCATATTTTTTACCTGCTACAGAATCAGAAAAGGCATACGAAATGGTGTCATCGACATAAAAGGTATTTTCTAGAGAATCATCTTTTACCCATTCAATATACTTTGATTCCTTTCCATGAACCGAATATCCCTTATTTCCACCAGTGAGGTGTGTAAACGTATCACTAATTAAATTGAATTTTTCTTTCATAAATGATATAATAAGTAAATCTTTTAAAATTAAACCATGAAAGTCATATCATTCTCATTATACGGCAATAACCCGAAATACACAATAGGGGCAATTAAAAATTCTGAACTTAAAGAAAAATTTTTCCCCGATTGGCAAATGAGAGTATACCATAATGACTCAGTACCTAATTATGTATTAGATGAACTAGAGTCCAATAATGTAGTTCTAGTCAATACAGGAGTTGACCAAGGATTCTGCAATGCAATGTGGAGATTTGCTCCAGCATCAGAAAAAGTTGAGTGCTTTATTTCTAGAGACTGCGATTCTCGTTTATTTGAGCGTGATGCAGTTGCAGTCCAAGAATGGTTAGACTCTGGAAAATGTTTTCATATCATTCGTGATCATCCCGGTGGACATGCTTGGGAAATCAGTGCTGGTATGTGGGGAGCAAGAGGATGCTTTATTGAAAACATTCAAGAAAAAATTAATCAATATATCCAAACAAGTTCTTGGGTAAATGATCGTGCAGTAGACCAAAGATTTTTACAAGAGATCATCTACCCCAGAGCTTGTGAAAGTCTTTTCCTCCATGACGAATATTTTAACTACGAAGGTATTGGAACACCAATTAAAAGGGATCGTAAATTAGATGATTTTGCTTTTATTGGGGAACCATTTGATGAAAATGATAATCAATTAGAAAATCATCGTGATATGATTATTCAAAGATATTGAAGAGACTCTGGAAGAATCTTTTGCTTGTAAAGTGAAAGATTCTTTTCATATGCATCTTTATCGGACTGATATGGAATTGCAATTTTCCCTGCAGGTAAAGAACAAACCCTAATATGCCGCAGATCCTTTACCTTATATCCAAAAGCATATGCCCGATATGCCATATCACCATCTGCATAATAATATTGATATTCTGGATTATACATTCCAATTTCTTTAAAAATTTTCTTACGGTATAATCCATAATTCATTACAATTTCGCCACCAGAATTGGCAACGTTACAAAGGCACCATCCAGAAGTATGATCAACACCCTTCAACCATTCCGGATTCTTAGAATCTTCCAGAGATCCATACTTCCAATTAAAAAGATAAAAATCATGATTTGATTGAAGTTCGAGAAATACTTCTGACCATTCATTGCATAAGATCACATCATCATTCCATTGGCATACAACATCATGAGTGGATTCTTGAATGGCAAGGTTCATGAAGTGTGGATAAGGACTGCGCCCTCCAACTTCAATCAATTTAATTTGTGGATGATTTAATTTCTTAATATAATCAACTGTACCATCAGTACTACCACCATCAACCAATACCAATTCCAATCTCTCATCAGAAAGAACAGTATTTGCGATGAGAGTTGGAAGCATACCTACACGATTTAGTGTTCCAGTAATAATGCTAATCATTTGTTTAAGTAATCGATAAATTTAAAATTGTTGATTCCCATAATAAGTGCCAATAAACTCACATTTGAAAAACTATACAAAAAGTATTTGCAGGTTGAAAGTAAATATACACTAGATAATACCTCCTCATTTATTTCAAATCTGTTTGAGCAGTTATGATGAAGAGCTTGAGAATTGGAACTTATTTTAAGAGAAGAATCGTAAATAATTCTTTTACCATATCTGTTCAGCAATGAATCAAGATATCGTTTATCATCAGTAGCAACAAATATTTTTTCTTTTTCCATACTATCAATTAAAGTATAGATTGTATCTAACTTTATTTCAGGAAGTTCTTCACTCTTATCTGTTCCTCTAATTTGTACCCCCAAAGTATCATCATCAATACCAAGTTCTATTTTTTTATTTTGATATTTAATTAGATAATCATCTTTTATTTTTAGAATATTATTATAAACTTCATTCTTAATTTTTAAGTTGTCTACATTTGCTGGAGTATGAGCATTATATTGAGACTGAAAAATTTGATTTGAAAAATATCTTTCCAACCACCAAGATCCTACGTCATATTTTTCATTTGTTTTAGGAGAAATATCATCAAACAATGCTAGAGTTTGAGATTCAGTGATCTGAAGATTAAAATTATTTTTATCAAGATAATGTTCCATTGCCATGTCAATGATTCCACAAACAATGGAACAAAATCCCTTATAGGAATAATTAAATCTTGGATCAGAAAAAGAAATATATCCAGTCTCAGTCAATATTAATTACCTCATTCAATCCTTTAGAGTGAATAGCATCTGGATAATTTCTGACATACTTATGCCTATAGATTTTTGGTTTTTCCATTTTATAAGAGTTAACCAAATCTAAAAATCCAGTTTGCATCATATGAATTTCTTCTGCATTTTCAAGAAGTTTAATATAATCAAACATTTTAAACTGGAAATCATTACGAATTACTTTATATTCTTCCGTAACTTTAGTCATGTCAATGTCATAACCTCTTTTAGGATCATCCAAAACAAAAATATATTTTTCATTATTTGGATTTAAGGTTTGACATACCTCTTCTTCTTTTTCAAGATCTCTTTCGAAATAAAATTCATCAAATCTAACACTGAAATCCAGTCCAGCAAGATAATAAAATGCTTCATCAAATGTCATTTGATCTAAACAACTATCAAGATTTTCAAATCCAGGTTTCAGCAAATTATTCTTTACAGTTGAATTATTTTCTACAAAAAGAATTGCTTCTTCTTCCATATCGAATGTAAAAATCTCTAAGTTATTCAAATCACGATACATGTAGTCAATATTCTCATAGTAGTGAGAATAGCAAAAAAGAACTATATTATCATATTTTTTACACATATGCCTGACCATACCATTACAAATGATATGGTCTCCCAGTCCTAGATGATGATGAATATATTTCAGGGACATTTCACTCCACCCCTTTATAAAGTTTTACAGAATCTTCACGTAGAGTTCTTCCAGTTGCAATAGCATTATCTACAAGAAGGTTTACTGCTTGTACAAGACGAGGACGCTTTACCTTAAAGCAAATATCAATCTTACGCTTTAGTTCAGCAACTTCAGCATCAGTCTTTGCTTCTTGAATTGCATCTTCTAACATCCACATACGAGTGTGAAGAATAGAAAGTTTTTCAATCACTTCACCCAGATTATCAGTTTCAATATATTCAACATCAGGAAGTTCTCTACGAGAAAGAACTTCATCAATTGTTTCCTTGATACACTGATCAATCAAATCGCCAAACTTACTCATAACTCTCCTAAGATTTTTTCTAAAAGATTCATATCTTTACTAGAAACAAATTGATTATTTCCAATGTAGATACCATTTTCGTGGAGAATATCCACATTTAAGTTTTCTGCTTTTCCAGTGATCGAATATCCTTTAAGATAAGGTTGTCTCAAAAGATTTCCACCAACCACAGGTCTATATTCAATTTTATATTTGTTTAGTAAAGAAATTAGTCTTGTTTTAATTTCTTTAGTTTTGCAAATAAAAGGGAAACAGAAACAACTGTTCCCTTCATTATACACTATTGGATAAAAATTGTCTCTATTTTTTGAGGAGGACATAATTTGCACAAATCTGGAATATGTCCTATCCCTATTATTAATAAAATTATCCAATCTTTTGAGTTGAGACAATCCCAATACTGCACCAAATTCTGTATTCCTGAAATTATATCCATCACTTACAAATAGAAATGATTTTTCTATTTCTGGATTCTGATTCTGATAGTATTTAAATTGATCTGAGACTCTTGCTAGTCCATGAGATCTCTTCATTTTCATCAAATCATATAGTTCCCAACTATCAGTAGAGATCATTCCACCTTCTACAGTAGACATATGATGCCCAAAGTAGAAACTAAAAGTTGCTCCCAGACTATTCTTTCCTATTTTATTTCCATTTTTATCAAGACATCCGTGAGATTCGCAGACATCATCAATAAACAATGCATTTGGAAGTATCTTCTTATACTCTTCAATTTCCGCAGGGATGCCTAGTAGGTGTGTTACAAATACCAACTTAATGTCAGGATGAATCTCAGAAATAGTTTTAAGATTATCTAGATCAAAACTATAATTCTCAAGATTCACATCACAAAAAATAGGTGTAAGTCCTAGTTGAATAATTGGATTGATATTTGTAACCCAAGTGCAAGACGGAACTAGAACTTTATCACCTTTTTGTAGTCCATACTTTTCTACTATAGCAGAGACTAATAAAAAGTTTGCAGTGCTTCCTGATGTTACAAATAAAGAATATCTACAACCCAACCATTTTGACCACTCCTTTTCAAATCGCTCAACATTTTCACCCTGAGTAAACTTATCAGAGGTTAAAACAAATTTGGCAAGTTGAATTCTATCCCATAAAGAGATAGAATTTTTCATAAGTGGCCACTTATAGTCGGACATAGTTACTCCTATTTTTCAAGAACCAATCGATAGTGATTTTTAGACCATCTTCCAAAGAAGTTTTTGCCTTCCACCCAAGAGAATCCATCTTTGAAGTATCTAATGCTCTGCGAGGAGTGCCATTTGGTTTAGAAGTATCCCAAATCAATTCTCCCTCATAACCAACAAGTTTAGATACGATCTCAGAAAGTTCTTTAATACTCACTTCTCTTTCTGGACCAATGTTAATGATTTCGGGATCATCATAATTATTCATCAAGAACACCAAACCATCTGCAAGATCATCAGAAAAAAGAAATTCTCTAGTTGGACTTCCATCACCAAAACACATAACACTTGAATCTCCAGAGTCCTTTGCACTCACAAACTTATTAATAAAACTTGGAATTACATGACACTGTTCGATGATAAAATTGTCATTGATACCATAAAGGTTATTTGGCATCACAGAAACAGTTGGAAATCCATATTGTTCTGTATATTTTTTACACATCATATATCCAGCAATCTTTGCCAGAGAATATGAAATGTTAGTTTCTTCAAGCGGTCCAGTCATCAAATACTCTTCTTTGATGGGGACTGGAGCAAGTTTGGGATAAATGCAAGCAGAACCCAGAAATAACAACTTCTTACAACCGTTGCGATATGCAGCATCAATTACATTTGTTTGAATCTGTAGGTTCTCCCGAATAAAGTCTGCAGGAATTACTTTATTGTACCCAATACCACCAACTTTTGCCGCACCAAGAAAAACATATTCAGGTCTTTCTTCTGCAAAGAATTCTTCAACATCTTTCTGAATTCTCAAATCTAATTGTGCTCTAGAACGAGTCAAAAGATTCGTATAACCATTAGATGTTAAATGTCTAGAAATTGCAGAACCTACAAGTCCTCTATGTCCTGCAATAAAAATTTTAGAATCATTGTCCATGAATACACATATCCTCAACTAATTGTTTGAAAGAAATCTTAGGTTCCCAACCTAGTTTTTCTTTTGCCTTAGTGGCATCACCTAATAAAGTCTCTACTTCAGCAGGTCGGAAATATTTAGGATTAACCTTGATGACTGTTTTTTTAGTAAGTTTATCAATACCGACTTCGTTTAATCCCTCACCTTCCCACACAATCTTCATACCAAAATAAGGTGCTGCTTCCTCCACAAACTCTTTAACAGAATATTGTACACCAGTTGCAATCACAAAATCATCTGGTTGATCCTGCTGAAGCATCATCCACATCGCTTCCACAAAGTCCTTTGCATGACCCCAATCACGCTTTGCGTTCAGATTACCAAGTTCAAGAACATCTTGCATCCCACAAGAAATTCTTGAAAGTCCTCGCGTGATCTTGCGTGTTACAAAGGTTTCTCCACGACGGGGAGACTCATGATTAAAGAGAATTCCAGTGCAAGCATACATCCCATAAGATTCACGATAATTCTTAGTAATCCAATATCCATAAATCTTTGCTACACCATAAGGAGATCTTGGATAGAAAGGAGTTGTTTCACGTTGAGGAATTTCTTGAACAAGTCCAAACAATTCACTGGTAGATGCTTGGTAAATACGAATCCTATCTTCCATCCCCAAAAGACGAACCGCTTCAAGAACACGAAGAGTTCCAAGAGCATCTACTTGACCAGTATATTCTGGAGTCTCAAATGACACTTTAACATGACTCTGAGCACCTAAATTATAAATCTCATCAGGTTTCACTAACTGAATAACACCTACAAGATTTGTAGAGTCTGTGAGATCACCATAATGAAGTTTAATTTTTGAATAGATATGGTCAATTCTGGAGGTATTAATTGAAGACGACCTACGAATAATACCATGAACTTCATAACCTTTCTCTAAAAGAAGTTCTGCAAGATAAGATCCATCTTGCCCTGTAATACCAGTAATAAGTGCTTTTTTCATGCTTGACAATTAGTAAAATCTACTTGACCATTTCGTGTAGCCCAAATTGGATATTCTTTACCAAATGTATTCCAAATTTGTGCTTGTTGTTGACCAACTGGAACGCCAGATAATCCAGCAGCATTCCAAATTGTTTCATAAGTATCGTCTTCATGAAAAGTAAAATCATGAGACTCTGCTTCCACTTTCATTATAAGAGACAAAATAGATTGATCATGTCTATTTTCTCTAAAGATTGAATCATTTGGTTGATTTGATGGACTATCATCAAGATATCTACCATTATCTTCTACAGATATAGTTTTCCATTTATCAACAATACCTCTCATCAAATCGTTATTTTTAATAAAGAAAATACCAGAAATAATTTGTCTGGTCATCAAATACACATCGTTATTCCCCACAATTCTACGATAAGTATCCATCTTTGTCCACTGAATTTCTGGAAGATCTAGTGTAAAGAAAACTCCAGAAGTTTCCAGACATTCTTGATAATATTGATTTAATTTATTCAAACCATTTTTATTTAATTCACATCCAGAATCAACATATAAAAGAACATCACCTTCTGGTATATTTTTGAGTGCCTCTCCAACAAAATAAGATTTGGCAGCATAGTAACCATAAAAACGATCAGACATTCCACTACGTTGGATCATCATCTTACTGGCATTATTTTCCCAAAAATCTCCAGTTAAATCTTCTTCACCAAATTCTTGAATTGACTTGAATACTCCAAAATCTTCTGCTTGCTTTCGTATTCTATTCTTACCAATGGAGAAGTTAGTATCTCCAAAGTAAGTTAAGTGTAAGTTCATACAAACCAGTTTACTGTCTTTCTATTATACTAAAAAAGGTGGGTTTATGCAACCCACCTTTGGTAACTCAGGCTCGCCACCAATTCTTTGACTGGAAATTGGAAACCAGGCGGGAGAGAGTCCCATCCGCACCAACTGCCCTTGAGAGAGGCAGTAAACTCATAATAGGGTCATATTTGACTCCACCACTTGGTTTTAGGAAACCAAGAAAAGTTGGGTTAACTTTGATATCTCGGTAATACCAAAGAATGCGATTAAAAATAACACATCCCAAAGTTTAAGTTTGATTGCAAAAGGAATACCGAGTAGTCCCCCGATAAACTTTATCATCAAACCATTTTTGAAATCTCCCCATAACATGATTTGGTAACCAAGTAAAAGGAGAAAGTTCCCGATGTATCTCAGGATACTAGATTTAGACATAAGGGGTTTTCATCACCGACCAGGGCAGAGTTTTAAGTCTACTCCGAGACTATTCATCATTGTCTCTTACATAACAAGGAACTCTGTCTGGATCTAACCATTTTGCATATTCAAAATCTTCCATTGCAGTAGAACATTGTAGACCGTTATCAAAAAGATAAATGTCATTCCAGCGTTTGGTATAATAATTTTGCTTTTGCAAGCGATAATCGGGTTTATCGTTTATCTCAAGAATACCTGCTTCAATAAAGCGGTATCCTTCACGTTCCAGAAGAACTTTGGTTTTCATGCAACCTCAATAGTTTCAAGATCTTGAGCGATGTACTCCATAAGCATTTCGTAATCATCAAGAGGGTCACCAGAAAATACTACCCCTTCGTTCTCATAAAAACGACGGACCTTTTTATAAAGTTTCGGACTCTTTACATCAAGGTAGATTTCTCCGTTAGCAGCGAGACGAAGAGTGCTAACATCTTTCTTGAATTTTTGGATCAGAGACATTGTTTTACTTGTTGACCTAGTTATTATAAGGTGTTTGAGACTTTGTGTCAAGTGTGCCAGTGAAGTAACTGGCGATCGGGCATAGAGGATTTGAACCTCTGGCCTTTCCGCCCCAAACGGAACGCGCTACCAAACTGCGCTAATGCCCGAAGTGTTCTATTTGATGACAATTAGCACACAAAACCTCACATTTTAATGCTTCTTCCTGTATTCGTTCTAAACGCATACTGTTTTTAAGCATATCAGCAATATTATGTTCTTTATTGCTGTTGTGATGAAATTGAAGTGCTCTATAATCATCGTAACCACATCTATTACATTTAAGTGTTTTCTTCCACTCATAATACTCTGCTCGCATTTTTTGCTTGCGGGGTATTTTAGTTTTGGAATAACACTGAACACATAAATGCCTGTAATATTTAGTTCCTTTTATTTTACCAGCAAGGGGAAAATCCGTCAATGGATTTTTTACACCACACGATTTACAAACTCTTATTTCCATTTGGGAATACTATTTGTGCTCCCAAATATTTATAAGACTTATTTATCGCGGTGTATAAGCATTATACCCATAAAAGGCACCACTGTCAAGCCCAACCCACACATAAACAACCAGACTGGACTCTGGGCAAGGTATTCTACAACACGAAAGATCATCTTCCTCTCCAATTCTTATATTCAAAGTAAAAATACTGGTCTGCCTCATTAAGACCCCTCAGAGGAGCATTTACACCCCACCCAGACCATTCTATACAAAACTGTTTGATATCATGATTATTTAGAATAGAGTGTCCATACATTCTCACAAACGATGACATAGCGAAGTGATACTTTTGTTTATCGTGGATATGCATGAGTGAGTCCCCAACAAATGAATAATCCGATTGAAGAAAAAAGTAAAATAGAAGATACAAATGTTTTAATCATCCTCTTCGTCCTCGTAACTAGAAGGTTCTTCAAAAAGTTCTTGCATTTTTAATTTTTGTATGAGATCATAAAGTTGTTTATAATCTTCTTCTAACATAGTTAATTTAAAGTGATTTTAAGAAATGGAAGTAATGGTGGAATAACACCGATCAACCTTAAAAGTCCCTCAGCAAATAAAGCAAGAACCACCCAACCGACGCACATACTAATGATAGAAGCATTACGGTTGTGTCGTCGTATTGCTGCATCGATCATCTCCTGTACTTCTGTACGAGTTACATAATCATCATCAAATGGTTCCATCATTTCTCATCTCCAAGAAACTTTGCAAGAGGATCTCTGCGGGTTTTGACTATTTCGACTGCTCTCTTGTAGAACATATTGTCCATGTTCCCAGAGGCTTCAAAAGTCTCCTTGATCTTCACCCAGTTATCATAGGTGTGCTGATCCATAGGGTTTTAGATTGAATACTACTAGTTATGCTAGTGAGTACTTTTACTTTGTCAACTATGTGTTGATACGAAAATATAGATTAAAAAAAATCTAAAATTTTGTAATATTTGTAACGGAAGGAACAGGAATCGAACCTGCGAAGCTTTTAAACCCAGCCGCTTTCAAGGCGGTGTCCTCGACCAACCGGACTCCTTCCAAATAAGTCCTTAACGGACTTCAAAATCTAAACGTCTTACTTTACGTTGGCGACGTGCTTCTTGCCAAGCAATGTCTTCGTTCGTAAGAATTCCTTTTTTAGATTTATTGTTTATAGAGTTTAGCATAACTACACTAGATAAGTCAACTGCTGAAATAACTCCACCACGAATAGTCGCCATATTTGGACAACCACATGTCACAGTTTTTGTAGGATGCCCCTCTAACTCCCTACCACAGGAGCGGCATCTAATTCTTAAATTTTCCATTTTTATAATAAGTTAATTATTTTTCAGTAAACGAGCGAAGCATCCAGAGAAATTTACCATGTGCTTCATTTAAATCATCAAGAAGATTAACTGTTCCTCTTGATTTTTGTTCATCTGCTTCAATAGCAGCATCAGAAAGCATGGTGATTATTTTTTGATGACCCTCCATCAAATCACGAATCATTTCCATTTCGGAAATATTAGACTTCGCTTCACCAATACCAGAAACTTCTACTACTCTGGACAGAGAACTAACTGGTTTAATTTCAAGAAATCTCATATGCTCAGCAATACGATCAACTTCTTCTTGAAGAGAAGCATACTGCTCACCAAATAAGTCATGAATTTGCTTAAAATCTGGACCCACGACATGCCAATGATAAACCCAAGTCTTCTGAAAAAGAACAAAAAGACTTGCTTGAGTATCAGAAAGTAATTTATATAACTTTTCCATTATACCAGTTTTTTAGATATTTATATACCTAACTCAAGTCCTACTCTTCTAAGATATTCTTGCTTAATTTCTTCACCATAAGATTTATTCGAATCTTCTTTTCTTTTGCAACTACCAACTCCACAAAAACCACAATTCTTTCCAACAATTAAGTATTCAAAAATTATCTTTTTATAGGTTTCAAAGGGAGTTTTTTGATACAAAAATCTAACATCAACATCATTTTGTTGAAGAAGAATAAGAACATTCATAACAAAACCTATTTTGTTAGAATGAACTAAAGAATTTTGTTTACAGAACTCAAGATAATCATTTTGACTTGATTGCTGCAAACTATACAAAACAGAATATACAGTTCCAATTTTATGAGATATTTCATTTGATTTAAAAATATCTGCAACATCAGTAACCTTTGATTCTGAATTAATATCAGAAATAGAATTTTTATCCCAAGGAAAATTCCAATCATTCTGAATCATATAATCAATAAGATTTCTGAGTTGTTTTGGATTTGGATTTGTTAGATAATTATCTCTCCCCTTTGGATAATCAACTTTGAGATAATATTGCTGTTCAATTTCATCAATTGTTTCATATCCAAGAACGTCAATAGCATTAAATTCAAACCCACCTTCATCATATAAGTTTTCAAAAATATTTAATTCCTTTACACCACAGGCACCAATCCAATCCGTAAAATGGGTTTGATACTTTTCTTGAAAGATACCATACTTTCCAACAAAAGACTTTTTGGAAACTACATTGCCAATATAAAAAACATCACAGACATTAACAAAATCATATTCATCAGACATATCTTCTGGTTGAATATGATGAAAATGATATGGAATTCCAAGTCCCTTATAATAACATTTATCACCTTTACTAACTCTACCATCAACATATTCGATAGAGTCTGATATTTTTATAGAGTTAACTACAACTCCTTGCTTATTATAAACATCAATATTCATTTAAGATAACACATATATGGGCGATGACGGATTCGAACCGCCGACTGCCTCGGTGTAAACGAGGAACTCTACCGCTGAGTTAATCGCCCTAAAAGTCAGGATTGACTCATAAGATATTCAACTGTATTTGCCACATCATTCATAGCATCACGAAGATTTTCTCTTTGACCCGATTCCTGTTTAATGATCGGGCGATGATCATCAACAAGAGTCCATCGCCACTGATTCATATCTTTACAAAACCAGAGATTAATTTTCATGCTTTGTATATTCTAGTTTGATCCAATTGATGAGAGCATTAATTTCCATTGTTTTCTCTTCACTAAAATCAAACTTTTTATTGAAAAGATAAAAATCAAGTGCTTCAATAGCAACTTCTCTATCACGTTGGGAAATAAGAGACATAAAACTCCTAACTCGTTAATTATAATACATTGAAAAGGGGGTTTTGTCAACCCCCCCTCCCTATGTATATTAGTTACCAATACGACCAACAGCAAGTCGTGCTTTGTTTAGAATACTTCCAGAAAGAGGAACATATCCAAGATCATCAGCAAGTGATTGTGCCTTAGTACTCAAAGCATAATTAATAGCAGCACGGATATCATCTGCCTTTGCACCATTACCAGTCTTATATGCAAGGATCCAAGTCAAGGTAGAAATAGGATATGCATTTGCACCAGCAGGATTGGGATTCTCACCAGCAAGATTAGCATCCAGTGTAATACCATTCAATGCAGCAGAACCAGAAGCAGCGGTAGGAAGAACAAACTTACCTGCCTTATTTCGAATTGCTGCTGCTTGGAGTTTGTTAGCACGAACAAATCCAGTATTTACATAACCAATCGCACCAACAGTGTTCTTGATGGTTCCAGCAACACCTTCGTTACCTTTTGAACCAACACCAGTAGGCCATTTAACTGCCTTACCAACACCAGCAGTCCAACTACCAAATGCATCCAGAGAGTTAGTGAATGCAAAGGTAGTTCCAGAACCATCAGAACGATGCACCACAGTCATAGGACCAGCAGCACAACCAACTTGATTCCAATTCTTGATACGTCCAGCAAAAATATCAACAGTTTGCTTCTGAGTCAGTTTCAGTTTGCATCCAGTCTTGTTATAAGCGACAGCAATCGTTCCACCTACCATAGGAATTTGAACGACACCGCGCTTCACTTTTGCCGCTTCCGATGCTTTGATCGGTTCATCAGATGCAGCAAAATCGACGGTCCCAGCGATGAACTGACGAACACCAGCACCAGAACCAACAGATTGATAATTCACACGGTTTCCAGTAGACGAAGCGTAATCTTGGAACCATCGTTGATAAATGGGTGCAGGAAAAGTTGCACCAGCACCATTCAGAGCAGGTCCAGCAAGAGCAGCAGTAGGAGCAGCAACCAGACCAATAGCAATAAGATTTTTGAATTTCATAAAAGAGTTTTAGAAGTGAATTGACTTCGTAAGTAATAATACTGGAAAGAAACCTTAAAGTCCACTAAGATTTGGTTAAGGTTTCCATTACCTAACAAAAAACCACCCCAAAAGGGTGGTTCCACTCAAGTTATGAGTGAGTTATCAGAAACGGAAGGTAGTCTGGATTACACCACCCCAATTAGAGGAGTTGTTAGCAAGACGTTGATTATCACTTCCGTAGATGATAGCAGGAGTGACACTGATGTTATCAGACACTTGATACTTGTAGAAGATCTCAAGCATCGTTGCCTTTTCCAAATCTTGACCAGTAGGTGCCTGTCCAATAGCAACACCAGCAGAGTTACCATCAACAAACACATCTTCCCACTGAAGACCAGCAAACCAAGACTGACTATCGGTAGCAGCACTAGGAGTACCACTCACAGTGTTCCAACCATAACCTGCGGAAACAGAAGGAACAATACCAGACTTGGTGGGTTGCCAGTATGCGTTCAGAGCATAACCATTGGAGGTTTGATCGGGAACCAGAGTACCAGAAGCACCATTCAGACCGTTATAAGTACGAACACGAGTACCTTCAGTACCATAACGATAACCGAAAGCAGCACCCCAGTTAGTACCACGATAACCGATTTGTGCAAGAGTATTCAGAGCACCAGTTTCATCAAACTCACCCTTAGAACTATCTTGACCTGCTTGGGCAACATAGTTTACGCCAGCAACAAGACCTTTCTTACCATACTGAACACCAAAACCAGCACCAGTTGCCTTGTTATAAACACCAGGAGTACCAGCAACAGCAAAGAAATCAAGAATACCAGACTTATAAGCAGAAGGCATCCAAGAAATTTCAGTGTTACGAACAGCAGCACCAGCAGTCAGAGTTGCTTTGTTATTGAAAGCAGGGAACTGATAGTACAGACGGTCAATAACTACATTGTTGCCAACTTCACTGGAAGTGTTGTCTGCCTTGTCCAGTTTGAACAGAGAAGAACTGGAACCAAAAGGATCACTGCTAAAGTTAGCAGAACGCAGACGGGTCTTGAGTAGATCCTTACCAGTGAATGAAGTGTCTAGGTTCAGACGCAAATCGTAGTTGAATGCAGCATGAGTTACATCACCACTCTTAGTTTGGTAGTTATCCACATTACCAAGAACGAAAGATGCTTCACCACGCAGTTTAGTGGTAGTGGAGAACTGAGTTGCTTCAAGTTGTCCAACCTGAGTTTCCAGTTTAGCAACAGAACCCTGAATAACAGTAAGTTCATTGCGGAACTCATCAGCAAGGCGCTTGAGTTCATCAGTATTTTCAGTTACACGATCAAGGCAAGCATTGAGAAGTGCTGCTGCTTCATAACGAGTCATTGCCTTAGCACCAGCAAAAGTACCGTTAGGATAACCAGCAACACAACCATAACGCTCTACGAGGTTACTGAGTGCCTGATATGCCCAATCGGTAGGTTGAACATCAGACAGTTGTGAGACACTTGTGACCTGCTCAGAAGTTGCATATTGGTTGACTGCTGCCATATTAAGATCTGCGGCATTCGCAGCAACAGGAGCAACCATTCCCAGAGCAACAGGTGCAAGCATCAGTTGTTTGAGTTTCATAAGTTTTTGTTTTCTTATAAAGAATATAAAAGGAGTCTTAAGAGATTCTCAAGACTCCGAGTATTTTATAATACTTTCTTTAGATTGTCAACTAAGGAAAGATTAAGAGCGGAAGACGAGATTCGAACTCGCAACAACCTGCTTGGAAGGCAGGGACTCTACCGTTGAGTTACTTCCGCAATGGTGGGGATTTACCCAGCCTCAGAGTTTCCTCTTCACAGGCACGGAACCCCAGCGCATCTTCGCTTCACACGGACCAGAAAATTATAAAGCATAATGAGTATTATGTCAAGAGCCCCCGACAAGACTTGAACTTGCGACAACCGCTTTACAAAAGCGGTGCTCTACCAGCTGAGCTACAAGGGCATATGGTAGGTGGAAAAAACTTTACCTATGTTCTTTCTCTTTACTTCTTCTAGTCGTAACCAGAAGGGGTATTTGGCACCTACAGAACGGTGATGAGTGCCCATCACCAGCGGAAGACACTCTCCGCAACGAGCGGGGGTGATCAAGTCCCCGACCTAAGAAAACTTAGGATTTAGTGTGGTTTCCAATAGCCATTCTTATCTCCCATAAAGAAGATGTAGGTATCGAACCTACAAAGGACAGTCCCCAACGGAACTACTGGGAATTCCACCCAGAACCATTATGAAAGAATCGGATATTTCCAACCCTTTCAACTCCCATCGTAGGTACTGCCCCTACCAATCTCCGATTAACAGTCGGGCCCGTTCGCTTGCTCGGTCGATGGGAATATAAGTTTGGAGAATAAATCTCCAAGCGTCTCAGGTTGGATTCGAACCAACGACTAACCGCTTAGAAGGCGGATACTCTTGTCCACTGAGTTACTGAGACATAAAGTAGGTTCCTATCGCCGCCACTCCTGAACCTACCGAAGGGGAGTGTCGCAGTTGATTTCTCAACTCTGATATTATACCAGTCTTTGAGAAAATCGTCAAGGTGGGCAGGGAGAGATTTGAACTCCCGTAGGCAGAGCCAGCGGATTTACAGTCCGCCTCCATTAACCACTCGGACACCTGCCCAAGATTTAAAGTATAGATGGGAGGAAGGCATCTGTCAAGCCCCCCTCACCTATTTAATTTTTCAAACTTCTACCGTGATCAGTCGGTTAGCATATTCATGTGCATAATGTGTACGAGCACCATGAATGCCCCAACCAATCCAACTATACGCATAGTTCATGTAGCGATTGATAGATTTTCCAGGAGTTTTCATCCTATCTACAATTCGTTTCCACTGAACCTCAGTCGTTAGATAACGAAGTTGCGTTGGAAGTGTTGATGGAGAACCACCAAACTTCTTAGCGAAATCACCCAATCCATAATAACGATCGGCAGATGTCCATTGGATCAGACCATAACCACGACCGCAGTGATGGTACTGAGTCCTACTACCACCTTCACAAATATTAGGCACGAACATAGATTCTTGCTTAATATTGCCCATGATGGTAGCGAGGGCGTTTCTGTCTTTAATTCCTTGATCTTGGAAAAATTCCAAGGTAAGGTTTTCATATGGTGAACACCCTTTACAAATTAGCCTTTTCTCTTTTGGCTTTTCGGGAGCAACCTCGCGGATTGCTGTCTTCTTTTCATCTACAAAATCAAACTCTTTAATAGCAGAGAATGGTTTCGAATCCACTGGAGGTGGTGGTCCTTGCATCTTGTAGTTGACGAATGGCAGTGGTGCCGTACTGGTTGTAACCGATGCCAGAAGAGGCAGGGCTACAGTAAAGAATTGTTGCATTAATTTTAATTGAACTCTACATCCGTATAGAAGGGGGGTACACCACCTCTCTCGAAGGGCACCTTCCACGGCTCTAATTTCACATCACAGACTCATAATAAAATCCCTGATGTGGGATTCTCCATATTAAGTTTTTATTTAGGTTTTGTCAAGAAATTCGTTTTGAAAGAATGCTCAACCTAAATATTGGTAGTGTTTATCACAAAATAAGAAAAATGAAAAGACTTCTGTTAGCCTTTTCGTTATTCTTTATTACTCCTGTAAGTGCTGCTGAAATTACATCTAGAATTACTGATTCTGTTCAACTAAATGTTCAGGGTGCTGCGGTACAATCAACAAGAATTGGAGCATCATATTCTGCTTCTGGAACAAATATTCAATCAACCTCATTTGGTGGGGTAAATGGTGCTGGAACTTATGATATCAATACTTCAGGTCAAGCATTTACTTTCTCAGAGAGTTTCAATGCTGCTGATACACCAGTCACCACTCAGTCGGTCTCTAATGGAGTTATTGCTTCTCCCAACCTTTATGGGGATAGTGTTACTCAGTTAGCAGGAGACAAAGGTTCTCTCGCTGGTACATTATCACCTACTGGTGTTCCTACAGTAACTGCTGGTGGTGCTGGAACTACAGCAACTGCACAACGTAGTATTGAACTGAGCGTATTCAAATGAGATATATCCTAGCAGGGTTATTCCTGCTAGGGTTTTCTTACCCTGCCCTAGCAGAATCCGTTGTGCCTAATTTTACTAGAGGTACAATCAATGCGACTACAGAATCTACTACAAAAGTAATAGAAACAATTCGCCAAGTTGAATATACAACTGGCACATCATATACTGTAACTGGGACTAACATTAACATTCCTGGCACTCCTCAACAAGGAGCAAACTATAGTATCATGACTCAAGGTGCTCCATTCCAGTTTAGTGAGACTTATCTCGGGCCTGGAGTGGCTAAAGAAACATGGATAGATCGCACCACAGAAACTCAATCAACCACCACATCAATATCGGTCTTTACGCAATAACTGGAATACTGTTATTAACAATCGCTGGTTCTACAAGAAGTAAAGCACAACAAGCGCCCAGTAACACCAATATTGCTGGTCCCAGTGCCAGTGCCACTGGTAACGTTACTAACCAAGCTGTTCAAGTTTTACAGGGACCATATGCAGTAAACACTTATGGTGGAGGAGTAAGTTGTCAAGGACCAACCATGAGTTTTTCTCCTTTTGTATTGGGAAGTATGAATGGAAGTCAAGACCCATCAACATTCCAATCTCATAATGGAAATGCTGGTGTCAGTATGGGATTTAACTTTCCTCTGGATGGTGGATTAACAGAACTCTGTAAAGCAAGAGCAAGAACAGAGATTGCTAGACAGCAAGCAGAGACAGACAAGGCACGATTGGATTTTGAATTAGTTAGATTATTGAAGTGTGGTGAGGCAATCAAATCTGGTATTACATTCCATCCAGAAAGTCCATACTATAAGGTCTGCGCTGACGTAGTTGTGAGGTATCCAAATGGAACCAATACCACAAATAAGTAATGCTAAAGGTATTGCCAATATAGCAACTAATACCAACGGAATTCCAAAAATTGACATTGGTGGTCCATCAATCATACCCACAATAGATCCACCAGTTATCCAATCCACACCACAACCCATCATTCGTGGTCTGGCACTACCAGTTTTTCAAGCACCAGATACATCTATCAAATACCCAATAATTGATGTTCCAACTCAAGAAGAATTTGATGCTGCAGTAAATGCAGAGAGACAAAAACAACAGCAAGAGGAAAAACCAAAAGAAAGAGGATTGCCGGATACCAAACCACTAGAACTACCTCCTGCTGTTCAGCAATTAACACAACAACCTTCAACTCCAATTGTAGAAATACCGGCAGATAAACCAACAACTACCCCAACCTTTACTATAAATGGAATCGATATTAATTTACCTGACCCTTCTCTTGTTGCTACGGCTGGTGCTGTCGCAGTAGTCACAACTGCTGCTACGATAGCATCAACAACAGTTCTCAATGCTCTGAAGAATGCAGCAGAACCATTAATCAAAGAAGCAACAAAGAACAAGTTTAAAATTAAAATCAAACAAGTTAAACCTGTTCTACATTATGTCCTAGCAGAAGGTGGGCATGTAGATGTTTTCGAATACTCTGCCGAAGGAACTCGTCTAGTAGAACAAGTAACTAATGTGGAACAATATATCCGTGACCAAGTTGAAATCAATGCTCTATATGAGATTGATAACAAAATCATTATTGATGATGTGATAAGAGATAAGTTCACAAAAGAAGGCAAAGAAAGATTTAAACCCCTCTTTGCCCCCGCTAAAAAAATTGCTAAGAAATTATCTGCTAGATTATCTTTCTGATGTAAATTTAGAAATAATCCACACAACAACCATTGCTGGCAATTGAACTAAAATATTATAAAGAATTTCTAGAAAGATATTATCCTTCTCTTCTTTACGTTTATCCTTTGCTGGGGCGCTAGTCATTTTGTAACACCTTAAACAAATCTTTACTATTTAATAAAGAAGTATCAAATTGTAAAGATTTTTTACGCCCTCTTCGTGCGGGTCTCCTAACAAAACGAAATACTTCTGGTGGTTGTCGCTTGGGAATAGGTCTTCTATTCTCAAGCATTATACCATCGTTTGTTAATAATCTTAGAACTATCAATGCATCTAAGATAAGAAGTTTCATTCTACTAGAGTTCCTTTCTCCCTTCTAATTTTACGTAATGGTTCCCACCCCTTATCCTTTGTTCCACCATCATAAGCAAGAGCATATCCCTCAGCAATCATTTGGTTATTGAGAGAAGCATCCTCACCATTGATATAAAGATGACCAATAATTCTACCATACTTCTCAGTCGAATCTGGAAGTTCTGTACGAATAATAATATCTTTTGCTTCTTCAAGACGATGCTTCAACCAATTCTTGGCATCTAGTCCAAGTGCCTTTTCTGCTTTATCTGTCGTGCGACTCTCTGGGGTATCGATACCAGCAAGACGAATTCTCTTGGTAAGGGAGATATCAAAACCAAGATCAATATCAGCATCAATAGTGTCTCCATCGACTACTCTTCCTACCGATTTAATTCTATAAATATATGGATCTTTTTCTGACATTAGAAAGGTAATTTAAACTCTTTCGTATTTAGTTTGGGAATAGGTAGTTTTTCAAATGCTTTTGATACTTGTTTCTCCACAACAGCACCAACAAATTCTTCTGGATTGTCCAGAATCTTCTGTGCTTTTTGGTAAGTAAGATATGCTCCCACACCAATCGCAGCACTAATGCTCAGACTTGTGATGGATAGAATCAGACTTAAATGTTTCATCTTTCATCTCCTCGTGCGCTAACTTTAATATGTAGTAAATGATGTATGCGGTGAAGGCAAGTCCGCAAGATAATAATATTACAACACCCCAAGGGAACTGATCCATCAATACTTACCTTCAGTACAATACTGAACTTTCTTATTCGGATAATAAGGATACAAACCATCTTGGGGTTTCATCCATCCACAACCAATTAACCATTCCTTAGTCATTGGAGTTGGCGTAACTTGTTCCCATAAAGGTCCCTGTGCTGCCATTTCTAGGTATCTGGCAGTTTGATTGGACTGTTCTTCAGCCCAGTTTGCATCTGCTTCCCATGGAACTGCACGACTCTGACCCATCGATTCATAAGTTAGTTTAGTATTCTTCATAACCCAAGCAGGAATTTCAGAATCCTGATGCACTTGTGCCATGAAAGAAGTTTTTAATCCACCACCCATTGCATCCTGAACTACATGCCACCCTTCATGACGAAGGGTTCCCAAAAACTCTCTTTCATCTTGAAGAAGATTTTCATTGATAAAGAAACGATTATAGTTTGGTTTGTAGAGTCCCACTGTTCTTGGAGTGAAGTATCTACTTTGTGCTAAGTATACTCCCACTTCAAGTTTGTTTAGTGCATTAATGATTCTTACTATTTCTTCTCTAAATGGATCAAATCCTACTTTATTAAAAACTTCAGATTCTGATGTAAGTTTTTCTACACCTTCAGTACATTCTAAAAGAATCATACAACCCATTGCTGCTAAACTATAAGGTTTTACAGTTGGTTGCTTAGGTTCTATTGATTCGGCAAATGTAGGTAATGCTAAGGTTAAAGATAAACTGATTGCTGTGAGGAATTTTTTCATTCATCCCACCATCCTTCTTGTTTATGAATCCAGACTTTCAAATCTTTGACATACTTTCTCAACATCTGGGCCTGTTCTTCATGCCAAAAATCACCCGTCTCCATGTGAAGGCGGGTGTGATTGTCTATGGCTTTGAGTATGTTATGGATTGGAGCATTCCAACACTCCCTCTTTGGAGTGTTCCATTCTCTTGGCATGGTACAACTAGTGAGTGTATTTCATTATAACGAAAATATTCAAGTTGACATTGACCGGGAGAAATTTCTAAGGATCCAACTATCATAAAAGCGATGAATTCCATCACTTTTTCTTACCGCCATTTTTTGCTTTTTTAGCATTTGCATTGCCAGAATTCTGCTTTTTATTATTAGCAGACCCAGCACCCCCAGATCCTTTTTTACCCTTATTAGCAGATTTTGACATTATGCTCCACCTGTGCGAGGTTGTACTTGACCTTCCAATACTTCAACTCTTTCTTCGAGAGTTGGTTCTGATGAAGCAACTTCAGGTGTAGGTGTAGGTAGTTCTGGTGGCGCTTCAACTACAACTTCTTCTCTTTTTGGTTCATCTTTTTTTTCATCATCATCACCACCTTTCTTCATTGTATTGATACCAAAAGTTGCAGCAGATGCAGTAAAAACTGTAGCGATGAATGTTGGATCCATCTTAGACAAAGCACCAGCATAACTTGCGGTGAGAAGAGCAGCAGACCATCCTAAAATAGCAATACGAATAACAGTACTCATACACTTTTCCTTTTTGTTCTGATTGTCCATTTTAGTAAGTTTGTAAGGTTAACCTTTTTTCCAAGCTTCACCTTCTGCTTTTCTTCTACGTGCAAGTCCTGCTTCTACATTTGAACCAGGATTTCTGTAAAGATAAAGCGCATCGGGAACTAAGTCCCATTCTTTATTCTTCAGGCGTTTAGTAATAGTATTAAAGTTATCACCACCGTAAAAACCGGCACCAAGATTATAAGCAAAGCTGAGCAGAGCGCCTCTTTTTCCATCAGACATTTCATTCCAGTGTGGGATTTTACGAAGTGCAGGAAGGAACTCATTCTTGCATTGTTCAATCAGAAGTGTATCTGCTTCCTGTTGAGTTAGTGTATCACCAAGTTTGAAGTGTGATCCATCCTTCTTGCGGGTCGAACCCCAACCAATAGTGATTGGAAGTCCACCAGTGAGGGGGTCAGGATATGCATTTAAGTGACATCCTTCAAACTCTTTGATTAACTTAATGCCCATTTGTGGAACATCATCACCACCTGTTACAGGAGCTGCAGCAGCGGGTGCGGATGCTGGTGCAGCACTAGTCTTTTTTCCCCTATAGATTTCAGCCCAATCAATGTTATCTTCCAGATATTTGACTGGAAGGTTATCTTCTAACCACTGAACTGCTTTTACATGATTTGGATTTTTTTCATCATAGAATTTAAAAAAGTTGTGTAAATCAATTCTTGCCATGTTGTCCTCCGAAATACTTTTGATAAAGATCGTTTGCTTCTTTGTGTCTACCGTTATTAGTAAGATCCTTAATTACTTTAAGCATCTTTCTTTTAAAATTAATCGAAGATTCTTCCCCATCCATCATTACCTCCTGGACACCAACGGTGCTTAAGAACTGCTTTGGTGTAAATGGTCTTCTTACCATTAGTTACAGGACCTGTATAGTTATCGTTGAGTGAACCATATGGATCATTAATATAATATCCCTTACCATCTGGGGTCTTACCAATTACCACACACATGTGTCCGCCAGTTGGACTAGTTAAAGAACCTCTGTGAAGGATACCGATAACAACTGGTTTTCCTCTATCAAGACTCTTATCAATATCTGAAAAGGAAAGGTTGTAACTAAAGTGTGATTTAATACCATATCCTGTAAGAACTTTTGTCTGTACAGCATGATCAGTAGTATCACCGATTGCAAATACCTTTTTAACATATTCATCGTCACCTTTAATCGATCCTGGCTTAAGGAACGCAAGACACATGGCGCACGATGAACTGTTGCAGGTTCTTTGTGCATCTCTGTAGTTATCTACTTGATTGAAATATGGAACATCGAGCACTGCTGGAGTTGGTGGTTTTGTTCTAAAAATACCAATCCAATCAGTCTCCGAATCATCTAAAAATTGTGCAGGTAAATTATCTTCTAACCACTGAACTGCTGCTACATGATTTGAATTACTATCGTCGTAAAATTTAAAAAAGTTATGTAGATCTAAGGTCATTCTTCTTCTCCTATGTACTCTAATGAAAATACATCATGTTCTAGAATATTCGGATTCAACCATTCACTAAATTCAGATTGAATCGCATGGGCATTTTCAGTACAGTTATTTTCACATAGGAAATGGATTCTATCAATTGCCCAATCATGTGAGTGCTTAAGAGTCTTTTCCAAAATTTCCATAATCTTTTCGCATGTAGCGCCCTAGAATATTGCTATTGTAGTATGCAGGCGTTCCATCGTCAAGAGACTCTATCAACACATTATTTAGGAAAAGCTGCTTTGTTTCTTCATAATTACACTGCCCTTTTGTCTTATGAAGACTCAAAATTACTCTATCAAATGACTCTTTCCCCCAAAGGTTAACGTCTTCTTTGAGTTCAGGACATGATCCGTAATATCTTTTCCAATCGGACTCTGACTTAACTTTTCTAGATTTTCCTCTTGGTGTGCGGAAAGACCAGAAATACTTTCTACCAATATAACTACGACCAGTTTTATTGCAGTGAATATGATAAACAAAACCAAAATTATCTTGAATATCAGAAGACTCAAAAATTTCCCCATTGAATCTCCAAGGGTTTTCATAACTCATATTATAGAATCTTTATGAGCTATTATTTATCTTCAACGGAGACAAACCTAGTCTAGCAATAAAAAAAGGTCTTGTCAATATTGCCAAGACCCTTAGAACTATGTTAAAATCTTATCACTACCCTTTTTCAGTCACATAATACTCAACGATATCATCCCACGAATATTCAGAGAAGTCATATCCCTCATTAATCAAATCATCAACCCACTCAGAAATCTCTTCAGCAAGAACATAATCATTGTATTCTTGCATAATTGCACCAACAGAATCAGTATCCATTTCTAACATGATATAATGTGCTTCTTCAATCGTATCTGCATGTCCTCTATCCATCAAATACTCAAGGATAATATCATATGGTTCATATGATTCTTTCACTGGAGTAGTAGCAGTTTTCTGCTGCTCCATTTTTTTCTTCTGCTTCTCCATTTCCGCTTTAATTGATGCTTCTACCTCTTTAGTATCAATTTTTCCTGGACCTTCTGGACCACCCATCAATTCACCTTGACGTTGCTTAGATCTATTTGTCATTTGACGAAGTTCTTCAGCATCCTTCTCCATCTGACTTTGACCAGTACCTTTTAAAGTACCATCTGATTTCAATTTAGCAGCAAGTTTTGGGTTTGCCTTTCTCCAAGTTTCCATATCTTTTGCCTTGTCACCAGTCTGCTTACTTGATGGGGCACTTTTACCTTTACCTAAAGAACCTGCTCCACCTGTACGGGCACCGGTGCCACCACCCCTACCACTAGAACCGCCACCGCCACTAGATGTGGGAGCAGAAGGTGCTGCTGGAGCAGGAGTTGCTGTAGCAGAAGTTGGAGTTGGTTTTGGTGACTCTGTTGGTTTAGATGATCCAGCACCTGCCATCTTGGCACCAACAAATCCACCAGCAGCACCTAATCCAAATACTGCAGCACCTTTACCTACTTTCTGAAGTGCTGGTTTTGCCTTTGTTGCAATATCCTTTGCTTTTTGGGTGACTTGTCCAAGTTTTGCCTTTGTAAGTAATTCTGCAGATTGCTTACCAGACATTGGTTTTCCACCACCAATTGGTGATTGAGTTTTGCTATAACCACCAACGTTTCCTTTTCTTGCTTCTTTCTGAGCAAGTCTTTGCATTGCTGCTCTAGTCTTTTCTGGATTTGCTGAAGTTGCTAACTTTTTAGCAGCTGCTGATCTAGCAGGTTTTGAAGCAACTCTTCCTGCAAAACCAACAGCACCCTTAGCAACTTTTCCAATTAATGAACCTAATCCTTCATCAATACAATAATCAAAAATTTCTAATTGTTCTTGAATATAATCTTCGGGAATTGTATTCTCTAGAATAATATTTTCATCAAAAGTTAAATACTTTTCTAAAATATCTTGTGTTGATGAATCTGCTAAAAATCCAATGATCGCACTTGCACTATAACCTTCATAAATCATCGATGTTGAAATAGTAGAAAGAATGTCTTCTACTAAGTATGACATTTCAGCATCATAATACTCAGAATTTTCATTTAGAAAATCCTGATCTTGGATGTTCATTTCTTCATATAAACATCCAACACTATGAATAAAATCTGGCGAAATACTAGACATGGTTATAGTTAATACCTTTATTTAAAGGTATTTATAAAAATCACTTGCCAGGTAATGCCTTTACACCAAGTGCTTTATTACGAGCAGCATCTGATTGTCTTGCTTTTTTAAGTGCTTGTTGTGCTTTCGCAGCATCATGTTTTTTGTATGCACCAGCGAATAAAGATCTTCCGATTCTTTCTAATGGGTTGGAAGATGTCTTAGCAAGAGATTGAGCACTTGGACCAGCCTTATAAACTGCCTTTCCACCTTTATATGCAAGATGTCCTGCAGTTGATTGACCACCACGCTGAACAACACCCGTTTTAGCAAGTTGAACTGTCTTTCTTTGTGCCCCAGATCCCGTAGTCATTGTATTCTTTTTGGTATCAAACGTAGTTTTTCCACCAATACCTTTAATTGCAGTTCCTGCTTGACGCTGACGATTTGCAGTTGCCATTGCTTTTCTCTCTTTGGCATTAGCACCAGCGGCAACATCAAATGCCTTAGATGCTGCCATTGCTCCCCCAGTTGCTCCAGCAACTGATCCTACAGGACCAGCTACAGAACCAGCAGCGCCACCTAAGGCACCGCCAGCAGCGACTGCAGCACCCTTAGCAAGTGATCTGGCCCATCCAGATCCTTTTGCTTTTTCATCAGCAACATCCAAAGCAGCAGATGCTGGACCAACTAGTTTACCAGCAACTCTTCCAACTTTTGCAAGTCCTGATGGAACCTTAATCTTTGGTCCAGAAGGTGGTTTTCCTGCAGGTGGAGTCGATGGTTTTGCGCTAGAAGAAGGAGTAGATGGTGGTGGAGTGATAATTGCTTTTCCACTTGGTCCAGTTCCAGCAGCTGCTCTTCTTGCTTTTAAGTCCGCTGCTGCTCTTCTTTTATTAGTTACATCACGAACTTCAACTGGTTTTTGAGGTTTAACAACTGATGAAGTTCCTTGTGGTTTTGAAACGGCAGGAACACTTGTCTGTCTTGTTGCTAACGCACCCGCCTTTTGTGTTTGTCCTTGTGCAGGTAATGCCGCTCTTGGAGTTGTTCCACCCGCAGGTGCAAGTGTTCTTCCCGGAACTTTGCTGGAAGGACCTTCTTTAGGAATACCTAGTTGTGCTTGTGGTTTTTTAGGAAATTGCTTCCAAGGATCTGCAGCTCCTCCGGATGGTTTTTTTGGAGTTGATGGACTTTGAACTTTTGTACTTTTAAATTGAAGATCTGGTCTTGCTGCAGCACCAGTTGGTCCTCTTTGTGATTTTCTTGCCGCCTTTTCTGCTTCTCTAGCATCAATTTGCGCCTTTACTTCTTCTGGAGTAGGTCCACCACTTCTTCTTTTTCTTGCAGGTCTTCTTTCACTAGGTGCTACACCTTCATTCATATATGACTCTTGCAAAAACTGACTAAAAGATTTCATCTTCTTTCTACTTTTTTAGTTATTTATAAAAAAAGAGGGTACTAAGACCCCCTTCATTTAAGATATAAATTTAACCAATTACTTGGATGGTTTTGTTGATTTCTTAGGTTTTACCATTTGCCCACTAAGATCATACTTTGCTTCATCTTTTCTTTGCGATTCTTTAGTTGGGAAATATCCAGATTCAAGAATTTCAGTTTTCCACTCTTCACTCATATTTGCCATAATAGTGAATGCTGCCTCTTCAGTATCAGCATAACCTTCATCAATAAGATACCCCTTAACAATATCAAATGGATCAAAACTTGACATTTGAGAACCAACAACTGTTGCTCCACCTTTTCTTTGACGTTCTTGAGAAGCAAGTCTCATTTTTTGAAGATCTGCAATATCAGATCTAAGAGAAGGTCTTGCTGGAGCAGCAGGAGCAGTTGTAGTTGTGGTTGTTTGAGTAGGTGCTGGTTTTTGTGATTGTGGCGCTGTTGCAACAGGTCTTGCAGGTGCTGCCGATGTTGCTGCAGGTCTTACTGGTGCTGCAGCAGGTCTTGCAGGTGCTGTTGCTGTAGGTCTTGTAGTACCGATTGGAGTATTGCCCCCAGTTGTAGGACCGCCAGCAGTTCCTTGTCTTGGAGTTCCTACTTGCGATGCTCTTGCTCTTGCTGCCTGCTGAAGTTCTTGTCCTCTGTAATTAGTAGGAAGTCCACCAATTTGTGGTCTTGAAACTGAAGTTGCTCTACCAGTTTGTCTAGGAGTATTTGCATTCATTGGACGAGCAAATCTTGACTGATATGGTGCATTAGTAATGGGACGACTTCCACCAGGACGATTTCCACCAGGTTGACCCATTTCCCCCAAATATGCCTCATACATATCTTCCCAAGTATACTCACTCAGGTCATGACCTTCTTCTACAAGTGAGTTTACCCAATTTTCAAAATCTTCCTGAATCTGCTCTTCAGTAAGTTCAACCTCTTCTTGAGGGGCATAAACTGCATTATATGCTTCCATCATATTGAAAGCATCAGTTCCCGTAATTCTAGACATTGTTTCTTTATGTTTTTATAATTTTATTTATAAAAAAGAGGGTCAAAGGACCCTCAGTTTACATCATCAGTTCTTTTGCCTAACCATTCTTTTTCATAATTATAATCACCAAACAGAAATTCATCACTCTCTGCAGCATCTTTATATGCATTCAAGATTTCCTGTTCCACCCATTCATCATAATTGGAATCCTGAGAAAGTATCTTTGGTAACATCTTGTTTAATTCCACCTACTATATATGATTCAACCTCCGTTTCCTGTGGTGCCACTTGAAGACCCTTCGAAGAAATCCAGTGCTCAGTCCAAGGAAGTGGATTGTTCTTTGCTGGAATATCATAAAGTGGCTTAAGTCCAATTGCTTTCATTCTACGATTGGCAATCCATTCGACATACTGTTGTAACAGTTTGTCATTCAGACCGATCATAGAACCATCCTTGAACAGATACTCTGCCCAAAGTTTTTCTTGGTTGACAGCGTTCTCAAAAGTCCTATAAACCCACTGCTCTTCTTCTTTGGAAATACGTACCATCTCAGGATCATCACCCTCTTTCCACTTGTTCAGAATGTTTTGAGTAATAACTAGATGCTGATTCTCATCACGAGCAATCAGTGAGATGATTTTTGCACTTCCTTCCATAAGCTTGAGTTCGCCAAATGCAAAACTACAAGCGAAGCTGACGTAAAAGCGAATACCTTCAAGAATATTAACATTTGCAACTGCTCGGAAGAGTTTGCGCTTGAGTTCATACCTTGCCTCTTGTGCGTATGGGACTTGTTCTAAAGCATGAATCCATTCATTAGAAGTTCCATAATGTTGAGCACTGTTGATAAAGTCATTGTATGCCTCAGTTACACTGACGGCACGTTCCATGATACGATCTTCTCTGAGAATCGTATCAAAGACTTCGGAGGGATCTGAATAAACATTCTTGATGATATAAGTGTATGAACGGGAGTGGATCATCTCCATAAACTCCCAAACCTTCATACATGCTTCCAGTTCAGGAAGGGAACAGTATGGAGCAAATGCCATACCAGGCCCACGACCCTGAACGGAGTCCAGCATCACCTGATATTTTAGGTTGCTGGTAAAGATATGCTTTTGCTCTGGGCGTAGCATATGATAGTCGCTACGATCTTTTTGAAGAGAAACCTCTTCAGGTCTCCAAAAATAACCTAGTTGCTGTGTCGTTAGTTTATCGAAAATTGGATACTTGTAAGAATCGTATCTCTGTATTCCCAGTGGTTGACCAAAAAACATAGGTTGTTTTTTGGTATCTACTTCCTGAGGATTAAAAACGGTCATTGATTCGACCATTGATTTTTCCCCCAAACCTGTTTTAAATCTTACAAGACTCACAATCTTCCTCCTCTGAATCTAGAATATCGGAAATTAAATTTTCAAGAGACTGTTTGGTTTCTTCAACCTCATCAGTCTTATGATCATAAGTATTTTGATAGTAGGATGTTTTCCATCCGTACTTATATGTAGTTAAAAGGTCCTGTGCCATCACTGAAGTTGGGACTTCATTATCTGGATAATTTTGCGGGTTATAGGACCAGTTTCCACTAATCGCTTGATCGAAGAATTTTTGCATAACAGCAACAATATTGATATACCCGCGATTGCTAGGCATATCCCACAGAAGCGTATAATTGTTCTTAAGTGTTTGATACTGAGGAACAATTTGCTTAAGTGGTCCTTTCTTCGACTTTTTAACGGACAAGTATCCGCGAGGTGGTTCGATTCCGTTGGTTGCGTTTGACACAACGGAACTGCTCTCCGATGGCATCTGTGCGGACAACGTGCTGTTCCGTACTCCGTATTGCTTGACTTGTGCTCTAAGACCTTCCCAATCATATTTTAGTTCATTAGGTACGATTTCGTCAACGTCCTTTTTATATGTATCGATGGGTAGAATTCCATTACCATATTTGGTTCTGTGACTATATTCACAAGCACCCTTTTCTTTGGCAAGATTTACAGTTGCTTGAATAAGATAGTATTGAAATGCTTCAGTAAGATCGTGTACCAATTTCCAAGAACGAGAATCATCATAATGTTCACCATGTTTAGCAAGATAATGTGCTAAACCAATATAACCAATACCTAGAGAACGACGTGCTCTTGTGGCAATTTCCGCTGCTTTAACTGGATAACCTTGAAAATCAATTAACTCATCTAAAGAACGAACTGAAAGATCGCAAAGTGCCTCTAATTCATCATTTGATTTTAGTTTACCTACATTAATAGCGGAGAGGATGCAAAGAGCGATTTCACCATCGGGATCATCAATATGTTGAATAGGTTTGGTAGGTAAAGTAATCTCCTGACACAGGTTGCTCATCTCAACCTTATCCATAAAGGAAGAGTGAGAATTGCAATGGTCAATATTCATAATGTACAGACGACCAGTTTCGGCACGTTCTTTCAGGAGGTCCAGAAAGAGTTCTTGAGCAGCGATAGTTTTTCTTGGAATAGACTGATCTCGTTCGTAATCCACATACATATCGTCAAATCGATCAGTCCCAAAAGCATCATACAATCCAGGAACTGCGTGTGGGGAGAATAGTGAAACTTCTTCGTTCTTGATGAATCGTTCATAGAACAGTTTAGAAATTTGAATAGAGTAGTCTAGTTTACGAACACGGTTATCTTCGGTTCCTTTGTTATTTTTTAATACTAAGATATCCTCTATTTCTTGGTGCCAGATGGGGAAGTGTACCGTAGCTGATCCACCTCGTATGCCATTTTGAGTGCAGCATCTGACAGTCGCTTCAAACTTCTTGAGGAACGGTACAACACCCGTGTGCTGAACCTCACCACCTCGTATCTTACTGTTGATGCCCCTGATGCGACCTGCGTTGATACCAATTCCTGCTCTTTGAGCAACATAGCGACCAATTGCCATATCAGAGCTGAAGATGCTATCAAGGGTGTCATCAACATCAACAAGAACACAACTTGCATATTGGCGAAGTGGGGTTCTAACACCTGCCATGATTGGTGTGGGAATGTTGATCTTGTGCTTTGAGATTGCATCGTAGTACTTTCTAACGTAGTCTAAACGTGTTTCTTTAGGATACTTGGAGAAAATGGTTGCCGCAATCAAAAGGTACATAAATTGTGGCGTTTCATAAAGTTCGTTAGAACTTCTATCCTGCACGAGGTACTTATCAACGACTTGACGTAGACCTGCATAAGTGAACAGATAGTCACGACTATGATCAATGAACGACTCAAGTTTATCAAACTCTTCATCGGTATATAGATCAAGAATTTCTGCATCATAGACACCCCTATCGACGGCACGAAGCACGTGCTGCTTAACTGTGGGGCATTCATGCATCCGCCCAAACAACTGCTTACGGAGAGCAAACAGAAGCAGACGAGCGGCAACAAATTGATAATTAGGGTGATCCAGATCAATCAGATCAGAAGCAGAACGAATCAGAATTTCCTGAATCTCTGCAGTAGTAATACCATCATAAAATTGAATACCAGACTGCATCTCGACTTGTGATGCAGATACATTTGCGAGGTCTTTACATGCCTCTTCCACCATAATGTGGAGTTTATTCAAATCAAGGGGTTCGGTTTTACCATTTCTCTTAACGACTTTCGTTCCGTTGCTCATATTTTTTTCCAATTGTTAAACTTAATTTTTGCTTCTAAACCTGTGTGTGTATTTGATTTTAACACATCCATAACATTAAGTCCAGCGAGCACCATATCATTAATATCTTTTTGCTGGATTGATGTTGGCCAAATAATTACCTTGTCACCTCTGTCGATGGTTTTTGATATTCGGTTGACGATTTCTCGATTACGTGGTTCGTTATCAAAAACGTAAATATAATCGCTCCAATTAAACGACCTAATATCAACGTCGGACCCACACATAGCAACAGCATTTTTGACAAACGTGGAGTCGAAGGGTCCCTCAACAATGTAAATGGGTTCCGAAGAATCCACTTGGTCAAGTCCATAAAGTTTAGGCGATTCATCAGAAAGCATCACAGTGATGTATTTATTGTGGGATGATCCTAGTGCTCTTCCTTGAAACCCTATCAAGTTAGAGTCTGTATCATACATTGGTATAATAATGCGACTCTCATCCCTACCGATAGTGTCAAAAGTAACTTTTTGAGTATTTGTCCACTGCTTAAATTTGTCAGCAAAATAAAACTTTTCGGGATTAAGTTTTCTCTTTTCTAGATACTCTCTAGCAATAGGAACCTCTGATGCTTTAGGTAAATCCAGTTTCTTTTTAAAGACTGGTTTAGCAAACTCAAACTTTGGTTCCTCAACCACAAAGTTTCTACCAGTGTGTCCTTCCTTAAACTTTTCCAGTGTATATTGTTTATGAAGCGTTGGGTCTAACTCTTTGAGAAAGTTATTAAAGGATAGACTTGCTCCACAGTTATGGCACTTAAAGTTTGTATTGTTCTTTACGGGATAGATATATCCTCGTGTTTTATTTTTGTTCTTTTGAGAGTCACCACAAAGGGGGCAGCGGAAGTTGTAGAGATCTGCCTTGACTCTCTTAAACTTTTGCAATCGTGACGAAACGAGTCCAATGTACTTGGAGTCAATCAAATCCATTATAAAGAGGTATTACTTCGCTCTTTCTATTGTAGCAGGAACTGATGGGGGGGTCAAGGTTTTAACAGTCGGAATAATACCAACTAGAAAAATTGCTAGAGCAGCAATTCCACCAACTTGCCATCTAAATTTTGAAAAATCTTCTATCTTATGTTCTAACTTTTCGAATCTATCTGATATTTCTTTATGCTCTTTTTCATTACTTTCTTTGACTTCATCAATCATCTTGATGAGAAGTTCATCAGTCTTTATGCTTTGCTCAATTCTCTCATCGTGCTTTGCAAGAATTGTAGCAATACGTGAATTGCCTTCTGATATTTTATCTACC
>JACCDZ012097229.1_pt1 | contig 65361 bp, 71 predicted proteins | sample 7449551 | NCBI WGS metagenome assembly JACCDZ01 (sample SAMN15323452, study PRJNA562643) | freshwater metagenome | isolation source: river surface water | place: USA:Blue River Watershed | collected 2017-08-18 | reverse complement strand
GTGCTGGAATCCAAACAGTTACTGTTGGTGTTGGTCCAGTTACCAATACTCCAGTAGCTGTACTTCCAGGTGGTGGGACACTTACCACTCCACCTCTAAATATCATTGTAGACACAGCACTAAATGTCTCACCAGTCAAATAATCGACAACATCTAACTGTGTTCCTGTTGATGGAGGAACCCATGCGAAATTACCATCACCGGTATTAGACAGAATGTAACCCGCAGTTGCTCCACCATTTGAGGCAGTAGCGAGTAGAGATGTAACAATAGAAGCTGTAGCAATTACAGCTGATACAGTCAGACCATAAGTTGTACTTTGTGTAACAAATGTAATAGTATCTGAATTTAAAAATTCTACAACTGGAGTATATCCAGATGTACCTGAAGTTCCTGATGAACCAGAGACACCAGCTATAGATGGTTGCCAAACAAAGTTTCCATCACCATCAACAGACAAGAAATAACCAGCGGTCGCCCCACCACTTGAACCAGTATTTAGTAAAGAAGCAGTTAGACTTGCTTCATTTATATAAAAGGAATAAGTAGGACCACTTTGTGTAAAACTGATTGTGCTACTTGTTCCGAATGCAACACTAGTTAGGCTGTAATTATCTAAAGTTTGACCAACATACTGCCAAGCAATTACCCTTGGACCACCAGTGAGCACACTTTGGATATATGCTTTTTTAGTAGTATCATTTATAGGAGTTACAGCTTCAAATCCTGTTTTACTAAATTGGAATCCTAATCCATTTGATATCAGAGGATCTATTGGTGTAGCACCGGATTGAAATCTTATAAGTCCAGCAAAATAATCTACTTCAAAAAATGCATTATCATAAGACTGAAATGTTGTTCCATCCGGTCTATACATTCTCAGTGAATATCCAGTTGATGGAGCACCAGCAGCGTTTGGAACATCGGATGGATTTATCAAAGGCTTTACCCAATCAACAGAAGGAACAAATCCATTAGAAAATGCAGAAGGTGTTCCAGCATCTATAAACCATGTTTGATAGTTTGAATTTCTAAGTGGATAAATAAAAACAGGATTCGAAACTGTACCGAGTTGTCTCACAACAACACCATCATCATTCATCATGGCTGTTGCTAAATCAGCAGCAAAAGGAATAGAATCCATCCAGACTTCACCGGAGCTGACATTATGAGCACTTTTATATAGTTCATTACCAGCATATTTACCATCTTCGGTAAGTACTTTACCTAATGAGTGATAAAAACCGGCTTTTCTTTGTAAGTCTGAATTAATATTTGGCATAATCTATATATTATTCTTTTAAGCTTGAATTGTGATCAAAAGCTCGAATATTTAGATTATTGATACCAGCTTTAATAAAATTAGTGTGAAATACTATGACCCTACAAAAGTTACAGAACTCAATCTAAGATTTTTACCTCTATAAGTTGAATCTTTGTAACCTATGAATAACCAAACTTTTCTCATAGATATCCCTAATAATCCTTGTGACCATTCTATCTTTTTAGAAGTTTCCGTAGCATTGTTGAGGTTATTAATTGAGGCATTTATTCTACCGTTATAAGTACCTGGGTCTCCAGACACAAATAAAAATTTATTTGGTGTAGTATTTGAGCTACTATCATCATAACCAACTAATATCACTAGGTCTTGGTTTCCAGTCACCCCACTTGGTGTATTGAAATGAATATCTGTTTCAGCGAAATTACTATTTAGTGTAAACACACCACTTGACATATCTGAATCATATGCTGCTGTCTTACCATATGAAGAGACAAACCATCTATATCCATTAAAAGATAAGCTTGTTGATGTGTTTGTATTGGAATCAAGTATTACAGTAAAGGATCTATTTGAACCAGTAAGTGAACTATAATTGACTGAGGCAGTCCAGTTGAATGTAGGATAAAACTGAGTCATATTTTGCTGAGGATAGATAATTCTTCCAAACATATATTGTAAGTCATCGGTGTTTATTATAGACTGAGTTGAGTCAAAAGCAGTTGAACCATTTGAGAGAACTCCAAAGCTAGATAGTCTTCCTTGTTCACTCTGTAAAGGATTAAGTGTATAGTTTGGAGCGCTTGGTGATACAGTATCAAATAACATTCTTCTTGAAACCGACTGACTTGAACCATCTGGATTACCCCAGTCATAAAGTCTACCAGTAACATAAGAAGCTGGAGTAGTACTCACTAAGTTTGTAGTATTATTTGTATAATTAGGAATATATTGACCAGAAACATTTACTGTAGCGGTTCTTGAATATGTTAAACCTGATTTGTTCCAGTCTATTGTCCAACCAGTTATAATAGCTCCAATTCCCGATTTTGAACCATCAGCATATCCATTAAGTGTGGATGAAATAGCCATATTTGTACTAACAAAATCTATTTGTTTTGTAGTAGGAAATGATATCTCATTTATCATATTTATATTGGAAGCAGTAAGAGCAAACGTAGAATTCATCGCATAAAACTTAACTCCAGAGTATTGAACAGTTGTTGGTGTTAATTCATCGAAATCAACACCATTTGCAATACTAGCACTAGTAACAGAACCATCATTATCATAAAATATATCTTGACTTGTAAATGAATATATTCCAGATCCTGCATTTCCTGCCCCCTCGCCATTGTTATGTGTTATAGTCCACTTAAATCTACCACCATTTGGAAAAACTGTATTAACTGCTATTGTACCAGTGACACTTGCTTTATATCTATCATTATTAGGTAAGAAACTATTAACTGTTAATGTCAATCCACCAGAAGATGTTGATGATGCACCATTGATAGTATAATTACTTATTTGAGCAATTTGTAATCCACTCTGATCATACAGTGTGAATGTCATTGTTGTTGTGTTTGTATAACAAGCAAACTCAGTGTCTGTAAAAGCTGTAATTAAGTTAGTATTAATTGTGGATCTTGATGTACTTGAGTTGAAATTACTCATAGGTGTCCAATTACCGATACCAAACTGACCTGAGTTACCAGGTGTTGAATTATATGTATCTGCAGTGGGTTGTGAAACATATCTTGCGGTTCCAGACCCTAAAGAGGGATTAAAATAGTCAACATAATTAGGAGCTGGTATCCAAACAGTAACTGTTGGAGCAGGACCTGTTACTAAAACTCCCAATCCAGTAGCTCCACCTGTAGTAGCGGGTGATGAAGGAACGGTCAAAGCACCACCTCTAAATATCATAGTTGATACAGCACTAAATGTAGTACCAGTCATGTAATCTACAACATCTAATTGAGTTCCGGTTGACTGAGGAACCCATGCAAAGTTTCCATCTCCGGTGTTAGATAATACATATCCTGCGGTTGCTCCACCATTTGAAGCAGTTGCTAGTAATGATGTACCAATTGACGCAGTTGCGATAATAGCTGAAACTGTAAGACCAGTTGGTGTACTTTGTGTAACGAATATAATTGTATCTGTACTTAGAAATTCAATGTGAGCATAAGTACCTGAAGTACCAGAAGATCCCGGAGGACCTGGAGGACCCTGAGTTCCTGAAGTACCTGATGTACCTGCCGTTCCAGAAGATCCGTCAGTTCCTGATGTACCAGATGTACCACTTGTTCCAGTGGTTCCTGATGTTCCACTAGTACCGGTAGTACCTGATGTACCAGAGGTTCCAGCAGTACCTGATGTACCAGAGGTACCAGATAAGGTTAAACTACTTACATATTCTACTCTACTTGTAGATGGATTTTTAACTAAATAATCATAAGTGGGAATGACAGCTGCAGCTGGTACATTATAGATGTAAATAAATGAATCAGCACCAACAACAAATGCATCAAGACCAGAGTTATCAACCGCTCTAAACGGAGGTAATCCCTGTTGTCCTGTTACTATTAGACTTGAATATACATTCTTTGACATTCCTTTTAATTATTTTTAACCTATTATTACTACTCTACCATTTGGCACTGTTACAGATGAATTGACCAATAATACATTTGCTGAGTTACTTGGATCTTTTTTTGCATAAACTATAACCTGCTCACCGTTAGTTTCATTCCAGAAGTTAAAAACAATTGTCTCAGAATTTAAGTTGTGAGATATTGACTGAGTTGCATTCGCTACAAAAGAATAAGTAGCTGAAAACTTATTTATATTCACACCACTTGGTTGCCAGGTTGCTACACCATTTGCATCAGATGTCAAAAGATATCCAGCTGCAGCTCCAGTTGGTATCAAGATATTTGAATTAATAGAGAAAGTAGTTGATGTAATATTTACTGTCTGTGTATCATCTGTTATTGATGAAGTAGCCGTCAACATATAAGGACTTACCCATCTTGGAACATAATTAGTTTGTCCAAGACCATTTATCTCAGCAAAATATAAATTTGAATATGATGCTGAATTCAAAAACTGACCAGAGTTTATCAGGTTCAGAGAACCATTTGCTACTATAACATGACCATAGTTCTCTAATGTACCATTGTCTATTGTTAAATCACCATATATCCAATACTCTGTCCTTGGTGGAACAACAATATAATCTGTTGAATCTAAATAATACTTATTATTGATTGCTGAACTACTTGGCATAGAAAGTTCAAAGTAAGTTCCATTATAAGTCATTACATACTGATAATTAGTTGTAATTTCATTAGTTATAATATCAACTAAACTTTGACCGTCTGTTCTTCTCACAACTACTGGACCTAATCCATTTATATTCAAAGAAACACTAGCTCCTATATTGGTATTGGAAAACTTAGTTACATATATAACTTCTCTATCATATGATAATAAGGTAGGTTCTATTGTCGCCTCATAAGTTGATGGTGTGGATTGTGTAGCATATACATATCTAACTTGACTTTCTTTTTCTTTCTGCCAAGCTCCAGTAGGAAAGATACCTTCATATCTGTATATAGCATTGTCTTCATTATCAACTCTAACCGATGTATTATCAGTTGGAGAGGTAAATATCCAAGTAGATAATGATGAACTCCATTCAGCAATAGTTCCAGGTGATTGTGAAATCCAGTTTGTGCCACTTATAACATCAGTTGGTTTTCTACCAATTAAATATCTTGCACCGTTAATAGGAGATAATGGTTCAGTCAATAGAACACTAAGAACAGAATCTATCCATTCTCCACTACCACCACCAGAACCGGTAAATACTTTCCAGTTCAAGTTATTTGTTATTGTAGTATCAGCGTAGTTATATTCTAATTGATATGTAGTGTTATCATTAATTACATAACATAACATACCCCATTCTCTTCTTGCTTCAAATATTGCATCTCTGTCGGAACTCGAGGTTGCTGTATGAAGACCACCTTTTATTTCTCTCGCAAATGCACTTGCAATGAGGTCTAAAGAGTCATTTGGTCTTATCGCTGATGATACTAATGTTCCTGTATTTTTTGCCATTTATAATTCTTTATTTTATGGTAGTTCTATTTTGAATGATGATACTGCCGAGTTATAAGCAGTATTTGTTATCCATATATCATATGGTATACCGCCACCTGCACTGTTAAATGAAAATCTGTTTATAAATGGAACAGAACTTCCAATTTTAGTCCAAGCTGTATTTGTTAATCCATCTTGTTTAAATACTGGCATTCCTGTTGGTAAAAAGAATGTCGGCCAAGCAAACACTAAGTATTGACCAGCACCGTTGATACCATCATAGGTTCCTGTAATACTTGTGGCTAATTTCTTTCCACTTCCAACACTGGCTCCGTCCGCCCAGCTAGGTTTTATAGGTGTATATCCTGGAGCACCTCCCGCCCAACCACTAAACGTAGGAATAGAACTGTTATTTGGCCATTTACCCCAATAAACAGCGTGCATATATCCAACATTTAATGTAGCTGAATAATTTGTTGCACCTCCATCATCACTAACCGATATTGTATATGAACCTCCAACATTTATTGTAGCAGTGGACATACCTGCTGGATTAGAAGGTTTTGTACCTGCTTGACTGTTACCAGGAGCTGTAACTGAAGCTACCGCACTCGCGACACTTATATTGGTAATATATTTACTATTCTTAGTTACTGACCAAGCGATTGGAACATCGGTATCTGGATCCCCCCACTCTTTGGTGTTAGAAACTCCTAAAGTGGTCCAAGAGGAACCGTTTACTGAAATAGACCTACCAGGAGGACTATATGGATATAGAAATGTGTCCCACATTTCTTGCATTGTAGCTCCACTAAAAGTAGAACCTGATGTTATACCTCCTTGTGTCTGAGGTACCGGTTTGAAAGTTCCGGTTATTGGATCTATTGGTGAAGTATAAAAAACAGATGCTGAGGCAGATTGACTTGCAATTGTTTGAACATCACCTAGCCTTTCCCAAAGAGTATAAACAGCATCTCTAACATGAATCGCATCAATTGAGTTAGAAGTGTTGTTAGGTAATTGGGTCAATAACTCATCAATTGATGTAAACTCTCTACTCTCTGTTATATTTGGATTAGGACCAGGTACTGAATATGTGCTAACAATAGGCATTAAAAAGAATCTATTTTTTCTTATATATTAAATTTGTAATCCACTTTCAATTTAATTTGTTAGTTTTAGATAAATAAATTATATTTGTAAAATGATAGAATCACTCAATAATCTAATTAATGAAAAATGTCCTGGCTCAAAACCTCTTCTGCTAGTAATGAGAGGATCACACGCCTATGGAACTAATATAGAAACCTCTGATATTGACTATGCTGGTGTATTTATTCAACCATTAGATGATATTTTAGGATTTAAGTATATTGACCAAATCAATGATGATAAAAATGACACTGTTATATATGAAATTAGAAGATTTTTAGAATTACTACAAACTAATAATCCAACTGTTTTAGAACTACTTAACACTCCTGATGATTGTATAATCTATAAAGATCCATCATTTGATGAAATACTAAATAATAAAGAAATATTTATTACTAAAATTTGTGCTAAATCTTTTGGAGGATATGCAAAACAACAAATTTCAAAAGCTAAAGGTCAGAATAAAAAACAAAATTGGGAAAAGGATAAAGTGATTAGAAAAAATCCTTTAGATTTTTGTTACATTCATATAGGTGAACATTCTTACTCACTTAGAGAATATTTAGAAAAAAATAAAATTTCTCAGGAATTATGTGGACTGTCTAAGTCACCACATGGTCGTGATGTTTATGCACTTTTCTATACCGAGGAATTTGCAAAGTTCAGAGGAATAGCCTTTGAGGATTCAAATGATATTAGGCTAAGTTCAATTCCAGAGAACTTACCAGAGTCTTGTTTCATTGGTCATATATCTTACAATAAAGATGGTTACACTCAACATTGTAAGGATTATCTCTCTTATCTAGAATGGATCAAAAATAGAAACGAATCAAGATGGGTAGATGTCCAATCACACGGACAAAAAATTGATGGTAAGAACATGTTACACTGCATGAGATTAATTCAGATGGCTAGAGAAATCGGAGAGGGTAAGGGTATTAATGTTCGTAGAGAAAATGCACAATATCTAATTTCTATCAGAAAAGGAGAGGTAGATTTACAAACTCTTATAGAATATGTAGAGAAAGAGATTTTAGAAATTGATAAACTTTTTGAATCTTCTTCTCTACCAGATAGTGTTGATATTGATTTTGTAAACAACATGTTAGTAAAAATAAGAAAACAAATATATAACTTATGAGTTTTTTAATAAATTTATCCTTATTACTGTCCGGAATAGTCATAGGAATATTCTTGAATAAGTGGTTTTCTAAACTTTCTATTAAAATAGAAAAAATGAAAACTACAAAAGATGTCAATGAACAATTCAATACTATTCTCAAGAATTTGCTAAACAAAAAAACAAAATTCAAAACAAGAGTTAATAATACTGTCTATATAGGTACTAAACTTCCAGATTACGGAAAGGTAGATGTTATCTACCTTTTAGATAGTAAAGACATTGTAGTTTTCAAAAATGAAAAATGTATTTTCACAACAGAATTAGTTGAAAGAGAATTAGTTACTAAGATTACTGATAACATAGAAAATATACACGGAGATAAAATAAATGATGTAATAGATATTTTAGGTATGGTGTTCTCCAGAGAAGATTTTGAAAAGTCATTTAATATTAATTTCAAAGAACTCAGAGAGAAATCATTAAAAATGATTAATGAACTCAAAGAAAACAAAGATTTATCTGACATTGAAAAGATAGTAAAAGACAATCAAAGTAAATTTGATATTGATGAAATTCTTGATAAGATTAACAAAGTCGGTATAGAAAATTTATCCGAAGAAGAAAAAAGATTTTTAAATAACTATAATAAATAAAAATGGCAAAGTCATTTAGATTAAGAACACAGGATTCTGTTATGTGTGAAATATTTGAAAGGATCAAACAAAACAAACCCTTTGATAAAAATCTTAAACCATACAACAAAGACATAGTTGAAAAAATAATAAATTATTTCATTTCAACAGAGGAATATGAGAAGTGTGAAGTGCTTAACAACTTCTTAAAAATTAGATTTAACCACGAAATAAGTTACAAAAAAAATGGGTAGAATTTTCTACCCATTTTAATTATTTAAGTAATTCATAATATTCTCGGAAGTGTTTAATCCTGTCAGCAAGACCGATAGTACCTCCATTTACTCTTTTAGTAACTTTAGTGACAACATCATCAGTTGAACCTAAATCACAAATAGACCAAAGTTTGTTAGAATCAAAAAAGAATGCTGCGGATGCCAGAGGATATTTAGTAGCTACCAAATCAGGATTTGAAACTGTGTCTTCACCTATAAATCTAGCAAAGTTTGTGTAGTTTGACTTACCCGTCAATTGAATATATCCTCTTCCTCTAAATTTGAATCCTTCTTTTGAAGCCTCATCTCCATTACCCATTCTTGAAGCATATACTCTTGAAGCAATCAACTCTGGTTTTCTTTCATACTGAGCTGCTGTTGTAGCATTAAAGTATTTTGGAAAAGTACCAAGTAAACCTTTTGCTGAGTAATTAAGATTTTCTGTTACTGCTCTGAAACCACCACTTTCATGACCGCATTGAGCTAAAAAATGAGCCAGTCTCAAAGAATTGGTTATATTAAATTTAGCAGCCGTATCTGGGATTTGAGCGATAACAGTATCAGGAACATGACCTTTCAACTTATCCAATTTGAAATTACTATTAGGAATAACTACATTTGAGGATTGAACTGGTGCAGTAGAGACCGACTCACTAGTACCAAACAATTTAGACCAAGTACCAGGACCAACCAAACCATCAGGTTTTAAACCATTGGCACTTTGCCAATTTTTCACCGCCTTCTCAGTGCCAGGACCAAATGACCCATCAGCAGAAAGACCTAACTTTTCTTGAAGTTTCTTAACATCTTCACCTTTAGAACCAACTTTTAATAACATACCTTAAAATTTATTTTAATGTATATATAGAAAACAAAAAATTATAAATTAGTTAAAATGTTATCATGATGTTACATGATTTTGTTTATTTAGATATCCAAATGAAGTGGTCATTTGCTTCCCCTTGATAAGAGAATTCACCTAGAATTTCCTCTATTATTTTGATAATCAAGTCATTATTAAACTTTAAATCAGACTTATAAAAAAACATATCATAATCTATTATACTATCTAAATCAATCTCTATAGAATCAGTAACCTTAACTTTTTGTTTAGACAACTCACTATAAATAAATTCAAGGATATTAAACTTGATGACCATTAATTCCTCACCGGAATAAATAACAACTTTTCTCTTCTCTCCTTCCCACTCTTCAATTTCAAAAACATGCTTATCAGAATCAATAACATCTATAGATCCTAAGTTTGTATCAAAATAATCTGCTAACACTTTTTCCATTTCAATATTTGACTTGTCAATACCTTTGTAGAGACATTGTTTCATAGAGTGAATTTTGAACTCATTAGACTCATATAATTTAAATGACTCAAAAGTAAATACTCCATCTGATTCCATACTTGCTCTATCATCAATTACATCTTTCAATATAATTTCAGAACCCTTTATATCTTTTAATTTATTTCTTTCAAGAAATCTATTAAATCTCTCACCACCTGGTTTAAGATAATTTTTTAACTTAGAAGGCATTATTTTATTATCAACAATATATCTATCAACTAAATCATTGACTATTTGGTAATATCTGTTAGCGTCTTCAGTAGTATTAATTGCCATAATTCTTTTTACTTTTTAAGTTAATCAAATCAACAAAAGAATCTTTCTCCTCTTCTCTTTCCTTTTCTAATGATTCTACATCATCGGTTCTTGTTTTAGATATTTCATAAAATTCAGATTCCTCAAGTTCTTCAATTTCATCAGAACCACAATATTTACAATTTTTAACATCTTCATTAAATTCTTTCCAAATACCATCACATTCATCACAACTATGATAACTAGTAAGTACATCAACAGATGTAACTGGTAATGTTTGAGAAAAATCAAATGATTCAAAATTCTTAATGTGCTTCATAAAGACAAAATATAATTATTCAAACATATATATTAAAAAAGTTTTTTACTTTTTAAAACAAGTGTATAGTATTCTAATATATATGTTGAATTAAAAAACAAAAAAACAAAAACAAACAATTATGAAAAAAATCGCTTTTATGCTTTTAGCATCGGCAACAATTTTCTTAGCTTCTTGCGGTGGAAACACTGAAGCAACAAACAACGCAACTACTACAGATTCTACAGCAGTATGCTGTGATTCTACAGCTTGTGACTCAGTACCAGCATCAACTGTTACTGTGGATACTACACAAGTGAAGTAAGTACCAAAGATAGTAAGAAAGATTAGAGAGACTTAATTTAAGTCTCTCTTTTCATTTTAAACAAAAGAGAATAATACTATAAAATAACTATGATAGAGTGCTGCGATAATCTTGAATTCATAAAAAAAATTGAAACAAGTTCTATTGATTTGATATATTGTGATATTCTGTATGGTACAGGTAGAAAGTTTTCTGACTATCAAGATTTAAGACCAATAAAGACCGAAATAGAAGAACACTACATACCAAGAATAAAAGAAATGCACCGAGTTCTTAAAGACAGTGGAACTATCTACTTACAGATGGATACTAAAATTAATCACTGGATAAGATGTATAATGGATGATATATTTGGATATGAAAACATGAGAAATGAAATCATTTGGTACTATAATACAGCACCAAGAAAAAAATTAGATTTTGGAAAAAGACATGATGTCATATTAAGATATAGTAAAACAGATAACTACAAATTCAATCCAATAAGAGAGCCCTATTCAGAAACAGCACCAAGAGGATATGAAAAAGAAAAGTATTATCACCCAGAAGGTAAAGTTATTGGTGATGTTTGGCAAATGAATATCTTAGGTCAAAATGATAAAAAAGAGAGAGTAGGATATGATACTCAAAAGCCAAAAACTCTAATAGAAAGAATTATTAAATCATCTACAGATGAAGGAGACTTAATTGGAGACTTTTATTTAGGAAGTGGAACAACAGCAGTTGTTAGTAAAGAATTAAACAGGAGATTCATAGGATGTGATATCAATCCAAGAGCTATAGAAATTACCCTTTCAAGGTTATAATTTGGATAAAGACATTTTAATATATAAGTTATGAAATTGTCTCAAGTAAAAGATTATTATAATACTAAGCCTGTTGAGTTTGTAATCAAAGAAAATTATGAACTTATTGAAGACAGAGAGTATGTTCCGAGATTTACACTCAAAAATGTAAAAGATATTTCTAGTATTCCAATTAATGAGCCAATTAAGTATTCTGAACAGACTCTTATAAAGGCAATAAAGTATGGAATGATATTTCTAATCAACTACAAAGGTGAAGATGACAATCACTTCGCTGGTCATGAAAGAGCTATTTACCCAATGGTTCTTGGTAGGTCATCTAAAGGAAAAACATTATTAAGAGGATGGCATCTTAATGGTTGGTCAGTATCTCAAAAAAGACATACTGAGAAAATATGGCGTCTATTTAGAACAGACAGAATTCTATCCATGACATTTACAGGGTCATTCTATAGATTAGCACCGGTTGGTTATAACATGAATGATAAAGGAATGAGAGGTGGAATCATTGCTAAAGCAGACTTCAATGAGATTAGAAGAAATCAACAAAATTTAGTTAACCAAAATAAAATTCAAAATAGAGAAGAGGTTACTTTAGGTGATGAACAAAAGAAATTTATTTCAATTAGAACTACAAACACAAACTCAATTTTAGATTTGACTAAACCTTTAGAGAATGCTTACGTTAATAATATAAAAGATATCGCAACTGCAAAAATATCATTTCTAAAAAGTATTTATGGTAATAAATACATTGCTGTATTAGGAGCTTTAGGTCAACCAGGAAATACAGTTAAAGTTTTAGATGAGAAGGGTATAAACATAGGAGTGTTCAAGGTATTAGACTCAACAACTGGACAAATCCTAAAGAATATAAAGAAAGTCAAAGGCAATGCTGTCTATGATCTTTACCTATTTGACAAGAAAGTCTAATAACTTGTTTAAGAATTCTAATTTCTACTTTTTATATATATGTTAAAAGTAGATTTAATCTATGATATTTAATTTCACAAAGTTCAATGAAGAAGTCCATATAGAGGATATGGATGAAAAAACATTAGATGCTACAAAAAAACATTTAATGTTTAGACTTGGAGAATATAAGAATTATATTTTAGCTAATATAATTTATAATATGACAACTAACAAAGTTGAATATAAAGACTTTGATAGAATAGACATTAGAGTAATATTAAGAGAGCTTTCTAATGAGTATACGGCTGAGTTTATAGAAGAACTAAATATAGAAGCATTTCTAAGAAAAGTAAATCAAATTTTAGAACTTAGAAAGAGAAATACTAAAAGAAAAGTTAGAGAGGCTTTTGACGAATATTATCAATCTATTGAGAATAGAATCAATCAAATCAAGCAAACAGGAACTGGAGAAGAATTTGAAATTCCAGGAGGAGAAGGATCTTTACTACCAAGAAGACAATATGAGTCTGAAAAATATCAAATACAAATAGAATTATTAAAGCTACAAGAATGGGTTATTAAAAATAATCAGAAAGTTGCTATTGTATTTGAAGGTAGAGATGCCGCTGGAAAAGGTTCAACAATTAAAAGATTTATTGAATACTTGAACCCAAAAGGATTCAAGGTAGTAGCATTAGGACTTCCAACAGAAGATGAAAAAAAGAACTGGTTTCAAAGATATGAAAAACACTTACCGAAACCAGGTGAGATAGTTTTCTTTGATAGAAGTTGGTATAATAGAGCTGTTGTAGAACCTGCCATGGGATATTGCACAGAAGAACAATACAATGAGTTCATGGATAAAGTGGTTGATTGGGAAGAAAGTCTAATAAGAAATGGATTAACTCTAATAAAGTTTTGGTTCTCAATAACACAGGAAAAACAAGTTAAGAGATTTGAACTTAGACAAAAAAGCCCATTGAAATATTGGAAATTTTCACCAAATGATGCTAAAGTTTTAGACAAATGGGAAATAATCGGAAATTTCAAAAATCAAATGTTTGCAAAAACTTCAAGCAATATGTCACCTTGGGTTGTTATAAACTCAAATGATAAGAAAATAGGAAGACTTAATGCAATGAGATATGTTATTTCAACTATTGATTATGATGATAAAAATCCAGAAATTGGAAAATACTATCCAGAAGTGGTAAATATTATAAAATAATATTAAAATATATAAAAAAAATTTAAACTAATATGAGAAGCATACTAAAGTTTGAAAACTATAAATCAAGAGAAGAAATGTGTCAAGTTCTATGTAGAAATGGATATGAGATGCGTGAACTTGAAGACTGTTCTAATCAAGAGTTAGAGAACATGTGTAATGGTCTTGAAGAAGAAAATCAAGAAGAAGCATATGAATCTATAAAAGAACACCAAGAAACACAGAACTATATGTTCTTTGCTAATCTTCAGACAATAAAAAGATTGGCAGATGAGATGTTAAAAATGGACAAACATGAGTTAGATAAAATATTAACTGACGGTCATGGTTGGGCATTAGACCATATTGCAACATCAAAAGATGATGTAGAAGAGGTATTCAATTTTTTAGCAAGTCATTGTGAGAAAGGATGTTGTTGTGAACCAGAGCATGACTCAGAACCATCACACGAAGAAACTGAAGGACATTTAGCTAATAAAGACTTAGAATCAGAATTAAAAGGAATAAAAAGTTTTAGTGACTTTAAAAAATAAAATAGTAAATTATGAGTTTTACAAGAGAACAGGTAGAAGCAGCCGTAAAATCTAAAGGATATGTGTGGTTTGAAGACGCTGCTAATAAAGGTTTTGATGTTAATATCGTAGGTATTAGAAATTCATCAACCGGACAAAAAGTAACAAATGCCTTTGATGATTACTTAACAGTATCATACAAAGAAGGTGGTGAGTGGAAATTTCACATCTGGCCAGCTACAACGGATCCAGGTAAGAAAGGAGTTTTAGAGTATCACAATGTAAATGGAGTAGCAAGATTAGTAGAAGGTCAATACAGAGGATCACATACTATCGGTCTTCATCAAGGAAAATATGAGGCATTAAGACAAGCTAAAAATGTAAAAGTTTACAGAGATGCTAACAAAGATTTGAACTATGATGAAAATAAAATTCAAGAAGGAGTTTTTGGAATCAACATTCATAAAGCTGGAGCAGATTCAACCTATGTTGAAAACTGGTCAGAAGGATGTCAAGTGTTCAAAAAATCAGCAGATTTTGAATCATTTATGTCAATAGTTAGAAAGTCAAGAGATATACATGGTAATTCTTTTACCTACACATTAATTGAATCTAGTGATATCAAATAAATTAGTCTTAAAATTAAAATAAAACCTCTCCTTTTGAGAGGTTTTTTTATGCCTTATAAACATTTTAGTAATTATTAATAAAATATAAAAAGAGTTTTCATCAATGAATGAAGTAGAAGAGTATTTACAGTTTTTGTTAGAACATCATTTTGATGATAGAGTAGAAATATCTAAAAAAATGAAGTATGGTCATAGATTTTACTATGTAAGTTTTCATATTGATGAAGAACCAGAAATAACCAAGGCAAGTAGACTAAGAGTTTCTGATACTGTAGAAGTTTGTATTGATAATAGAAACAATTGTATAGAAATTTCTCAATATCACGGAGTTGAAAATGTTGTTATAGAAGATGAATCACTTGTAAAAAGGTGGACCGAAATACTTGAGAAGTATATTAATCTTGAAAACAAAGTAAAATTAGAAGGTTTTTTAGAAAAGACACTGCAAAAATGTCATAACAAAAATCTCTACAGAGAATATCAAATGAAAAAAATACTACCTAAAGACAATGAATCCATATAATCAAGAAGAAATTGATAGAATCAATAAAGCGAAAGAAACTAATGATAAATTAGAAGAGTTCTTCAATGATAAAAGAGCTGAGTGGAATAAAAATGTAGAACCACTATTTAAAGTATTAATAACCGATCTTTCTAATCCTTCAAACTCTAAATCAATATTGGAAGCACAGTCTTATGCACTTTCTTACAGACAACAAATTAATGAACAAATTAACTTTTTTCTCAACAAAAGAAGTAAAGAAACAACTAAAATTAAGAAATTAAGACAAGATAAATTTATATTCTACGCAACAGGATTCGGTATAAAAACTAATCTCGGTGAAAAAGGAATTTTAATAGATGGGCACATCGCTGAAAATGATAGATGTCTTGAACTAATAGAATCCTATATTGAATTTTTGAGAGATACAGTCAGAAACTTAGAGAGTTTATCTTATTCAATTAAGAATATGATTGAGTTAATGAACTACTTAGGAAAATAATTACTTTTTCTTCTTTTTCTTCTTATCACTCTTATAGTTCTTCAAAAAAGAGTTATTAACTTTCTGATCTATTAAGACTTTTAGTCCTTCGCCACAATCGGAACATATTGAATCTGTTGAGAATTCATCTCCTGATTCTAAATCACATGAGGAACATACAACCTCTCCAGTGCCCTTACAAGTAACACATTTACCTGAGTCAGAGTCTCCACTACCATCACAATCATCACAATAGACTTCTCTATCATTACCACAATCATAACAGTCAATAACAACACCATTACAAGAGTCACATTCAGAGCAATCACCGGAAACAGAGTGTAAGAAGAAACAACCTTGTGATGGAATATTAGAAATAGTTTCTTTATCCTTACTTAAAAAACACATTGTGTCTACGAATGGGTAGTTTTTAGCCGCTCCATCTAATTTCACAGAACATTCACCTACAACTTCTTTTCCTTTGTATATAAAATTTACATTTGTTTCAATGTGTGAGTTCATAAATTCCTTGTATAAATATCCCTTTTCTTCAGCAAACTGTTTGAACTTATAAACATCAGAGTCCGAATTAGAATATACTCTATCCATAAAATACTTAGCTTCACAAGGAGATTCTTTTAATTTCCAAACTATTGCTCTTCCGTGAATTTTGTCATTATTGTCAATTAAGACTAACATTTTTACTTTGCTAGTATTTTCAGAATATAATTTAAATGTAGATTTAGATTCATCTGCCATACAAGACCCACCTAATGAACCTGACCTACTATAATACCTTTTAGAGTCATAATACTTAGTAATATCATCACCACTTACTAATTTGAATTCAACAGTTGTTTTAGTAGAAGATGCCTTATATTGATTAACAAAATCTTCAATATCTTTATCTGTAATTGTAGAATCTAAATCCATCTCTTTAGATAAAGTTCTTATAATTTTACCAATTTTAATCTCATTTCTACCTTTCATTACATAAGGTAATTCAGGACTCTTTTCTTCATCCCAGTCATTAGGAACTTTATTTGATTGTATAAAAGATACGGTGTCATCTTTATCAGTTATGTTAAAATAGTTTTGTTTGGTACTATTATCATCTAAGTACCACTCATTATCAATAATATCAATGAGTTTATTAGCAATCTCACCGGTTTTTCCCTTTGCCTTTGAAAGTGACTTTAATTTCATAACAAAGTCGGATGAAGCATAAAGATTACCCTCAAGAAGTGAAAGTAACTCATACTTTATTTTTTCTAACAAGAAACCATTATATCTCTTTATCATATAAGTGTATATATTAAATTTTAATCTATAAAATGAAATTTCCAAGATTTATATTAAGACAAGACTGGTTTTTAGAAACGGAAATATTTGGTGTTAAAAATAAAAATCTTATATTCTCTAAAGGTCAAATATTTGAGCCTAATGAAAAGGGCGAATATCACATAACACATGGTGGTTGGACTGAAGAAACACCACATATCGGTGGTAGAATAGTTCTATCAGTAGAAGACATGAGAAAGGCTAAAGATGATGATAAAAATCTCTTCTCAGAGGAAGTACCACCTTCAGAAGAAGTAGTAATGACAGTTGAAGAGATTCCTGAAGAGGAAGAATATATAGTAAAAAACTGGAGAATACAACTTGATGTAAAAACAACAAGGTCTAAATTGAGAGAAGTTGAAAAAATAATTAATGAAATGGTAAAACCTATTTTATAAATTGAATATATTAAATGATATGAATGTAAATACCTCCCCTGTAACATACTCTTCAATTGTAGAAATTGGAGAATTAGCAACAAAATTAGAAAAAGAAACTGGTGAAAAATATTTAAAGTTACACAGAGGTGTAATGGATGTAACCACAATAGACTTAAACTCATTCGCTCAAAATATAGATTTCAACCAAAAAAGAATCCAACAGTATGGTGGAAATGATGGAGACAATCAACTAATTGAAACAATTAAAAATAAATTTCACTTACAAAATCATTTTGTGATGACTGTACCTGGTGGAATGGCCACACTTGATGTAGTTATTAATTCACTTTCTGATAAAACATTTTGGGTTCCTAAATATCACTGGGGTTCTTGGAATAAAATACTCACTCTTCACGGAAAAGATATCAAAACTTTCAATGACTTTGATATAAGAAATGCCAAAGTCGGTGAAGGAGTTGTTATGTTATGTTATCCCTCCAACCCAACAGGATACGCACCTAAATTTGAAGAATTAAAAGAATTTGCTGATATTTGTAGACAAAAAGGTCAAACTCTTATCTTAGACTTACCCTACTATTATTTGTTTAATGAAATGTCTGATAAAATCTATGAACTCTACACAGATAATGTTATAGTTCTTTCTTCTTTCTCAAAATCTGTTGGTCTATCTGGGCTCAGAATTGGATATATCGCAACTAAAAGTAAGGAGTTATATGACTCTATGAGAATTAGGTCTCTGTATAAATACAATTCTATCTCAACAGTTCCTCAAGAAATTATCAATCAATTATTTACATCTAATTTAGGTCAAACCGCTTTTGATAATTATAGAAGAAAAACAAAAGAACACATCACTAAAAATATTCAATACCTATCTGAAAACGGACTATTATTTGATGAGTACACTGATATACCTACTGGACCATTTGCAATCATAAATAAGACCTTTGATGAACTATTAAGTCATAGAATATCAAGTGTTCCTCTTAATAAATTTACATATAAAAATACTGAAGAAAATCTTAAGAATTTTTCCAGAATATCTGTATCTGTAGACCATCAAACTTTCAAAGAATATTTTGATAAAGTCCTACAAAGTTCAAAAGAATTAGCATAAAAAAAAACCTCTGAGAAATCAGAGGTTTTTTTATTAAATCAATCCACGGGAGATTCTAAAATCTTTTTTATCATCTTCTTCCATTTCTATCTTTTCAGTATTCTTCAGTGTGTTAACTAAATTATAAATTTGTTTACAAACTTCATTTGATACTTTCATATACTTATCATTCATCTTCATATCACCACTATATCCACCACCGCCCGGACTCATTCGGAAACCATATGTAATATAGAATTCAAATCCGTCTATTTTGAATGTGTATCCACCATCTCCACCGGATATCATCAGTTTAGAAATGCCCTCGGAATTTCCTTTCAGTGATTTTAAATCTTTAATAATTTCTAAAGCAATATCTTCATCTTTCCAGAAAGGATGAAATTTACGAACAGACTTTGGAATTAAAAAAGCTTCAAATTTTTGTAAGTGATTCATTACTTCTTTTTCTTTTTTCTTGCTTTTGCTGCCTTAGCCTTAGCCCATAAATCAGCATCTGCTTTTCTAGCACCACCAGCACCAGTGATGAAAGAATTCACACGACCCATACCCCATTGATGTTGAGCAACACCTGGTCTGTGACCAGCGTTCCAAGCTTGCATTCCTTTTGCAAATACTTTTCTTAGAATACCCATTGGTATTCCAGATGCTTTTGATTTCTTTTTAAGAGAAGCTGTGACACCTGACTTTTTGTTCTCTTGTAACTCTTCTTCATTTTCATTCTCTTCATCATAATTTTCATCTTCATTCTCATGAGAGTCAAAGTCATTCTCTAATTCAAAGTCTTCACTTTCTAAATATAGAGAGTAATTTTCTGATAAATCTGTAAAACTAATTAAGTGTTTCATATATTTTATTTTTCTTTATTTCCAAACATTCTTTGGTAAGCTTTTGTGGCTGCTGATTTTTTAGTTTTTACTCTTTTACCCTTACCACCTTTTCCTGAAGAGTAATCAGCATCCCAGTCTTTTTTATAAACATTTTTACCTCTAAAGGTATCAATTTCCTTTTTCATTTTTCCTGGATTCTTTGTAAGATATTTTCCAGGTATTTTCTTTCCCTTATATCTCTGTGATTTAGGTCTACCTTTTCTAGCCTCTGAAATACCCAAAATTGAGTGAATATCCTTTTCAATAATATCTAAACCCTCTTCTATAGACTCAACCTCAGTTTGGAAGTCAATATTTTCACCGGCTGATTTAGTCAAATGTAAGTCATCAATATCAAAGTCATATCTAATAGACAATATATCTGTTGAAAAACTTACTACAAGTTCATGGTCACTTTTGTTTTCCCACTCATATATAATATTGTTACCATCTGTTACACCATCCACAAGATCCTTAATCTCTTGCATTTTAGCATCTATATAATTATCAGATTCAACAAACTCTCTAATGAACTGACCAAAACTTTTAATGTTCTTCATAAACTTATATATTAAAAGCAAATAAACAAAATTGATTTTTTTGAATATATCATGTATCAATAATAGACTAGTAATGGCAAATAAGATTAAATTTAACTTTTGTGGTGATAAATTATCAGATTTAATAACTAAACTTGATGACTTATCAAAAATACATGACACCATAAAACTCAAGATAGACAATGAGCATATTTTGATGTACTCTATGTTAGGTGGTCAAGTTATGTTGGCCTTCAAAAACTATCTTATTAATACCAAGGATTATCTATCTTACTCAGAGGATATGGATTTTTCTATTGATATAATTCTAGCAAATTCAAAGAAGTTTGTAAAAAATTTAGGATTCATAAAAGATGCTGATAAAGTCACATTAGAGGTTACTTATAAAGAGTCACCAGATGATGATAATATTATGAACGCAAGATCTCTTCAAATAGTGAGTGGTAAATTTAAGGTAAATTGGTTGGCTGGAGAGCACTATGAAATGAGAGATATCACAAAAGGAGTTCTTAATCAAAGACTTGACTTGAAAAATAAAAAATGGTCTTTTGAAATATCAAATTCTGACTTTTCCGATGTTAGAAAACTTTCAAATATCAATAGTGAAAGAATTGTAAATATCAACATTCAGAAAGGAAAAGTTATAATGTCAGAGACAGCAGCTTGGGAATTGGAAATTGATGACTTAGATGATGATAGAAGTGCCAGTCTTATGTTAAATAAAAAGTTTTTATCTTGTATTAATGATTCCATGGATAAAATCACATTTAACATATTTGATACATTTATGTTAATTAAAGACATTAATTCAAATTTAATGCTTTCTTTTGAACAAGATTTTTCAGATGATTAATTTTTTACTATATTTGTAAAATGGAACAAAGTCTAAATCTAATAGAACAAGACATAAATTTATACTGGAAAGATAGAAAGAAACAATTTTCTCATGTCACTGGTGTAAGAGAAGTAAAAGTAGTTACAAAAGATAGGACTTTTACTATGTTAATTGATGAGAGGTTCAACGACATTGACTTCATGTATCAAGAAGAAATAACAAATCCATTTAGTTTCAGAGACCGTTCATCGGATTTCCTAAAAGAAAAATATTCACAGTTATTAAATTCAGACTTTAGATATAAAAAAGGAAAAGAATTTGATTCATCAAAATCATTGATGTTGGACGACTTCATTAACTTCCTTAAAATAGAAAATAGAAACTCAACTTTAGAAAAAATTTTACAATGACAAGACAAGAAAGAAGACAATTATCAAAACTTAGAGCAAGACTTTCACTACTTTTGTTGGTCTGTGTGTGTTTAGTTGTGTGGATAAGATACCTCTATATAAATTTAGAGGAAAAAGAATATCAAGCTGATTCTGAAATTAATGAGAACTTAGAATATCAGGGTAAGATCCAAAATATGTCTAATCAAATAGACTCTCTTAAATTAGTAATTATCAATCTTAAAAAAGATACTATTGTTCCTAAACCAGTTGTAAAGAAAAAAAATCAAATTAAAGACACATCAACAGTATTGATTCTTAGAAAAGATTCTTTACCGAGTGACACAACATCAAAGTAAACTTTTTTTATTACTTTAATAAAAGTGTCTAATAAAATTCATGAAAAACAGAAATAATAGAAACCGACACAAAATTAACGGTGAAGTAAGATTTCCACAAGTCAGACTTGTGGGATTCTATGATGAACCAAAATTGATGAGCTCTTATGAAGCTTCTAAACTTGCAGAGACAGAAGAATTAGACTTAATTCTAATTAATGAAAATCAAAATCCTCCGATTGTTAGATTAGATGATTATAAAAAATTTCTTTATAATTTAGAAAAGGTTGAAAAAGAAAGAAAGAAAAATTCAGCAAAATCTGTTCTAAAAGAAATTCAACTAAGTCCAGAAATATCTGATAATGACCTAAAAACTAAAATGAGAAAAGGTCAAGAATTTTTAGAAGATGGTAATAAAATAAAATGTGTTTTATTGTTAAAAGGTAGACAAAGAGCAAATCCAGAAAGAGGTGAGATTGTTATGTTGAAGTTTGCTGAAGGAGTTGCTGAGTTTGGAATACCCGAACAGTTTCCAAAACTAGAAGGTGGAAAATGGATAATGTTACTCAAGCCTAAAAAGTGATAAATTCAAATAATCCCCGAAAGGGGATTATTTATTTTCAACCAAATTATTTTTTTAACATATAAAAGATATGACAAAAGAAGAGAAAAAGAAAAAGATTGAGGAATTAAAGAAGAAAGCTTCTGATCTTAAGAAAGAAGTAGATTACTATAATGCGCTACAACTCGCTCTTAAACTTGTGCTTAATGGATCATATGGTGCCTTCGCTACATCTTACTTCATTCTCTATAATAATCATGTTGCAGGTACAATTACTGCTCAAGGTAGAGACTTGACAAAAACAATGGATAAAGTAAATGAAGAGTATTGGTATAAACAATGGCATAATGATTTTCAATTACATTCTGTCTTAGGAATAAAAGGTGTCACAGTTATACCAAAAGATGAGTCTGTTAGTATTTACGCAGATACAGACTCATTATTTGTTTCATTCAAGCCATGTATGGATCATTGTGAATGGAAAAATCTTATCTTCTCTGAAGACTACTTAAACCAAATCAATAGAAAATTTATTATACTCTCTAATGATAAATTAAAATTCTCAAATGATAATTGTTTAGGAGTTGCTAATGATATTACAGAGTTCAAAGAACTACTTAAAACCGACTACAGTTTGATTTTAGTAGATGGCTTCTTTGTAAAAGATAGAGAATTAAACAAGATTATTGATAGTGGTTCTTTAACTTCTGAAATTAGATGGAACTGGTCAAGAGAATTAGATTTCATTCATGGAGTGGACCACTTCAGATATGGTGCTTACTTCAAAAAGTGTTTAGAAGAATATGCTGAATCATTTGGTGTGGAAAATAAAGAAGACTTTGAGTTAGAAAGAATATCAGAATCAATTATTTCTATTGCAAAAAAGAAATATATTCAACACATTTTATTTGAAGATGGAATTCCATTTGAGAGACTTAATTACATATTCCCTAAAGGAGTAGAACTTGTTAGATCATCTACTCCAGCATTTGCCAGAGATAAAATTGTTGGAATTGTTAAATACCTTTTCACACATCCTGATACATTTAACATAAAAGATCTTCTTAAGCTGGTAAAACAACTTAGAAAAGAATTTGAATTAGCAGATATTGATGATATTTGTATGCAATCTTCTGTATCTAACTATGAAGTTAAAGTATTACATGATAAAACTCTACCTCTACAGTTTGTTAGTGGAGCTCACTTTGCTGTAAAATCAGCGGCTCACTACAATTATTTACTAATAAAAAATAAAGAGTTTCAACAAAAGTATGAATTCATAAAATCAGGAACAAAAATAAAATACTATTGTTGTAAAGATAAATCAATAACAGACATGTTTGCCTACATCAGAGGTTCTTATCCAATAGAATTTGCACCACAAATTGATTATGATGAGCAGTTTGATAAATCAATTCTTTCACCGATAAATTCCATTATTGAACCACTCGGAATGCCAGAAATAACAAAAAGACTAAGTGTTGTTATGGATATTTTTGGAAAAGGATTTTAGTTAAATATTCCCATTTTTTTATAAATATCTTCCCACATCAGTTCTATTTTTAATCTTTCTTCTCCTGAAACTGATTTCGGGTCAAGTATTGATGGAACTGTACCAACTAATTGACCATTTTGTACAAAAGTCATTTGAGGTCTTTCATCATTTACTTTTATTATAGGTATACCTCCACACTTTTCCGATATTTGATTAAGATATCTTGTCAATATGACATCTGATTTTCCGAATCTTTCAACAACAGCTTTTAGAGAAACTGAACCATAATTCATTCTAAACTCTAAAAAAATTAAATTATCAGTATCTATTATTCTATATTTCATTTTAAGAAGAGTCTCATCCATTAAAGATTCTGTATAAGTTTTTACACTAAAATCACTTTTTAAAAGATGATACTGTTTATCACTTTGAACATGAATAAATAACTTACATCCTAATTTATTAGAAAGTTCAAGTAGAGCTATTTTCTGAGGCGATTTAACTGATGGATCAAGTATGTTAGAAAATTGAGAACCTTTTTTTGGTAATTGTGCTTTTCTTTCTATCAATCCGACTATATTATCAGACGGATCAATTATTATTTTATCAATGTCAATCATTAGATGTCTATCTAATAAAAATCCATCTCCATTCTTTCTACTTCTGTGACCGTTTGAAAATGGAGTACCTATTTGGTAAACATTACCTTTCACTTCTTTGATAAATTGATAGTAATTCCTAATCATATAAGTATATATAAAATTGTGATATATAAATTATGAAAAATGATGAACTATATCCGTATTACATAGATTATTTGAATAGTAAACTTGTAGAATCAAAGATAACAAAAGGTAACTTTTCCTTACTTAAAATTAGTAGAGGTAAATTTGAAGAATTCAAGCATAGATTTAATGAAGATGAACTTTTTAGAGAAAAAATGATAGAAATGCATAAGTCCGAAATAAGAGACAAAAAAATTGATGATATATTTGATGACATTAATTGAGACTATGAATATTGACAACAATCAAATTAATTTCTATGATGGTGTAGACTTTGATATACTAATCGGTCATCCAAAAGATGGATCTAAAGGCTTCTTAATTTGTTTTTTAGAGAGTTGGGTAAATGAAGTTAAGATTTACAATAGAAATAACAAAATAAAGTCAGTTTTTAACAAAGAGGAATACTCTGATTTTGAGTGGGAAAAAATAAATAATAATTTTATATCCATATATCAAGCAGATGGTATTGGAGTATTTGAGATTTATAAAGTAATAAGAAATAAATTTATAAACAAACAGTTACCTGAAAGTCCTTGGATACCAGTGTCTGGTATAGACGGGGCTTGGAAAATAGAAATAGGAAAAAGTTATGATTAGTATATAAATATATACAATCTAATGAAGATTATGAAACATCTAATGAGATATGAAGGTTATACGGCTCAACAAAGAGTTGATGATATTTTAGACAAGATATCTAAGTATGGTATGTCTTCGCTCAGAAAGGATGAGTTAGAATTTCTAAATGCACATAAACATGGCACAGAGGAAGAGATACACAAACAAATGGTCTTTGATGAAAGTGATAAGGTTTTTGAAGATGATAATGGATATTTCAAATTTGAACATCAAGAGACAGTAGCTTTTGAAGATGAGATACACTATGTTGGTGTGTTGTATGTGCCTGATTTGACATTTCCAAATGGGAAAAAATTAGAGGGTAGATTAGAAGGTAGAATCATAGTTTTTGGTAACAAACAAGTAGTCCCGGACTTTTACTATAATGTTGATGATAAATACTCTTATGATGTATTTGAGTTTTGTAATGGATTAGAATATGAACTAGATTCTTTTATGGACTATGTTGTAGATGAGCTTGATGAAAAAATGTAAAATCATATATTAATATATAATAAAAAATATACAATTAGAGATGATTAAAAAGTATAATCAATTTATAAATGAAGAACTTGTAATGGGTGCTGAGCCAAGACCTACAACTGCTCCTACACCAACTACAACTCCTGATACTCCAACAATTCCAAGACCAACAAGACCTGGAATTACACCTACTGAAATACCTTCAGAAGAAGATGCTCCTTTAGCAAAAGTTGAGCTTCCAGAGGAAGAGGGATCTGAATACATTGGTCAGAAAATGATCGCTGACCTAGCAAATGAACTTGGAGTAAATATTGAACCAGATGGTTCTATTAACTATGAAGGTCAAAAAATTAACTTCTATTCAGAGACTGAGAAATTTCATATTGGAAAACAAAAATTTGACTCAGTAGAGAGTGTATTAAATTATTTACACGGTGACTCAGGATTAGAAAAAGAAATGCCTAGCCAGGATTTATCAGACATAGATGAAGATGAATTTGAAAAAGGTGACTATCCTTTTGAGTCTAAGAGTTACAAAAGCTCAAGACTAAAGAAATTTAACGGATAATTAAAACATATTTAAAATAAAAAAAGACCACACAAAGATGGTCTTTTTTTTCGTGTTTTCGCTAGTGGAAATTACTCAGTTGGATTTTCTGAATTTTGTTTTTCTTTTTGAATCTTGTTGATGATGTAGCCAGAAACTGCGAATTCGGCAGCAGCCCATAGAAGAAACTCACCCATAGATAAAGTAGAGTGCTTTTCTAAAAGAAAGAATATCATACCCCATTGTGCTATAATGAAAGCTATTCCAGACTCTATTCTCTTTTTTGAGAAGTAAGAAGGTTTAGAAGAGTATACATTTAGTAATTCTCTACATAACCATTTGATGTTTTCCCATCCAAAAAACCAATTTTTTTTGTTTTCTTGAACAGTTGTTGTGATTTTTTTATCATTTGCCATAGTGATTAAATTATTTTTCTACAGGTATATATTATTGCAGGAAACTAAGCTTTTGGAATATATATCTGTAATTAACAAATTATGAGACTATTTAAAATATTAAAATTTTTATACAAAGCCGAACATCCACATTTTCTATATGTAGATAAAAATCTCTACTTTAAGTGGAAATTCCTTATAAGATTCATCGTAAATCTTAACAAAAATTATAAATCTTGTGAAATACTAAGAAAGAAATACAAATCAATGGAGGAATTTGTAGTTATTGGTCTAAAATACAACGGTAAAAATGTTAAAAGAAGGACTAGTGGATTTGCAAAAGAATTCTTAGATGAGAATCAAGAAACAAATTGTATATATTGTGATATTGAATTAAACAAAGAAAATGCTACAGCTGATCACATTATACCAATATCTGAAGGTGGTAATAACTGTCAAGTAAATTTAGTAGTTTGTTGTAAAGAGTGTAATAATGAAAGAGGGAATATGGACTTCTCTACATTTATGTCATTTAAGAAGAAAAAGATATACAGAAGAGATTTTATTTAATCTTATCTACTCTTACATCTATTTTCTTTTCTAATCTCTCATTAAAAGTAGAGATTTTTTTAGAAGACTTTACTAAAAATTTATTTTCCCAAGGTATAAAAACATTACCTTCTGCTATAATTTCTAATTTGATATTACCCTTTAGATTTTCTTTTAAGATATCTAATTTTTTTATCGGTATTATACACTTACCATTTGAGATTTCACCATTGAATACTAGATTCCATTCATCTGATTCAAGAACTAATCTGGCCTTTGACTTTTCAGGATTCGCACCTTCAATAAAAATATCACAAGTAAAACTTTCATTTATATCTCTATAAAGTTTGTAAAACTCAATCTCAGTTTCATCAGACTCATCAAGAGATTTAATTTTATTTATTTCTTCTTCTGATAAATCAAAATCATTAATGAGATAATTAAGTCTATCCTCATTTAATATTGATGAATCTTTCTTGACTTCACTTGTATCTAAATCATCAAAATTTTCATCAACTGAGTTACTATTGTTTGTCTCATTTGTGAAAGTCAAAAAATCTTTGAAGCTTATTACCTCGTTTTTCATAAGTTATATATTAAAATTAGAATTTTATTTCCACTCTGATTTTATCATCATTATTACTTCTGATGAAGTCATTAACTAAAACTCTAATGTTTTCCTTATTTTCTAAAATAGATTCATATTCTATTTCATTTATTTTACAAATGACTTTTACTATCTTTTCAGCTTTTTCTTCACCTACCTTGTCTCTTAGCTGTCTCCAAGGATTTCCCTCCATATATCTTGTCAACTCTTCTCTTTGAGGAGATCCTCCAGAACCACCTTTTTTTGACTCTAAAATTATAAATATATCTTCCCAGTGTAAATCCAAATCTTCCCAATGAATAGTTATTTCATCCCAGTCTAGAAATTTCTTACCTAAAAGAATCTCTTCATCTGTCCAATCAATTAATCTTTGTAATAGTGAAGAATAAAACTGTCTCATAAATTATATATTAATTTACAATCTACTTTAATTTATATATAGAGTTATGAGTTATAATTTAACTGGAAATACAGCATCTTCCACATATGGAAGATTAGTTCAGGTAATACATGGGGTTGTTGATACTTACTACGATGGATTCGGAAATCTTTTAGATTTAGGACCAGGTACTTATTCAATAGGACCACAAGGAGCTACGGGAAACACGGGTGCTACTGGTAATAACGGAACATCAGTTTACTGGTCAGGCGAATGGGATGATATGATGTTGTATTCATTTTATGACATAGTATCATATAATAACAACACATATATTTGTATAGACTCACTTACACCCGGACCATCATATAGTTCACCTGATTTAGACAATACTCACTGGTCTTTAATGGTGGCTGGAATAACCGGTCCAACAGGACCACAAGGTCCGATTGGACCAACTGGTAGTTCTGGGTTTCATGATGTAACAGGAGTGACTTCAGCATCATATAGCATTACATTAAATGATAATCCAACTCAATATTTTGGAATCTCACACTCTTCTACATCAGCAACAATAACAATACCTGATTATACAACTGATGGAAAAGTTGTTATAATTAAAGACGAATCTGGAAACGCTTCATATTATCCAATAACTGTAAATGCCTCAAAAATCGACCAGTCGAATCAAGCGATTATAGCATTAGATAATGGATCGATAACATTAATGTGGAGAGTTGATACCTGGTGGATAATATAAAAATAATAAATAGATTATGTCATACTTATTTAGTAATACCTTTATTCCAAAAAATACAGATGCGTTTGGTAGAACAAGAGTCTCAGAACCTTTTACACTATTTGATTCAAGTCATAGATATACAGACAACCAATTATGGTCATCATCTACTGCAACGGGAGGAACAACCTCATTCAATTCCGCACAAGGTCTGGTCGACTTATCCGTAACCTCAGCATCAGGTTCTGAGGTCATTAGAGAGACAACTAAGGTCTTTGCATATCAGCCTGGTAAAAGTTTACTAATTTTAAACACGTTTGTAATGGCACCTGCTAAAACTAACCTCAGACAGAGAGTTGGATATTACGGAGCATCTAACGGTTACTATTTAGAGCAAGATAATACCACAGTAAGTTTTGTAGAGAGAAGCTTTGTCACGGGAGTGGTTGTAAATACTCCGGTTGTTCAGGCAAATTGGAATGTCGACCCAATGAACGGATCTGGACCTAGTGGAATAACGATCGATCTGACAAAGGCTCAGATTCTGTACATGGACTTGGAGTGGCTAGGAGTAGGAACAGTACGAATCGGTTTTGTAATAAATGGTGAGTTTTACGTTTGTCATAAGTTTCATCATGCTAACTTAATTACTTCTACTTACATTACAACAGCATCATTGCCATTAAGATATGAGATAACAAACACGGGTGCTACAAGTGATGTAAGCACACTAAAGCAAATATGTTCTACGGTTATATCTGAAGGTGGATATACTCTTAATGGGCTACAACAAGCAATTGGTATTCCCTTAACCTCTCCAAAAAACTTACCGATTGCTGGAACATTTTATCCTATAGTAAGTATACGACTTAAAACATCTCCTAATCGTTTAGATGGTTTGGTAATATGTACCGCAATTTCTGTAATGGCAACAAGTGCAGGAAATTACAACTATCAATTAATTGCATCTGGAACTACAACAGGTGGATCTTGGGTAAGCGCAGGAACATACTCCGCTGTGGACTACAATATCACAGGAACAAGTTTTACAGGAGGTAGAATACTTGCAAGTGGATTTTTCAGCGTGTCAAACCAAGGATCAACTCAAGTTGATATTCTTAAAGAGGCACTATTTAAGACACAGCTTGAAAGAAACGGTTTGACATCGACTCCATTTGAACTTACTATTGTAGTTGCTTCTGACGTTGGTGGAGGAGGAGGTAATGTTCTTGCATCAATGGACTGGGAGGAGATATCTAGATAATTATAGATATTTTAGACCATCTATCTTCTTATTATAGTCAGTTTCTTCCTTTACATTTCTTTTTCTTTTGAATTTAGGAATCCACTTTATATCTAAAATATCCTGACTGAAGAAGTCATTTAATTTGAGTTTTTTATAAGGATTTGGTACAAGTTCAGCTAGTTTATTGATATCTTTTACTTTACTAATTCTATGAAGTAGTCTGTACGGATCATCAGTGTTTTTCTTAGAGACAATATCTTCAAATAACTTTTTCCAAAGAAATACAGGATATCCAGTCTTTATCTTTTCTTCAGATTTTTTATAACCAGCTTCATCATTGTCAAAAAAATATTGAATCTCAAGATTATTGTTTTCTAAAAAACGGTAATCTGTGTTGACACCAACAAGACCTATTGAGTTTGGAAAAAATAAAGAGTCTAAGTATCCTTCAAATACAGTTATAGTACTACCAAAATCAACATTCAGTATGTTGAAGTAATAAGATAACTTGTTATATATGACCAACTCGGTCATATCAGATTCAGTTGATTCTTTACCTAAATTAACCCACTCAAGAAGATTCTCATAGTTATAAATCTTAAACATACGCCTACGTCCTTCTTTAAGATTTCGAATTTGCATTCCTAAAACTTTATTTCCTCTTCTATTCAACATTACAATAATCCACTCAGCCTCATCTTCATTTTTCCAGTATTTAGCTTGATAGATATTCTCATGAAATTCAGGTGATATTCCTCTACCACAAAGATACTTATAGACACCACCGTTTACTTGAATAGGTTTGAAGTCTGAAATAGGTGTCAAATCTTGACTAAATACTCTTTCAAGTTCAGATAGTTCTATTAGATTTTCAAATCTAGCATCTACAAAGTCACCCTCATAATCAGAATATGTCATAACACTATTTAAGTGTTCAATCATTTCTAATTTCTTATCTGGGTCTAAAATTTCATTGAAGTCTTTACATAGCCTATCAAAAGTAGTTTTCTTATCACAGTTAAAACAAATGTAAATAAGTCGGTTGTAATAAAGATTACCTCTTTTAGCATGGTGATTTTTATGGGAGTCACCACAATAAGGACAAGCAAAATTTACTCGATCCTCATAAGGAACAGCTTTTCTCTTATGAGAGTTAGAAAATTCTTTATTAAGGATGTTTTGAATTAAATTATTTACATAGAACTTATCCATCACATGATATATTACAAAAAAACTATTTAGTTTATTTTCATAAAATGTATATAATTAGTATATTTGTATATGGCAAATTTGACAGAAATATATTTAGAGAATAGAGACATCAGAGACTCAGAAATTCCTGAAATTTGGAGAGAAAGTTTTATGAATTTTATGACTGGACAAGCCTGCTCTGCAGAATTAGATGATGATGGTAATGTCAAAGAGTTTATATACTATGCCTGTGATTTTAGAGCTTGGTATTACCAAAATAAACAAGCTATTGAAAGAGATATTAAAATAAACCAAGTTTATGAATAAAGGTAGATTACTACATCAAGAAAAATTAAAAGAACATCCAGACTTAGGAGTTTATGGTATTTTCAATACTAATAAAGTTAGTTGGAGGTTCTGGGTTATTTCATTTAACTCAGTAAACAATGGCCATATTGAGCTGACATCTGAGTTGTGTGGTTACAAACAGGCAGCCACCTATGAATCAATTGAAAAGTTTGGAAAAGAATTCAAGTCTACTGAAGAAGGTAAAAAATTCATTCAAGAATACAAAATAAAATGGGAAACAGGGTCTAATAATACAACTCAAGAAGTTCGTGCTAAAAAACTTGACAATATTTTAGATGGTGATGAATAGATATCTTTTGTAAATCTCGTCTGGAAATTTACTATAGTCAAATGACTCACAAACTCTTATCATTTGTCTTAACACACCAGCACTATGAAAAGATCTAAACTTCTTTTCAAATTTGTTCATTTCTTCACTTCTAAAGAATATAAACTTACCCATAATATCTGACAAATAAGCAGATGTGTATCTATTTGAATAACGAGGTTGATTTGTAATCATAAAACTTTTTAATAAAGCAAACATATCTTCCTCATCTGGAATATCATCTTTGTGTAAACCCCAGTAAACACCTCTTACTTGTTTTTTATAAATTTGATTTTCAATTATTTCATTTTTAATATCATCTGTTAGTTTTAGACTAAGTAGTTCTTTTTTAAGATCTTGAGTTACATCGGATAAAATATTAAAAGAAGGATTTCCACTTTTATCAAGTGTATCATCACTTCTTTCTATTCCAAAATCAGACATTAACTTTATTTCTAATTCTCTTTGATAATCTCTTGTCTTGAATTTATATTCTTTTGTAAATGGATCTTTAATACAGTCTCTTCTTGAGTAGTAATCTCCATTAACCATGATGTAAAGATCCGTTCTTGATTTAACACAGTAATCAATATCACCCTCGGAATTAATTACTATTTTAATGACATTTTCATTTTCAGGATATAAAACATCTGACAACATCTCAGAATAGACTGTATCATCTGAAAGAAACCACTCATCGTGATATTCTGAATAAACAAGGTCATCTGTTGGAGCGGCCCACTCATCCTTATACTCAAGATATTTAGCATCATCTTTGTGGACATAAGTACTTACATTTTCACAATATATTGAGTCCTCTCTTGATATGTACTCTTCATGCCAATCAGACCAAACAACATCACAAGATTTGTATCCACCACTTGTGTCTTGTAATAAGTAATAACCAGAATCTGGCCATAAATCTTCATCATTTGATAATAAATACTTTGTAGGACTATATGAAACAAATGTGTCCATATAGGGAAACTTTTCATATTTGTGTTCTCCAAGTTGAACTTCTAAGTTACTATAAGATGAATCATATGTTTTATATCCATTCTTTTCTGCCCAGTCATTAAATATTTCTTTATCAGAGTCAAGAATAGTATAGATTCTATCTTGATACTTTTCACCGTTTTTTAGATTCCAAAGTAAAGCTCTACCAACTATCTTATCTGGATTTTTATCAGACTTCATTATCAAAAGTTGACACACTTCTGGGTTTTTGGTGTATATGTCAAAAAAGTCTTGACATCTAGCATATCTCATACAGGAGTTTCCAAGCTGACCTCTTATCATCTCATAGTTAGACTCAAGATACCACTTTGTTATTTCATCACCTTTGACTATCTCAAGATTTGTATCTTCTCCATCAAAAGTTGACTTGTATTGATTAACAAATTTTTCAACATCAGCATCTGATATTGAAGACTTATATACATCAGTAACAATTCTTCTAACCCATCTACCTATTGTTATTTCAGTTCTACCTCTTTTCCAAAATTCATTTGACTTGTCATTAGTGATACTTCTTGGTAAAAAATAAACATCACTATCGGGATAAGTTTTCATATCAGATTGACTTCTAAGAATTCTATTTACTTGTATAAAAGATATTGTATCATTCTTTTCAGTGACATCAATAAGTGTATAGATATCTGATACTTGATTAGAGTCTTCTGCAAGTAATAACATCTGAGCCATACCGTTCTTCTTAGATAGTCTACTTAGTAGTTTTCTAAACTCTTCAGAATAGTGTAAGCGCATTGTTTTTTTAGAAACAGATTCAAAAATAAAATCAAAGTAGTCTGATAAAAATCTCATAGTGTATATATTAAATGAAATGATTTAAAATAAAAAAGAGAGACTTAATCTCTCTTTTTTGATTTCTTTTTCTTGACTATTTCTTTAGATGTTTGTGCCAAGTATTTTGTTGCTCTTCTGAAAGCATTAGCACCAGGGTCCTGTCTTTGGTCTGGTCCTTGTGGATTCAAGTGAGCTGTCATATTTCCAAACTGAGTAAATTTTAATACTGAGTTTTCTAAGCCAGGTGTTTGATGTGAAGTTTCAGTCAAACTGCTATCTGGCTCAAATATTCTTGATTTCTTTGTTATTTGTTCGGGATCTTTAGTTCCCTTAACAACAATTTTATAAATACTTTCAAATCTTTCATTGTGTAAGTTATCAATTAAGTCTTCAATATGTTTTACATTTTTGATATCATCATCTGAGAAACCTATAACTCCAACCCACTTTTGATTTGTAAGTCTTTCAAGTTCTACTACATGTTGATCCATCTCATCTATAAATATCATAAGAGCATCTTCTTTCGCCTTTTCAGGATTTGCAGGAGAGCCACCTCTTGAAGGAGCGGATACTCCAACAAAGTGACAACTGTCTAAATAAGACTTCACCAATTCATTGTTACTTGGTCTACCTTTAAGTATTCTTGGAAAGTCCTCATCTAAAGTTCCAAATAGATAACTGAATTTTACCAAGTGATTATACATACTGAAAAGTTGTTCTTCTGAGAGGACATTATCAACTATCCACTCAACACCTTTTCTCATACTTTCACTTTCATGTCCTCTTGCGGTTATTATAGCAAAAAGAGCACCATTTGATAAACACTCTATAAAATCATTCCAAGCTGGACCAAATTTACCAGCCGAAATAGCCTTCTTAGTGTCTTCTATAAAGATTTCAGGCCCAGCAGGTCCATTATCTCTAAAGTCAGAAAAGGCTTGTTCAGGACTATTATTTAGTATTCTATAGTTTTCAGTGTCATTTCTAACAATTGCAAACTCAGCAGTAGACACATCAATTGGTGTCCAACTATCACCTTGTTTTTTCTCTAAGTGAATTACTGTAGGCATGTTTAGGATATTATCATCCCAGTCAAATGCATAATACAGAAGGTAATTTAAATTACTATCCAGTCCTTCATTTATGAAGTTACCAAATTTTTTAATCATAAAAAATTATTTTCTTTTATTGATGAATGATTGAAAAGACTCTAATGCTGATTGATTATCATCATCTTCATCCTCTTCTTCATCTTGCATTTCATCTTGCATCTCATCTTGAAGTTCATCTTGAAGTTCATCTTGCATTTCATCTTCATCAGATTCTAATTCATCTTGACCTTCTTGACCGAAATCTTCTTCTTCACCAAATTCACCGAATGATCTGATTTCTTCTTCACCTTGAATTTCTTCTTCACCTTGAATTTCTTCTCCAAGATTTAGTGAAAATTCTTCAACAGTTTCATCATCTTTCATTGCAGTAACTGTTAAAACTTCTTCAGTCTCATCAATAACAATTTGATAACCTTTAACTTCTATTGTAGTTTTCATATATTGCGTATTATTTTTAGTTATATATTAATTTCTAAACATCACTTTTGAATTTTGATTTGTTAAACTTTTCTATAAAATAATAGTAAAAACATTAAAATCATAACAATTTAATGAATTTCAGAAAATACGCAATAGAAAGAGTAAGTGGTAACACTTTAGATGACTACTTTAGAAAAATGCAAAAGAAAAATTTTACTTCACATATACTTGAACAGAATGGTTTACCGGTAGATGTCTTTTCAAAGCTTATTGATGAGAGAATTATTTTCCTTTCAACAGAGATAGATGCTGATGTTTGTAACATAATAAAGGCTCAACTTCTTTATTTAGAAAGTGAAAGTAATGAAGACATAAAAATTTACATAGATAGTCCAGGTGGCTCAGTATATTCAGGTCTTGGTCTATTAGATGTTATGGATTTTGTAAAGCCGGATATTTGTACAATAAATACAGGGTTAGCTGCTTCTATGGGGGCTGTCATATTATGTTCCGGAACTAAAGGTAAAAGAAAGGCACTGAAAAGAAGTAGAACAATGATTCATCAGCCCCTTGGTTATGGTGGTTGGATGCAACAAGCTTCGGATATGGAAATTGAAGCTAAAGAAATAAACTCTCTGAAAAAAGAACTATATGAAATTATATCAGAGAGAACCGGTCAGTCTTATGATAGAGTTCATAAAGATGGTGATAGAGATTATTGGATGACCTCACAAGATGCTAAGAAATATGGAATGATTGATGATATCATCATAAAAAGAAAGTAAAACTGTGAAAAATGATATCAAAATTTTTTATCACATATTATTAGAGAATCATTGGTATAGCATAGTCAGAGAACAATTAGAAAAAATTAAGAACTCTGGATTACTAAATAGATGTTCAGATTTTTATGTAACTTTAGCTACACCTGATAACATAGATAATGTAGAAAAAAATAAGAGAATAGAATTCTTCTATAATCATTTTTTACACTTTGTCTATGAGGATGATTATTTTTACAACAAAAAATTTGAAATACTAGAATCCAAAAAATCTGAGTTTGAGTTTCCCACTTTAGAAAAGGCTATAGAAAAGTCAAAAGAATGTTCTGACTTTATCGGATTTTATCTACACACAAAAGGGGTCTCAAGTCCCGACTATGTAAAGGATCAATGGAGAGATGGTTTAAATGTGGGATGTATAGAACACTTCGAAATACATACCTCTAAAATACTTGAAGGATATGATATGAGTGGTGTCAACCTGTTACATAAAAACAAATATATCAGTGAATATAAAAGTTTTTATAGTGGAAACTTCTTCTTCTTTAATCCCAAATTTTTTTCATTAATAGACTTTTCACTAATAGATAAATCTAATAGATATCACGCTGAGTCAATATATGGTGTTTTCTATAATCCCAAATTTTTTAACTTAGGATATCAAGGAGTTGACACTCCTTTTTTGAGAACTGTATATTAATATATAAAGAGATGAAAAAATTCTCTAAGCTCATATTAGAAACTAAACAAGAACTTTGGACAAAACATCCATTAGTTAATCCAGTGGATTGGGATGAAGTATTCAAACCTTTAATAGAACACATTAATAATAATCTTAAAGAAAATGTGCCTCCTCCTGGTGAGGGAGTATTCGGAAGTAATACAAAAGCTGCTTTAGATGAGTTAATAGATGCTATAACCGAAGATTATGTTGAGTATTACGCAAATGTAATTGATGATGGTTCACAGGATTCTTTTTTCTCAGCTTATAATATTGATGTAGAATGGAATGAACTAATGGACTGTTTACAACCGTTAATGGATAGAACTGAAGATATTGATGACTATCCAAGTTGGAATGGTGGTTATTGGTATATGAATTTAATGAAATTAAAATATAAAAATACAGATGAGTTAATTGAGGATATATTAGATATTCATGGTAAACTGAAAATGTTTGATGTTAACCACAAAATAAGTTTACAAACTAATTCATTATCTTTTCATGTAATAAATTCATCAACAGATGAATCTATAACAAAGGGTATTAAAAACTTATTAGAACTACCATCACAAGATCCTAAAAACTGGGTAAGTGGTCTAAAATCTATAAATATTTATATTTATAATAAAAAGACGGTTCAAGCTGGTGATTTAGAGAGATAAATCAATCTACTTTCTTTAGAACCTTTTTAATTATTTCTTTCTTCTTTTCACCATCATCACCTTTAAATTTATTCCAGATTCCAAAAGCACCAAAGGCAAAAGAATCAGCAAAATCCTCTCTTGGATTCCTTGAGGTATACTTTCTACAAAAGTTGGCATCTTCTTTATGAATCCAGTTAGATAATTTATGACCAGCCAATTCTCTACCCTTTCTTTTTTCTTCATATCTAGCATAACCTTCAGGAACATTTGCTCTTCTATCTAGTTTCTTCCACCCAGATATTGCCTTCCACTCTCTTGAGTAGGATACTCTTTCTAGATGATCAACACAGTGTCCAATCTCATGAACAACTACAAATAAATCATATGGAATATCATTAGTTCCATTTTCAAACTCTCTTTTAAACTTAAATATAGATGGATTGAGAGTCATTTGCTTTTTCTTCGGTGAATCATGCCATCTACCGTGAACGCCACCTAAATCTTTACAAACTATTTTATCAATTTTATTTTTGATAAAATCTTTGTCAAACATCTTAAATGCTTTTTTTATTAGTTTTAAGTGATGTATAGAGAATTTATCATCAACATCAACACCATACTCTTTTTCAAAAAAATCAACCATTACTTTGACCTTTTCAGTTGGTTCTTCCTTTGATTCAAATACTGTAAAGTTTTTAATGAATTTCATAATTTATATATTAAATTATTAGCAAATAAAAACCCACTCAATGAGTGGGTTTCAATAATTTCAAAATATTTTATTACCAAGTTGTTTTGAAAGGTAAAACTCCTGGATCCAATGTTGTAGAAGCTGTAGCAACTATCAATAAATTACTCAAAGCCGCGGTATATGTTGAGCCAGTAGCAGATATATTTGCATACTGCATATAAGCTTGATAGTAACCATCTGTATAAGTAGGCATAGACTGTGTAACACCTGCAATGCTGACCTTTTGTTGTCCACTTATGTGTTGTGGAACATAATTTATTGTTACTGGATATTGAGGATAGTTCATAAAACTTTAGTTAAATTTTAATTATATATTATTTCTCTGAAATGAAAATTATTCTTTTTTATCAATTATACCTAAGTTAATAGTGGATTGATATTCACTTTCAATGGTGCTTATTAATCTATTAATCATGTAATCAGCTAACTGGTCTTTTGTTACAGTGGTTGATGAGTTTTTCTCACCTACAATAGGTCCTAAAGTTCTTGTTCCATCTTGCCAGTTTACTACACCATTTGTTATTGTTGGTAAGTTATTTACAGTTCCTATTGCGGTAATGTAAGGGCCTTCTTTTGTAAATTTAATATTACCCGATATCTTTTTACCTTCCGGTGTTTTTGGATTAATAACTCCAATTATGTATTCGGTAGAAGAACTATTGGAACTTTGGTTTCCTCCTGAATTAGAGGCGGTTCCAGTAGATCCAGATGTATTAGTTGTTCCGATATTTTCTGGACTAGTTGATGAAGATCCCTGTGATAAACTAAATGAAACGGATTTACTCATGTACCTTTGAGAAAAGTCATCTTTTCTAAAGAAGTATAATCTTATATCAACCTTATAGTCACCTATTGAATTTTTAGGATTAATTATAGACCTCAAGTCAAAATAAGCTGAGTCTGGTTTTACCTCCGTAATACTAAGATCAGTCTTACTACCGACCGGAGTTGTATAGCTTAAATCACTGTTGAAAATAACCCACTGATTTGGTATAGATTGAGATTTTATACTAAACGTGATTGCCTTGTCATTTATTCTAGATATATCATCTGTTGTAATTTTACCAGTCAGGATAACATCCTGCACACCTACATCAATCATAAGACTTCCATCACCCAGAGCATCAACAATCTCAGACTTATTTTGTGAAATTGCCTGTTCTGTTGCACTTTGTGTTGGTGATTGAGATTGTGTGCCGGATTGTGTAGCAGCAGTTGCGTCACTTTGAGTGGCTGTATTTTGCAATGGATCAGATGTTTTATTACCACTGACTGTTTTAGTTGCTTCATCCCAATCCGCCTTAGTGGCTAATGTATAAGTAAACTTATTGCCATATTTTTGTGAATGCTTTTCACAATAATCAAAGAACTCATTTAGATTTTCTGCACTTGAGAAAACTTGAGAACCTTCAGACCAAGCACCAACCTTTTGACCACTTGGATAACCTAAATGTATCTTTATACTATTATCAAGTAAAGGACTTGGTACAATCTTTTCTGGATTCTCAAAATTGTCCGGAATAAAAGAATCAGGATCATCAACTTTAGTATCTCTCCAAACAAGTTGACTTGCCCCAGGTGTGACTAACATAGCTCTTGCTCCCTTATACTTATCAATATAGTAAACATCAATATATTGAGAAGGCACTAGTATTGGAAGACCATTTTTGAATATAGGATCATTATTAACTGTGCCAATAATTCTAGCGTATTCCTTCATAATCATTTTTTTACCACTAGAATTTATCCAAGGTTCTTGTTTTGCAAGATTTTTCTCTAATAACCAGTTATCAGTAATTGTGAATTCTAATCCTGGTACTGTTGAGAACATGTATTGTTTAAGTTCCCAATTACCATCTTCTTTCTTCCACATTAAATAAATTTTATCACTAAATTGGTCAGAATATTTATCTCTTGGATTTATACATTGATTTCTAATTGCAACTATATTTAGTCTTTCTACATCCTCATATAAGACATATTTCTTTATGTTGAGTAATTCTTTAATTACTTTAATATCTGGATTCTCTTCAATTTTCTGAGGTTTACTTTCTGACTGTGTAGAACCTGGTGGAATCGCAGACGCTGTAGCAGCATCAACCGGTGGTTGATCAAATGTAGTGGCTGTTGATCCAGGTGTTGGTGTATAAGTAACAGGTTCTTTAGTAGTTAAAGTGTTTTCTTCTACTGTGGATTGCCAAGTGTCACCTTTTTGACCTTCAGCTATTCTATCTAACTTTGCCACATTCTCATTATCTACTATATAGACATTCTTTGAAAGAAACTTTGGATCTTTCAACTGTTGATATAGTTGGAGACTACCAAGTAAGGCGGGTGTTGCAACCACAGGGGCTCCTAAATTTCCTAAAAAAGGACCACCTTTAGAACCCATCAATATTTGAACAAAATCATCAAACCAATTTAGAAAGTTGTCTCCTAATATAGACCTCTGTGTTGAGTTTGCTGTACCTAAGTTAATCTTTGCAAAGTTATCTTTAAGATCTAAATCAATGCTTTTATCTTTAATATTCATCATATTAAATTTATGATCTAATTTAAGACCTTCGCTTTCATTTACATATATCTGGGTCTTGTGATCGAAGATTAATGCCTTCATAGTTGCATAATCATCATTACTAAGTTGAGATAATTTTTTTTCTAAGTTTACATTGAAGTGGTCAGATGAAATGAATTCTGGACTATTGACATTAGCATTTTCAAATACAACGGTAACTACTTTACCAACCTCTGGTAAATTAAATTCATTACCTGCTAAATCTTTCCAAGGGTTTGCCCAAGGTATATCTTCTAATTTTGTCTTATCAAAGACATCTAATACTCTAATTTTTACTCTACCAAGTTTCTTTGGGTCTTGAATATCTTCAACAACCCCTATATAAGTTTTACCACTTTCTACTTTTGCCATGATAAATTATATATAAAAAGATTTAGTTTTGGTAAGATAATTTTAGTCATTACCTTGTATCATACCACCTATTTTTCCACCTAAAACAGAACCAACTGATTCACCAGCAAAATCTCTAAGAGAGTTTTGAACATCAAAGAAGAAGTTAGATGAAACCTGACCACCTAAGCCATTAGAAATACCTTCATACATATAGGGAACTTTATAAATATTTGTAGGTTCTCTCATTCTACCAAGGCCTGCTGAATTTCTAATTTTATCAAGAGTGTTATTCAACAATCTGAATCTAACTGTTATTTGACCTTGAACTTCATTAAGAACTGCCTTTTCTAAGTTTTTTGCTAGTTTTTGACCAGCCTTTTTAGATGCTTCCTTGAAGTTTTCAAAAGTTTCTTTTCTTTGGGCTTTTCTTTGGGCTTTCTTTTCAGCCTTTTCTGCAGTCTCATTTGGACCTTCTTGTTCATCTCCTCTATTATCACTTGGTGCTCCTGAACTTTCTCTTGCAACATCTTTATTAGCTTCTTCAGCTGTCTTCACCGGATCTGTAACATTTGAACTAAAGTGATAGCTCTTTACAGCTATAGGAGCCAACACACCATTGTGTTTAAGTGTATTAGTACCAACTGTATAGAATTTAGGAACAGAAACATCTTTGATTGTACCACTATTACTTGTGGTTCCAAAAGACTCTCTACCTCCTGGATTTCCTATTTTCCAAATTGCTCCGTTATTGTAACCAACATACTGACCAAAGCCATTAATATCTGGAGTCCATCTTTCAAATTTATCAGTAGCATACTTAAAATCCATAGTTACTGTATAATTATCAAACTCCTTTAATGCACCTAAATCAACTTCAACATCATGTGCCGGTAAATCAAAATAAAACTGACACTCTCTAAGTGAGTATATTGTTCTACTTACATTTTCTTTAACAACTTCTAAATCTCCAGTATCAATTGCTCTTCTAACTCTATTGAGATTTCTAACTTCAGAAATAATGATCTCACAGTTAAATCTTAACAAGTTTTCAGGTACAATATTTTTACCCATTGGCTTTGACCAATATAGTAACTTGTACAATTTAGCTAATGTTGCCATACTTGCAGATACATCTTCTGAAAAAGTTAATTTTATAACATCATTTCTATAGTCAACTAAGTATTTCTTCTTAGCTGGTTGATTTGACTCTATTAAAAATTCTAGTCCTGCCACTTTTTTCAAATAATATGAAAGATATGCTTTCTTACCAGGATTAAAAATGTTAGCCTGTGAATCAGTGTTTGCGTAATTACTTGTAGGAATTGAAATAGTCTTTCTATCTGGTGGTATAGCATCTCCTTTTATAGTACCCTTTGTTTTGAACATTTTTGCGAACTGTTGTTTGAAATCTGCAATCACCATTTTTCTCGCAGCTACCTCACTTATTCTATTAAACTGTTCTATAAAATCCTCAACGGCTCCATTTAATAGAGGTGAACTAATTGCGTCAATTACTAAGTCAAATCCAAAAATAACAGGATCTGTATTCTCATAAGGAGTAGTTTTGAATTGAGATAGTCTTAAAGGAGTACCTTCTTCTGAACCATCCCAAGCTTCTCTTGCATTTTTTTCAGATCTATGTGGAGTCAAATTATCAATTACATGAAGACCGTGTTTGAAATAATCTGTAGATGTATCATTGAACAATAGGTAGTGATCTCTTGTAGAGTATTGTCTACTTGGATCGGGTAAATCATCTTTGAAATTCGGATAACTTTTAGAACCATCAAATCTATCGGATGTTGATAAGCTTTGAACACCTGGAACCAACTCACCTGAGAAGTCAGGGTGATTACTTAACAAGACACCAAACCAACTATCATTAGAATAACCAGCTTTACTATTCTGTTTTTTTGGAATAATTCCACCATCATAAAGCTCATTTGGTGTAAAACCAGGAACTTCTCTCTGTCTATTTCTACCAACTAAACCAATAGGAGAACCATTTTCTGTTCTACTAACACCTTGTATAGAAGACTGTAAAGCGGTTATCGCATTAACTGCTCCACTAATCTTGGATCCTTCCTTTTCGTTGCTGCTGAATATTCCCATAGTAGTCTATATATTAATTTAAGCAGCTACTGATTGTTTCAGTACATTTAACCAGTCATTGTATGCACCGTTCACTTCATTTAGACCTTTTGTACCACCATTGACACTTTTTCTAGCCTGAGTCAGATTACCTGCTAATACATGTTTGAAGGTCCTGCCTCTCATATAAATAGAAGTTACCTTGTATGAGTTTTCTGGTTTCATGGCTAGGTCACCATTTGATAATAAGTCAACTCCAATTAACTTACCATATTTTTCATAGTTATCCTTACCAGTCAACTGTATCAAACCTCTTCCAAAATAAGGAAATCCAGATTTATCTGTACCTAAATCATAGTAATTTCTCTTACCACCTTTAGTGCTCTTATAATAGTTTAATGCTGAACTACAAGGACCATTAGGTCCATACTTAACACCAGTGCTACCACAAGCATAGTCAGCTTCCCATCTTTGTAAAGAATAACCAGATTCAGCGTACGCTGTTCCAAGTAAATACGCAGCTTCTCTTAAGTCTTTTATTTCTGGATCTTGTTTTATAAAGTAAAGAACCGTTTTAAGTGATTCAGTAAATTGTTTACTTGGTTTATGACTAGTCTTGTTTATTGAAGCAACAGCATTATCAATATTAAATGATTTCCACTGAGGACCAGAGAAAGAAGGATCATTATAGTTTATATTAGTCTCATCTACTGTGAAATTAGAAGGAGGTGTATTAGCAGGTATGTCACTTTGTAAATCATTTTTCAGTACCATAGCTTCGGCTAATTTAACAGGGTCTTCTTCTTCACCTGAGAATCCAACTTCTTCATATTCTGGATCTAATTCCTCTAAATCATCTGTTTGTCCACCATCATCAAATATGTAAGATGTTCCATCATTTGGTACTAATATAAATTCAAGACCACTTGTTGTACCACTTATAGTAACAAATGTATCAGTCTTTTCAACATTAAATACTATATCCCCACTCTCAAAAGATGAGTCTTTAGAAACTCCTGGTTCAGGTAGACCCGCTTCAAGTGAAGGATCAACTGGTGGTTTTGGTTTTTCATATGGAAGTGTTACAGGTTTATAATTGTCGCCTGCTTCAAGAAAGGCTTTGTATAAGAGAATATTCTCCCAGTTACCAATAAACTCACCTAAAGGTTTTTTCCAAGATGTTGCAATTTGCTGTGTCTCTAAGTAAATACCTCTTTCTACATTAAATGTTGGATCCTTTACTAACTCAGTATATAAACCACTTTTGTATTGAGTTTTTAATCCAAAAAAAGCACTACTTTCAAAGTCCGATTCCAAGTCTATATCAACTCCGGTGATGTTTCTAACGTCTTGAGCTGAGAGAAGAACAAGTTGACTAAACTCATAGTAATCTGCTGCGATTCCTCTATGTGTCAAATAGGAACCAGTTGGTCCGAGTGGTATGTCCTCTCTACTAAATACAGAAGTTGAAACAGTTCCTATATCATTTAATTGATTTTCATATGTAAATATGTTTGACTTTTCTTCAAATAGTTTACCAAATTTTTTATCTGTAGTTACATACATGAAAATATCAAACCAATTTTGACCAGCTGAGTATAAATCTGGATTTGTATATCCAGGTTTTTTCAGTGTATTAAATCTTTCTAGTAGTCTTTGAGAACTTTTATTTTTAAGTCTTTTATACTTTTTTTCTAACTCCGGATTGTTACTTGATTTTCCTGTGATATCATCAATGTAGTCGGCGGTATAGGGTGAATACTTTGGATTTCCCGGTAGAGGATGTGGTTCATTAATCACATCCTTTTCTGGATCAGGAAAAACATACTTGAAAAGATCTCCAATAGTTTTTACACTTTGATCTTCTGGCCATAAACCGTCTCTTGACGCAGTTAAAGATATACACTCATTATATACTTTAAGATAATCATCTTTTGTCTCTTGAGCCTTTTTAATCTCTTTTTCTAACTCTTCATTAAAAGTAGTAACAAATTTTTTAATATCTCCTGCCATAATTATATGTTTTTTCTTTGAGTTTCTTTAAGTGTACCAACAACATCAACTCCGTTGTTTAGTAATTCTTTAACAGTTAATTCATATAACTTATTATCTTTAGTCTGAACTAAGTATTTCTGACCAACAGTGTAGACAGCATTTGGTGCTGTTACTGCAGCCGAGAAAGTAGTTCCTGGTGGTAAAGGATTTTCATTTACTTGCTTTTCCTCTTTCGGTTTTTGAACTGGTGGATCTTCTTTGACTTCATTGACATCCTTACTAAGTTCTTTTCTAATAAGTCTCAACTTCTGACTCATTTTACCCTTACTCCAGTGAAGTTCAATATCAGCTATAATATATTCACCACTATATCTATTATTTAATATAGAGACCTCTTGAGGTGTTGTAGTATCATTTATTAGATTAACTTTTACTTTCAAATACTTATACAGGTTATAATTGGCATTTGGAAGTGAGACCTCTAACTGAATATTATTAAGGTTATTTAAGTTAATTCTATTTTGTGTTTTAGCATAATTATAATTACTATGTGAGTTATCCTCATCTAGTTTACCTGTAAAAATGGTTTTAATATTTTGGTCAAAAAATTTACTATCTTGTTCAGCTCCTCTTAGAAGTTTGACTTTACCTGGATCACCTTGAGTGGAGTCAACATTAAATACCAAAAATTGTTTTTTAACTCTATCATATGCCTTAGTTACTGTAAGATAACCTTCTTTAAGAGATCTCTTAAGTGATTCATTTTTAGTCTTGAAGCTTTCTATGTAATTCGAACTAGAAGACTGTGCCTTATCATTTGTCAAAACCAAAGGCATAATCCTATCAGCTTCGTTTTTTGTTGTTTGTTGTGCCATAGATGAAGTATCTAAACCAACATCCTTTGATATATCTCTTTTATATTCTTTCTCTAAATCTACATAATTAAAACAATAATAAAAGTCTATGTAACCCGCCATGTAAGACTCATCATTTATATAGGAGTGTGCAATAATTTCTTCCATAAATTCATATGGTTTCTTATTTGTATTCCTCCAAGACATTTTATCATTTGTATTGTCAATATTGGAATTAAAACCTAATCCAAGTTCTTTACAAATATTTCTTAGTGTAGTAAATGAAGTTTCATTGTAGGCCTGGTTAGTGATGACATACAATTCAGGTACATTGATTGTACCTCTGACTGTAAATGTCTGACCAGGTTGAGCTTTACCAGCATTAAACTCTTCGACCTTAAAAACATAGTGTATAGATTTTAAGTTCTCGGTTGCTGAATTCAAAAATAATTCCATTGTAGTATCATTCATTGGAGTGCCATTATCTTTGAAAATACCGTTAGGATCAGCAAATGTCAAAGTAATTTTAGGTATTATACCAACATGATACAACTGAAGACTTCTTATATCTTCCTCTCTAATTTGAAATCCATTATACCAAACAAAAGGTGTATAACCAAGACCATCAGTATACTGACCTTGACCAGAGGCTCCAGTTGGATCCTGGTCCATTTCTATACCTTTTATTTTAATTGTCTTCTGATCTATTTGTGCTATAATAGGTCTTGTTCCAGAAACCGGTTCTTCTTTCTTAGGCTCTTGACCCTTTGATTCCTCTTGAGCAACTATATTATCAGCAGCGAGTATTTTAATTTTATACTCTTTAGAATCTATTATTGAATTATCAGAGGAAACAGTTATGACATAATCACCAGGCTCAGTAAATTGTATATCTGAAAAAAGAGCATTAGCTGCTTCAAAACCAGCATATATCTGAAGTTCCTGTTCAGTGACTCCTGTTATCTCACCTGGACCACTTTTTTTCTTTATAAATATCTTACCTGATAGGGCACTTCTAAATACCTCAGGTGTGATTTCTTCCGAAGGACCACTTGCTCCAGATGTACCGGAAGTACCAGCAGTACCAGATGTTCCTGATGTGCCAGACGTACCGGATGTACCACTTGTACCTGAGGTACCACTAGTACCTGAACTTGGTGCAATACTGGCTAAATATTTACCTAAAGCCGTTAGTGACTTAAAGTGGTCAACTCTATTTGGAAGTTTTGTATGACCAACAATATTCTCACCAGTTGCATTACTACCACCGGAATAGACATTTGATGCTGGGACACCGAGCTTTATAGCGGAATCTATAATTGTCTTAGTTCCAGCATCAACACTATAAGGTTCATTAATATGTAATAGCGTTAAAGGTTGATTAATAGACTTTAAGTGACTAGCTATGGTTTGAGATTTTCTACAACCAGCACTAAATACAACAATCACTGAACCTAAGTTAGCGTTGATAGACTCTATTATCTTTGAGTCTTGTGCATTGTACCTGAAGAATACCACTTCAACACTTCCACCATATCCCTTTTTTAAAAGATCGGCTTGTTGTGTGGCAGTTAGGTCACCACTTCTGTTATCAAGACCAGCAACAAAGATTAGTTTAGCCATTAAGCTTCAAAAATTATTTTATAACTTATATATTATTGAAGCCTATTTACCGTAAAGTTAAATGTTAACTTTAATTATTTTATAGGGGTATTGTCTTTTTATATAAAATTTTTCTCTTTCCTTGAAGTGTTTGAAGAGAATATTTCCTATGTCTTTAGATGAGAAGACATCAACTAAGTCAAAAATCATAGCCTTTTTCTTGTCATCATGTAATCTAAGTGCTCTACCAATAGATTGTATAATAATTTGTTCAGATTTAAATGAGTCTGCAAAAATGACATTGAATATAGCATTTATTGAAACACCAGTAGATAAGGTTCCATAAGAGGCTACTAAAACCTTAACCTTACCTTCTGTGACTTCCATTTGTTTCTTAATTTCTTCTCTCTTTTTTCCACTTATTTCACCATCTATATAAAAAAATTCTTTATCTTGTAGCTCTTGGCTAAGTTTATTATAGATTGATTGACCATATTCAATTGTATGAAATAAAAGAAGAGTATTGGAATCGCATTTATCAACAATCTTTTTTATAAAATCCAATCTTTTACCAGATTGATGAATGTAATCTTTTTCTAGTTCAAAAGCTTCTTTTCCATATCCACCTTTTCTTATTTGATACATTCTATCATTAAAATCCAAATCCTCATGATTCATAACAACTACTTTAATATCCATCGGTGTTATGATACCTTTTTCTTTTAACTCATTAGCAGATACCTCTGTTATCTTAGGACCTAAAACCGATTGTATGGTTAATATCTCACAAGTATTATCTTCTGGAAAAGTACCAGAAACTCCAAATCTTGAATAAGCCGACTTGAATGTATGTCCTAAAATTGTTGTTATTGTTTTTGCCTTAGCTCCGTGTGCTTCATCTGTACAGACAGTATGAAACTGTTTGAAAAATTCCTTTGGCCATTTTTCCAATGATTGATAAGTTCCAATATAAACATTTGCGTCTAAAGTACCGGACCACTTTCTTGGCCTCTCGGACATCACTTCTTCAATTCTTACATCACAAGGTTGGTGATTCTTATTGAGAATAACATCTGACTTTTTATCTCTCATCTCAAGTATATTATTTATACCATAGTTATACTCAATAATATTATCATAGAACTGAGTTACAAGTGTAATTGACGGAACAATGATTAAAAACTTAGCATCTGGTTTTATGTATTTAAGAGTATAAAAAATAACAATAGATATTATTAGTGACTTACCACCAGAAGTAGCAACTTCAGCCATACAATACCTATTTTTTAGTATTTTGTAAGCCGAATCAATTTGATGGTCATATGGCATGAACTGAATCCACTCTCCACTTTTATTTCTAACTTTATGTGTCTTGAAAAATTCTTTACAAAAATCTCTAACACCCTCTAAAGTGACGTCTCTATTAAGAGGAAATTCTTCTTTGTTTTCTAAAATAAATTTAGCGTCTATTTCTTTACAGCCTTTCATAGCCTCTTTCCATAAACCCAAGCTTATTCTACCATTTTTAAAATATGATTGTTGACCATTCCAAACACCCATTTTGAAAGCAGGCATAAATCTATAACCTTTAACATGTCTAGTCAACCATAGGCTTAATTGGTGATATTCTATTCTGCTAGCATCAGAAACAACCAACTCTTCGGTATTTGAATCATATCTAAACTTCATCTCTATTTTATATATAAAATAACTGTTTATGTTTACTAATATCACTTTACCTCAAATTTGAGAGGTTTTTTATAGAGGGAACATGAATTTCTAGATATATAATAAAAAATAAATTAAATTATGAGTTTATTATCATTCTTTAAAAAGTTGTTTGGTAAGTCTGAGGAAGTAGCACCAGTAACTGTAGAAGCCACACCTGTTGTAGCTGAACCAGTAAAAGTTGATGCTCCTAAAGCTGAAGTTGATGTTGAAAAAGCCACAAAGGCTATTGAAACTAGACTAGCTGAGATAGCTGAAGAAAAAAAGGCAGCTGAGACGAAAGTTACAGCTAAAGAAATCAAAGCTAAGGTTAAGACTGAAAAAGTTGAAAAAAATACTAAACCAGCCGCACCTAAACAACAAAAAGCTAAGGCAACTTCTGAAAAGAAAGTTGATGCTAAACCAAAAGCTCCTCGTAAGAAAAGTGAGCCTAAAAAGTAATTGGTTTTAAAAAGATTAACCCACTCATTGAGTGGGTTTTTTTATGCCTTGTTTATACATTTTCACCTAATAACTTTCTCATCAATTTGTGTAAATTAGAGTTTCTTCCACACTGGTTTAATTGGTTAGGAGTGAATCCAAATTTAGCCAGTTCATCCTTAACTGGTTCCCAGTATTGAGCAATTTTGTCTGATCTAATTTCAAAGTGGTGATATTCATCTACACCTCTTCCATTTACTATACCAGATGAAGGATTACTACCTTTACCCCACTGAGCTCCCCAAGTGATATCACCTTGAGACTTGACAAAACTAGAAATAACTTGAGTTAGTCTAGCATCTACTGCTAATACCTCATTATCATAAATACTCTTCCAATTATATCCAGGTATACTAAATGTAACATCAATTGCTAATCCAGCTCCGTGGAATGATGCAGCTGCTCTAAGTGGTGAATTCGGATAAGCCGATGCATAGAGATCTCTCATTACACCATTATTTCCAATTTTAGATCCTGGGAAACCATTAGCGTTCAAGTGTTTCTGTAAATCATTTAATATAAGAGTCAATCTATGACCTGCTAAGTTTATCATTTGACTTCCAGACTTGTTTGTTAACTTACTTCCTTTTATCGGTCCTGGGCCAGGAGTTGAACTTCCAGCATTGACAATAGTTCCATCTCCACTACCTGCCCCATAATCACCAGGACTTGGACCACTTGGATTATCTAAAACTTCATTCAGTAACACAATTCTCTGCTCCTCTTCACCTGAGAATGCTCCTTCAAGATATTCATCATCTAGTTCCTCTCCATCAAGAACAGAGATTTCCTCTTTCTGACCAACCCAGACCTCAAAAGATATACCAGATAGCGCTTTTATTTCTTGTCCATCTTCAAGTCCGTCAACATTTAGTGGAACTTTAACAACAGAAGGTGTACCACTTATTGGTTGTATTGGAGTATTAGGTGGATCGGCTGGTTTTGGTTGTAATGGTGATTTATACTCAAGTAATTTACAAGTTTCTGTACTAGGCTCACAAAGACCTAGTCTATAATCATTAATTCCTTGAGTGTCGGCAACCTGTCTTTTGAATTTTGCAATCACAATCTCTAATATTCTTGAATCTTCATCATAGTCATTAAAATTTGATATTCTTAAATCAGACCTACCATTTCTATCACTTGTTGGTAAAGCTTTATTGTTATATTGTAATCCACCACCAGTCCAGACTAGATACTCACCTTCCTCTTTTATTCCTTCTGGTAAATTGACCTTAACTTCTTTTTGATAAACAGTTGGTTTATCTTTGTAGTTCGCCTCTGTGAAAAATGGATTTGAATTAGCATCTATACCATCTTGAAATGGCTGAGCAATTGTCCAAGTTGAAACAGGCATAAGAGTGTTCTTATTTTTTGCATCATCTACACTTGATGTTATCGGTTGATTACTCAGATATCTATCTACTGGAGCTCCCATATAATCAGCTTCTTTAGGATTAGAAAATGTTCCAATGTCAAAACCCGGATTAGGAATTCTACCCATCCATTTTATTTCTACGGAACAACCATTATTAAGATAGTATGGTGTTTCACCATATACTCTTTTTTTGGGTGGTATTTCCTCATATGGATTTTGTATTATTTTCCAAGCAGCAATATTAGGATTACTTATTTTGTTCTTTCCGTTGAATTCTACAATTTTTTTACACTCCTCTAACCACAAATTGATAACCTCATCATCCGTTAGAGATGCGCTTATTTTTTCACGATCTATGTAAGTTATTGTATCAGTGGGTGGTGCCTTTATGCCTTTTGGATCTAATTGATGCACAATATATTTATGTCTTCCTTTAGTCCAGACCTCTATTTTAGACCCGTCTTTTACATGTCTTCTATCGTCAATTCTATATGATTTGCCTAGTTTATCCGCCATAATTAAATACCACCTATTATTATTTTTCCGTTTTCAAGTCTTACTGGCTTTCTAGCACTTTCTAAAACAACCGGTGGTAATAGATAATCATTTTCCAAGAATTTCTTTCTAGCAGGATCTTTCTTACTACTCTTATTAGGAAATGCAAGTTGCTTTCTTACATTTCTTCCAGTATTACTTGTTTCAGAAAGTGTAACTCTATAAGAATCCAACTGACTCATATCTGGTGGATAAATCAAAACCATTCCTTCTACTATATTAAGTGGATTATCAATATCATTTATGTATAAAATAACATCCATATGTCCTATAGCCTCTATATTATCTTCATACATAGACAACATAACTAAGTCCATTCTCATTTCTTCTCCCTTCTGAACTGTATACTGATAAAATGACTCTTTAGAAACGGTATAGTAAGATAGTGTTGGTGGAAAAAAATTCCATCTTTTTGACTGTCTATTATATCCTAATTGTGTTAATGAGTGTATGTTCATATGAAATTTTATATTTATGTTCCTGATGTTCCTGATTTTCCACTTGTTCCTGCACTTCCAGCACTTGAACTTGTTTCAATGATAGCCTCTTTACCATTTGCATCACCATTGGTCTTTCCTTTATTTTCATTCTGACCACCTTGAGATCTATTCTGATTTTCATTATTACCACTAGTAGAACTAACTAAACCTGAAGTTCCGGATGATGATACAACTCCAGATGTTCCATTTGTAGGACCAGTAGCATTACCAGTAGTTGTTCCGCTTGTTCCTGATGTACCTGCTGTTCCACTAGTACCAGATGAAGAAATATTTTCTTTCTGAACATCAAATGGCATTGTACCTAACGCCTCGACGGCCATCTTATCTTTACCAGTTTCATAGGCAGCAGTTTCATAGAAAGACTTTTGAATATCAACAGTTCTTAAATATCCACTATTAAATTTACCCATTATTTCTTGTAGACCCCAAGGCCTTGCATTTGTTAAAGTAAATTCAACAGTTATTGATGATGGGAGATCATTAAATGCGAGTTGAGGACCAAGTCTTAAATTCACACTAGTAGTTAACATGTCACCACTACAGAATACAGGTCTAAGTGGATTTCCAATTGTTATGTGCCAAGGTGTTGATGGAAGACCAGACAATGCATTAACAATGCCTAAAAGTCTTACTCTATATTTTAATACAAGTCCTTCTCCAATCTTATTGAATAATTTTTCAATTTCAGTAATTATTTTACTTTGTTCATTTTTTTCCTGAAGTGCTTTGTCTTCCGCTTCTTTCTTCTCACTAATTTTTGGCTCTTCTTTTGGCTCTGTTGTGTCATTTAAGCCAGATGCCAATTCTATTGCAGCGTCATAGGCTTTTTGAATTGCCTCTGTTACTTCTTTTACAATTCCGGTTATAGCCTCTCTTAATGATCTAGCAACATCGCTTATCAAGTGAGTAGGATTATTAGCCCACTTAATCATTTTAGAAGCTGCTGATTTACTTAGACCATATGTTTCACTACTTGATGTACCAAAACGTGTAATCATTCCAAGTAAGTCCATCCACACTATTGTTGGATCTATACCAGAAATATATTTCAACTCATACTCACAAACCATTTTGATATTTACCTGGCACATTAGACCAGAACCAGCTTGTGTGTAACCAACAGTTTTTCTTCTTTTAGCTTGTTTAATAAGGTTTGGATTACCAGCTGGAATTTGGTTCTTTTTACTATCTTCTATGAGTCCGAGTTTTGCTAAGAAGTGTCTTTGAAATATCTCAGTAAATCCAGGTAAAGGTAAAGCATTTCCAGCCGCTCCAGAAATTCCACCTAAATTTCCTAAACCTATATCTTCACCTAAAGATGTTAATACTCCTTTGAAATCTGCTTCAGCATCTTCCCATTCTTCACCGAATTGTATATCTAAAAAGTCTTGGTTTTCTGGTAACCAAGAAATTAAAACAGCTAAGGCTGACAATTCACTTGAGTTCTTTTTCACCATAATATTATCACCAACTGGTGCTGCAAACCTTCTTGCTATCATCAGTCTGTTATTTGGATAAACACCAACATTTTTAAGGTAGGCAAAATCAGCTGGTTTTAACTGAGCTTTTGTATTTGATAACTGCTCAATTATATTTAGTATACTAGTATCATAAACACTATCGTTGTGTAAAGTTTTTCTAGAAGAAACATCACCACCTTCCTGAGCTCCTGGTTTGAAATATTGTACATCTTTTGTACCAGTTGTGTCCCAACCAGCTGGTGTTCCTAATTCAGCATCTGCTGGTATAGCTTTAATATCGGGCCATGCTCTTATAGTTCTTTTACCAGAAAATAATGTACCAGGATGTCTAAGACCAACTTCATTGTTATACTTATTAACATCACTTATATTTCTACTTTTACCAGCATTAAAACTTGATGGCTGACCAGTAAGAACCTGGCTTCTAACACCAATTAAACCGAGAGGTGATCCACCTAAAATAGACCTATATGCCATGTTAAAAACTAATTTCTTTTATATATTAAAGAATTAGTAATCTCTTATTATTTGTGAATTGGAAAATTTAGATAAATTTGAAAAAACATCATCAATTATTTCTGGGTTTTTTCTAAACTCATTATAGAAAATTAAAACATTAAAATTGTTTTCACCAAGGATCTTTTTAAGATTAAGAAGTTTTTCAATAGAGAATTCATTATCAAAGTCAGGGATGTAGTAGATATCTTTCTTTTTGTCTATTGCTTGTTGTATTTTGTTGAATATTAAAACTTTGAGATACATCTTGTCATCATCAAAATTTACTTCCTCTTCTTCCATTATCTTCTTGATATCAATAATGTACTTATTTTTGATTCTGTTGACTTTTATAAACTTGTCAACTTTCTTTCTTGTTTTGCAATAGACACAAAAAAATTCCACTGAATTTGATTCTTTATTTTTAATCTTTCAAAATATATATAAAACAAAATATTTTCCCTCTCTTTTATTTTTGATAACAAGAGTTTAATATATAATATCATGAAGAAATATTCAGATAAATTTCTAAATCAGTCTAATAAACTAAAGAACGCCAGAATAGGTTTTGAGTTTGAATTCTATATGAAGGACCTATCCTACTACAAAACTTTAGAGTTATTAAACATTGAGTTAGCACCTGTTAAGGTATGGGGTTTCAGACAATATCACTCAGACTTTACTCCAGATGAAAAGAACTTTAAAATTGAACCAGACTTATCAGGTGGTTCCAACATGGTTGAGTTAGTTACTGGACCATTAGATTACTTTGACGCTAAATACTATTTAGTTAAAATAATTAAGTTTATACAAACATACGGATATACAAATGAAAAATCATCTATACATTTTAACTTATCATTTAAAAGTGAAGAGAAAAACTTGAATGACTTAAATATATTAAAGTTGATATTAAATACAGATGAGAATGAAATCTATAGAATGTATCCATCTAGAAAAGACAATGTATACGCTAAATCGGTAAAAAAACTAATACCTTATAAAGAGTATGACTTCTTCAACATACCTATTAGTGTTGTAAAGAATAATCTTAAAATGCCGAATGATAAGTATTATGGAATTAATTTCTTACATATCAACAATGATAAGAAATCTCAAAGATTAGAGCTTAGATACATAGGTGGTAAAGACTATGAAAAGAACTTAGGAAATCTTATCTACTTTATGGATAGATTTATTATTACGGTATTTGATTCTATTGATACTGATTTCAACTCAGAAGATGTCAATAAACTAGAAGAGTATTTAGAGACCAATATCTCATTATTTAAAAACTTCTCAAAGTATGATAATTTTATTGTTGATTTTCCAACAATACATGTTCAGATTGACCAGTCAGGAGCCTATGATTTAGTAGCTGCTTACTATCCAAGTATTTATACTAAACTTTATAACATAGTAGACTCTACAGCTGACTTAAAAGAGTGTATAATAAATTATGTTACATCTACTCAAACTATGGAAGTAGTTGATGCTAAATTAAAGTCAACTTCTACAATAAAAGGATATGATTTAATTAACTGTAAATGTGAGGGAATATTTGAAAACTGTGTCTTTATTGGATGTGAAGTAGATAATTCTCAGATTGCTAAATCCAAAACTATACAATCTTCAATTGAAAATTCAAAAGTTCTTAATTGTAAAGTAGAATCCTCAGACTTGAACAACTGTTATTTCATGGAGGGTTATCTTAATGGTGATATGTTTGGTGGTGTATTTAGGTCAGGTAAGTTAGGTCCATATGCTACTTTGGATTCAGAGGTAAAAGTTGTAACAGATGATAGAAACTTCTTTGATACTAAATTTGAGGTTGAGACTAAAGGTGATACTAAAGGAGTTATCAAAGGTTTTGGAAAAACTCCATTTGGTAAAAAATGAAACACATAAAATATTTCGAATCTGTAGACAGTGATTCATATCTAAGAGATTATGGATTGACACCAGAAGATATATCTTACTTTCTCACAGACTTATCAGATGATGGTTGGATAGTAAGAAGTAGATTTAATAAAAAACTTCATCAATTTGAAATAGATGAACCAATTAAACCAGGAGATATAAAACTTGGATTAATTCCCAGTATTGAAATAATAATAACTAAAAACTGGCCAAGATTTGAAGTTTCTAAGTATATGGCTAATAAACTATTTAATGAATTGATAAATTCAGAGAATTATTTAGAAATAATGGATGTATTCTCAAATAGATTATCTGAAGTTGGATTGTATATCCAAAGACAATACATTTCAGGTTTTGAATTACACATATTAATATATAGAAAAACAGATAAAAATTACATAAAATAATATGATAAAGAAATATCAAAACTTCATCAATGAAGAAGTAGGTCTTAGAGATATTACCAAGTTCGCTAAATTACACAAAACAGCAGAAATTTATTTTCACAAAGACTTAGATGGTGTAACATCAGCACTTGCTATGAAAGAGTTCTTAAAGAACTATTATCAAATTGAAACAGTTGATACTCATATTATTCAGTATGGTGGATTAGAATATGCTATCAAGCATCATAAAGAAGGTAATTTGGCAGTTTTGGTTGACTTTGCACATGGAAAGCCTATGTTCCACATTCAATCTGACCACCATGATAAACAAGTTGGCGCTGAAGATACAAAATCTACTTACTTCAAACCAGCTAGATCAAATGTTGAAACTATATCAGGTGAAATATCTTATAGTGATATTTTCACACCACAAGATATTGAACTTATTAAGACAGTAGACTCTGCTAACTTTTTAACTCACAATATTAAACCTGAGGATGTTCAAAACTCTATTTTTAAATATGAGAAAGGAGAAACTCCTGCTAAAAATAGATTTATGATGGGATTTGTTGTAAATAGATTGCTTTTGGCTTATAAAAATAAAAGAATCACAGTTAAATCCTTAGATGGTAAGAGAAATCATATTAATAAGAATATACTTGAGTGTTTAGTTTTAGATTGTAATGCTAGTTTGTATTCTATGTTTAATAATATTAGACATTATATCAATAATGCTAAAACAAGTGATAAGTCAGGTAAATTAGCAACACCTGAAGAAATAGCTGAAAACTTATCAGCTTATGTTTCAAGAATGAAAGATTATGGTTTTGTTGAAGATGAACAAGGTGAGATTTATGAAATTGGAAGAGTAGAATTGGAAATTCTTAAAAATATTGATGGTATGCATGAAGCTGGTGACCATGAGTTAGCAAAGAAGTTAGGTCTATCAGATGAAGAATATTCAAAGTATGTTGATAGATTAATTGACAAGAAATATTTATTTATAAACTATCACAAGTATTCTGTTGGTAACTTAGGTAAAAAAGTAATTGCAAGTAAAAAGGCAATTAAAGGTATTCATATGGATGAAGACTATAAAATATTAATGCAATATGGTGGTGGTTCTATGATTAAACCTGGTTCTTATGATAGATACACACCTTTCAAAAACTTTCCAGATTCGGAGTTTCTATGTATAGTTTGGCCTATGGGATTAATACAAGTTTCTTGTAATCCATTCAAAGAGAAGAAACTAAAAGACATCAATTTAGGAGAAATAGCAAAAGAAGTTTTAGCAAAACATGAGTCTATTCTTAAAAGATTTTATGTTTCTTTAGAATCAATCAAGAAAGAATTTGAAACATCTCAAGATTGGAAAGCAATGCAAAAAGCTGAAGGTGATGATTATGAAGGTGTTGGATTTAAATTTTCAGATTTAGAAGCCTTTTATAAAGATTGTATTTATAAGAAAGAAGGTGGTTCATTGGTAAATGTAGACACATCTGAACCTGAATTACAAAAGAACATGAATACTTTATTCAATGATTTGACTGAATATCAGAAAGTTTATTTAAGTAATCTTAAAATTCCAGCATGGGAATTAATAATCAGAAACTCAGGAGGACATCCATCAATAACAAATATCTCTGGACTAAACTTCTTGAAATATAACAAACAGGCACTTAAGACAGCCTACAATACAGAAAAATATGTTGATGTTCTTAAGTTGATAGCAAGAGACTTTGTTAATAATTTGAAGGAAAAGATTGACGCGGTAAACCAAGGTCAGAGTGTTACTTATGATACTAAAGGAGTTGAACTTTTAGGTCAAGACACTAATGAGAGTTTTGAATATCATTTAGCCGATAAAACAACCGGGTTAACAACAAAAGTTTCAAGAGATGAGTTTATCAAGGCTGGGTTACAAAAAGGTATGAAGACTGATAGAAAAAGTTTATTAACTATTGATAATGTAAATAAGAGAGTTATTGCAAAATTTGAAAGTTATAAAAATAGAAAAGGTTAAAAGTTGATTTTAATTCTTTTTTCTTTTGAATCATCTTTACTAAATAAAATTGAATTTATTTTTATATCTCTGGAAGTTTGTTTATCCCAAGATAATATTATTTCATTTGATGGAAGATAAATATCTAAATAAATTTCATAATCACCTACAGTACCAACCCTTTTAAGACCATCTTCGGTCTCGCTATATTTGTAAGATCTAAATAAATCACTACATTCTATAATATTATACACTGATATTGGTACTATTATATAATTATACTTTGTTTTATTTTCCATAATCCTTTCTATATTAATCTTATTTATAGATGTGATTAGTCTTCCGCTTTTGAGCTTATATTCATCCATCCAGTTTTCAGAATAACCTATTGGAATCTTTGACAAATCAATCATTTAATATACTATTAATTTTATCTTGTCTTATCTTAGAAACATTCTTAACTACTACTTTGTAGGAATTAAACTTACAATCATAGAGATTATATTTCATTTTATGAATCCATTCCGAATTTGTATCACTCTCCGTGTAAATCTCATAATCCATATTCTGTATGCCATAAACTAAACTTTGAATAGATGAATCAGTTATGAAAAAAATGGACTCATCTTCATCCTCATCTGATATTAACGGACAATAAAAAAGGTCCACATTAAGACCAATATATTTATCTAATCTATAGAAATAATTTGGAAAAGCTGATGTTGAAGATGATGACTTAGAACCACTGAATAACTTCTTTGATTTTTCTGAACAAAAGATGTATACAGGATTAATTTTTAACTCTAATATTCTATCAAAAATATTTTTTTCATTGATTGATTCTTTTGGAATCACATACTCAACGGATTTATTAAACATTTTATCAATACTTTGATTATAAATATTTACAATAGAGTTAATTATAAAAGTCGGTGAAGTAAGTGGAGTTGTCTTTAACTCACTGAAAGAACTATCTGTTGATGAAATAATATCACCATCATACAAGTATGAAATATTAAGAAGATTGCTCTCTATAGTTTTTTTATATTCCGAAAAAGATTCTCTCACATTATTATTAATTTTTATAAGAGAAAAGTTTAAATTATATATACTGAAAACTAACAATGTAATATGATTGAACAAATACTACACTTATCGGCTTTAGTTTTTACTTTTGTGGCTATTTCAGTTACTTTAATAAAGGCAAAAATAGACAGTAAGAAATTAAAGTAAACAAATACCTTAATTTTTTATACAAATAAAAAAACAAAAATACTATGATTCAAAATGGCAGTACGGTAAACGTACATTACACTGGAAGACTCACTAATGGTGAAGTGTTTGATTCTTCCGAAGGCAAAGAGCCTCTATCATTTACAGTAGGAAGCGGTCAAATCATTCCAGGGTTTGAGAGTGCTATTATTGGAAAAAATATTGGCGACAAAGTTACTGTTAACATTCCACCAGCTCAGGCTTATGGTGAAGTTAGAGAAGACCTTTTAGTAAAGGTTCCTAACACTCAACTACCTGGACCAGTTGAAGTTGGTATGTCTCTTCAAGCTCAATCAGAGAATGGAATGGCAGTGAATGTAACAGTTGTTGAAGTTAATGAAGACCACGCAGTTATTGATGGTAACCATCCTTTCGCTGGAAAAGAATTAGTTTTTGATATTGAAGTTGTTAGTTTTTCCTAATAATCAGAATTATTAAAAACAAAACCCACTTAGAGTGGGTTTTTTTCTTTTAAAGAAATCTTTTCTTTTCTAGACATCTTCTTTATCTGTATTTCCCTTTTAAGTGCCGTGCTTTTATCTTCAACCGTTTCAAAATAATAAACAGACACAGGAGTTCTATTTTTAGTATACTTTGCTCCTTTTCCAGAATTATGAGCAGATAATCTTTTTTCAAGATTATTAGTGATACCACAATATAAAGTATCATCGGAACATCTTAGAAGATAAACAAACCACATACTAAAATCTAGAAAATTTTACACTATTACAATTAAAAAATTCTAATAGTATAGAATGACATTTTTCATCATTAGATATAGTGTTATATTCAGATCTAGCTGACTTTAAATTCTCCTCCTGTGAACAAGCACATCCTTCATAATAGTCTTTCATGAAATCATAAAATGCAGTAAATAAAAAATTATTCTCTAATAATTCAGGATTTGAATCTAAAATTTGATATAATTTATCAACTGTATCTATATACAGACTTCTTGAAACATTTGCACTAATAGACATATTTCTTTAATATTTTGTATAGGATGTAACTCAACATATATATTATAGGATACAAGACTATGTTATTAAAAATTATACAAAATATTAATGATAACCAAAACAAACTACATGGAGTACAACTTATCAACTTAGTGATAAAATTTGTCTTCTTTTGTCTAATAAAAGACAAATAGTTTGACTTAGGATTAGAATTCTTTTTATACTCTAAAAACTCATTTATATAAAAATATCTACCCATCTTGAGTAATTTGATATACTCAATAAATGCATCAGTCTCAAACCAAATAAAAAGTATAAAATTAATCCATAATATTTCTAATACAATATCAAACATAAATATTATATAAAAGAAAATACTTAGTGTTTAATTAACCTTGTCCTCTATTTAGCTTCTTGTAATTCTTAGAACTCTTTAACTTTGAAGTCTTTTTCTTTGAGTGGATTCCTGGTCTTTTCTTTCTTGGTTTAGAGAGAAATGATCTTACTTCTCCCTTAGAGGATTTAGGTTTTGCCATAGTGATTAATTAAATTTTTATTATATATTACCCAAATTTTTTGATTTTTTTGATTTATATATAACTATGAAAAATAATTTCCACTATGAAAAAAATCACACTTATCTTAATAGTTTTACTAAGCTTTACAAAATTATATTCACAAAGAGAATTATCATTAGATAACTCATTGACCGGTTTATATAATAGCTCAAAATCTACTCAATTTGGTTTTAATTTTATTGGTAATAACTCCTTAGATATCAATAAAAAGATGTCTTTTGATTTAGTTACTAATTATCAAACAAGATTTTCACCAGAGTTGACTGATAATGAATTCATACAAAGAGTAAATATTGGACACAGTGAACAATACTGGGATGTTTTTACAACATATCAATTTAATTATTCATTAGTGAGAGGTATACAATCAAACAATTGGATAGGAGTTGGTGGTGGATTAAAAAAGAAATTTGAAAAATTCAAAATATCTTTATCCTATGCTGTTCTATATGATAATAAAATAACAACAGAGATGACTGAAACTTTCAGACACTCAGTAAGACCAAAAATAAAAATAGATGGTAAACTTATAAGCTTAACAAGTGAGTATTTCTATCAACCAAGTTTTAATAACTTCAATGATTACATAGTTTATGGTAATACTAAACTATTGTTATTTCCACAAAAGAAAGTCAATTTTGTAATTCAAGATATTCTAAATTATAGAAGTATAAGTGAAGTTAAAATGATACACTCTCTAACATTTGGATTAAATTATAAATTTGTGAAAAATATCTAAACAAATCTTTTATTAAATGATATATAATCTTAGAAAATTTTTTTGAGTCAAATGTCTGGCTCAAAAAAAAAATTTCTAAAATGAGAAAAAACAAAATTTATTTTAAGCTCGTAAAATCTACGGGCATTTTTTTTGCAAAAAAATTAACTAACAGCCTATGAAAAAAGCTAAACTAATCTTAGAAGACGGAAAAGAATTCATAGGTAATTCTTTCGGGTATGAAACATCTGTAACAGGTGAAGTTGTTTTTAATACCTCAATGACTGGTTATCCTGAAAATCTTACTGACCCATCATACAAAGGTCAGATACTTGTCTTAACATATCCACTAATTGGAAATTACGGAGTTCCTGGTGATTCATCATCTAATGACCTTCTTGACTTTTTTGAATCAGACCAAGTTCAAATTACTTCTCTCATAGTATCTGACTATTCAGAAGAGAATAGTCATTGGAATTCAACGAAAAGTCTTGGAGACTGGTTAAAGGAAAATAAAATTCCAGCATTAACTGGTATAGATACTAGAATGTTAACAAAGCATATTAGAGAAAGTGGTACCATGCTTGGAAAAATAGTATTTGATAGTGATATAGAGTTTGTAGATCCTAATAAGCAAAATTTAACAAGTCAAGTTTCTATAAAGGAAAAGAAAATTTATGGAAACGGTAGTAGGAAAATCTTAGTAGTTGATTGTGGTGTTAAAAATAATATAATCAGAAATTTTCTCAAAAGAGATACTACTGTGATAAGAGTTCCATACAATTATGACTTTACAAATGAAGAGTATGATGGAATATTTCTTTCTAATGGACCTGGTGATCCAAAAATGTGCAAAGAAACAATTGAAAATGTTTCAAAGGTTTTAGATAAAAACACACCAATATTTGGAATCTGTTTAGGAAATCAAATCTTAGCATTAGCTTCTGGAGCTGACACATATAAATTAAAGTATGGACACAGAAGTCACAATCAACCAGTAATCTTAAAATCAACAAACAAATGTTTTATAACAACACAGAATCACGGATTCGCAATAGATGATAAAACAATAGGTGAAGATTGGGAAACTCTTTTTGTTAATCTAAATGATGGAACAAATGAAGGATTGAAACACAAAAGTAAACCATTCTTTTCTTGTCAATTTCATCCAGAGGCTTCTAGTGGACCAGTAGACACTGAGTTTCTATTTGATGATTTTCTTAAACTTGTAGATGAGTATAAAAATAAAAATATAAAATGATAAAGAAGGTATTAATTTTAGGAAGCGGTGCCCTAAAAATAGGACAAGCTGGTGAATTTGACTACAGTGGATCTCAGGCATTAAAAGCACTTAAAGAAGAAGGAATAGAAACCGTATTAATTAATCCCAATATAGCTACGGTTCAAACATCAGAGAATATTGCAGATAAAGTATATTTTTTACCAGTAACACCATACTTTGTTGAAAGAGTTATTGAAAAAGAAAAACCAGACGGTGTTCTCTTATCATTTGGTGGTCAAACAGCACTTAACTGCGGAGTTGAGTTATACAGAAATAACATATTTGAAAAGTGGGGAGTTCAAGTTTTAGGAACACCAGTTCAATCAATTATAAACACTGAAGACAGGCAGATATTTGCTGACACACTAAGATCACTAAATATCAAAACACCAATTAGTATCGCGGTGAATAGTTTAGAGGATGCAATTTCAGCGGCTGAGAAGATAGGATTTCCAATTATCATAAGAGCAGCATACACACTTGGTGGGCAAGGATCTGGTTTTTGTAATAATATGAATGAACTAAAAGAGTTAGCGATGAATGCCTTTTCTTACTCAGAACAAATATTAGTAGAAGAATCATTGAAAGGTTGGAAAGAAGTTGAGTATGAAGTTGTCAGAGATAAGTATGACAACTGTATTACTGTTTGTAATATGGAAAACTTTGATCCACTTGGCATACATACAGGAGAAAGTATAGTAGTGGCTCCATCACAGACGCTAACAAATTCAGAATACCACAAACTTAGAAAATTAGCAATTGAAATTATAAGAAATGTTGGAATAGTCGGTGAGTGTAATGTTCAATACGCACTTGATCCTAAATCGGAAGATTACAGAGTGATTGAAGTGAATGCTAGACTTTCAAGGTCATCGGCACTAGCATCTAAAGCAACTGGATATCCACTTGCTTTTGTAGCTGCTAAATTAGCTCTTGGATATGGCTTACATGAATTGAAAAACTCAATAACTAAAACAACAACAGCATTCTTTGAACCAGCTTTGGATTATGTGGTGGTAAAGATACCAAGATGGGACTTAAATAAGTTTAATGGTTCTGCTAAGGAAATTGGATCTAGCATGAAAAGTGTTGGAGAAATTATGTCAATAGGTAAGAACTTTGAAGAGGCAATTCAAAAAGGTCTAAGAATGATAAATCAGGGCATGCATGGGTTTGTTGGGAACTCAGACTTACACTTTGATAATATAGATGAGTCTCTCTCTAATCCAACTGATATGAGAATTTTTGCAGTAGCATCTGCATTTGAAAAAGGATATACTGTTGATAAAATACATGACTTAACTAAAATAGATAAGTGGTTTTTATACAAATTAAAATCTATTTATGACACACATCTTAATCTTAAAAAATTTAATAGAATAGAAGACTGTCCAATTGAACTATTGAAAGAGTCTAAGATCAAGGGATTTTCAGATTTTCAGTTAGCAAGATTTATAAACAAGTCAATAACTGAAAATATGCATGAACAAATGCTTCAAATTAGAAACTACAGAAAATCAGTAGGTGTAGTTCCGTTTATAAAACAAATTGATACACTCTCTGCTGAGTATCCTGCAAAGACAAATTATCTCTATGTTACATACAGTGCATCTGAAAGTGACATTCAATCAGATGGTGAGAAATCAGTAATTGTACTTGGCTCTGGAACATACAGAATTGGTAGTTCTGTAGAGTTTGATTGGTGTTCTGTAAATGCTGTAAATACAATTAGAAAAGAAAATCTTAAATCTATTATGATTAATCATAATCCTGAAACAGTAAGTACTGATTATGATATTTGTGATAAACTTTATTTTGATGAACTTTCTTTTGAGAGAGTTGCTGATATTATTGAAGCTGAAAGTCCGATTGGTGTAATTGTTTCAATGGGTGGTCAAGTTCCTAACAACTTATCACTAAAACT